>Ga0209541_10015235_pt1 | contig 11509 bp, 15 predicted proteins | sample RifCSPlowO2_01_FD_184027 | JGI IMG/M metagenome (GOLD analysis project Ga0209541, IMG submission 184027) | Groundwater microbial communities from Rifle, Colorado - Rifle CSP2_plank lowO2_0.1 (SPAdes) (version 2) | ecosystem: Environmental > Aquatic > Deep subsurface > Groundwater | place...
TGCAGGATGCAATTGCAAAAGCTGAAAAAGATTTGGAAAAATATAAAGAGGAATTCAAAAAGGCGAAGTGATAAATTCTAAAAGGAAAAGAGTTCTGATTTAAAATGAAATTAGAAGAATATGTAAAAAATTTATATGGAACACAAGATTTTTTCCCATGTTTATTTACTGAGCAGGAAATAACTGAATTAGGCAAAACCGACGAATTGCTTGTATATCTTCCTGCAAATATTTCTATGGCTGAACTTTGTGATAGATTTAAGATTAAAACTAATATAAATTTTGAAAATGAAACATTAATAAGAAATGTTATGACTAACGAAAATCAATGGTTTATCGCTGACGGCAGTGAGTTTCCAGAATTAATTAATAAAAGTGGCAGGTATGCAAAACGCATATATGAAAATCAAGGATTATTTGGAATGGACTTTAGAAGATATTTGGCTTTTGTTGGAACTTTTCAAAATAAATTTGGGAAATTTCCTGATCAGCAATATTGGACTTATCTTTTATCTGGAAGTTATGATAGAAGCGGAACTTCTATTATCGGATTTGATAAAAATAAAATATTGAGCCATCATGGTTGGATAGATGATTTTAAAAAACAATTTGTAGGCTCTCGATATGTTGTAATTCCGCCAAGAATTGAAATTAATTCTGAAACTGAAAAATTAAAAAGAGCATATAGAACTAAATAATAATCCTCAACTCTTTCTAAGAAGAAACATTTATAAAGTTATCACTATTATGATAATTATTATCACTATTATGATAACAATTTAAGGTGAGGAAATAAAATGAGTTTGTTAAATGAAATTGAAAAAAACAAGAATCTTCGGAGCATATTCGGAGAAAAAGAATTAGTAATCATAAAGAAGCAAATTCTCGGAGTTAATTTAATGCCTTCTGAAAAAACAAGATTATCGAGGGATATTAAAAAAAAATTAGAAGCAATTAAATCTCTTGCTCCTTTTGCCGAAGGATTTCATTTGAAAAAAGCAAGCATTATTAAAAAAATAATTGAGGAAACTAAGAAAATTATATCTGAAGATTATCTTTTTAGAAATGTTAAAGAGATTATTTTATTTGGTTCTGTTGTTGAAAGAAAACTTAGTTTTAATTCCGATGTGGATATTGCTGTTAAGTTTGACAAGATTAATATTAAGGATGCAACAAAATTTAGGATTAGAATTTCTGGAAAACTGCCAGATAAAGCAGATATTCAGGTTTATAATATTCTTCCCTTGAAAATTCAGAAGGAAATAGATAAAAAAGGAAAGGTTTTGTATGAGCAGGATAAATGATAAAATTATTGATATAGAAAAATATTTAGAGGAATTAGACGAGATTGTTCCAAGCAGTTTTGAAGAATACAAAAAAGATTTTCAGAAAATGGCTGCTTGTGAGAGGTACTTTGAAAAAATTATCGAGGCTGTTGTTGACTTGGGATTTATTTTAATCAGGGAAAATGATTTTAAACTACCTGAAGATGATGAAGGTGTTTTTGAAATTTTGCTTAGCAAAGGAATTATTTCTGAAAGATTAAGTAATAAACTTCAAGACGCCAAAGGAATGAGAAATATTATTGCTCATGAATATGGGAATATTGACGACGAATTAGTTTTTGAAGCAATTAGTAATGAACTAAAATCAGATGTCGAGGATTTTTTAGATAGCATAGAGAAATTTAAATAATTCATATCTTTTTTCTTCTCAGCAAATTAGCATTTGTGACAACAGTTATCGACGACAAAGCCATTGCCAATTCTGCAACTATAAGATTCAAAAAAATTTTATTTAAATTTTCTTAATAATAAAGAATTCCATACAACTATAATCGATGATGCAGCCATAATTAATGCTCCCCATTCTGGTCTTAGCAAAATTCCAACCGGATAAAGAACTCCTGCGGCAACAGGAATGGCAATAATATTATATCCTGCGGCCCACCATAAGTTTTGTCTCATTTTCTTTTTGGTTTCTCTGCTTAATCTGATTAATTTTACAACTTCTAATGGATTATCTTTTGCGAGTATAACTTCTGCAGATTTTATCGCGACTTCTGTTCCTGCTCCAATAGCAATCCCAATATCTGCTTGTGTTAATGCAGGAGCATCATTAACACCATCTCCTACCATTGCTACCTTTCCTAACTTTTGCAGTTCTTTTATTTTATTGACTTTATTTTCTGGAAGAACTTCTGCAAAAAAAGTATCAATTCCTAATTCTTTAGAAACATAATCTGCTGCCTGTTTATTATCCCCTGTGAGCATTGCAGTTTTTATTCCAATTTGCTTTAATTGCTTAATAGTTTCTTTTGCCTCTTCTCGAACTATATCTGATAATGCAATTAACCCTAAAACCTTGATTCTATCAGCAACATAAACTATTGTTTTCCCTTGCGATGCAAGTTTTTTTGACTCATTCTCTAACTTATTTTTGATATTAAACTGATTAATTAATGCAAGATTTCCGACGTAAATATCAAGATTAGCAACTTTTCCAATAGCTCCTTTTCCAGGAAGAGCTTTAAAATTTTTAACTTGAGTTATCTTTATTTTTTTTTCTGTTGCTTTTTTTATGATTCCTTTTCCGATTATGTGCTCAGAATGCAATTCTACTGAAGCAGCATATTCTAAAGTTTTTTTATCTCCAATAATATCAGTTACTTCAAATACTCCTTTGGTAAGTGTTCCTGTTTTGTCAAAAGCTACATAATCAATATTCTCTGCGGTTTCAACTGCTGACATATCTTTTATTAATATTCCGCTTTTAGCTGCAAGAGTTGTTGAAATGCTTGTAACAACAGGAATAGCAAGCCCGAGAGCATGAGGACAGGCTATGACAATTATAGTAATTGTTAATGTTACTGCAAAAATTAAAGACTGATTTGCTATAAAAAACCAAAATATAAATGCAAGAATGCCTATTACAATAGCAGAGATTGTTAAATAATTTGCGGCTTTATCTGCTAATCTCTGCGTTTTTGGCTTTGATAATTGTGTTTGTTTTACTAATTCAACAATCTGATTTAATGTTGTATCTCTTCCAGTTTTTGAAACCTTTACTTTTATGCTTCCATCAAAATTAATGCTTCCGCCTATGACCTTATCATTTTTATTTTTTGAAACTGGTTTTGACTCTCCCGTAATCATTGATTCATCGACGCTTGTTCCCCCCTCAATTACAATTCCATCAATCGGTATTTTCTCTCCAGGTTTTACAAGAATAATATCTCCTATTTTTAATTCATCTGTTGAAATTTCTATTATCTTTTTTCCTTTTATAAGATTAGCTTTTTTTGGAATCAACTTTGCTAATTCTCCCAAAGCACCCGTTGCTCCTGTAACAGCTTTCATTTCCATCCAATGACCAAAGAGCAAGAATACAACTAATGTTGAAATTTCCCAATAAAAATCCATTGCACTAAATAAAAAAGTTGTTCCGATACTGTATAAATAGCCAGATAAAACTGCCAGTGCAACAAGAGTCATCATTCCAAAATCTTTTCTTTTTATTTCTCTTATTGCTCCAATAAAAAAAGGCATACCTCCATAGATTGCAACAACTGATGAAAAAAGTGCAATAATATAATCAGCTCCTGCAAAAGAAACAGAAAATTTTAATAGATTTTGTATTGTCGGAGAAAGAACTAAAATAGGAATTGTTATGATTAGTGAAATAAAAAATCTTTTTTTAAAATCTGCTGTTGAATGCCCTTTATGCTTATCATCTTCATGCTCGTGCTCTGCTAAATGTTTTTCATGCTCCTCATGCTCCATTTCATGACGCATATGTTTATGATTTTTCATCTCGTCATTTCATTAAAGCAAGAATAAAACTTGTGTTCTCTTTTGCTTTTAATGAGTGAACTGCATTTTCTTTCATGAAAATAAGAACTCCTTCTTTCATCTGGATTTCTCTTTTTTCCAAGTTAAAAATTCCATTTCCTTCAATTACATAAACAAATCCTTGTTTTGTCGATGTGTGTTCTGAAATTTTTGTGCCTTTTGCCATGCAAAACAAAGTTATGTCTGATTTTTCAGTTTTAATTATTTCTTTGCTTAAAATTCCTTCCCGAGGATATTCTATAGAGGACTTTGAATAACCCCCATTTCCGAAGGAAATCGTCTTCAAAGTCCTTCTTAGAGAGTTTTGAATTTGAGGTTTTTCAAAACTCTCTATAAGTTCTTTAATATTTTTGTTCATCTTTTTATTTAGCCAAAAGTTAATATTTTATCTGAATCTTCAACTAATTTTAACAGCTCCTGCATAGTTGAAATTGGACAAACATTGCTCCCTTCTTTTTTTCTTGATTTCAAACAAGTACCGCAAGCTAATATTTCTCCATTGTTCTCAATGAAAGAATTAATTTGTTCTTTTAAATTATATTCTTCACTTTCTATTTCTTCAATTTCAACGCCTTTATTTATTAAAAAAATTTTTACTTTATAATTTGCTTTTAGAGATGTATTTCCAAATCTAAATGCGTTCCAAATAATTTCAGGTTCGTTCGTGCCAATTATAATTCCTATTTTCATTTTTTATCTTCTTGCAATTGTTTAACCAGCCATAAAATAAATAATACAAGGGCTACTAAAATTATGGTCATAAATAAAAATCCAAAAATCCACATTCCTCCGAAACCATAGCCTAAATTTCCCATCATGCCATATCCTCCCATCATCCCTCCAAAACCAGACATTCCTAAAATTAAAAATACAACTACGGCTATTATTATTCCAATCAATAAATTGTTATTGTCTTTCATTTTCCTTTCCTCCCTTTTTGTTTAGATTTATTTATTAATAATATTATCAATAGGATTAAAATAATAATGACGAGAATTAGTATTATATAAAAAAATGTCTGGAATCCAAAAAAGTTATTTTGATAATAGTTATTATATTGAGGATTTTGATAATAATCTCCCATCATACCTCTGCCAAACATCATGCCACCACCCATCATTCCACCAACATTTTCATTGCAATAAACTCTTCTAGCAATATTAATATGGACTTGTTTTAAAGATTCAGAACCTTCTCCGCCCATCATTTTATCCATGTATTCATGTGCTTCTCCAGGATGCATCTGTTCCATATAGTAATCGCCAATTGATTCAAGTTGCGCATCACTAAGATTACTGCAACTTATTCCAGAATCTATTAATTGTTCAGCTTCACTAAAATCATGTTCTTCCTGAGCTGCGACTAAAAAACTAAATAAAATTATAAGTGTGCTTAGCAGTATTATTTTTTTCATTTTCCTTCATTTAATTTATATATGAATAAGGTTTCATATGTTTATATAGTTTTCGGTTTAGTTTCATTTTTCTCCAATAGTCAGCAGTAAAAATAAATTTATTCTTTTTTGCACTATCTTTTTAAATTTGTGCTGTTTAAATAATATTCTAAATTCTTCTACTGAATGCATTTTATTATTTCCCGGTTCAATTAAATGAAAAATTTTGTTTAATACAAAACCAAAATCAAAATCGAGCACGATTAATTTTCCGTTTTTCTTCAGAGCATTGCTGAAATTATTCATAATCTTATGGTAATCTGAATAATGATGAAAAGCCTCTGTTGAGAAAATATAGTCAAAATAATTTTCATAGGAAACATCTTCTGCTGACAGAAGTCTGAGTTTTGCTCTTTTCAATTTTCTCCTTGATATTTCCAGCATTTTCTCTGAAATATCAATTCCATGCAGAGCATGCTTTTTATTTTGTTTTTCTAAAATTTCAAGAAGATTTCCTGTTCCGCATCCGACATCTAATATTCTAGAGTCTTCTTTTATTTTAGCAAAATTAATCATTTTTATCTGCGAATTTGTTAGATATCTAAGAAACATCTGATTATCATAGTGCTTTGCTACTTTATTAAAGAGATTCTTGTTTTTTATTAATATTTTATTGTTCATTTTTTACAAGGTTAACTAGCATTCTCAAATTATCCAATTCAGTAATATTAATAAACTCTGATTATTTATATTTTTGGGAGGTGTTTATGGCAAATAAACTAAGTGAAAGAGGGATTGCGCTCGCATCGGCGGTTTTGACTGCAATATCTTATATAATCTGTTTTGCAATAGTTCTCATATTCAAAGAATCGTCTTTGAAGTTTTTTAATCTGTTTTTTCATGGAATAGATTTAACGAGTTTGGCGACAATTCCTAACATAACTAACGGAATTATAGGATTAATAATAAGTGTTATTGTTGCTTATGTCTATGGCTGGATATTTGCAGCTGTTTACAACAAATCTGCAAAATAATCCTTAATTATTTTTTTTATTTTTTGTTAGTTTTTTATTGATAGATATCAATATTTAAATTAAAGTACTATTACTAAAAGTTTAATAATGTCTTAGTGAACTGAATTATAAGCATATAAAAATATTCTTATTTATTTTTCTTATTAGCGTTTTTGAACAGCCAGTAAATTGCAGCGACAATTAAAATTATAAACAGAACATAAGTTATCCAACTGAAAAGCATCATTCCACTTCCATATCCTCCATACAGTCCATACATCATTCCGCCAGTTCCCGCAGGGCAGTTAAACTGCTCTTGTGCTGAAATAATTGTTACGCTAGATAAGGCTATTGCAATTATTGCAAAAATTAGATTTTTCATTTTTACCTCTTCTGTATAACAAGCATCAGATGTTTTTATACTTTATGTTTAGTTAGCCAGAGAACTCAAATTCTTTAATTCAATTTTTTTAGAAACATATCTACTCGGTGTAAAAGAATATATCCTAAAGGATATACTTTCTTTTTGGTAGATTCTACTAATAAATAGCTTGAACTGACAAAGTTATCTTCTCTTTCTGAAATAAAAAAATGCTCCAGCAATTCCAATAATAAATAAAATTCCTCCGATCAAATTTGAAGTTAAATTGGTCATATTGCTGATTACATTTCCCGTAAGGTTGGAAGAGAGGAAAAAGATTGACGCTAAAATACCACTAATTCCAATAAAGGCTCCTACTTTGCTCTCTAGACCTTCTTTAAAAAAACCAGTTCCATCTTTGAATTTATATTCTGGCTCTGGAATGAATTTTACTTTCAGATGATACTTCTTTGCCATTTCTTCCATTGCTTCCTTTCTACCTTTTGGATATGTTGTACCAAAACTTCCAATGGCTTTTTCATAACTTCTAACATCACTAGCTATCTCAGATAAATATGGATTTGATCGAAAAATTTCTTCACTTTTCTTAGCATCAAACAATTCTTCTCTACCATAATCAGTCATTCTAAAATCTGATTTTTTTGTTTTTCTTGTCTTCCTAAATACATAATGTCCTCCAATCTCTCCTGTGTTGCGATTTTGTTGAGAAATTATCATTGTTTTAACATTGTCATTAATTAAAAATCCAAAAAAATCTTTAGGGGAAGGTATACTTCCATAAATCTGTATGGGTGAATCTTCACTGTATGGATGTTGGTGAATTTCAGTGTAAGAATTAACTCCCTCTTTTTTCATAATTTTTCTTATCTTACTCAGATTGGGTTCCGCCCCTATAGAATTAGATTCTTTTTCATTAGTCACATTATATAACCTACCTTTGACTCGAATAACAACCCCTTCACTTTTTAATGCTTTAGAATTAGCTTCCCACATTTCTGTAATTTTTCTCTTTTTTGCCATAATCAACTAATAAAAACTAATTTTAAATAACCTTCGGAATACTAAAATCCCAACACCCTTTAATACACCAATGCAATTAAACAGAAACCTTTAAATATTCATTATCTTTTAAAAGATAATGACAATAATAAATGAAATAACCATAAAAATAATAAGAAATGTCAAGGATGGAGAAAGTATTCGTAGCTTGGCTAATAAAATAGGATTTGCTTATTCTGCTGTTTATGGTTGGATATTGGAATTGGAAAAATATGAAGCAATAAGAATAATCAGGAAAGGTAATAAGAATATTATAAAGATTAATAATAACAATGTGATATATAACAAGTTTAGAGAGTTGGATAATGTTGTTTCTGTTATAGACAAAAACAATGAATTTTGGAAATTTATCAAAAATACAAAGTTAAGGATAAGATTTGTAATGGGAACTGCAATAACTATCTGGACAAAAGGAGGATTTATAACAGGAGATTTTTATGATAAGATTTATTTTTTAGAGGCAGTTAAAAAAGAGGTTAATTTGTTGAAAAAAGTATTGGATGAGAGAAATATGGCTTGGACAGAAAATAAATTAACCAATAAAAGACCTTTAGTTTATATAATTCCTAAAAAAGAATTTAAGGTAGAGTATATAGATAACTTGCCAGTTATGCCTTTAAGAGAATTAGTGGATTATTGCAAGGAATTGTATTTAGATAATATTTTAGAACAATTAGATTTATTATATAGTTTAGGTTTAAATAAAAAATATTCAGAGGTTTATACAAACTATGAATGTTAATTCAAAAATAGGTTTATTGGAAAGAGAAAAAGAAGTTTTAAGATTAATTGAACTTTTTAAGGAAAACAATCTTAAGTTTATAGTTATCGGAGGATATGCTGTTTCAACCTACAAGAAAAGATTTTCTGTAGATTTAGATGTTGTGATAAAAAAAGAGGATTTAATAAAATTTGAAGAATTATTGTTAAAAGAAGGATTCAGTATAGGTTATGAAAAGGAGATTGCTCTTTTGTATGGTGAAAACTTCAAGCGTTTTAGAAAAAAGATGAATGACTTGCCCGTAGATGTAGACTTATTGATAAATGGATTAGTTTCAAGAACTACTGATGCAACATGGAGCTTTGAGAATATAGACAAAAATTCTCAAAAAAGAAAATTAGATGATTTGGAATTTTTAACTCCCGACAGAGAATTGTTATTATCTATGAAAATACACAGCGGAAGACTTTCAGATGTAAGAGACATTATCGTATTGATGCCTTGTGATAAAGATAAATTAAAAGAATTTTTATTAAGAGGAAATTTAAACAATTTAAAAGCATCAATAAAAAACCAGGCTTCGTTTATTGAAAAACCACAATTTGATGATAGTTTTAAAGGAATATTTGGTATTCAAGCTTATAATCCAAAAGAGATAGAATCAGCTAAAAAATTATTTATTGATTTGTTAAGAGAAATTAAGTAAAAATATTTCAAGAAAGTATATCCTTTTTGATATACTTTGTGTAAACGAGAACTCTCTAAACGATCTTCCTTAGTTATCTGAAAAAAATAAGCAGCAAAAGAAGAATCAAGATTATCACAGAAATAATCCAGAAATTATTTTTTTCTTTGCAGCAGTTCATGTTAAAATTTTTTCTTTTTCATCAACAGAGTATTGACAACGACACTGACAGATGAAAGAGCCATTGCACCTCCTGCAATTATTGGTGAGAGCAACCATCCAGTAAATGGATATAAAACTCCTGCTGCGATTGGAATTCCAAGAGAATTGTAAAATAAAGCCCAAAACATATTTTGTTTTATTTTTCTGATTGTTATCTGGCTTAGTCTGATAGCCTTTACGACATCGTAAGTATTATTGTTCATCAAAACAATATTTCCGGTTTCCATTGCAACATCTGTTCCAGAGCCGATTGCGATTCCTATATCTGCCTGCGCCAAAGCAGGTGCATCATTAATGCCGTCGCCAACCATTGCAACTTTTCCTTTTTTCTGAAGTTTTTTTACTTCTTTTGCCTTGTCTTCAGGAAGAACTTCTGCGATGACATGATTAACTCCAATCTGTTTTGCAATTGCATTTGCTGTTCTTTTATTATCTCCAGTTATCATATAAACAAAAATTTTATCTTTCTGAAGTTCTTTGACTGCTTTTATTGAATCTTCCCTCGGAGTATCTGCTATTGCAAGAATGCCGTAAATTTTATTATTATACAATGTCACGACAACGGTTTTTCCATCTCCTTCAAGTTTTGCTATTTTTTCATCCAACTCTTTGATGTTTTTTATTTTTCTTATATACTCGGGTTTTCCTACGATTAATTTTTTAGATTTATAAGTTCCTTCAACACCATGCCCAGGTATGGCTTTGAAAGATTTTATAGATTCTAATTTTATATTTTTTTCTTTTGCTTTATTGACTACTGCTTGAGCCAAAGGATGTTCGCTGTTTTTTTCCAAACTGGCAGATAGTTTTAATAATTCTTTTTCTTCAATTGAATTATATGGAATAATATCTGTGACTTCTGGCTTGCCTTGAGTCAGAGTTCCTGTTTTATCGAATACAACTGCATATAATTTGTGTGCTGTTTCAAGTGCATCTCCTCCTTTAATTAAAATTCCTTTTTCAGCTCCTTTTCCTGTTCCAACCATAATCGCCGTTGGAGTTGCAAGCCCCAGTGCGCATGGGCACGCAATTACTAACATAGAAACTGCAATAATGAGCGAGAATTCAAAAGTTTGCCCGACTATAAAATACCAAATTAAAAATGAGATTAATGCAATTAAAATTACCACAGGAACAAAATAAGCTGAAATCCTGTCTGCAAATCTTTGAATTGGCGCTTTTCTTCCTTGTGCGTCTTCAATTAATTTTATTATCTGAGAAAGAGTTGTGTTTGTGCCGACTTTAGTTGCTTTAAATTTAAAAGTTCCGTGCTTGTTTATTGTTGCTCCGATTACTGTATCATTTTTCTTTTTTTCAACTGGCATGCTTTCGCCAGTAATCATTGATTCATCAATTGCGCTTTCACCTTCTATTATAATTCCATCAACAGGAATTTTTTCTCCGGGTTTTACAACAATAATATCTCCAACAACAACATCATCAACAGGAATTTTTTCTTCTTTTTTATTTCTTATAACTGTTGCTATTTTTGGGGAGAGATTCATAAGCTTTTTGATTGCTTCACTTGTTTTTCCTTTTGCTATTGCTTCTAAATATCTTCCTAAAATAACAAAAGTAATTAAAACTGCTGCAGCTTCAAAATACTGGTCTCCCATTGGAACAAAAAAAATTACATAAACACTATAAAAATAAGCAGCGCTTGTTCCTATGGATATTAAAGTGTCCATATTTGCTGTTTTGTTTTTTAATGCTCCGAATGCGCTTTTGTAAATCCCTGCACCTATCCAGAACTGAACAGGAGTTGCAAGTGCAAATAAAATATAATCCCGATAAGGAATATCTATCCCAAACCACATTAAAATCATTCCAATTATCAATGCAGGAACTGCAAAAACAGAACTGAAAATTAAAAGCCACTTTAATTTTTGTATTTCTTTTTTTTTCTTTTTTGTTTCATAGTCCTGCCTGTTAAAATCATCTCCGAGAATCTTGGCTCTGTAATTTAAATCTTCAATTATTTTTATTAAAGAAGATTCATTTGTTTTTGTCTCGTCAAATTCTACTGTGGCTTTTTCAGTGCTAAGATTAACATTAGCATATTTTACTCCGGAATTTTTTTGCAATGCTTTTGTCAATAATGTTACACAACTTTGGCAGTGCATTCCAGAAATATCAATTGCAATTCTTTTCATCTTAAATTTTCCTAAAATTTAATGAGGCAA
>Ga0209541_10015236_pt1 | contig 11509 bp, 6 predicted proteins | sample RifCSPlowO2_01_FD_184027 | JGI IMG/M metagenome (GOLD analysis project Ga0209541, IMG submission 184027) | Groundwater microbial communities from Rifle, Colorado - Rifle CSP2_plank lowO2_0.1 (SPAdes) (version 2) | ecosystem: Environmental > Aquatic > Deep subsurface > Groundwater | place: Rifle...
ATTGTCCTGGTGGAGGGGGATACGAATACGGTCCTTGCCGGCGCTTTGGCCGCTTCCAAGCTTGGAATAAAAACCGGCCATGTGGAGGCCGGCTTGCGGTCCTATGACCGCACGATGCCGGAAGAGATTAATCGTATCGTGACGGACCATGCGTCTGATTTTCTCTTCTGCCCGACGGAAAAATCCAGGAAGATTGCTCTGGGGGAAGGGATTCCTGCTGAGAAATTGTTTGTAACGGGCAATACCATCGTGGACTCTGTTTTCCAGCATATCGAACTTGCCAAGAAAAAATCAGGCATATTGGAAAAATTGCATCTTGGAAAAGACGGTTATTTTCTATTGACTGCCCACCGTCCTTCCAATGTGGACACTAAAGACGCATTGCACAAACTTCTATCTCTTCTGAAAAATCTGTATTCCGAATTTAAATGTCCTATTATCTACCCTGTCCATCCGAGAACAAAAAAAAATCTCGAAGCGTTCAAACTCAAACTGCCTGATGGGGTGCGGCTTATCGAGCCTGTCGGTTTTCTTGATTTTCTGTATCTTGAAAAGAACGCCAAGCTAATCATCACGGATTCTGGAGGGGTGCAGGAAGAGGCCTGTATCCTTAAGATCCCCTGTATCACTATTCGTGAGAACACCGAACGGCCGGAGACGGTTGATGTTGGGGCCAATATGCTGGTAGGCCTTGATATGGAGAAAGCTCTTCTGGCTTCCAAAAAGATGATTGCTAAAGAACGAAACTGGAAGAACCCATTTGGCGATGGGAGCAGTGCAGAAAAGATTATGAAAATTATCGAGCAGCATCTGCGATAATATAGATTTCTGTCGAAATCAATTCATTTCTATATGCAATTTCTCCTTCGCTTCTCACTTTTGATAGCATATCCTTGTCAAGTACGGCCCTTCTGTCCAGCCTGAACTCCTGGTTCACCCACACGTAATCCGCTTTAGGCAGGTTTTCGGGTGCAGGCTGCAGGGATATCCTGTCGATCTGGTACTGGATGCATTGGCCTCCCGCGAGAAAGACGCTCTCTTTCGGGGTATTCTCTTTAACCCAGTCAAAATCCTTCTGATAGGCAGACCATGCCCGGTTGGCCAGGCCGAATTTGACTGCTTCGGAAGAGGCCAGCGCTATAATCATCACTATCCCCATTGCGATGAGGAATTTTTTTATTATTGGTTTATCCCATCTTGCCAGCAGATTCTCAGTCCCCATTGCCCACACGATGGCCAGGGCGGGAACCACCGGCAGAATAATGCGGGTCACGGAAAAGCTGACGTTGGCGATGTACAGCGCAAACAGCGGAAGGGAGGGTATGATCCAGAACAGGATGAACACCAATAGGTTCCGATTGTTTTTCTTCGTCATCTCTCTTGCACCCATAAGGAAAGGAATTGTGTAAAGGAGGATGATGATCAGCCAGCCTGCCAGCAAGGGTTTGAGGTATGGAAAGTCAAAGAATGCCAGATTTCGATAGTTTCCATCCGGAACACCGAAGAATCCCATATAGGTAAAAATGTAGGCATCCTTGTCAAAGAGATTCATGAAATCGATGGAGTTGTACGCCACTTCCTGCCCTTCGAATTCGCTCTCGCCTCCGAACAGGGGGTTTAGGAACGGCCAGATTGGGTTGCCCAGCTGGGCATTGTTTCTTATTAGCCAAGGCGACATGATTAATAACGGCAGCACAATGGTGAGGAAAATCCCTTTCATCCATATTCGGGTGTCTTTACTGCCTTTTATCCTGTTTTTATAGAACAGATACCCCAATAGCGGCAGTATGAGGATTCCATTGTATTTAGTCAGGGATGCCAGTCCGGCGGCAATGCCTGCCGGCAGGAACCGGTTTTCCAGCGCAAAATACACGCTCAGCACAATGAAGAAGGTCAATGCAGATTCCGTGTAGGCCACTACCGCATAATCGATGAATAGCGGAAGGGATGCCAGCCCCAGGGCAGCAAAGAAGGCCGTTTTCCTGCTTGTTACTTTTTTCACACTTAGATAGAAGAAGATCAATGTCAGGAAGCTGAACACCACGGACACGAATTTGGCGGCGGTGTCGCCTGTATCCGATGAAACCGAACTGAAGAAATCATACGTGAAAGCAGTCATGACATGGTACAACGGCGGCGGCCAGAACGGATCCGGGCGCCCCAACGGCTCGAAAAGCGGAATCTGGTCGTTTCGGGCGATGAACCTCGCTGCGGACAGATGCCAGCAGCTGTCTCCTGAAGGGACATAGATGTATGCGAGAATAGAGGTAAAGATTAGGAAGGTGATGCTGATGAGCAGGATGCCTTTCTTGTAGTCCATTTTATTTCTTTAGCAGTCCTAGTATGGCGTGCGCAAATCCATTGATATCATTTTTAGGCACAATCTTTCCGCGCTTCACGATTTCCTTATGGCTGCCGATGTCAAAGGCCACCACTTTCTTTCCGCAGGCTTGGGCTTCGGCGACGGGAAGATCAAATCCTTCCCATAACGAGGCGGTTATGTAGAGGTCGCAGGCCGCGTAATACTGCGGCAATTCCTTATCGTTGATGAAGCCGGTGAAAATGACATCTTTTCCAGCCGTCCTTTTCAGTCTTTCGAAATAGCTGCCGAAGGTTGCTTTTCCGCCGATGAGCAGAACGGCGTCAGGAACCTCTTTCTTCACGATGGAAAATGCCCTGAGCAGCAGGTGAACTCCTTTATGCGGGGTGATTCTCCCAACATACAGCAGTATTTTCTTGTTTTCCAGATGGTACTTCTTCCGTATCGCAGTGCCTTTTATTTTCGGATTGAATCTTTTCCTGTCAATCTTATTGTAAACCACTTCGCTGTCCAGGCCGGATTCTTTTTTCAGCTCTTTTTTCAGATACTCACTTACGGAATACGCTCTATCCACGTTCCTGAGTGTAATATTATTAAAAATCAGGAATAGTTTCATGTACGCCTTCTGGACCCAGCTATCCATCAATCCCGTTGTGTTGATACCGTGGTTGTGATAGACATACTCGATACCATAGTGCTTTTTTGCGTTGGATGCCAGCCAGTTCATAGGATAAAAATGGCTGATGATCTTGTCGTAGCCTTTCAGCATCCGATACATCCTCATCTTTTTCCGGTCCAGGAAGAAGAATAAACGATACAAGCGCTGCTTCCAGGGGGTTTTGGGCATCCCGAGAATCTTCGCCTCGTAGCCTTTCGGCCTTATGCTGCCTTCCAGCGCAAACACGGTCACTTCGTTTCCTTTCTTTGAGTACGATTCGGCCTGCTCCTGCACGACACGGTCTATGCCGCTGAAATAATCGAAGGTGGGTGTCAAAATGGCGATTTTCATGATTACAATGCTCCTCTCATATGCTGCATCTTCAGCTTCATCACCATCCAATAGCCGGCCGCCAGCTGCCTGAATCCAAGTTTGGATTTCCCTTCGGTGCGGTCTTTGAAGACAATCGGGACTTCTTTGATTCTCAATCCTTTGAGATGGGCCTTAAACAATACTTCCTGCACGATGGAGGGGCCTTTCGATGTTAATTTGTAGGGGTCGATGGCTTCCATGGCTTTTTTTGAAAAACATCTGAAGCCGGAGTTGGCGTCTTTTACTTTTATCCCAAGCACGATACGGATGTAAAGATTTGCCAATGAAGTAATCAGCTTCCTTATCGGACTTCTTCCGATCTCTTTTCCGCCGGAAGCCCTTCTGGAACCGAGAACAACATTCGCGTTCTTCAACTCAGTTAACAGTGCTGGGATATATTTTGGGTCGTGAGAGAAATCCGCGTCCATCTCCACGATGGCATCGGCCCCATTTTCAAGGCAGTAGATGAAGCCGGCTCTTCCCGCAGCGCCCCTTCCCCGGTCTTCGGTGCGCAGCAGCAGATGGACATTTCCATTCTTCTTTTCCATCTCTTTCACGGCCTCTCCTGTCTTATCCGGGCTGTTGTCATCTACTACTACGATATGCAGGTCCTTTATCTTCAGCTTCAGAATCTCATTTATCAGCCTGGATATATTCTCCCTTTCGTTGTAGGTGGGGATCATTATGCAGGTTTTCATTCAAATAGAGAATCGCAGAATTCTTTATAAATGTGTTTTTTATGGTGGCAATATTTAAAAAGGGCCGTATATTTCTAAGCAACGAGGCAGGTGTTTAGTTAGTATGTTATTTTTATAAAGTGACGCAATGAAAAAACCCTTCCTTGTTGTTATATCTATCCTATTCTTTGTACTTTTTTCTTTATCGGTTATGGCTTCTTTTGGGAGGGTCATTGATTTTGGATCCGATTTCTCTCATTATATCTGTTTCCAACGGAATGGTCTTACCCATAATTTCTTTATCAATCATACTAACCCAGATGCTTGGCCTTGCGGTACTGCAGAAATAACCGACTCCTATATTAAACTGGAATGTATTAGCCAACATGATGGGGGCAATGCTGGTTATAATCCTTGCCGTGGAGGAACTTCTTGTTCCCGGTTAACCTTTGATTCTTCTGAAGCGATTGGCGTCTATACAAATTCTGTAGAACCCAGTTGGGATTCTCTAGGAAGCGTGTTCAGGACTACTACTTATGATGGATACACTTTTACTGAGTATAAAGACGCATCTTTTGTTGCAAATCCCATCACTTTCACCTATTACACTTCGAATAATGCATGTTCCAGTGCTCGGATAACCTCAGTTTCCCCTATAAATGCCTCTACAATAACCTCAAAAATAATTAATGTTTCCCTAAAGACTGACATTTCTTCGATCTGTACATACGCTGATGTTCCTGGTTTAGACTTTGACAATATGACTTCCTTCACGAATACGGATTCGACCTCGCACAGTTTCATGTTTGCCGCTCCACACGACAATACAAATTATCTATTTTATTTTAAGTGCGATAGTCCTGAATGGGGTATCAACGAGAATGATTATCTTTTAACTTTCTTAGTGGATTATAACAACCTTCCGAATATCACTTCCCTTCCTCCCACACAGGGGAGGGAGATGGAACTCTACACATATCCTGTGACGGCTAGCGATTCGGATGGAGACACTTTGACATTCTCTGATAACACCAGCTTGTTTAATATTCATCCTGAAACAGGCTTAATCAATTTTACGCCAAAAATTGGAGAAAACTACACTGTAAAGATAACCGTTTATGATGACGTTTCTGCGTCCGATCAGGTATTCAACTTAAGCATACAGATAATAAACAATGCGCCTATCCTTGATCCAGTCGGAAACCTGACAGCCATAGTCGGTGATCCTTTTACTAAAACCATCACTGCTTCTGATCCTGATGGCGATACCCTCACCTTTTCTGATAACGCTACCTTTTTTGATATAGATCCAGACTCAGGCTTGATTAATTTTGTTCCAACTCAAAATGGAACCTTCAGGTATGCTATTAACGTAACCGACAATAATAGCTTAAATCCTAAATCCATTTCCGAATCTGGTTGGTTTTACATTGTTGCTCCCGGGAGCGGGGGTTCGGGTGGAGGCGGTGGGGCGGCTAATCAATCTGGCTCTTTACCTATTCTTCTTCATAGACCTGACAACAATTCCATTATAACCTCTTTCCCATTATTTTTGGAGATCTCAACTGCCCACAAATATGCATCCTGCCGTTATAGCTTGGATTCCGGATCCCTTGAAAATATGCTAACTGAAATAGAAATCCCAGAGAGTGAAGCTTGGCAGGTGGATACTTCCTCTAAAAACTTGGAAATGAGTGAAAATCTGCTTACGGGGACGAACCGAGAGGCTATTGCGAACATTACCTCCTTATCCTACATCGATGATGGTGAATTGGATGCTTTGGCAGCCGGTGAGGTAAGGAATAGCAAGGGAATTGCACCCTATGAACAACGCTTGTATTTTGAGGACCCTTCAACTGGTTATGTGATCTACAAGGAAGCTGACGATGACATTACTGCAGACTTTCTTTACTTCCAGACTGGTAAGGAGATCGCCAGATACGAATTGGAGTTCACCACTCATTTCGAGAGCGATGTAGATGACAGTACAGGAACCCAAACCTCTAGCGGCGATTACCTTACTGATTTTGAAGGTGTTGATATCACCCTGTTCGGTGTTCCCTTTACGATTGTCCGGGCGAGCAGAAATGGCGGAAATGCGGGCCAGATTAAGCTAATTTTGATGGGCAATGGCCAACTGGACGCGCTTCATGAAGGTGATTCAGAAACCTATACTATCAATGGCAAAGAATACCGTCTTAGTCTTGATTTTGTGAGCTCCACCGAAACAAAATTCACAATCAACAATGAATCTACTGGGCTGTTAGCTAGCGGTGCAACATATAAACTAAGCGATGGTATCATCATTGGATTATCTAAGATTGATTATCAGGACTTTGCAGGTGGTGTTCATAGTGCGAAGTTTTTTCTGGGGACCCAAAAGATTGAATTAAAGGATACGAATATCAACAATAGTGCTTCGGATAATGGGGATCTAAAAGTGGACTATGGAACTATCAATGATGCAAAGGCCATTATCGAAGGTGTTGATGATGGAGTTACTTTCAAACTTGACAGAATCAACATTAACATGTCCGCAGATGATGACTTCTATATAGGAGCCGGCCAGCGATTAAGCGAGAATCCTGAATTGCGGGAGCCTGAAGTGTTGTTTACCCAAGCTTGGGATATTGAATACCTTGGCTTGAGCAGCTCACCAACTGAAAAAATCCGAATTAAAACCAGCGGCTTTAACCAGTATGAACTTGAATTCGTTGATGGAAACGGCAACAAGGCTACGGCGCCCTTTGCTTATACACTTGACGGTACAACTCTCCATTTCGGAGATAATGATGATGATCTTATTGTAGATGAACACATCAACATTACCAAGGATGATTACTTTATTATTACCGATACGCTGCAGGAAGATGGTGAGCGAAACACGTATGTGTTGCGATACCGTGGCGCAGACAAAGTCACGGATGATAGTCCCGTCCTAAAGTTTGACGACATAGGCAGCGGGGAGCGTATCGAAAAAGCGTATGGGCAGGTTTCTGGCAACACCTTTCCATTGGCCACTGTTAAACTGGGCGGTGGAAATTTCCGGGTATATGCTGGAGACGTTACCACAGGTGCGGACGATTTCGTTATCCGTGTAGACTTGAACGGCGATGGTACGCTGGCGTCGAGTTCAACCCTTGTTCCCATCAACACCAATTATGGGGCGAGAATTGATATTTTCAATAGGACAGACAACGTCCTTCTCAACATAACTGCCCCCCATCCAGATCATTACGACAGTCTAAAGCCAAGCCCATTAATTTTCAATGCCATTGCTGCCAATGCAGAAGTGCGATTGCTCAAAAACCAAGATATGCTCCATAACTTTTTATCTCCTGAATCAGAAGATAATACAGGATATGCGTACACCAGCTACGGCGCTTTGGTAAAATACGATACTCCTCTTGATGATCCACAGACACTAGATATCGACTATCCTAAGGACCAGCGATTGCCTCAGGTCTTTATCACCCAAACCATTAATAAAACATACACCCATTTTTCTACCTTGTCCAATCTTACAAACGGAAAGCATCTTGTAGAATTTAATTGCAGCGATCAGTACAGGAATTCTCATATTTCCCATCTTGTCTTCAACGTGCAAAAAGCGCCTGAGGTCACTTCCTACTTTCCTGAACAAGGGAAATTGAATGCAAGCATCAATGTTAAAATCCTGGTAAATCTGAGCAAATCCATAGACACCTCAAACTTGAAGGAAAGCCTGGTTGTTTCAGACACCGAAGGAAATAAGGCAAAAGGCTCGATAGAATACGACACTATTCTAAAGAGGCTGACTTTCAGGCCTTTTGTCCCTTTGAAATACAACACTACTTACACGGTTAATGTCAGTGGGAAGATAACGGACACATTTGGAAACCCGATGGGCGGAAATGTCGCATGGGCATTCACTACTGCATTGAAAGATACAGATAATGATGGCATACCAGACCATGAGGATAATGACTTAGATAATGATGGTGTCGATGACAGCTTGGACTTCCTGCTGGGCAATATCAGCAATGTAAACAGTGACATCCATAACTTAAGCGTGCGGATAGGTGAGGATGACAACCTATCTAATGCTTTCAATGGGACGAAAAAAATTGAGTTCTATGCGGGTGACAAAAAAATATTGGAATTCGACTTCAATTTCAGCAGCGATACGCCTTTGGACCTGACCAATGTTTCTGTTTTAAACGCCTCGAATTCAACTGCGGGCGGCATTGTGGTAAGAGGCATTAAACTGGATGATTCCAGCTTCAAGAAAACGGTGTCCTTTGATAGGATGAATCATGGTATCAATGGAATCTGTATCAGGGACATGGAAATTGAATGGATAGACGAAATAAGCCCTTCATGCGATGCCTCCAATGAGTTCAAAGTAGAGTGTGACGGGACTAACCAAAACGGATATGCGTGTAATTACAACTCAACTAACAGCCTCTACACAGTAAGCGGCTTATCACATTCGGGTGTCACGCAATTTGCCTATACCAAACCTTCTCCGCCTTCTGACAGCTCCTCTGGAGATGGTGGAGGCGGTTCCGGTGGTGGAGGAGGCGGTGGAGGTGCTCTTCCTCGGCCTTCGTCTGACACCAACACACCCGAACAAAAGGAAGAAACACCCCCTGTTCCTCCTGAAAAACCATCCGGAGAAAATGACGCTGATTCTGGGCTTTCAGGGATAACCGGCGCTGTAGTTTCTGATGCGGCAGAGCCAAATCTCGGTACAGGGCTCACTATTTCTGTTCTAATCATAATTTCTGGCATATTCCTCTATAGAAAATTCTACCACAAGCCCCGATTCAGAACAACGCGTAGATGAACGGCGAGATGGCGCTGCTCTGGCTGAAGATGATGAGGGCGCCTACCAAAACGAGCATGATGATGATGGGCGTGAGCCACCAGGCTTTCCGGACTTTCAGGAAATCCCACAATTCCCCTATCAACGAGCGGTTGTTTGACATGGTTTATCCGATTATGTCATACGGGATGACGGTCTGTATGTCGGCTGGGTTCTCCTTGTTCTGCATCAGCAATATGTCCCTCTCCCTGTCCCACTGAAAATAAAAATCTTTCTGTTTTTCAATAACGCCATCTTCTTCCAGCTTGTTCTTGATGCCCTGGGCAAAAGCCGCGTAGCCTTCGGGCCGGAAGTGGTCAAAGGTGTTGAATTCGTCATTGCCTGTCAGTTCGTATCCTTCTTTCTCGAAAATGAGGTCTGAATCCACGTAAGGAATCCCTTTCTCATCCAGCATGGTTTTAAGCTCTTCCAGCACCTGCAGCTCTTTCTCTGAGCTTTCCACGTCATTTCCCCGCCGGATGATGGGGACCATGAGGTAGGTGTTGTCCTGCTCTGATCGGGCTTTTATCTCGTCCAGGATCAGCGATAACACCTTGAGGCCTTCGTCGTACATTTTACTATTGACACCCCCAAAGTATCTTGTGTTGTACACCAGATGCTTGATGAGGAAACTCTCGAACCTTGGCGGCCTATAGGTCCGGTAGATCTCTTCCGGTGCCGGAGGGGGAAGGTTGGTGATCTCCAGCTTGTTGTCCACAATCCTGAATCGGGGCTTGTTGATGCACGGCCGTATCCGGTAGATGTCCTGGATGTAGATGGTATACAGCACCACGTCCGGCTTGTAGTCCAGAACATCGTATTTCCACCGGAGGTACATATTATCAATCCCGGTTCCCTCTATTCCAAAGTTCAGGGACTCTGAATTGGGTATCAGGCTCTCGAGCATGGACACATGGGAGAATTTCAGCGGCACGTCCGCACCCCACGTAAACGAATCCCCCAAGGAAGCTATTCTCACTATATTGGGGTCGTCTTCCCGATCAAAATCCTCCAAGTTCCTCATGTGCTGGGAATTGGTACGGTAATCATACAACACCAGCTTTCTTCCGTCCTCCAGTTCGTAGACCCGATCGCCGGGCCAATTTGCGATGGGCCGCACGCCTGAATAGTTCCAATATTCGTAATTCCGCAGATGAATGGGGTGGAATCTGTTCGGGTTATCTTCCTGGCGCAGCAATTTGTACTGGTCCCGTGTACATACCTCCTCTTCGTCCATGCCGACTATCCTATCTCCTATTTTATAATAAACCCTTATCGCTATTTCCCCTATGAGGAGCATTGCTACGATGGAAACCAGCAATATCGTCAAATTGTCCTTCTGTTCCTTTTTTTTGTTGTATTCTTTGTTATAGGAATACAGGCTGCCTTCTTCTGTATGCCTCTGCTTAACTCTTCGCCGGGCTACAAGCCTATCCATCCGCTTTTTTAATAGCTTCACGGTTTTTTCAGCGCCCGGGCCTGTTATCTTCTCCAGCGAAAACTCCTCTCCGGGGTTCTCTCTTAGAAAATTCAGAATCTCCTCATCTATCTTCTTAGTCTTTTGCATATCTCTCCGAATCCCAGATGTCCTGCGGATTATCGCTTCTTTTTATTAAAAACTTGCCCATGACGAGGCAATCGATGCCGGTGCCCATCATGCATTTATAGGCATCGGACGGGCTGCAGACAATCGGTTCTCCTCTGATGTTGAAGGAGGTGTTGATCAGGAGGGGAATTCCGGATAACTTTCCGAATTCTTTGATGAGGTCGTAGTACAATCGGTTTTGATGCTTTCTTACGGTCTGTAGCCTTCCGGAACCGTCCACATGCGTAACAGCCGGTATCTTTTTCTGCCATTCCTTTTTGATGGGATACACCATCAGCATATAGTCCGTGGGTTCCGGGAGGGGGGTATCGCAATCAAAATATCTTAGGGCGTCATCCTCGCAGACCACGGGGGCGAACGGCCTGAATTTCTCACGGTGCTTTACCTTCTGGTTCAGGATTTCCTGCATCTGCGGGTTGCATGGGTTGGAGAGGATGCTTCGTGCGCCCAAGGCCCTTGGGCCCCACTCCATACCTGACTGGAACCATCCCACCACATTATTCTCATAAATGAGTTTTGCAGCGGATTTTATGAGGTCTGCCTCATCTTTGAATGTCGTATATTTTATCTTGTTCTTTTCCAGGAAGACCTTTATCTCTTCATCTGAATACCGGGGGCCCAGATAGGCGTTTCTGAACACGTAATTTCTTGGATTTCCGAGCAGAGTATGATAGATATACGATGCAACACCTATGCTTGTCCCTCCGTCTCCTGCGTCCGGGTGGATCCAGATATTTTTGAAGGGCGTATTCCGGAGGATCTTCCCGTTGTAGACGCTGTTCAGGGCTACACCCCCGGCCATCACGATGTTCTCGGATTTTGTTTCTTTGTAGACGTGATTAAGGATATTGGTCAGCAGGTCTTCGGTGAGCATCTGGACGGCTGCTGCAATATCTTTGTGACGCTGCTCCATTTCGGATTCCGGTTTTCGGATGGGGCCTTCCAACAGGTTGCATAATCTCTTTGATGGCATCCGGTCTGCATAATGGAAGATGAAATAGCTCATATCAAACCGGAAGCTTCCGTCTTC
>Ga0209541_10015237_pt1 | contig 11507 bp, 14 predicted proteins | sample RifCSPlowO2_01_FD_184027 | JGI IMG/M metagenome (GOLD analysis project Ga0209541, IMG submission 184027) | Groundwater microbial communities from Rifle, Colorado - Rifle CSP2_plank lowO2_0.1 (SPAdes) (version 2) | ecosystem: Environmental > Aquatic > Deep subsurface > Groundwater | place...
TTTAGGCTCACAAAATTCAGAAATTATTTTTGCTCCAGCGAAAATTTTGCTTGAAAGAAAAATTTCAACTCCTGCTGTGCTTGTTGTTCCGGGGAAATTACATTTCCGCGAGAAGGATTTTTTAGATTTACTGAAAGCTTAAGAACTTTACATTTTAAAATATGGCGTGGACAAAATGTCAAACAAGAGAAATTTTTCAGCATGTCTAAAGAAAATGAATCCCGATTATACGGAGGCATTTGGATCTAACGCAAGAGATAGCGTAGCAGGACTCTTCAGAAGAATAGAAGAATTAAAAAAACAGCATCCTGATATGGAATTTTATTATCTATCATATAGAGGAATATTAGCTGGCTACTATTCAAAAAGAATTGAAGAGCTAAAAAAAGAACTCCAAAAAACAGTTATTCATTGGCCTAATCCGGCAGTTGCATACTAACTATAGAAATATATGAGATGATTTTTTGAATGATAAAATAGAAACTGAAGATATAACAAAATGGCTTTCCAGAATTGAGCCTGCGCTGGAAAATATTTCTCCGCTTTCAGAAAAGGGCGAGGGTGTAATTGAAAATGCGCGTGCGTATGTTTCTGATTGCAAACATTTTCTGGAAAAAGAAAATTTGGTTTTGGCTTTTGAATGCATGGTTCACGCATGGGCGATTTTGGAAACCGCGCGCGAGCTTGGGGCAGTTGAGTTTGAAGACAACAAAACTTTGTAAATCTTTCACTTCTTGGCGGTGGCGATAGCTTTATATACCACCTATGCACATATATCTATCAGAGATTTAGCACCTGAAAGGGATGATAAAATGTAAGTGCTTTCGGGTTTAAATCTTTTACATGCTGATAAAAATTAAAATAAAATGTGATAAAAAATGCCACACGACCCATCTCAGCAGAAAGTGGAGCAGGAAGAGATTAGAACATCTGCCGGTTGGAATGTTCCCACCGAAGTTGTAATTTCTCCTAGCGATATTGATAAAATGAAACAAATTGATAAAATGAAACAAAATGGAAATGTATCTGTAGATTTTTTCCACTCTATCGGAGAAATGTTGGTTCCGGATGCGAGATACAGTGATTTGGAAGGAAGAACCAAGATTCAAGATTATGCCCCGCCGGGCATGAAGGCTCTTACTCCTGTAGAGCAGAGAGCCCTGTTTTTCAATCAAAGCCGCTATCTTTCATTTGTTGATGTTTTGGGGTCATTTCCGCTAATTTCGTTTTTGGGAGGCGTTGCGCAAGGTATTTATTTTTCATGGAATTCTGCAAGAGATAGAGTTGAAAAAAATATGGAAAGGGTTGAAAAAGAATTTTACGAAAGTATAAAAGCAAAGCCACAAGGCGAAGGCGATGCTTCTGTCGGCTATTCGCAGGGCGGGGAAGAGGAAGGGAATACAAACGCTAATTATGATGCTATGTTCACAGCACTTTTTGGGGAAGTGAAAGAATTAAGGCGACATCAGGCACTTGAATTTATGGACCGCCCAACAAATTTTCACAATGAAATAAATTATCAAATTGGAGGTAATTAAATATGCCAGAACAACCAACACAAAGAGAAGTTTTAGATGCAGCAGCTCAAGCAGTTGCTGGAGAAACAGCTGCTGTAAGAAGAGCGCAATCTATGCAGTATAATGATATAAATCTTTCTTCTTTGAAGAAATACGCGCAAAATGAAATTGATAGAGAATTCGGGCGTTTGATAAAAGCTAACAATCTTACAGGTTCAGCAAAAGACCGCGCTTATAGAGCAATAAAAGAAAGGGCAGTGAGGTCTGCTGTTGCAGAATATGTTGATAGTGTTGGCGGTGGCGATAAATGGCTTACAGAGTTTATGACACATTATTTATTGCAAAGACAGCAATGGCGTTTGCCAGATGCTGAAGGAAAAGTTTATGGAAAAAGAAAAGTAACTCTTGAAGGCAGCGGAGAAAGCGAATTGAAAATGCCTTGCTGGAATGATGAAGTTGATGAGCCTGAGTGGGTTCAAGGAAGAGCAGAGGAATTCCATGACGCGCTTTATGAACGATATTTTAACACGCTTGTTCAAGGAAATATAGAAAGAAGCAGACGAGCAACTCAGCAACAGGAAGGAAGAGCAGGACCTTCAGTTTCTCAACAGGCAGATGCAGTTGAAGCTGAAGTGAGAAGATATGATACAGGCCGCGCCGAAAGAGACTCAGAAAAAGCAGAACAAATGCGCTTGGCCGAAGCTCGAAGAGAATTAAAAAGAAAGCAGAAAGACGAATACTGGGATAATGTTTGGGCGGGCTTGAAAGATAAGGGAGGCAGATTTAAAAATTGGAACAAAAGGAATGCAGGAAAAGTTGCCGCAACAGTCGGTATTCCAGCTCTTGTTTATGGTTTGAGAAACTCAGACTGGTTTGGAAAATATACCCCAGAAGCAACTGATGCTGTAGGTCGGGCAGGTTGGACTTTATTCGGCTATGCGCCGGGATGGAGTGACAGCACATACATTTCAAACAACAATCCGTTTGTTAATTTAGTAGCCACAGTTTTTGGCGCAGCAGCGTTGACTTATACAGGATATAAACTTTGGAAATGGAAAAAGGGAGCCGGTTCTAATGTTAACAGATCTGTACCAGAAGATGCTGACGGCAATGATGAAGGTGCTGAAGGCGATGACAGCAGGCAGGCTCAGACAGCAGAAGATTTGTTTAATGAAGTTTCCAAAAGACTGAAAAAGTGATTGTTATTTTCCGTGATTTAAAATGCCCAGACAAACGCCAAGTTCGCAATTAGATTTGGCATTAGATTTTGCTAGACAAAAGAGGCAAGAAATTTTTCGAATCCCTAAATATGATTTAGATTTATCTGATGCAGATAAAAAAGCTTATTTAGAAGAGCTTGATGCAATTTCTCTTGGACTTTATAGAAGTGCGGGGTCAGCCGAGCCGCAAACTTTAACAGAATCGTTTATTAGGGATTACGAGGGGGTAAGAGATGAATTTTCCAAAAGACAGCTCGTTCCCCTAAATATACCAATTGCTGATAAGGAAAGGCTTTCTAAATTATATGCAGCTGTGAGAGATTCTACAAAAGAGGCTCCTGCCGGAAGCTTCAGATATGAAATTTCCGAAAGTGGGGGACTCATAGTTGTAAGAATAAAAACAACTCCAAAACTTCAAGAGGAAATTTCAGGGAGGTATTATGATGGCCTAAGGCAACTTGTCAAAGAAGAAAAAGAAAATATGAGCAATGAAAGATGGCAGATTGAAAGGGATAAACAAGCAATAAGAGAAGAGCTTGAAAGATTGGATAAGAGGTATGATGATTTTGAAGAACAGAGAGTTAGACTTGAAAAAAGAGAAAAAGCTCTTTGGAATAGCGGAAGAATAGGAAAAGCAAAACTTGAGCAGAGGCTTAACGATCTTGAACAGTTAGATAAACAATTAGATAAACATAAACAAGAGCTCGATGAAAGAAGATGGAAGGAAGAGCAGGGCTATCAGGCTGTAGCAAGCGAACTTGAAGAACATAGAGCTCGACTGGATACGCGCGAAGGCAGATTAAAAGCTGCGGAAGATAATCTTCAAAAAAAGAGAAAAGGTTTTCAAAGAGATGTTAGAAAAGAATCTGAAAAGCTGGAAACCAGAGAAGGTTATATTCATGGTAAAATTTCTTACTGGCGCGATTACTTCAAGAGATATGAAGTTTATGTAAGAACTCTGATGAGTGAAAATAACAAAAATTTCCTACGCATGAGAAAGAGGACCGAGAAAGCACAAAAAGAACTTGATGAAAGAGCAAAAGAAACAACAGAAAGAAATGCTAAATCGTTCTTAAAATTTTTGGAGGTCAAAGAGCAGAATTTAGATTTAGCTGATAGGAGAGATGAGCTTGATAGATTGGAAGCAGATTTGGATTCAAGACAAGTGGAAATTTCTCGAAAAGAGGAAGAGGCAGGAAAGAAACAAGGCGAGCTTAAGGAAAAAGAGAGAGGTCTAGGAGAATATGAAGCTTCTTTGAGAGCTTGGGATGCAGAACTTTCACAAAGAATTCCCGGCTTTGTTAGAGAATTAAGCAAAGAAATAGTTGACAAATATGCCCTTCCCGGAGAGTCTCCTAAAAGAATAGACAATTTTGTTGAACAGAAAGGACAACCTACGGAATATGAGCTAAAACTTCAAGAGCTTGATGCGAGAAAACATGAATTAAATGAATATGAGAAAGGTCTTGGTGAAAAAAGGAAAGGCTGGAGGTTAGAGCTTAGCAAAGCATTTGGAACTTTAAAAGAACGATTTGATAATCTGCGTGTTGGTGAAAATGCGTTGGGTAGTATAGAGAAAGAAGCAATACAAAGACAGATAGATTTAGAAAAATATGAAGGAAGATTGAAAGATTACGAAAATAAATTAAGGCAGCGAGATAATAGTTTGGAACAAAAACAAAAGGAAGCTTCTATGATGGAACAGGAGATTAAAGTGAAAGGAGATGAACTAAAAAAATACAAACAAGAGCTCGATGAAAGAAGCGGAGCTTTGAAAAGACAAGCTGATGAATTGGAGGAAAAAAGGAAAGCAGCAGAGAGAAGTGTTATAGAAGTAAAACCAACAGAAGGCGATTCTAAATGATAACACAAAGAGAATATCTACAACCAGACGAGACCCCGGAGCCTTTAGAAGTTCGGGCAAGGATGTATTCCAGAAAGGTCGCGGAAGATCTTTTAAATAAAAATAACGCAAAACTGCCATCTCCTTATTTTGATGAATTGGCAGGAAAAATATATAATTTAGCTCTTCCTCTTATTGAATCTTCCAAAACCATACCGAAGAGCATAGAAAATCTTCGCGACCTCAAAACCGGAAAAAATGTAGAAGAAATTTTCCAAGAATACAAAGCTTTTTTTCTTGAAACATTTGATATGCAAGTTCATAGCGAGGAAGAGGCGAGAATACTTTCAAAAATAATGTATTATGCTTGCAAAGATGCTCCAAGAGGAGTGGTGGCGGAGATGGTAGAATTGCCCGATGGCGTCAGGCTTAGTGTGGCCCAAGCTTATGGCCAAGCGATTTCAGATGTATATGAAAGGCGGAGAAAAGAATTTTTAGACGCAAAGTTGAAAGAGCGTTTAGATACCGCAGAAGATTTGGAGGATGGTGAGCAGGAAATAATCAGGTTAAGAGCACTTTTAGAAATATATAAAAGTGATAATAATCAGTGGCATGAAAGAGGCGCCAGCTTAGAAAGGCAGAAAGTAGAAGGTCTGGCTGACATATTATTTTATGATGGAAATCCAGACAAGCCAAGAGAGGCTTATTCTCTTACAAGGTGGAATCTTGAAGCGCTGGGATTGAGAGAGGGGAAGGATGTTCTTATGATAGAACATGGCGGAATTTTTAAGAAAGGAAGGTATGTGCCTCTAAATGAAACAGCAGCTCAGATATTGAAAGATGACTTCCCTTCCCAATTTTGGGAAAATACAGAATGGAAATTTGAAGATATGTATAAAAGAATTTTAAAAAAAGAGCCATCAGAACCTCCTGTTAAGAAAGTTGTAAAAAAGAGAAAGCATGTGGAACCGCCTGAAGCAATACCAAAACCAGCCGAGCCGCCGAAGGTTATATATGCTCCGAGTCCGGAAAAGCCCTTGAGCATAAAACCTGATGTGCCAAGAGATGTGGAGGCGCCCAGAGTAAGAAGGGAAGTAAAAAAATCCGCAGAACCGCCTGCAGAAAAGCCTGAAGCAAAGACACAGGCCTCTCCTAAACCCCCTCCAACAGATGAATTAGGGAATTCAAGTCTTGGCGATATTCTTAAAAGATTGAAAGAGTAATAGAAAATTTCTCAAGCTTAAATAGCTTTCTATCCTACATTTCTTTGGATATTTATGCCGGGAGATGATGAAAAACACATTCCAACAAGAGAGGAAGCTGAAAGAAAATTGAAGGAATATGGTCTTCTTGGTATGGCAAAAGTTTGGGCTGTTTATGGAATTAAGGATGAACTAAAAGATCCCAAAAGCTTTGTAGTTGAAACAGCTATACGAGGACATCCGTCTGTTGTGGCTTATGTTGCTGGGGAAGATAAATCTTATGCAGCAAGAGTTCTTGAAGAGCTTGTGAAGAAAGGAGTGGCGCCTGATTATGAAAAGGAGAGGAAAGCATTAGAAGCCCGAAGCAAAGGCATTCAGGAAGAACATGATAAGCTCGAAAAACAAATGAAAGAAGTTGCAGATTCTAATAAAGCCATGGAAGAAGAAAGACAAAGCCTCCGCGCCTATAAAGAATCTCTTGAAGCAGAGAAGAGCGCTCTGAAAAATGGTGAGAGGGATTTTGAACAAAAATTAAAAGAATATAGAATTCGTAAAGACAGGCTTGAAAAAGTGGAGAAACTTGTACATGAAAAAGAACAGCTTGCTTCTGAAAAAGCAGAGCTTGAAAAACAAATGAAAGAAATTGAAAAACAAAGAGAGGAGCGTGCCAAACAAGAAGAAGAGTTGTCTGGCTCACTAGGCGAATTATTTAAAAAAATAGAAGGCTTAAATGAACAATTGCGGTATAAGAAATAAGGTGGTTTCTTGACACCTAAAAACCACCACGAAGTTCTTGCGGACAAAAAAAGATTCGAGGGAGCATATGGAACTCTCGATAGGATAAGACAATATCTTGAAGAAGTTAGAGAAGAGAGAAGAAGAACCAAAGGAGTTTATAAAAAATTTCTGGAAGCGGTTTCACCCTATCTTACTCCAGGACAAAGAAGCGAACTTTCCTCATCTGAACCAGATGAAGGGATTTCTAAAGCCGGAAATTACATTGCTGATTTTCTCAAAAACTTAAAAAAAAAGCAAGAGCAGGCGGCAGCGGAAGAAAAAAGAAGAACTGAGAGGTTAGAAGAGGAACTTTCTAAAACTCGCGGAGAAAGGAGAAGTCTGAAAGAAGAAAGAGAAGAGCTTACAGGAAAAGCTGCAAGACTTGTAAAGAAAAAAGAAGAGCTTAATGAGAGAGAAGAAAATATTTCCGAAAGGGAGTGGGAAGAGCATACAGAATATATGAGACTGACACCATTGGAAAAAAAGGGAATACTGGCTTCAATTGCTGGGGGTTCTTTTTTAGTTATGTTTGGAGAATCTGCATACGATTTGGTAATGGACGCCGGCAGGGGATTTTTTGAATCTCCGGCATTTCAGCGCGCCGCGCCGTTTGTTATGGGAGGCACCATTGCAATAACTGGGGCGCTCTACTATTTTTTAAGAAGAGATATGTTGAAGAGGGCGGAAGAGGAAGAAAAGCATGAGGAAGTTATATCAGATGTGGTAGAACCTGAGGTTGTTGAAGAATCTCTTCACGAGAAAAAAGATGAAGAAAAAACAGAACTTCCTCCAGAACTTTCTATTTCGGAACCCTCCAAAGAGGAAGAGATATTTGCATGCCCTGCATGCGAGACAGTTGTTCCAGAGGACGCCACAAAATGTCTAAATCCCGCATGCGGTGCTGAGTTCGAAGAATGAATTTTTATAAGTTTATAAATTCGGCAACATCAATTAATCTATGGCAGATGTCATCAGCATACCGCAGATTGTCTGGAAAATTCTTGGCATAAGCTCGCAGTTGCTTAGTCAGTATAGGACTCCGCAGGATCAGCTGCTGTGGCTGATTTTTATACCGAACTTGATTGTGATATTTTTTATATATTGGTTTTCAACTTCAATTTCAGGAACGCACAGCGGTTTTAGAAATCTTTTTGCGATAGCCACATATTTGACAATTGTTTTGACAGGATGGTATGGCAGGCTTGTTCCAATTTTCCTCTTATGGTGGTGGGTTGTGCTTGGAGTTGAACTTGTGCTTTTCATATTCAGCGGATTCTTCAAGCCTGGTGGAGCAAGGGAGATAAAGACCGCTGGGGTTGGTCTGGGTATGTTGGGGCAGAAAGCTATGGAAATGAGGGAATATCAAAATAAAGTAAAGGATTTGGAAAAAACTTTGAAGAGTTTTGGAATTGATCCAAATAGAGATCCTACGAAACAACCAAATTGGAATTCCCTTGAAGAGAAAGGCAAGCAAGAAATAATAATTATGTATAGACAGATGCAGGAGGCGAGAAGAAAGTCAAAGGAGTTGATTTAATGGCGGCATTTCTTTTTGATTTTTCCAATCAGCAATTTTTAATAACTTTTCTTTTCACGCTTGCAGTTGTTTTTGGAGTAGTTGAGATAAGCAAAGTTTTCAAAGGGAATAAAGCAGTCTCTCTGATAATTGCGCTTGCAATCGCAGCTTTCGCAGCAGGCTATGCGCCATTCCAAACAACTCTCTGGAGTTTGCTTCCAAACATAACTTGGTTTTTTATTGTTTTATTTTTGATTGCTTTTGGACTTGAGCTTTTCGGAGTGAGGCGCGGCTCAACAGTTCCGGGACAGGAGCATGAAGGAATGATTATAAGCGCGGCAGTGCTTTTAATTTTGCTTACAGTTGGCTGGACAACAATCCAGTCGAGCAACATCAGCTTTCCATTTATCGGCGGCGGGCAGAATTTGATTTTCCTTGTTGGGCTGATAATTATCCTTTCGCTTTTTTGGTCTGCAATGAAAACCGGAGGAGGGAGAGTTTGGCAACTAGGTGGAGCAAAGGCACTTAACAAAACCTTTTTATTTACCAACTTCCCATAATTTGTGATAAAAATGGCAGGAATCCCAGAGTTTATTGAAACATTAAGGGCCGCGGGCTTTGGCTTGGTTTTCCTTTGGCTGCTCACGCTTTCAATTGTTTACGGGCTTTTGTCGCATGTTAGCGGAGGAGTGCCGAAGTCTGTGACAGCGCGCGGAATAATTTCCATTTCTGCGGCGTTCTTGGTTTTGCTTGCTGCAAGCGGACCAGCGACTGCAACTTTTCTTTCAAATTTAATTAGCTCGCTGGTGGTGATTGCATTCGGGCTTTTGATTGCTGTAATATTTTTAGAAATCGCCGGCGTCAGGCTTGAGGACAAGTCAATTTTCGCCCACAAGGATTTTGCTGGAATTTTTGGAATTTTAATAATTATTTTGGCGGTTTTGGTTTTCATTGCCCTTGGCGGATTGAATGTTGTCGGGCTCTCAAAGCTGAACATAGGCAGCGATGTGGTTGCTATAATACTTTTCATTTTCGTTGTGATAGCCGCTGTCATGGTTTTGTATGGCGAAACAAAAGGCGGGGGAAAATAGTAGCTGATAAAAATGTCTGCAAAAAACTGGAAAGATATTGCATTTTGGATTTTAATTGCTTTGGCTAAGGTGCAAAAATGAATAAAGGGGAGATTCGAAGAACATTTAAGAAAGCATCAATGAAAAGCTTAAAAACACAGACAAACAATAAAATGTGATAAAATGTCAAATCATTTAACAGTTCTCTCGCAGCTTGAGCGTTTGGGATTTCCAGATTTGCTTTTGTGGCTGCTGACTTTTGCGGTTGTTTATGGAGTTTTGAGCCAGGCAAAGATTCCGAAGTCTGCTGCCTCGCGCGCGATTATTTCAATTGTTTCTGGTATGCTTGTGCTGATGGCGGCGCCGGCGAGTTTGATTTCTGTTATTTCAATGATGTCAACAAATTTAATTTTAATTGTTTTAGGTTTGTTAGTATTAATAGTATTTACAGAAGCGAGTGGCGTAAGATTGGGTAAATATGAAGGAGTTCACGGAAAAAAAGGACAGGAACCGACAAGAATTCCAAAAAGATTTTATGAGGAACATCCATTAGAAGTTGGTTTGGTTTTGATTGTGTTGGCGGCTCTGGTTTTTATCGGATCAGGCGGGTTAAGTTTGCTGGGATTTCAAAATATAAATTTGGGCCAGTCTAGCTTGATATCAATAGGCTTTTTGGTTGCAGTGATACTTGCAGTTTTATTTTTGTATTTTGAAAAAGGAGAAAAAGAAGAGTGATTGATGTGGCATTTGATATAAATTCATTGATGAATTTGGGGCTTCCAGAGATTGTGCTTTGGCTACTGTCGTTTGCATTGCTGTATGGAATACTATCTCAGGCAAAGGTTCCTCAATCCGGAGCATCTAGAATGATAATATCTCTTGTAGTAGCTTTCTTTGTTTTGTTCAACGCGCCTGTGGCATTGGTTAGTTTTCTTTCCAGTATGACTTCAAGCCTAGTTCTTGTTCTTGTTGGCATTCTTGCTCTTGTGATACTTTTAGAAGTTGCTCAAATAAGAGTTGCTGGTGGGGAGTTTGAAATTTTAAATGAAAAGGGCGAGCCAACAGGAAGAAAATCTAAAACTGCTATGACTATATTTGAAAAATATGGATATGTCTTCTTTGCTGGATTCCTTATAATTGCTGCTCTAATCTTCGTAAACTCCGGCGGCCTCCAACTCTTAGGTTGGAACATTAATCTTAGCAGCGCTTCAACCACAACAATAATGTTTTTCATTTTCATAATTCTCGCAGTTCTATGGATGGTTGCAGAGAAAAAACAAAAATTAAATTTTCAAAACATATTCTAAAAAATGTTAGCATTGCGCAAGATTCCATAAACTATCGCAAAAACAATAAGCCAAATGATAATTTCAGGCGCGCCAAACGCGCTCTCTCCTTTTTGCCTATAGCGCGGCCCTTCGTCAATTCTATCTGGCAAAGTTTTGTAAGCTCCAGCGAGCGCTGGATTTATTTCTGAAAGATCTTTTGCAACTGCTCTGCAAGCTTCTCTTAAAGCAGAACGAGCTTTATCATCTGGCATCTGCTCCTTATCCAAAGACTCCTTGTAGCCACCGAGAACTGCGACAACTACCCCAAGATCTTCTTGAGCTTTTCTATAGGATTTCCCCTTTCTATCTCCAGCTTTTTCATAAGTTCCCGCCATTGAACCAAATGTTCTTATTCTGCCTTTCTGGCCAAAATATTCTGCATCAACTTTTTGCCTCATTCCGACTAAAGAACTCATAATAATCTAAAACTTAATTATCTCAGCAGAATTTAAAGCTTTCTTTTCCAGCTCTGGTAAATTTTTTACATCAGCTTCCAGATTTTTTATATAATTCAAATTTGCATTCGTTTCTGGATATTCTCCAACCAAAAAGTTGCAGCAGTCTGGATACGGCTTGATTGAAATTTCATATGTCCCAAATTCTTTAGCAAGTTTTGTTATTTCTTCTTTATCAAACCCAACAAGCGGCCTAAAAACTTTTATGCCGCCCGCGGCTTCGTTTATCACAAACATATTCTGCAAAGTCTGCGAGGCAACTTGGGCAAGGCAGTCTCCTGTAACAAATCCTTTTGCTTTTTCTTTTTTCAAAATTTCTCCGGCAATGCGGAACATTGAGCGGCGGTAAATTATCATGCGAACATTGCTCGGCACAAGCTTTACAATTTCCATTTGTAATTCTCTAAATGGAACCATATAGAGTTTTTCGCACGGAATTTTTTTTGCGACAGAAGAAAATCCTTCGGATTTTTTCTGCGCATGAAAATCATTGATTTTCATTGCGAGCTCAATGACTTTTTCCCGCACGCCTTCGCGGGCGCTTGTGTAATTGAAAAAATGCGCGCCAATAATCTTCCA
>Ga0209541_10015238_pt1 | contig 11506 bp, 9 predicted proteins | sample RifCSPlowO2_01_FD_184027 | JGI IMG/M metagenome (GOLD analysis project Ga0209541, IMG submission 184027) | Groundwater microbial communities from Rifle, Colorado - Rifle CSP2_plank lowO2_0.1 (SPAdes) (version 2) | ecosystem: Environmental > Aquatic > Deep subsurface > Groundwater | place: Rifle...
GATTATATTGTAGAAGCCGTAGATCAAACGCGCGGGTGGTTTTATAATCTCTTGGCCGTAGGTACCTTGCTTGGTCTGGAAGCCCCATATCGCAATGTTATTTCTTTAGGGCACGTTCTTGATGTAAAAGGAAAAAAAATGTCAAAGTCGCTTGGCAATGTTGTGGACCCGATGATGCTTCTTGAAAAATACGGGGCGGACTCTGTGCGCTGGTATTTTTTCACAATCAATCAGCCGTGGGATTCAAAATTATTTGATGAAAAAGGTATTATTGATGCCTCGCGCCGATTTTTTATGATTTTATGGAATTGTTTTCAATTTTTCCGCACATACGGAAAAATTGAAGGATCCGACCTCGCGCTCAGCGAGCGTCGGAGCCACACACTCATTATCAATCAATGGATTTTGATTAGATTAAATGATTTAGCTGGCGATGTAGCAAAAAAAATGGATTCCTACGATATTGTTGGTGCGGCGCGCGAGATTGAAAATTTTGTTGTTGAGGACTTGTCGCGATGGTATGTTCGAAGAATCCGTGCGATTATGCGCGATGATTCTTTGGAAGCGCAGGAAACTAGCACGGTTTTGCGCCATATTCTGTTGGAAATCGCAAAGTTGCTTGCGCCGTTCGCGCCATTTATTTCCGAAGAAATTTATTGCGAGATTGGCGCGGGAAAGGAAAGTGTTCATTTAGAGGACTATCCTCTAATTTCTAACATCCAGCCTCTAACATCCAATTTATTGGAAGACATGGAAGAAGTGAGAAAAATTGTTGCGCTTGCTCTTGAGGCTCGCGCTAAGGCTGGTATTAAGGTTCGCCAACCGCTTTCCGGATTAACGTTAAATACTCAACATTCAACGCTCAATACGCAGTTGCTCAATTTGATTAAAGAAGAAGCAAATATTAAAGAGATTAAATTTGACTCAGCATTAGAAAACGAAGTTGTTCTGGATACAAAGATTACCGACGAGCTGCATGAAGAAGGAATTTTACGCGATTTAATTCGCGAAATTCAGCAAAAACGCAAAGAGGCGGGATTGAAGCCGAATGATTCGGTAAAAATTTCTCTTAAAGCGCCTCCGGATATTGTTTCTGTACTCAAGCGCAACAAGGATCAATTACATACTGCGGTTAACGCGGATAACATTGCCATTGAAGAAAACGATTTGCTGGTTATTTTGTTTGAATAATCTCTATTGCCAAAACTCCGCTGGTTTTCTAGGCTAGGAGAAGATGCTTTGACAGAAGATAATAATGTTGCGAAGCAGATTTGCCAGCATTTGTCTGTCCGGATTTTTTGTTTTATTTTTTGGAGTTTCAAAAACGCGCGCGCTTGGCCGTTACGAAATTATAGAAAAATATAGCTATTCGGTGGCGCAAATTGAACGGTGGGAAATAGGCGGTTCTAATTATAGCTGGAGCGGCTCAGGATTTTTTTATACAAAAACGCGTGTTGTTACAAACGCGCATGTTATCGGTTTGTTGACGGAAAGCGCTGAAGAATTTCAAGCAGTTCACGCAAATGAGGACATTGCGCGCGCGATTTACTGGATTGTAGTAAAGGGCAAAAAGTATAAGGCGCGTTTTGTTGGCCGCGATCCGAATGTGGATATCGGCATACTAGAAACAATAGAGGAAATTCCAGGAGTTGCCCCGGCGGCATTAGGAAATTCTGATAATATGCGGGTCGGCCATCCAGTGTTAATTATTGGCAGTCCGTATGGATTTGCCGATAGCGTTTCGGATGGCATTATTTCTGCGAAACAGCGCAAACACGGGCTTGTGGCATTTGAAGATTACTTGCAAACAACCGCTCCGATTAATCCTGGAAATTCAGGCGGCCCATTGATATCTGCAGAAACAGGCGAGGTTATCGGTATTGTAAATTCAGGAATACAGTTTTCTGATGGCATGGGATTTGCTATTCCAATCAACATTTTTCGCTACGCAGAGCGCGATATATTAAACGGCACAGTTCGACGAAGTTGGTTTGGCATTCAATTCCCATTTGAAGAAGAATTTCGTGATACTGGGGAATTTCAAACTCTAATCGCCATCAACAGGCTTATAGGAATTGATAAGCTAAACATTTTGCAACAGATTCGCAGAGAGCTTTTTGTTGATGGAGGGGTTCTGATCACAGACGTAATGCAGCGCGAGGTTCAACACTTTACCAGCAGTTTGAAGTGTGCTGATCCACAAAATGCGATTATAGGAGATCCAATTCCTCCTGCCAAAAAAGCAGATTTGCGCATAGGCGATATTATTAAGTCGTTTGGCATTGATAAAATTGCGAATTCCAGAGAATTAATTTACGCGATATTTAAAAGCATGCCATGCAAAAGCGCGATGCTACGAATTGTTCGCTTTGATGAGAATGGCGTTCGACAAGAAGTTAATATTGATATTGTTCCTATTTTGCGAAATCCTCATGGAGTATCGGCCGGATACTATTAATATGCGAATATTTTTGCGCGTACTCATTTAAAAGCGCCCCAGCGAATATGGGGCGTTTTCTATTTTAGCGTGCAAGCACTTCAATAAGTGCTACCACTGTACTTGCTAAAGCAAGAACAAAAACAATTCCGCACGCAATTGCAGCGCCATATTCTTTTTCTCTAAAGGTCATAATTGTCGCTGTTCCAAATACAAGGATTATTACAATAATATACACGACGAGCGCAACAATTGTTGTAAGTGCACCAACTCCCATTTATTATTCCTGTTCATCTCTGCTATCTGTTATAATTGATAGCAAGCGGCTCATAATTATGTCAACCTCATATTATAAAACGGAAGGATTGATAATGCGAAAAACTTCGTATGGCGAGGCAGATTTTTTAGTTAGAGTGCTTACGCGCGATTTTGGGAAAATTGATGTTCTGGCGAAAGGCGCTCGCAAATCAGCTTCAAAGTTAAATTCGCATATTGATATTCTCAATTACATTCGACTTTCGTTTGTGCAAAACGGCGAAAGAATTCCGACTTTGATTGATGCGGAGATTTTAGAGCGCAATGACGGTTTGTTTGATGATGAAAATATCGCGCCATTCGCGTTAAGAATTCAAAAAACATTGGATATTTTTGCCCAAAAAGAAGAACAGCAAAAAGAGCTGTTGTCTGCGACACGATTGTGTCTGACGAATATTTCCCAACACAAATCTGATGCAGGGGCGATAAGTGCGCGCTGGCTCGCTTCATCTATTAATATGTCCGGATATGGGGAGAATACAGCATTTTCTTCTTTGCCCGGAGAGATTTCAGAGCGTATAATGAGTTTATGGCCAAGCTTGATGAGCTAAGAAAGCGAATGTACAGCCCAAAAGAAACTTTTGAAGAGCGCATGCGCGAACCGGGGCTTACTTCTTCGGAGCGCGGTGATGTCGGATTGTGGAGGGAGGCAACTCCTTTGCCAGCCGCGTCCAGGTTCCGCAAATGGATTCCTAAAATTATAATAGGCGCGGTTGTTTTAATATTGGCAAGCGTTCTAATGTTTTTTATTTTTGCACCGGGAGCATTTTTTGAAACACAAAAAATTATTATAGAAATCAATGGCCAGCAAGAAATTCAAAGTGGAGACCGCGTTGTTTGGACGGTTGAGATAAACAATAATAACGATTCGGCAATTGAAAGCGCCGCCCTCGTATTTAATTATCCGGAAGGTGCGATGTCTGCGGACGCTTTTAAAACAGAAGCTGTTGCTAGAGACAAACGAACTATAGGTGTTATTCAGCCGCGAGAAACCGTAACCGAAACGTTTGATGCATATGTTTTTGGTGGGACAACGGAAAAACGCGCCGTGTCCGCGCTTTTTGAATTTCGCCAACAGGGTTCCAGCATCACGCAAGCAAAAACGTCGGAGTTTCAATTTATTATAGCGCGTTCTCCTGTTTCATTGTCGCTGGAAATTCCAAAAGAATTGCGCATTGGCCAGCAGGTTGTGTTGAGAGCGCATTACACATCGCAATCAGAGATTATTTTGCAGAATTCAGGATTGAATTTTACATTTCCCGACGGCTTTGAGGTTTTATCGTCAAGACCGGCCCCGTTTGTAACAACAAGCAATGAAATGACATGGAAAATAGGCGATCTTGCTCCGTCGCAATCCGGTACGATTGAAATAGAAGCGCGCATTAAGGGCTCCGATTTGGATTCTAAAAGCTTTAGCGGCGCATTCGGTGTGTTTGGCAAAGACCAGAAAAAAATTGCCCAAGTGTATGATCGTGTTACTGCGGCAACTGTATTGCGCTCGCCGTTTTTGGATGTTCGTATAGAAACGCCTATTACCGCATCCCCGGGCGACGAAGTCAGCGTCAATGCGTATTGGCGGAACAATTTGCCTGTGGAAATTAGAAATCCAACGCTATCTATTATTGGGAGCGGCGACGCTATTGATTTGTTAAGTCTTAGACCGATACTGGGCTCGTTTAAGGACAACGCAATGATTTGGAATGCCGCATCTTATGCGCCGTTTCGGCTAATTCCGCCCGGAGGCTCCGGAGTTATAAAATTTGACTTTGATGTTAAAAATAATTTAGCTCGGGCGCCAACCGCATCAAGACCGGTTGTTAATTTTCAAGCGTCGTTTTATTCAACCGGTCCGGTTGCGGGATTTGAGGGAGTGGATGTTAACGGTTTTGATAAATCTCAAATAAAAATTGCAACCAAGTTGACATTTACTGCCGGCGGCTTGTATTTTAATTCTGCTATTCCAAATACGGGGCCGCTTCCTCCGACTATTGGCGCAGAAACTACATATACCATTGTTTGGTCATTAGCGAATATGTCAAACGATGTTGATGGCGTAATTGTGCAATCGTCTTTGCCGCCATATATTGCCTTTAAAAATGTGATAAATCCTGCCGACGAAGATATTCGTTTTGAAGAGCAAAGCGGATTTGTAACGTGGAAAGCCGGGAAAGTTCAGGCTGGTACAGGATTCATGAGAGCGGCCAGACAGGTTGCGTTTCAGGTTGGATTACGGCCACTGCCAATACACATTGGAGATTTTCCTGTGCTTGCACGCGCGGCTACAGCAATCGGCACGGATACTTTTACTGGAAAGAAATTTAAATTGAGCGCTCCGGAAATTACTACGGCGCTCCAATTTGATAAATCCATTTCGGCGGAGCAATATAAAGTATTGAGATAATATTTTAAAAATAAAGGCTATTGTTAGAATTCGAGAACAATGGAAAATAAATTAGAAAAAATAGTAAGTTTGTGCAAGCGGCGCGGTTTTATATTCCCTGGGTCTGAAATCTATGGAGGCCTTTCCGGCACATGGGATTACGGACCGCTTGGCGCGGAACTTGTTCATAATATCAAAAAGCTTTGGTGGAATCATTTTGTTAAGCAAAATGAGGAAATGTACGGTCTTGCTTCTTCAGTATTGATGCCTGAAGCCGCATGGCGAGCATCCGGCCATCTTGAAGGTTTTGCTGATCCGATGGTTGAGTGCAGAAAATGCAAAAAAAAGTTTAGAATAGACCAATTAGATGGCTCCAAGCAAAATAAATGCTCAGAGTGCGAAGGAGCATTGGGGAAACCACAGAGTTTCAATTTGATGTTCAAAACCAATTTCGGCGAAAATGTTGCTTATTTGCGTCCAGAGATAGCGCAAGGCATGTTTGTAAATTTCAAAAATGTTTTGGATACGATGCGCCCTACTTTGCCGTTTGGCATTGCACAGATTGGAAAAGCTTTTCGCAATGAAATCGCTCCGCGTGATTTTCTTTTCCGCGCGCGCGAATTTGACCTTATGGAGTTTGAATACTTTGTGAAAGAAGCGGAATGGGAAAAATACTTTGAACATTGGCGGAAAGAAATGTGGAGATGGTTAGAGCTTGCAGGAATAGACAAAAAACAAATAAGCGAACTAGAAGTTTCAGAAGAAGACAGAGCGCATTATTCAAAACGAACTATTGATTTTGAATTTGAATATCCGTTCGGAAGAAAAGAATTGTATGGTATTGCGTACAGAGGCGATTATGACCTTGCGCGCCATCAAGAAAGCTCCGGAGCAGATATGCGTTATATTGACCCGGATTCCGGAGAAAAATTTATCCCGCATGTTATTGAGCCCACATTTGGAGTTGGACGCACAGCGCTTGCTATTTTGCTTTCCGCGTATCATGAAGACGAATTAGGCGGAGAAAAACGGGTTTTGCTTAAATTAAGTCCAAAAATTGCCCCTGTCAAAATAGCTGTTTTTCCATTAGTAAAAAATAAACCGCAACTTGTTGCAAAAGCCAGCGAAGTATTCACGGCATTGCGGCGCTCTGGCGCTATGGCAATTGCATGGGACGATATTGGCAACATCGGCAAGCGCTACCGCCGCCAAGACGAAATAGGCACGCCGTGGTGTGTGACTATTGATTATCAAACGCTTGAGGACGATACCGTGACAGTACGCGACCGCGATACCGGCGAGCAAAGTCGCCATAAGATTGATGAACTTGAGAAATACTTTTCTATTTTCTTATAAAAACAAGAGAGAGAAGGAAGCAGAAAACGCCAAGAAGAACTATGGTTGGGCCGGGGAGAAAATTATATTGATTTGCCAGCAAAACCCCAGCTACACTGATGGCGCTTCCGAGAAACGCAGAGAACAATAAGTAGCTTTTTATGCTTCGCGCGATGTTGCGCGCAATAAGCGCTGGAATAATTGTGAGTGCGCCCATCAATAATGTGCCGACAAGTTTAATGCCGAGCGATACAATAACGGCAAAAATTACTAGAAGCAAAAGTTCTGTTCGTTCACGAATACCATATGCTTTTGCAAGCTCGCGCGACGTATTCAGAAAAACAAATTGTTTTGTTTTGAAAAACAAAATTGCTGTGAGCGCTAGCGCGGATGTTATTATAAAGACAAATTTCCACGAAGGTAGCGCAGGAAATTCCCCAAAGAGCGATTCAACGATTTCGGTATCCGGTATGGTAAGAATTCCTACCGCAAGACTTGCTGTAAATAAAACACCAATAAGCGCTTCTGAAGGAAGCTTGGTGCGGATTCGCACGAACCAAACAAGATATGCGGCAATCAGCAAGCTGGCCAAAACACCCAAAAATGGATCTGTGTTGTAAGCAAGCGCAAGCGCAATTCCGGGGAGCGCAACGTGCGCAAGCGCGTCTCCGGCAAGCGCCATATGTTCTAGAACTATAAATGTACCTATTGCTCCAGAGGCCAATCCGACTGAAGCGGCTATGATAATAATTTGATTTAACATTTCCATATTATTTTCCATGATGATGATAAAACGCCCCTTCTCCGTAAAGCTTAGACAACTCTTCTGGCTTTAGTACGTCAATTGGAGCGCCGTTACATTTCATATCTTTATTGATACACAATACCTGATTTGCGTACTTGTAAATAATATTGAGGTCATGCGATATCAATAATACGGTTATATTGCGCTCGTTCTGCAGTTTGTGTATCAAATTATAAATAGTTTCTTCGCCGCCAACATCAATACCGGCCGTTGGTTCGTCAAACAAAAGCGCATCTGGATGATTTAGCATTGCCCATGCGATAAGAGCCCGCTGAAGCTGTCCGCCGGACAATTCTGCAATTGGACGCGCAAGAATATCGGATGACAATCCTACCAATTCAAGCTCATGATTAAGATGCTCAATATCTTGATTGACCGGCAGCCAAAAATTTTTATTTTGCAGTAAAAAAAATTCTTTGGTGGTTAGCGGCGATTCACGATGGAATGAGAATTTTTGAGGAACATATCCTATGCGGATATTTGGCATCCATTCAATTATTCCTTTGTACGGAACCAATCCAAGCAGGGCGCGAAAAAGCACGGTTTTTCCGGCGCCGTTTGGTCCGATAATTGCAAGCGCGTCATTTTTTTTAACATCAAAAGAAATATTATTAATGATTGTTTCGCCTTCAAGCGCAACGGATAAATTTTCTACTTTCAAAATCGTATTAGCGTCCATATATGTATTATGATGCAAAAATTAATTCACGCCAAGATATGATATAATATATATTAGGTAAGTGGAAATTATGTATAAATTAAAACAGCTATCATCAGGTTTGCGCGTGCTTACGGTGCCTTCTAAAAATACCGCAGTGTTTACGCTATTGGTATTGGTTGGCACCGGTTCAAAGTATGAGACAAAACGCACCAATGGCATTTCGCATTTTTTAGAGCACATGTTTTTTAAGGGGACAACGCATCGGCCAACTCCAGGAGAAGTTGCGCGCACGCTTGACAGCTTGGGCGCACAGCATAATGCATTTACAGCGCAAGAAGTAACAGGTTATTGGGTAAAGGCCGCAAAAGAACACTTTGATATCGGGCTTGATGTAGTTTCCGATATTTTGACAGAGCCATTGCTTTCTTCGGAAGAGATTGAAAAAGAGCGCGGCGTTATTTTGCAAGAGCTTCGCATGAGGAACGATGATCCTATTAGCCGCGCAGGCATTTTGTTTGAAGAACTTTTGTGGGGTGATCAGCCTGCTGGATGGTGGATTATCGGCAATGAACGGACGATTAAAAATCTCAAGCGCGACGATTTTCTAAATTATTTTAATACTCAATATGTGGCAACCAACTCGCTTGTAGTAGTTGGCGGCGCATATCCTGCCAACGCGCTCAAAAAAATAAACACAGCTTTTTTGAAACTTCGCAGAGGAAAACCGCGAGGCAAACGCAAAACGATTGATACGCAGCAGAAACCCGCATTGCGTTTTGAACAAAAAGATACAGAGGCCTCCAATATTGTTCTTGGATTTCGCGCTTTTTCCATGCACGATCCTCGCCGCTTCGCTTTGCGCCTTTTGGGAATAATTTTGGGAGGCAATTCGTCCTCTCGCCTTACAATGAAAATTCGCGAAGAATTAGGTCTTGCATATTATATTCGCGCAGGGGCATCGCTTTATGCAGATACAGGATATTTTGATATAAGCGCTGGCGTACCACATGATGCGGCTCAGAAAGTTATTGAAGTTATTGTTGATGAACTGCGGAAAATCAAGAAGCATGGGATTATAGATGAAGAATTAAAAAAAGCAAAAGATTATATCAGAGGAAATACGCAGATTGAATTGGAAGATTCCAGCTCGTTGGCATCATTTTTTGGCGAGCAGGCGCTTTTTGAGAAAAAAATTTTTACGCCAAACGAACTTTTAAAGCGAATAAATTGTGTAAGCAAATCCGATATTAGCCGCGTTGCCAACTATCTGTTTACAAGAGACCGTACTAACTTGGTAATTGTCGGAAAGAGGCAGAACAAATCCGCGCTCGCAGCGCTTCTTGAAAAACATTAAAATTTGTGCCATGATTAAATTATGCAAAATCGTCAGATAATTGAAGTATCATTCGGTACATTTATTAGGGCGGCGCTGGTAGCAATAGCGCTTGCGGCGCTTTGGACTCTTCGCGACATTGTTGCTGTTATTCTTATATCTATTGTTATTGCTTCTGCCATTGAACCGGCCGCGCATTGGTTTTCTAGCAAACGCATTCCTCGCGTGATTGGTGTCCTTTTTATTTATCTTTTCGCTTTTCTGCTTTTTGTAAGCATATTTTATTTTATTTTGCCGCCGCTTTTTAACGACATTTTTGATTTTATTTCGCAGCTGCCAGATTACATTGATAAGTCGTTTCAATCAGATAGTGCATTGTTTTTATTTTTACCGGATTTTCCGCGCGCAATTCAGGATTCGCTTAAAAACGCTGTTTTTTCTTTTGAAGCGTCATTCGCGCGGTCATTTGATATGCTTACCAGAGGAGTTTTTTCTTTCGGGTCATCGCTTTTTGGAGGCATATTTTTATTTGTAATTTTAATCGTCATTTCTTTTTATCTTTCGGTGCAGGAACACGGAGTAGAAAATTTTTTGCGGATTGTGACTCCTATGGAACACGAGGCATATATTCTTAATTTGTGGGGGAGGGCGCAGAGAAAAATCGGCAGATGGCTTCAAGGGCAGATTTTACTCGGTGTTTTGGTAGGAGTAATGGTATTTTTAATGCTGACAATTTTAAGCGTTGAGCATGCGGCATTGCTGGCAATACTGGCCGCCGTTTTTGAGCTTATTCCTGTTTTCGGCCCGATTATGGCCGCAATTCCTGCCATTGCAATTGCCGCGCTTCAACAGCCCATGCTGGGGCTTTTAGTCGCGGGACTTTTTATTTTGGTTCAGCAGATTGAAAATCATTTGATTTATCCGCTTGTGGTTCGCAAAACAGTCGGAGTGCCGCCGCTTTTAGTTGTTCTTTCTTTAATAATCGGAGCCAAGCTTGGCGGATTTTTCGGCATTGTGCTTTCGGTTCCCATAGCTGCAGTTTTGGTTGAGTTTCTCAATGATGTTAGCGCCCGCAAATATCCAAAAACATAAATAAAAAAAAGTCAAGCATTGCCTGGTATAATATCAATGACAGATAGAGAAAAATTTTACATAACAACCTCAATTCCGTATCTTAATGGCGCGCCGCACTTGGGGCATGCGCTTGAGTATGTGCAAGCGGATGTAGTTGCGCGATATTTTCGCGCTCAAGGCCATGATGTTTGGTTTTTGACAGGCGCAGATGAACACGGAGCAAAAATTGCGCGTTTTGTCGAAGCCGCAAAGAAAAATCCTAAAGAATTTGTTGACGCACAGGTTGAAATATTTAAACAACTCCTTTCTGCTCTAAATATTTCTCACGACGACTTCATACGCACTTCCGACCAATTGCGCCATTGGCCGGGAGCGCAGGCACTTTGGAAAAAACTGGAGGCCGCCGGCGATATTTATAAAGGAACATACAAAGGGCTTTATTGCATGGGACACGAAGCATTTGTTACAGAAAAAGATTTGGATGGCGGAGTTTGCCGCGACCACAAAAAACAGCCGGAAGCAATTGAGGAGGAAAATTATCTTTTTCGTTTGAGCAAATACAAAGATCGTATTAAGCAGTCAGTAGAAACCGGAGAGCTTTCAATTATTCCGGAATTTAGGAAAACCGAAATGTTAAATATGCTTGCCGAAGCAGAGGACGTAAGTTTTTCGCGACCGTCTAAAGACATTTCGTGGGGCATTCCGGTGCCGGATGATGCGACACAGACAATGTATGTTTGGTGCGATGCGCTTTCAAACTATATAACCGCGCTTGGATATGGCGGCGCTAATGTGGCGCGGTTTGAAAAATTCTGGCCAGCTGATGCGCATGTTATTGGTAAAGACATTTCGCGCTTTCACGCGATTATCTGGCCGGCAATGCTTCTTTCGGCAAACTTGCCGCTTCCAAAAAAACTTATTGTGCACGGTTTTGTGCATATAAGCGGCGAAAAAATGTCAAAATCCACCGGAAATGTCGTGGACCCGCTGGCTATTTGTAAAAAGTATGGCGGAGAAGCGCTTCGCTTTTATCTTTTTTCCGAAATACCGACATTCAACGACGGAGATTACACAGACAAACATTTCGCGGAAACTTATGCCGGCCTTTTGGTGGACGGCATCGGAAATTTAGTAAGCAGAGTTGCGAAAATGGTACAAACAATCGG
>Ga0209541_10015239_pt1 | contig 11506 bp, 10 predicted proteins | sample RifCSPlowO2_01_FD_184027 | JGI IMG/M metagenome (GOLD analysis project Ga0209541, IMG submission 184027) | Groundwater microbial communities from Rifle, Colorado - Rifle CSP2_plank lowO2_0.1 (SPAdes) (version 2) | ecosystem: Environmental > Aquatic > Deep subsurface > Groundwater | place...
ATTATTATACTTACACCTATGATTGCGAATGGAGTGGAGTAGATGTTAAATGTGATGGTGAAATTCAATATATAGGACCTTCAAATGTGGAAGTAAATGGAGCACATTTAGATTTATGGTGCGTTGATAGAAGAGATTGTATTACAGATACGGACCAAGTAGATATTAGGTCTACAGATAGACAAATTTATACATTGTCTTGTTCTGTTGGGCAAAAGAAAGATGTAGGAGTGAACTTAGCAATAAAGGATGCTGTAAGTGTTTACGGAAATCCTGCCTATTGCGATTAAAAAAAGAGAATGTAAAAAGAATTTACAAGGGACTATGGTTCTGCCAAAAACCGTTAATGACGCTAGTATAACAAAAAGAAATAAAGAGCGACAGAGAGAATTTCTAAAAGAGCTTACCCTTCTGGGTTTTGGTCTTTCTATCTCGCTTTCAGCCCAACTTCTAATAGGCCATTATACCAATTCAATTAGTATAATTGAAAAATTAACTGGCGTCTTTATATTTGCGACTATACTCCTTTTTATTGTTTTATGGAAAGGGTTTTATGAAGGAGAATGGTACATCAGACCTATACCTCTTAAAAAGCCTCTTAAAAAGAAAATACAACCTAGAAGTATTACGGAAAAGATAATGGGATTATTAGCTGATAAGTATGTTGGCACTGAAAATAAGCAATATATGGGTAGAGAAGATTATTTATCTTGCTCTTTATTTAATATGATGGAAATAAAAAGAGGTTATCAAATCTACAGTTCTGAATATCCTCTAAAAATAATTGTTTTACCAAGAAGAGTCATAATCTCTTCTTCAAAACAATCAAGTTTGAATGAATGGGTAAATAACATTAAGAAAATACTCCCTAACTGAACCACAAATAATTTAAAGCAATTCTTATTTCTGAGTTCTTATGGTTAATTTCAATGAAATTGCAACTAAATGGCAAGGGAAATGGGCAGAATCAAAAATCTTCGAGGTTAAAGAAGACCCCCATAAAAAGAAATTCTACTGCATTGAGATGTTCCCCTATCCTTCGAGTGGCATAGGCCTTCATATGGGTCATGCAAGAAATTATTGCATAGGTGACGCTTTTGCTCGTTTCAAAAGAATGCAAGGATATAATGTCCTTTACCCGATGGGCTATGATTCATTCGGTTTGCCTGCTGAGAATGCTGCAATAAAAGCAAAATCTCACCCTAAAATATTCACAGAAGAAGCTATTACTAAATTTATAAAGCAGCAAAAAGGGCTAGGATTGAGTTACGATTGGACTCGAATGATAGAAACCCATAAATCAGCTTATTATCATTGGGACCAGTGGATTTTCTTAAAGATGTATGAAAAAGGCTTGGTCTACAGAAAAAAATCAGCAGTCAACTGGTGCCCAAAATGTGATACTGTTCTTGCAAATGAGCAGGTTCATGACGGAAAATGCTGGCGCCATGAAGACACAAACGTCGAAGTAAAGGAGCTAGAGCAGTGGTTTTTTAAAATAACAAACTATGCAGAAGAGCTTCTGAATGATATTGACAAACTCAAAGGCTGGTCAGAAGATGTTAAATTAATGCAGAGAAACTGGATTGGAAGAAGCGAAGGCTCATTAATAAATTTTCCAATAGACGGCCAGGAAAAAATATTGACAGTATTCACAACAAGGCCAGACACATTCTTCGGCATTACATTCTTGGTCTATGCGCCAGAGCATCCTGATGTTATGGATTTAGTTAAAGGCACAAAATACGAGAAGCCTGTAAAGGAATTCATCAAAAAAGTTGTTTTGGAAGACCGTTTCCAGAGAACAGCAGAAGACAAGGAAAAAGAAGGGATGTTCATTGGTAAATATGCAATTAACCCAATAACAAAAGAAAAAATCCCAATCTACATCGCAAACTTTGTTCTATACGAATACGGCACAGGCGCAATTATTGCAGTCCCAGCCCACGATCAAAGAGATTTTGAATTTGCAAAAAAATACAGCATTCCGATAAAAGTTGTTATTAATCCGGATGAATATGAGCTAAACCCAGAAAAAATGAGCAGAGCTTACATGGGCGATGGCAATATGGTCAACTCCCAGGATTTCGACGGAACAAATAACAGAGAAGCAATACCAGATTTTATAAAATTCTTTGAAAAAAACAAATGCGGCAAAGCAACTGTCCAATACAAGCTTAGAGACTGGCTTATCTCAAGGCAGAGATTCTGGGGCTGCCCAATACCCGCGGTTTACTGCGCTCAATGCGGCATTGTTCCTGTTCAAGAAAAAGATTTGCCAGTAAAATTACCAGAAGATTTTAAATTTACAATTGGAAAAGGAAATCCATTGGAGCATTGCAAAGAATTTGTAGAAACAAAATGTCCGAAATGTGGTGGCAATGCTAGACGTGAAACAGACACGATGGACACCTTTGTTGACTCTTCATGGTATTTCTTAAGATACTGTGATGCTAAAAACAATAAACAACCTTTTGACCCTAAAAAAGCAGCTTATTGGATGCCAATTGACATGTACATTGGAGGAAAAGAGCACGCAACAATGCATCTTATCTATTTCAGATTCTTCACAAAATTCCTAAGAGACTTGGGCTTATTAAAAATCGATGAGCCCACACTAAACCTATTCAACCAGGGAATGCTCCACAAAAATGGTGTTGTGATGAGCAAAAGCAAAGGCAATGTCGTTATCCCAGAAGAGATTGCTGAGAAATATGGCATTGACACAGCAAGATTATTCTTGCTATTCGTTGCGTCGCCAGACAAAGATATGGAATGGAGTGATGAAGGCATTGAAGGCAGCTTTAGGTTTGTGAATAAGTTCTATAATCTAATAGCTGAAAAGAAGATTGCAAACGAGATTAGTGAAAAAGAAGCAAGCAAGCTGAACAGAACGATAAAAGAAGTTACAGAGCACTTTGAAAAGCTCTTATTCAACAAGGCAATCATCAGCTTAATGCAGTTCACTAACTGGTTTACAGGCAAAGAATCCATCTCAAAGGAATCAGCAGAAAAACTTGTACTTTTGATGAGCCCATTCACGCCGCACATTTGCGAGGATTTATGGGAAAAATTAGGCAATAAGCCATTCTGCTCGCTGGCTAAATGGCCGTCTTGTGATGAAAAGAAAATCAATAATAAATTAGAGGCTGCAGAGCAAGTCATCAGCAAAACAGTTTCAGACATTAATAATGTCTTAAATCTGATAAAAATAGAAAAGCCATCTAAAATAACACTTATAGTTTCATCAAAATGGAAATACCTTTTTATGGAAACCTTCAAAAAAGAATTGGAAAAAACAAGAGATGTTAAGGCATTAATGCAGGCATGCATGGCAGGAGAGCTAAAAAAATATGGCCAGGATATTTCAAAATTAGTGCCGTCATTGCTAAAAGACCCGTCTAAGGTTCCTGATGAAGTCCTCTCGCAGGAAATGGAATTTAATAATCTCAAAGAAAGCTCTGAGCTAATCAAAAAAGAGTTCGATTGCGAAGTTATTGTAGAAAAAGCAGAGCAATCAAAAGAAGCAAAAGCCAATAATGCAGCGCCTTCTAAGCCCGCAATAGTTATTGGTTAATCTCTTTAAAAATCGGACCGAGAATCTTATCATGCTCAATCAACTTCGGAAGCTTCTTTGGATCTACAATAATCTTTTTCCCTTCTGTATCCTTGAACTCAATAAACTCGTTTTTGAGGCTTATTTATTTTGGCTAAAAGGAACTCCTTCTGCACTTTGAGATTTTGCAATAATCCGCAATTAAGCATATCCTTTTCCAGGCATTTTTCGCATAAATTTATCATTTCCGGCAGAATGTTGAGAAAACCTTCAATACATCTTATATAATCTTCTTCTGTTTCTATTGGCAAAGTTATCCACAACTCGCCAACTTTGTCTTCATGCAAAGGCCCATGCCCATATATTTGAACATGCGGCTTAGTGTGGGTGCTTTTTTCTTCAGGATGATGCTCAATCTTGAACTCTCTTTGGAATATCTTTTCTTTCTGTTTTTTTTTGTATTCAAATTTTATGCTTAGCTCTAAAGTTATTCTCTTCTTGTAATCTACCCTGGATTCCATAAGGATTGTTGCTCTGTAGTCGTTTTTCTCTATAACCACAACCGCGGTGTCCTCTGTATCTATTGTTATACCCTTTAAGTATTTCTTGAACTGGTTTAAATCAATAAAAAAGTTCATACAATCAGCCCCGACTTGATGAACTCATCCCTTATATCATTTTTCAGCGAATTTTCACTAAGCCCATTATTTCTAAACAGCCTCTTCCACTCTTGGATGTCTAACAGCCTTTCTTCTTCTATCTTAAAAAGCGGGTTGATTTGTGATTTTATTATGGCTTCTGCAGCCCTCAGGTAATGCTTTAGCTTGGTTACATCTTCTTTATAGTAATCTTTTGGCTTTATTTTTTTATTGTCTTTTTGTATATATGCTATATGGATGCCCATCCTATAGTCTTCGTCAATGATGCTCGGGGGAGGTATAAACGAAAATATGAGATAAGAGTTTTTGTCTAGAGTTAATGACATCTCTTTCCTGCCGCCTTCCCTTATTGCCAGCCTGTTTTTTGCTTCAGGAATTACGGATTGTAATTGCTCTAGTCTTTGCTTAAGCTGATTGTTCTCTATTACAATCTTTTTTATTATATCATCATAGCTGTCTTTCCTAGCGCCGTAGCTGTCTAGCTCGTCCTTTGTCCCTTTCTTAACCCAAATTGTTGTTGGCTGCTGCCTTAAATCCATAGTCTATAGCACCTATAGAATCTATAGTGCCTATAGTATTTAAGCTTTTCGGTTTTTCTTGCTGCCTTTTCTGCTGTGCCTCATTTCAAAAACTCGATATAACATAATTATCAAAAATGATAATTATAGGCAAACAAGATTAAAAAACAAAAAAATTATCCAATAAATTTATATATTACTTCTGCTAATAGGGGATTTGGTGGTTAGAATGATATCTAAAATAATGGAAGTTGACGCTGTCAATAAGAACATTTTGAAGATTATAGCATTTGATAACTCTATGCCTTCTAAGGACCTTGCGTTGATTTATGATGAGTTTGGCTATGAGAAGAGGCATGTAGACAAAAGCATCAGCATATATAGGAATGTTGGTTTAGTCTTGGGTTTAGCCAAGCAGGATGCAGATTATTCAGCAGATTGGCATGACCTCTTGGACAGGTATTTTCCAAAGCGGCCAGGAAGCAAGCTGGATAATGTTTTTGTAAGCAGTGATTACAGGAAACTATTGCTGGTCTCAAACAGCAGGCTAGTAACGGTAGATTTAAAGAACATAAATGAAAAGCTGGCAAAAATAAACACAGAAATAGAGCTCTACAATGGCCAGATAAAGGTAGATGATGCTCCTCACAAAAGAAGTTTTAGAGAAACACTAAAGGGCATATTTGTCAGATAATTTCTACGTGTAAAGTAAACTTTACAAAATAGAAATATTTATATATTAAATGTAAAGTAAATTTTACATATGAATAATCTAAAGAAATACCGTAAAATGTTCAAGCTTACGCAAAGAGACCTGGCTCTTTCTTTGAATGTCACAAGGCAAACGGTTAATGCAATAGAAACAGGCAGGCATAATCCTAAACTTCCTTTAGCACTCAAGATTGCCAAAACATTTAATTGCAAAATAGAGGATTTATTCGAATGAAATCATTAGTTGTCTATTATTCAAGAACAGGTACAACAAAAAAAGTAGCACAAGAAATAACAAAAGCTCTAAAGTCAGACATTGAAGAGGTTATAGACATAAAAAACAGAAAAGGCCATCTAGGCTACTTAATCAGCGGAAGAGATGCTTCAATGAAGCGCTTGACACTAATAAAGCCAATGCAAAAAGATGCTTCTAAATACGATCTTGTCATTATTGGAACACCAGTGTGGGCTTGGGATGTGACTCCGGCAATACGCACTTATCTGGTGCAGACAAAGATAACAAAAAAGCAGCTGTTTTCTGCACATTGGGAGGAAGCGGCAGCAAAACCGCTTTCAAAAGCATGAAAGCTTTAATCAAAGGAGAGGTTGTTGCAGAATTAAGCCTGAAAACAAAAGAAGTAAAAAATAACCCTTCAGATAAAATAAAAGAATTTGTTGAAAAAATAAATTCTAACTAAACTTCTATGACTTTAAACTTCCCATAAACCTCTTCATCATAACCAAGATAAGCTTCACCGTCGATACGGGCATACCAGTTTCTGGTTATTTTGTTTCTTAACCTTTCTTCTTCAGCATCTTTTTCATCATATGCAAACTGCTTTGCTCTGTTTATATTAGCCCTTCTCTCCAATTCACACTTGCTGATTTTTGGCTGTTCTGCATAAAAAGTCATAAAGCCATTGCTTTCTTTTATCATGTCTTCATTTCCTTTGATGTAAAATCCATAACTCAAACTGCTTAAAACCAGCAATATTCCGATAAAGCAAGCAATATAACCTGTCTTCATATAGCCTCAAGAACCTCTTTTATAACCTTGAGAATACTGCCAAGTTTAAAAACCTTACCAAAAAGCTTAAATATTATCGCCGCCTGCATATTCACTAGGGGGTGTTAGGTTGCAGGACTTTCAGGCTAGTCTAGAAAGGATTAAGGAAAAGCAGGAATTCTTAAGAAGATTAAAGCTAGAAAACAGCCTAAAAGAGCATTCTCAGGAGGAATTTGAGCATTATATTGAAACACTGCCCTTCGGCCAAGCATGCAGATATCAATCAGGCATCCCGGAAATGATCAACCTATGCAACAATAGGAACTTTCACTGCAGATTCAAAGGAGAATATTACAAGTCATTTACCAAAACCCCAAAGAAAGAATGCAAGAGAGAAGAAATGATGAAATTCATTAAAATTCTTGAGCATTAACTTATCTAATATGCAATTCTAATACGTCCTTGTCATTCAATTCCTTGTCCAACCTTCTAAAAGTCTGACCGTCAAACTTTGCAGATTTGCCCCACACTCTTGCAAACTTAAAATTATCCACAAAATCCCTGTGAAGCTTCAGGCAAACATCTTTTATAGTGCATCCTCTGAACATAATCAATGGCTCTTCCATATCTGGTTTTTTATTTACTTCTTTCAAAAATATTCTGATAAACTCCATCTTATCATAAATTGCTGCCTTCAACTCCTCGATTCCTGTCCCTTGCTCAGCAGAAACCAAAACATCAGGCTTAATGTCTCTTTTTATCTCCTCTAGCTTTTCTTTATCAAGCAAATCAATCTTGGTAAGTACTGTTAAAGCCTTGGTATAAATCCTATCTCCCCTTAGCACATCAATAAACTGGTCAGCGTCAATATCTGAGCGTATTGTTATATCAGCATTATTCAGCCTCATCTCTCTGGCAATATTATAGATTGTCTGGTAATCAATTTTTGTTAAATTTACAGTCTCGCTTATATGAATCCCTCCTCTTTCTTTTTTCGAAATGCTTACATCAGGTTTCTTTTCATTTATCCTCACTTGTGATTCTTTTATCTCTCTTAAAATAGCAGGATAATGCTCAGGATATAAAGCTTCAACCAATATCAAAATCAAATCAGCATTTCTCAGCATTCCGATGACCTCTGTCCCTCTCCCTCTTCCAGAAGCAGCGCCAGAAACTATCCCTGGCACATCAATTATCTGTATATTGGCAAAGCGGTATTTCATAAGCCCAGGAACTGCTTTTAATGTTGTGAACGAGTATGCAGCAACATCAGATTTTGCATTTGTAAGCTTGTTCAGCAAAGTGGACTTTCCAACTGAGGGAAACCCCAAAAGTATGACTGTTCCGTCGCCAGTCTTCCTGACAGCAAACCTGTCATCTCCACGAGCTTTTCCGATAGATGCCCTCTGGACAGCTCTTTCCTTGAGCATAGCAAGCTTTGCCTTCAAAAGCCCGACTGCAAATTGCGTTCGCTTATTGTATTTGGTATTAGAAATCTCTTCCTCTAACTCCTGGATCCTTTCGCTGGAGGTTAGCTTCTTCCTCTCGACAATCTCCTTGTCGTGTTTTGCTGCTTTCTTTGCGCCTTCTTTTCCTACCATTGATACTGAAAACTTCTATGAATTTATTAAGGTTGCGTTTGTCCCAAAAAAACAGCAAAATTTAAAAATAAACCTCGACTCCTATACTACTATGCCAGAAACTGAATCATATAAGCCTAATAAGGTTTTACTAGTTTCACTTCTATTGGTTCTGGTGTTATGATTGCCCTAGTTCTTTTCAAAAAGGATTAAGGGCCAGCGCATCAAAATTTTTATTTCAGTTTAATGACCAATAGAAGACACAGCAAAAGAAAATTTCAACAACATAGGCGGAGACGGAGCGGGGGTCGCCCCCGTCGGGGTGCTCTGTAGGATTTTTTCGCAAAAAAATCCGTCTCCCGCCTCTGTTGTTGTTGAAATTTTCTACGAATCAATAAAATCTGATTTAAGATAAGTAAAGTTTATAAAAAGCAAAACAAAGTGTGAGGTAAAAGATGAAAAAAATAATAATTTTCGACACAACTTTGAGGGATGGCGAGCAGTCGCCAGGCGCATCTTTGACGCACCAGGAAAAGATTATCATAGCTAAACAGCTAGCCAAGCTTGGTGTAGACATAATCGAAGCAGGTTTTCCTATAAGCTCAGAAGGAGATTTTGAGGCAGTTAAAGCAATTGCAAAACAAATCCAAGGCCCAGTAATATGCGGCCTAGCAAGAACCAAAAAAGAAGACATTGACAGGGCTTGGAATGCAGTAAAATACTCTAAAAAGCCAAGAATCCATACTTTTATTGCAACATCAGAAATCCATATTAAGAAGAAATTAAGAAAAAGCAAGGAAGAAATAATTAAAATGGCAGTTGATGCAATAAAACACGCCAAATCATACTGCAAGGATATTGAATTCAGCCCAGAAGACGCAGCAAGAACAGACTTAGGCTATATGTGCGATGTGGTTAAGGCAGCCATAGAAGCAGGCGCTACAACAATCAACATCCCAGACACAGTTGGTTATGCAGAGCCGCAAGAATTCGGCTATAGGATAGCATATGTTTTCAAAAAGCTTGGAGACATAATAAAAAAGAACAATGTAATAATAAGCATCCATTGCCATAATGACTTAGGGCTAGCTGTAGCAAACTCATTAGAAGCAGTTAAGAACGGCGCAACACAAGTAGAATGCACCATCAACGGTATTGGAGAACGTGCAGGCAACTGCAGCTTAGAAGAAGTTGTAATGAACATAAAGACAAGAAAAGACTATTTCAAAAACTTCACTACAAACATAAACACAAAAGAAATCTTCAAAACCTCGCAATTAGTAAGCTCATTGACAGGAATAGCAGTCCAGAGAAACAAAGCAATTGTCGGTGGAAATGCATTTGCCCACGAAGCAGGCGTCCATCAGCATGGCATATTGTGCAGCAAATTAACCTATGAAATCATGAAGCCAGAAGAAATCGGCTGGATCGGCACAAACATTGTAATTGGCAAGCACTCTGGCAAGCACGCAGTTGATGCCATCTTGAAAGAGATGGGCTATGGCTTTACAAAAGAGCAGGTAAACAAAGTCATGGGCAAGGTAAAAGAGCTAGCAGACAAGCAGAAAGAAGTAATGCGCGAAGATATCATAGCGATTGCAACAGACGTTGCTGGAGAGCTTTCAAAAGAAGAGGAAAGCATTAAATTAGATGAAATCAAGGTAATCACAGGAAACAAGACGCAGCCAGAGGCGATAGTTACCTTAACTATTGACGGAAAAAAGAAAGCAGGCAAAGGAAAAGGAGTTGGCCCTGTTGATGCTGTCAGCCACGCAATAAGAAAGATGATTGATCCCTCTATAACCTTAAAGGAATATGGCCTTAAAGCAATAACAGGAGGAACAGACGCATTGGCTGATGTGTCAATAAAGATTCAGGATTCAAAAGGCAATATATTCAAGGCAGATGCAGTCAATGAAGACATCATAATGGCATCTGCAATTGCTTTGATAAAAGGAATGAACAAAGCATTGAACTTTCAAAGAAAAAAGCAGAAAAAAAGGATTCATGCTCAGTACTAATGGAGGTAGAAAATGAACGGAGCACACGCAATTATAGAAACCCTGTTGAAGCAGGGAGTAGATGTGACCTTTGGGTTTCCAGGAGGAGCAGTCATACCTCTATTTGACGCTTTCCTAGATTACAAAGGAAAAATAAGAAATGTTTTAGTCAGGCACGAGCAGGGAGCAGCCCATGCTGCAGAAGGTTATGCAAGAGCATCTGGAAAAGCAGGAGTCTGCATAGCAACTTCAGGCCCAGGTGCAACCAATCTAGTTACAGGCATAATGGACGCTTATATGGATTCTATCCCAATAATAGCATTTGGCGGCCAGGTTGCAACAACATTAATCGGAAACGATGCTTTCCAGGAATCAGACATGATGGGCATCACATTGCCGATAACAAAGCACAACTATCAGGTTAGAACTCCCAATCAAATGGCTCCAATAATAATGAAATCATTTAAGATTGCATTAGGCGGCAGGCCAGGCCCTGTTTATATTGATGTTCCAAAAGATACCCAAATGCAGGAAGTTACAGAGCCTGCCCCAGAAGAAGTTGAGATAGCAGGCTTTAAGCCGACAATAAACCCGAATCCAATGCAGGTTAAAAAAGCAGCAGATGCAATAGTTGCTGCAGAAAGGCCATTGTTTTTGATAGGCCATGGAGTTATACTCTCAAATGCCTCAGAGGAATTGATGGAACTGGTTGAACTGGCAAAAATTCCAGTAACAACAACATTCATGGCTAAAGGGGCATTTGACGAATACCATCCATTAAGCTTAGGCACAGTTGGGATGCACGGCAGGAAAATAGCAAATTATGCTACATTGCAGGCTGACTTATTAATCGCAATAGGCTGCAGATTCTCTGACAGGATCACAGGCAACCTAAAAACATACGCAGAAAATGCAAAAGTCATCCATATAGATGTAGACCCTGCAGAAATAAGCAAGAATGTTAAGGTAGACATTCCGATAGTTGGAGATGCAAAAGAAGCAATTAAGGAATTAATCAATGCAATAAAGAAAATGGCAGTTAAAGAAAAAACAGAATGGACTAGTAGAATAAAGAAATTCAAAAAATGCTGCGATGACTGTGTTCCTGTTCCAAAAACTAAAAAGATACATCCAAAGCATTTGATGCTTACCCTAAACAAGATGCTTAAGCCAGATGATATAGTTGTCACAGGGGTTGGCCAACACCAGATGTTCGCAGGCCATTTCTTGAAAATAAGAAAGCCAAGGGCATTCATCTCTTCAGGCGGCGCAGGGACAATGGGCTTTGGTTTCCCAGCAGCAATAGGGGCAAAAGTAGCTAGGCCAGATGCAAATGTCTTTTGCATAGATGGAGACGGCTCTTTCCAGATGACAATCCAAGAATTAGGGACAGTAAAAGAAAACAACATCAAGGTTATTCAGATAATCATGAACAACTCTTATTTAGGGATGGTTAGGCAATGGTTAGAGCTTTTC
>Ga0209541_10015241_pt1 | contig 11506 bp, 10 predicted proteins | sample RifCSPlowO2_01_FD_184027 | JGI IMG/M metagenome (GOLD analysis project Ga0209541, IMG submission 184027) | Groundwater microbial communities from Rifle, Colorado - Rifle CSP2_plank lowO2_0.1 (SPAdes) (version 2) | ecosystem: Environmental > Aquatic > Deep subsurface > Groundwater | place...
AAGAGGATTAAGGTTTTCTCCCCTATTAAAACAAACAACCCTATTTCGCAGTGATTACAAAATCGAAACCTTTAAATACTGCTTCAATTTTACCTATTCAAAGTTATTCAATTTACAATGGAGGTCGCTTAAAATGTCACATATTCAAATGAAACCAACTGTACCCGCAGCAGTTCCTGCTCAGAGTTCTCCTTTCAGCATAGACAATATTCTGAAAGGAAGGACTTTTTACGGAAAGACTTTTTACGATAGAAGCATGCCAAATGCTCTGAGGCAGGCAATTGGATACACAAGAAAGTCTGGCATTGTTGCCACCATGCCTGAATTTATAGCATTAAAAGTTAAAGCTGACAAGAGTCATGCATTTTGGAACGATTGGTACACCGTTCTCACTGAAGAGGACATCGGCATTGACAAGAAAGGTGCATTCTACACAAAAGGAGAGCCTGTTCTTATTGTCGTGCATGGCGGAGGCATTCTTACGCCAGACAGGATTCAGCAAGCGTATGAAGAAGGATTGCTCAACAAAAGTGCAAAATACAAAGAAGAAGAATTTGATGCTTTGCTTGAAGGCAGGCTTCCTGAGGGTACAACTTTTCCACTTTACAGGCTTGAAGAGATTCAATCTGGAAGATCAGGATTGCCTCATCAGTTTGGCGTTGTGATGCCTTACAAAACCGCACAGGATACAAAGTCAGACTATCACCAAAAGAAGCCTTTTTTGGAAAATCCTCTTGTCAAAGCCAGATCCGCTGGAAGCCTTGATCATCTCGAAGCATTTTACGAGAAAGCGAAAGCATTGGACGGAGATTTAGGCAATCATCATCCCTTTAAAGGTAAGGATGCTACAATACCTCAGGGCTATATTCTCTTCGTCAGCTGTAATTGTGGCGGCCTCGACGGCGACAAGTATCTCGGTGGTAGTGGCCGTTTCGCAGGGGTATGGTAGCGCTGGATGCGCAGTTGCGCGCGAAAAATCAGCCCCTTAGAGCATTGTGCAGCCAACTCTCGAGCAGATACTGGCAGTTATCAATGATCCAGACCTGAACAGAGAAGGCATGTCAAGAGCCGTATCTCAGCTGTATGAACACTAAATTACCTATATTTTTTTATATTCTTCCTATTATTTCTATTTTTGTCCCAGTTGCTTCATCAACTTTGATGATGTTATGGAGTGGCTTGGAACTACATGCCATTTCACTATAGCAGCTTGCTGTTATAAAATACAACCACAACAGAAATCTGAAGTGGTGGTGGCTTTCAGGAAAGTGAAATGGCTACTCTAGGGGCGCCTGGTGTACCTCAACAACAACAATGACCTCGATGGCAATAACCTTGGTAACTACGATGATAGTTGCTCTTTTGGGGTACGCAAAAATTTTCCCACAGGAAACAAAGGTGTGTAGCCACAGGAAACAAAGGTTAAATTTTTAAGCTTAGTTCTTACTTTTCTTTCTGTTCTGACTTTATTTTGAAGCATATTCCCTTCTCATAAAAAACATAAAATAGAATAATTTGACTTAAAGTTATTTTTAAAAACAGTTAAAACTTACGAATTACTATTAAAACACATTCCGAGATAAAATGAAAGATAAGTTACCTTTTGAAAACATTAAACGGGAAATTTTGGTAAAAAAAGAAACTGAGACCAATTGGAACTGTGGAACCGATCCTAATAAAAGGAAGGTTGAAGAATTAATCAACTATGGCATTGTAAACATAAACAAGCCTTCAGGGCCAACGTCACATCAGGTTTCAGATTATGTCCAAAAGATATTAGGGATAAGCAAATCAGGCCACTCTGGAACTTTAGACCCCGGAGTGACAGGCGTATTGCCTATAGCATTGGGAAAAGCAACTAGAGTAGTTCAGACTTTATTGAAATCAGGAAAGGAATATGTTTGTTTAATGTACCTGCATAAACCAGTTTCCGAAGAGGAATTAAAGGGCAAGGTAAAAGAATTCACTGGAAAAATAAGACAGCTTCCACCAATAAGGTCAGCAGTTAAAAGAAGATTAAGAACAAGGGAAATCTATTATTTCAATATTATAGAGATTGATGGGCAGCATGTACTGTTCAAGGTAGGATGTGAAGCAGGAACTTACATAAGGAAGCTTGTGGATGACTTGGGGAAATCTCTGAAAACAGGGGCGCATATGGTTCAGCTGGTAAGAACAAAAGCAGGGCCATTTAATGATTCTTCCTGGTACTCGCTTCACGATTTGAAAGATGCCTATGAGTTCTATAAGCAGGGAAAAGAAAATGATATAATGAAGATAATAGTGCCGATAGAGAGGGCAGTTGAGCATCTTCCTAAAGTATGGATTCATGACAGTGCAGTTGATTCTCTGTGCCATGGAGCTTCATTGAACATTCCGGGCATTTCAAAATTAAATCACTTCGTAGAAGAAGAGGTTGTTGCAGTTTTGACTTTAAAGAACGAACTGGTCTGTCTTGGGACATCAAAAATGATGTCTGAAGATATTTTAAAAAATGAAAAGGGTTTTGCAGTAAAGGTGAATAAGGTATTCATGGGTAGGAATACTTACACTTCTCAAAAATAGTAAATTTTATAAACAAGATTAGCTGTGAGATTTCTTATGTCAATAAAATATTCATGCAGACACGCAAAACCCCTTGAAGGGACGGGATATACACAATGCGAGAAGGGTGATAAGTGTCCTTATGGAGGCCATCAAAAAATAGAAGATTCTTGTCGTTTTTGTTCTGTTGGGGGGATTGTGGAAAATTCAACAAAGATTGACAAAGGTTTATCTGAATTAGAAATTCGTTCAAGAGGAGAAGGTGTTGAGAGGGTTCTATATCATCTTTCACAAAGGGTTAATGCATAAATCTCCAGCCAGCATTCTTTATAACTATTGACTTTAGCTAGGTTGTTGACAAAGTTCAAGACATCGTAGACTTTTACCTTCTTTTCAACTTTCTCTCCTTCAACTCTTTTGAATTCCGGCTTGTCATAGATGCTGAATTCATTCAAATCAACCCTGAAGTTTTCCCCAAGCCTGAAATTGTTTCCTTCCTTGACAAGGTATCTTTTTTCACAGAGTATGTTTAAGGTGCTGTGCAGGTCGGAAAACTGAACTCCTGATTTGCTGAACATTTCCGCAGCGCTGAATTCTTTCAATGAGAGCGCAGTGTCAAATATTCTTTTTTGTGAGCTGCTCAGATTAATCTCCTTGATTACTTCAGCACCATCTCCATTCTTAATATTCTTAACAAGCTTTCCATTATTCAGGTTGAACAGCAGATTGAAATCATCGCTTTGGATATATAAACATGGAATTAGCTTTGCCTTCATATTCTCCCCTATAAGCTCCATATCCTGCCTGCTTATCTTTTGCTTGATTACCTGCATTAGTTCACCCCTTTCCCCCTCATTCACGGCCTCAAGCATGTTTGTTGCTTCTCCTCCATGCTTTGTCATTCTCGGTCTTATGTTTACGAACAGGGGCATTTCAGAAACTCCAGTTATTAGCGCAGTTCCGATTTCAAGATTTTGAATTTCTTTCTCAGAATTGTAAGTAAGCCCCTCAACAGAGCTTGCCAGCGCCCGGAGGTCATTTGGATTTGTAACCTTTAGAATAATCTGGGTGCTTGTCTGGCTGATGACAGACTTGTCAAGCCTTGACGGTCTCTGGGATATAACACACAACCCAAGCCCAAACTTCCTGCCTTCCGAAGCAATCTGCCTGAGAATCCTTGAGCTCTTGGCTTCTCCAAAGCTTCTTTCAGGGAGGTAATTATGGGCTTCCTCTATAATCGTGAAGAAGGGAGGGACATTTCCCTTTTTTCTTTCTTCAAACAGGTCTTTCATCAGCTTATAGACCACGACTTCCTGAAGCTCGGCATAAACGCCTCTTAGGTTTATGACGCTGCACTTTCCAGGAGAGATAAGATCATTAAGCGATGTTGGAGAGTCTGAAAACAAATTCAGTTTTTCAAGATATTTTACTGTATTGATCAAATTGTACTTCATTGGATTTTCTTCCATTTCCAAATCCAATATTAATTTATTGAAATCAATTCTATCAACATCATTCAGGCAGGAGTATAACAGGCTAAGCTGGACATTCGACAGCTTTGTCGGAAGGATATGAATTATTTCCTGTGAGCTTAAATTAAAATTGCTCAATCGGAGTGGAATTGCATCCGGGTTGTCCTGAATGTTAGGAGAATAAACTCTTACTTTTTCTGAAAAATTTTTCGGACTCAAGCCAAATTTGCTGAGTTCCTCTATGTTCTCATTTTTTTCTTTTAGACTCAAATATTCTGCATGAGGATCAATAATCAGGAGCGGAATTCCCCTTTCAAGTATCTCTTCAACCAAGACCCCAGAAGCATAGCTTTTGCCGGAGCCTGATTTGGCCAATATTGAGACATGTTTTGTCAGTAGCCTGTCAAGATCAAGATAGACATTTAGGTCATACCTGTTCAGCTTCCCTATGAATGCGGAATTCTCCCTCTTTTTCAGGTTAAGGACATCCTGAATGAATTCATTGTCAGCCATGAGAACTTCGCTTCCAGGGTTTAAGGGGTTCAAAAGCTGTTTCAGCCTGTTATCCTCCCTGTAGCCTATAATGTTGCACTTTGCCGTTGTTTCATTTGTTTTTTCAATCTCCAGAATTTGCGCCAGAACATAGTTATCTTTGTTGACTGTTTGGACATAATCAAACTTGTTCACATCCGTGTTTGCTACGAAATTAAACTCCAGAGTTGAAGTCTTTCCAGCAATTTTCCCCAGGATCATAGTTTTGTTATTCTGTAAAATCTTATTAAGATTATTGTAGTGAAGTATTCAATTGGCTTGGAAAACCTTTAAAAACATCAAATTTGTAACATTTGGATAGAATTTATGGAGGTGCTGTGATATGACAGAGAGTTTGGTTGTAAGGTCTAAAATAAAGGAGTATGTTAAGGACATGAATGTTGCCGGGGATTTTTCTGATGCGTTGTCAAAGAAATGTGAGTCTCTGATAAAGGAAGCTATTGAAAGGGCTAAGGCAAACGGCAGAAGAACTGTCCAGTCTCGTGACCTATAAAGATTTATATAATTCCAATTCTTTTTCTTTTTATGTCAACAAAGTCAAAGGGAACCCGCTATGAAAGGGAGCTTTTTCATATGTTCTGGGAAAATGGGTTTTCTGGCGTCAGGACTGCAGGCTCAGGGTCAACTCCTTTTCCAGCTCCCGACTTGCTAGTTTCAAACTCAAGAAAAATACTGGCAATAGAGTGTAAGGCAGTGCGCTCAAACAGGAAATATTTTCCCGAAAAGGAGATAAGCGAACTGAATGAATTCTCCATAAAGTTTGGTGCAGAGCCCTACATAGCAATAAGGTTTGACAGGAAAGGCTGGTTCTTTATGCACACGAGAGACTTGGGCTTTGGAAAAACGGCGCATTTCATCTCCTACGATTTAGCCGTTGAAAAAGGAAAAAAATTTGAGGAAATTATTCAGTGATCAGTTTAAAATTTTATTTATTAAGAATGTCTTTAATAAAATCTGATAAATTTTCTTTGCCATTGCATTTTTCTAGATGAACAGAGATTATATTGTCCTCTGATCCTTTCTTAACGAATGAAACTTCTGCCTCAGGTAATAATCCTGATTTGCCGGAAAAATTATCTATTTTTTCCACTATAGATAATATTTAATTATGAGGTATAATGCTTCTAAATATGACAAATCCACATACAGTCTTGATTATTTATTTTGGCCAGTATGCAGCATAAAACATTATGAGTTCCATTTATGCCTAATTTTATATCTTCCACAGATAGATGGAAAATCCTGATTTTAAAAAGAAATTTATACTTGAAAGTGCATATTAAAAAAATGAAATTAGCGGCAATTTTTGTGTTTTTTTTCATAATTCTGTCATTTTCAGCCTATGCAATCGACTGTGACTGGGAGGTTGAAATCCTGTCTGAGACAATATTCCAAAATCCGGATGATTTTGAATTTAGGTACTTTATCAGCAAGATTGAAGGTGAAAGGGCAAACATAGTCCTTAACAGGTCGATAGAGGACATTTATGGAAGCATTGTCAGAAGTTATGATCTTTATGCAGTGGAGGTCACAAACCATCATACAACTCTGTCATTAACTCCAAACTTGGACTCCGGAACATACTTAATTAAAGGAGAAATTTTTCCAGATTGCAATGATTCCTCTTCAGGCAACAATTATGATGAAAAATTGATAGTTATCCTGCCTCAGAATATGAGCCAGAATTTTTCAGCATTGCAGATCACTGAATTTCTTCCAGATCCAAGTGGGAATGATAATGATCCCATGCCAAATGGGGAATGGGTGGAGCTCTACAATTCAGGCGGTGAACCCTTGGATGTCTTGGGCTTGATTTTAAACGACGACTATGGTAATGGGATAGAAATTTCAGAAATTAATGTTTTAGGCGGAAATACCGTAATTCAGCCCGAGGATTATCTTGTGATTTACAGCAATGAGGATGGAAGGCTGACGTTGAACAACGAGGGCCTGGAGAAACTAAAACTGTACTATGGCGAAATACGGCTGGATCAGGTAAGCTATTCTTCATCAAAGGAGGGTTTGTCATGGTCAAAGAATGATAATAACTGGATTTTGGCATATCCCACTCCTGATGAGGAGAATAATCAGGAAACGCCAGACCATTCTTCCAATTTAGAAATAGAAAAAATATACTTTGGCTCTGATGACATCTCGGTTTTTGGAGATCAGGTAAGAGTGAGGGTGAACATCTACAAAGGAGACACAGCTAAATACAATGTTGATTTATACATCAAGAACAATGAGTATCAGGTTTCCAAGAGATCAGAAATTAATGTTTATGATCCATTCAAGAATTACACTCTAATTGTGCCAGTCCAGATAGAGCCGAACTGCAATAAAAAATACGATGACGGAATTTATACGGTTTATCTTCAGGGTCTTGACGAAATAGCCACAAAAGAGATTGAAATAGAAGGGCTGGATGAAGATTTGTGCCAGGTAATCACAGAGAAAGTGAATATCATGCAGGAGATTGAGTCTTCTTCAAATGAGCCTTCTTTTTATTCAACTGAAAGCCAGCAGATTATAGAGGATAACCGGATAACGGGCGAGGTAATTTATGAGTCTTCCGATGTAAAGGCGCGAAATCTGGGGATTTATTTCTTCTCGGGCGTCATGCTGCTGATTGTAATCTTCCTTATCATAAAGAAAACCTTATAAAATTTCATTGTTTCAGAATCCGATGAAAGTCTTGTCTATAATAGAAATTGCAGGGCATCCGAAGGAGCACATAGAGGAGATTATGAAGGGTCTGATTGCAAAGATAAAGGGTGAAAGAAAGGTTCTCAGATACAATATTTTTGAAGCTCAGCAGAAGGAAAAAATATTTCACACATTTGCGGAGGTCGAAATAGATTTCAGTTCTTTTGAGAATCTGTTTGGTTTTTGCCTCGATTATCTCCCGACCTCAATCGAGTTCATTGATGTGAAGGACATTCAGATAAAGAGGGAAGAGCTTGAAGTAGGTGTCAATGATTTGCTACTGAAGTTGCAGGAAGATAACATGCTCATCAAGAGGCTGAAGGCGGAAATATTGTTTATGAAGCAGGGCAAGTGATTATTTTTTGATGTAATCTCCAAGATCTTCCGTGATGACTTTCTTTCTTCTGAAGAACAGGAATGCAATAACCACTATCATCAGTATTATGAGTAGCCACAGCCACCAGAGGCTGCCTTTTTCCTCCTCTTGGCTGGAAGTGGTGCTCACAGTCTCTTCAATAGTTTCTTCATTTTCAGCTTCAACATCCATAGCATCTGTGGCCCCTTCATCGGCTGCAGTTTCTCCTTCCTCAAAATTTAAAATCATTGGGACGGAATCAACTGTCTTGGCGGATTTTAGGACAATGAATCCCTGATAGAAATTTAATCCAGCATCCCTTTCGGAGTTTATAGTCAGCTCGGTGCTGATCGTGTCACCACTCCCTATTAAATCAAATCTATCTTCCTTTAATTCAATTATCTCATTCAGATTTCCAGTTAAGATGATGCTTACATTTCCAATGTTAAAGTCCCATGAATTGGTGAAGCTTATTTCGTCAAACAGGACATCTCTTCTGTTCGCGGTCAGATTGATAATATCTTTATCAAGAATAAACTTGAGTGCGTCCCTTGGTGGAGGAAGCAAGACTGTTCCCTCCTCAATAACTTCAAGGATAACTGGAATCGTGTAGCTTTTGTTTGAATATTCAATGTTTATCTCAAAACTTTCAGTATTTTCAGGAATATTTACCTCAAATTCACTTGAACCTCCCAATTCAATCTCAGATGGCAATCCTGTAAAATTTGGCGCTTCTATATTCACACTGACAGGATTCTCATGGTTTGTCAGTACAAGTTCAAAAATATTCTTGTTGTTTACAATTCCAGGGCTTACTGAAACGGAGTCCTGAATAGTCTGGTCGTTGAATAGAAGATATAAAATCATTGAGCTGCTTAGCATGTCATTTTCAGTTTTATCACTGAGGTAATTTTTGGAACCCGCAAATACAATCTCATCCTTTAGTGCATAGGATGCAAGCGCACTTATATAGTAATCAGGGGTTTGCGATATCGAGGCAGAATTGTAGCTCCAATAACTGCCTATCTGGTTGTTTAGGAGCCAATCCCTACTGTAGTCATCTCCATGGATTATGTATCCAAGTGCATGGTCAAGCGTCCTGTTTTCAAGCCTATTATTGATGAGATAATCTTCAGGATAAAATTCACCAACTTTCTGCAGCCCCCATGAAGCATACAGCGTTGAGATGTAATCACACTTATCCTTGAATCCAACACCATAGCATCCAGAATCTTCTATACCATAGCTGAATTCACTTCCAAAATATTCATATATATTGTAATCATTCCCGAGATAGCTGTGCCTTAAAATAAAATTAAATTCAGAATCGCACTCAATAGTTATGTTGCTGCTTGAAACCTCAATGTCCAGCTGTCCGCTGATTGTGTAATTTTCATTTTCATAGCTGCATACTCCATTTCCATTTATCTTCAGATTCCATGAGCCAATTTCATAATTGTTTCCAGCATCCTTAAGCCAGTTTCTGGTTTTTATGTAATTCTCATTGAATTCTTTCAAAGCTATCAATGCCAGGCTTGAATCTATGACTTTGCAGTTTCCATGGGGGTAGCATCCGGTTGGGTCCTGGTTTGCAGTGAGATATGAAACTGCATTATTTGCCATTTCGTTATAGGCGTTCTTCAATGCCAGTCCGGCCAGTGCTGTTTTTCCCGCTGTTCCAAAGCTTCCGTCAGGATTCTGGCTGCTGATCAGATAATCAAATCCATCATTGATGCTGTTGACATTGAACGGCTTCTGTTTGCCGAATGTCTTGAGTATTTCCCCTTCTATATACTTAACATTTTTTAACTTGAAGTGGTATTCTCCATCTTCTGTATTAGGTATGTCAAAATAAACGAAATAATGCCTGCTGTTTAGCTTTTCGACAAAATTCAGCGTGGCGATGCTGCCGTCCCTGTATAACTCAAAATTTGTGCTTGTCAAATCAACTGCAGGATCCTCATTGAATATGACTTCAGCCTGAAAAGTCTCAAGAGGAGCGTAATTGTCCCTGTAAGTTACTACATTTGCATCGAAGGCGCTTGCACTTGCAGCTAAAATGATGAAAACAAAGAAATATTGTAGACGTTTCATGATATCTTTGTGGCTAAAGAAATTTAAAAGACTTTTTATTTCTTAAGGAGCTCTTTGGCTTTCCTTATTGATTCATCCAGCTGATTTTCGAGCCTTTCATCCTTAGGGCTTTTTTTCAGGAACTTCCGAAAAATTGGTCTTTGGGTTCCAGAAGTTGTTGGAGGCATTCCAGGACTACTTGATTCGCTTCTATGGGAATTTCCCTTTTTCATTTTTACATAGACAAATATCCCTCCCCCCATAATCAAGATTATAATAACAAGCCAAAGCCACCACAAGCTGGCTCTTTCACCCTCGTCGCAGTCTTCAGGGCAGGTGTTTGAATCTTCATCAAAGTCACAGAATCCATCGCCGCACGAGGGCTCTTCGCTTCCGCCGGTTTCAGGAGCTTGGCAGTCCTGTGGGCAGTTTCCATTTGCTTCTTCAGATTCATCACATACAAAATCGCCGCAGTAGCAGTCATCAGTGCACACAAAGCTGTCCTCTCCTTTTTCAGGCTCACATACGAAGTTTCCACAGCTTTCTTCAGCCGCGGTACAGTCCAAAGGGCAGGTGGATGAGCTTTCATCATTCTCACAGACATTATTCCCGCATTCGCTTATTCCAGCGCCAGAGGAGGGTTCATCAGGCTCGCAGATGCACTGCAGGCTGCACGAATAGCCACTTTGGCAATCAGTGTCAAACTCGCACTCTTCCCCAGAATCAACTGTTGCATCTCCACAGTATCCAAAATAATCATCATCATTGGCAGAGGAACCAGAGCTGTAAATTAAGTACAGTGAAGCTGCAGTGTCCTTTAAGATTCCAATATTCCCCTCATCGCTCTGCTGGCTTTCAATATACAAAATTGCATCCTCCTTCTCTTCGATGTATTCAGAATTTTTTAGTGAATCAATTGCAAATGCTGTTTCGTAAATTGAGCCAAAGCTCCCGTCATTTAACTGCATGTTAATCAAATTGCCGGCTTTAGAATTGTCAATCAGGCTTAGCATGGCGCTTCTTAGTTCATTGTTCCCTACATTGTCATTCATATAATTCTCGGTAAATATATCTGAGTTCAGCTTGTATAGGACCCATGAAGCATAAAACGTTGAATCAGCATCACAGGCGTTGCTGCCAGAATTGACTGAATAGCATCCGCTCTCTACTATGAATTCAGCGCTGTTTGTCAGGCCTTTTTCATTAATTATGTAAATGTTATTATTGCTCTCTCTTATCAAAGATATTCTAGGTGAGCTTGCAAAATCACAGTTCACGTTTATTGTCTCGGCATAATTGTCAAAATTAACACCAATTGAGCTCAAGTAAATCCATGGATTTTCGGAGTTCACGGAAGTTTCATAAATTGATCCCTCATCAAATTCAAACTCGCAGATTCCCTCTTCATTCGTTATTATTTGGATTATCAGGCCATCACTTCCGACACCTGTGCTTTGGAGATTTCCCCCTAGATAATCAAGCAGTTCAGCAATATTCCCCCCCATTTCGCTTAGAGTAAGCGCAGCAAGAGCTGTATCTTTAGTGTTGCAGTTCCCATCAGGATAGCAGTTGTTCTGGTCTTCTTTCCCATTTAGGTAGCCCAAACCAGCAGAGGCTGTTTCATCCTCACCATTCAAGTTAAGCGCCAGTACAGAGAACGAAATTTTCTCCATATCATTTCCCAATGAGCTCCACTTGTTGTCAACCTCGCCTTTCAGCCAGCCGACAGCGCTGTCTCTGTTGAATTCAGCAGAAACCATACTTATGCTCATGAGAAATATAACAAATAACGCCAACCTCTTCA
>Ga0209541_10015242_pt1 | contig 11505 bp, 6 predicted proteins | sample RifCSPlowO2_01_FD_184027 | JGI IMG/M metagenome (GOLD analysis project Ga0209541, IMG submission 184027) | Groundwater microbial communities from Rifle, Colorado - Rifle CSP2_plank lowO2_0.1 (SPAdes) (version 2) | ecosystem: Environmental > Aquatic > Deep subsurface > Groundwater | place: Rifle...
ATTCGCGATAAAGAACCCGACACTTTTGCAAAAATCAAACATCTCCCCAAGAAAGCTAGGACAGCAAAAACAAACAAGGAACGTACGGGGCATTTGTTGACCTATTTTCGGCGGGATCGCATCCAGAAATTTTTTATCGCCAATGGAACAGGCGAAGCCCAAGAACTTGATTTTATAACAGCGGCAAAAACATTGGAATCTGCTGTCGACACAAAACAGGAAAAAATGGGAAAAAATTTCTATGAACTTCTTGACCTTAATAAACAGGCATTTGTTTTTGCCACAACCGGTGATCTGCCTGAAGCAAAAATAAAGGGAGGGCGGGATACCGCAACACAGATTTTGAGAATTCTTAAAGCAACCATGAAAGACCGCCGTCAATTTATTGAAGAGCAGGAACTCTATCTTAAAAAAGTTGTAACTCAGCTTGCAGAAGGTGGCTTGCCAAAACAAACGACAAAAGCGACACTGCAATTTCTCAACGAGGAGATCAAGCAGGGGATCAATCCTCTAAGAATTCTTGCCGTCTTACAAACCAACATTCCTTCCCGGCTTCTTGAAGGTCATTTTGCCGAACAAGGCGAGCGAGATACCAGCAAAAGAGAAGTCATTTTGTCCGAATATCTGACAGACTAAATGGAAACGAAACAATCACAGCGCATTGTTCAAGACACCTTGCAGAATGACTTTGATAAAGATCGATTTTTATATTTCATTAAAAACCTTCTCAACAAAGAAGTGGATGAATCCAAGGCTTTTCACGCACGCGGATATGTACCAGAAGCCTATAAAAATTACGTAAAAACCTATGAACGTCTAGCTACATACACCGACCCGGAAGATAACAAAATAGATATCCTTGTTGTCTATTTGCAGAAAGAAACTTCGCTTGAACGGGCCCGCACCACACAGCGCAATTTTATTGCCCATTATCTCAAGGAAAGAGGACAAAAAGAGGCTGGACTTGTTGCTTTTGTCTCGCCTGACCTTGCCAATTGGCGGTTCTCGCTCGTCAAAATGGATTATAAATTCGTTGAGGATAAAAAAGGACGGACCAAAGTCAAAGAGGAATTCACACCGGCCAGGCGCTGGTCGTTTCTTGTAGGGACCAACGAAAACAGTCATACCGCCAAACGCCAATTTCTTCCCCTTCTTGAGGACGACAAAAATAAACCAACGCTAAAGCGGCTGGAAGAGGCATTCAACATTGAAAAAGTAACCAAGGAATTTTTTGAAAAATATCGCGATTTATTCCTGCGCGTGAGTGACACCTTACAGAATATTGTCCGAAAGGATTCGGCCCTCAAAATTGACTTCGAAGAAAAAAATGTCAGCATTGTTGATTTTTCAAAAAAACTCTTAGGTCAGATCGTTTTTCTCTATTTCTTACAGAAAAAAGGCTGGTTTGGTGTGCCAATGGGAAAACGCTGGGGCGAAGGGAATAAAAAATTTCTACGCACGCTGTTTGAAGGGACCAAGTCGGAGAAAAGGAATTATTTTAATGATTATCTTGAACCTCTCTTCTATGAGGCCTTGGCCAAAGAGAGGGACGATGATTTTTACAGCCGGTTTGATTGCAAAATCCCCTTCTTAAACGGTGGCCTTTTTGACCCCATCGGAAACTATGACTGGGTGAATACCTGTATCGACATGCCGAATGACTTGTTTTCAAATGATCGGAAAACCAAAGAGGGCGACACTGGCGATGGGATTCTGGATCTTTTTGATCGTTACAACTTTACGGTAAAAGAAGACGAACCGCTCGAAAAAGAGGTGGCCGTTGACCCCGAAATGCTCGGCAAGGTTTTTGAAAATCTTTTGGATGTGAAAGATCGGAAATCCAAGGGCACCTATTATACCCCTCGTGAAATTGTTCATTACATGTGTGAGCAATCGCTTGTAAGTTTTCTTGCGACAAAACTTGAAAATAAAGTTCCAAAAGAAGATTTAGAACAGCTTATCCGGCATGGTGAGGCAGTAAATGAAAATGAAGCCCGTGTAGAAAACGAAGGACGAGAAACAGACACCTACTACTATAAACTGTCCGAAAGTATCCGCAATCACGCCAAAGAAATCGACACGGCCCTAGCCGATATCAAAGTCTGCGATCCGGCTATCGGTTCCGGCGCTTTTCCGGTCGGCATGATGAATGAAATTGTCAAAGTTCGCATGACGCTTGATTCCTATTTAAAATTATCGCGGACCCTTTACTATTTTAAATTCCATTGCATCCAAAACTCCCTCTACGGCGTGGATATTGATCCGGGTGCGGTAGAGATTGCCAAACTTCGGCTTTGGCTTTCGCTGGTGGTGGATGAGGATGATATCAAACAGATCAAGCCGTTGCCGAACCTTGATTATAAAATCATGCAGGGCAATAGCTTGCTGGAAGAGTTTGAAGGAATAAAACTTTTTGATGAAACAATTATCGCGACTGCGGATACAAGCAGAGAGGGGCAGATTCAATCCCTCAAGCACCGCCAATCGGATTTGCAAAGAGAGTATCTTGACCTTGATTCAAGAGAGGTGCTTACCCCAATCAAAAAGGCAGAGTTAAAAACCGAACTTGATAAAATCGCGGCTCAACTGAAAAAAATTGCCACTCCGGAGAAGACCGATTCGCATGCAGATCTTTTTGATAGATTTAGCGCCGCCAAACAGAAGGGCGAAGAATTAAAGCGGCTACATAAAGAGTTTTTTGAAACCACTCAAAAGACAAAGAAAGACAATCTCAAGAGCCGGATTGATGCTCTGGAATGGGATTTGATCGAAGCCACGCTCAAAGAACAGAATAAAATATCCGAACTCAAAAAATTGGAACAATTCAAAAAAACAAATATGAGACCATTTTTCCTTTGGAAATTGAATTTCGCAGAAGTTTTTGAGAAGAATGGGGGGTTCGATGTGGTCATTGAAAATCCGCCATACGTTCAAATCAAAGGAATTCCCGAAAAGGAGCGACGGATCTTTGAGGAAAGATATAAATTTGCAACGGGTCGCTTTAACCTTTTTTATTTGTTTCTTGAACGATGCAAACTTCTCCTAAAAAAAGAGGGCGTTGCGACTTTCATTATCCCCGACAGAATTCTCTTAAATACCCAATGCAAAGTGGTTAGGGAATGGCTTTTGAACGAAAATAGCCCTTGCGAATTGGTTTCTTTTGGAGATCAAGTTTTCGAATCAGCAGTGGTTGATTCCATTCTTTTGATCTTCAAAAAACAAAAGAGGTCGTCTAGCTGCATAAGAGCAAAAAGAAAAGTCTTGGAAAATGATTTACAAAAAGTTGAGGCAGTGGATATCCCTGTGTCGTATTTTGAACTTTCACCTTCTGCGCAGTTCGATCTGAACTACAGTCCATCAAAACATGGGCTACTTTCAAAACTCAAATCCAATTCAGTGGCGCTTGGGACTGTCTCAGATACAAAAGACGGTATTATTCAAGGTAAGGTAGAAGATAAACTTTTTTTGAAGACAAAACTGGACAAGGATTCAAAGCCACTTTTATTTGGTGCGAATATTGAATGCTATCAAATTTCTTTTACCCATGACTGGGTTAACTATAAACCTCAAAAAATGATGGGTTTGGAAATAACGAGAAGAGGAGAGGGTGTTCGTCCCGGTCTATGGATGAGAACTCCATCCATATTTGAGTGCCCTAAAATCTTAACACGTCAGACCGCTGATGAAATCATCGCCGCCTATGACGAAGAAAATTATTACTATGCGAATACGTTGCATGGCACAGTCATCACTGACAAAAATTATCACCCTTTATTTTTGTTGGGAGTTCTAAACAGCAAGATCACAACTTGGTTTTATAGGTCCAGTACTGATGAAGGGGGCAAGGTTTTTGCCCAGATAAAAATAGAACTTCTGCGTCAATTACCAATTCCGAAAACGGCACTATCAAATCAAAAATCGGTAATTAAGCTCGTAGAACGAGTTCAGGCGGCAAAAAAACAAAACCCTAAGGCAGACACAACCTCCTTGGAGCAAGAGATAGACGGTTTAGTCTACACCCTCTACGACCTCACAAAAGAAGAAATCGAAATTGTGGAAAATTCAGGAACGAAAACTTAATTTGAATCTGTGGGTTTCGGAAGGCGTTTTTTATTGGACGCTTCCAGCCGTTTAATTGATGGTTCTGGTGACAGATTTTCTGGCATTGTCCCGCCTAGCTCATGGATTGTTGCTCTAACCTTTTTCCCAATTTTTTCGTGGGTTTGTTCTGCAGGTTTCTGCCCCTTGATGTTTTCACGAATAAGCGCTTCTTCTGTTTGCGTTATTCTGAATTCATTTGCGGCAAGCTCTGCTCTTCCCATTCGATCAAGAGGGCTTTCCTTCCTTTCAATTCTCTTCCTCTCTTTTATGGCCGTTAAACCCATTCCATATAACCCTCTATATCCAGCATCATGGAAAAGAGCATAATTTTGGACACCAGCATTTTTAGCGGCACTATTAAGGTGTTTATTAGCGTCTTTTACTCTTTCTCGAAGAAGCAATCTTTTTTCACTACTACTCAACTTTTCAAGTTGTTCTTGTTTCCTAGTTTGTATTGCAAAATAAGTTTGTGCTGTTCCTATCTCTGGTTTTGAAGAATCCCCATTCATTGCTACTAAATAGCAGGCATATCTTGTTAAAAAATAGTCTCTTTTCTCTAGCTGTGCTCCCTTCCCTGCCACTATCAACTTCCCCGTTTGGAGAAAGTGATCGTTAACATCTACCCCAGCACTTTCACAGGCCTCCGAGGCTCTTTTAATTACCATTTCAAACTTATCCCATTTTTCATAACCCAAGACGAGTTGCATGTCGCGCCCCATCCAATACTCACCACCATTTTTCGTCTTACGTTTTATGCTATCCAAAGTTTGGATCGTTGCTTCGATATTCATAAAGAGCCTCCTTAAGCAGAATAAAGCCAATTTTAAGGTGGGTGTCAAATGCTATTTTATACTATTTATTCATATTAATCATATTTCCATTTTTTTGTTGCAAATTAATTCCGAATCAGATAGCGCTTCCTCAGGAGGTATTACTATGGGTTATAAAAATGAATTACAAAAAAAAATAGATAAAAAAACAACAGAAATCAATGAGTTAGAGAATAAATTGTTGGAGGCCAAGGCTTACTTACAGGGACTATATGATTCTCTAAAATTGTTGCCGAAAGAAAATGTTAGCCCAGCAGATGACCTTAGACAAGGAAGTGATATGGCAAAAGCAAGGAAAGCTATTTTGAAGATGGGAAAACCGTTACATATTGTTGAAATACTTAAGGAAATTGGAAAGGATGCAAATAAGAGTAATAAATTGTCTTTGGCAGGATCTTTAAGTGCATGTGTAAGAAAAGGAAGAGTTTTTACTAAATCTGCCCCAAACACATTTGGACTTATTGAAATGGGAGAAAACAAAAACGCCACAGAACCACCTGATGATTTTGGAGTTCAATAGAAACAAATCGGGGCTGGTTGTTTCAGCAACCAACCCCGAGGACATACCCGATAAGGTCGGGCATGTGGCTTCTTGTAAAATAGCCACTAGTTATACTGCGATAGTTTTCTTGTCAAGAATTCCTCCAGTTTAGCGTGCTAGACCTGTCGGGTGTGCCACTCGAAGTTTATTCAGAAAGGGGGTGATAAAAATGGTTTACGATTATTCCGGGCACTATCTGTTTACAGCGCTATCCATTGGCGCAAATGCCCCAGAAAGCATGGGAGTCTATTACTGCGGCATGAAGGATAACAACGGCAAATTAGTTCCGCTTTACATAGGACGTGCAAAAGGTGAAGGAGTTACAATCCTTGGCCGTGTTAGAAACCACAGAAATGATGAAAAGTGGCCTGATGTAACTCACTTTGGCTATCGGATTTGCACAACTAAGACAGAGGCAGAAGCGTTGGAGGCAACTGGTATTAAACATTTCCAACCAAAATATAATGTACAGGGAAAATGATGCCTAAAAAGTTATGCGGGGCTGGTTATTGCCAGCCCTGCATTGACTTTGATGTGTAACGAAAATACACATTTAATCGATTCTCACTTTACATCATTTCATCTGCTGAAACATGGCTTAAAATCTGGAATTCAAAAAAAGCCTTTTTCAGCAATTTCTTTCTGATCGTCGGGTGATAGAAGATATCTGCGATGTAGCGGCTATCTAATTGGCTGAAGGGCCAATCCTGAGGTGCAGGGGGAGGATTGGCCCTTCAGCCCCCTCCTCCAACCAGCAGAAATGTGGCGGCACTGTTTTTGCCACCGTGGGGATGCAAAATTTGTGCGTGAGCCCGCCAGTAGTTTGGCGGGCGAAGGCGCGGCTTTTGCTTCATCGGTCGGATCGGGATTGCTTCTCCGCCTCTGGCGGATCGCAATGACAATCTGGTTTCCGGTTTTTATTTCGGTTTCAAAATCCTTTTCGTTTTCGGTTTTAAAATTTTTCTATAGATTTTTCTCGGATTTGCGCTTGAAATGGGTTCGAATTTAGAGGTACAGTGTGGGCGCGACAGGTCTCGAACCTGTGGCCTCTTGCGTGTGAAGCAAGCGCTCTACCGCTGAGCTACGCGCCCTTGTTCCTTTTGAGAGGGTCTCTAGCGAAAATTAGACAAAAGTGCAACACTCATTCGGAGACCCATGGGGGGTGTTGAAAAAATAGAGAGTCCGACACTTCTGGGGCCCCAACCTTCCCCCAGAAGAGAGTCGGACACCTATTTTTCAACACCCCCACAGAGTCTTCAAAAAGTCCTTGCAGGAAAGCGAATCTTTCCCTATAAGAGTTAGCCGTGGCTAACTTTAAAAATACAACCGCGTGGCGACGTGAACGGGGGCGTCCTTCGCTTTCAGAGGTTCATCGAAGCATTGAAATTCCGAAGGGGGCTTCTTTTTTTAAAAAACTACTGGCCTTTGCGGGGCCCGGCTATTTGGTTGCCGTCGGTTATATGGACCCGGGCAATTGGGCCACCGACATTGCTGGCGGGGCCATTTTTAATTACACGTTGCTCTCCGTTATTTTTATCTCCAACTTAATGGCGATCCTTTTACAGGCCCTTTCCGCAAAATTGGGGATTGTAACCGGACGTGACCTAGCACAGGCCTGTCGGGACCATTATTCGAAACCGGTCAGTTTTTTTCTCTGGGTTCTTTGTGAAATCGCGATTGCCGCCTGTGATTTGGCGGAGGTGATCGGTTCGGCCATCGCACTCAATCTTCTTTTTGGTATTCCATTACTCGTGGGCGTTTGTGTAACAGCACTGGATGTTTTGATTATTCTCTTTCTGCAGAACAAGGGTTTTCGTTACGTGGAGATTCTCGTCATCGGTTTAATTGTTGTGATCGGCGGTTGTTTTTTAACAGAAATTATTTTGTCGCGTCCCGACTGGGCGGCCGTGGCACAAGGTTTTATCCCGAGAGCGGAGATTTTAAGAAACCCGGAGATGCTCTACATTGCCATCGGTATTTTGGGGGCGACCGTGATGCCTCATAATTTGTATCTTCACTCCTCCATTGTTCAAACACGCAATTACCCTGATACCGAGGAGGGGAAAAAAATGGCGGTGAAGTTCGCCACCATCGATTCTACGGTCGCACTTCTGTTTGCTCTCTTTATTAACGCGGCGATTTTAATGGTGGCGGCCGGTGTTTTTTATCGCCAAGGATATCATGAGGTACAGGGGATTGAACGTGCCTATGAACTTTTGAGTCCTTTGATGGGGGTTTCTTTTGCGAGCTTTTTATTTGCATTGGCTCTTCTTGCCTCCGGACAAAATTCAACGTTGACTGGAACGCTGGCGGGTCAAATCGTGATGGAAGGATTTTTGAATTTTCGCATCTCTCCGGTTTTGCGGCGTTTGATCACACGGCTTATTGCCATTATCCCGGCGGTGATTGTAACCGCTCTTTATGGCTCCAAAGGAACCGGGCAACTTTTAATTTTAAGTCAGGTTATTTTGAGTTTGCAGCTCTCTTTTGCTGTCTTTCCGTTGGTTCAATTTACCAGTGAGCGTGCGAAAATGGGGAATTTTGTCAACGGACCCATCGTTCGATATTTAAGTTTCGGAGTTGCAATTTTCATTGCTTCGCTCAATGCTTGGCTTCTGTATCAGACATTTTGGGGGTAATTATAATGTATAAGAAAATTTTGGTTACTTTAGATCACAGTCCTGCCGATGAAGCGATTCTACAACATATTGAGGAGTTACACTCGTATATCCCTGCAGAAATTGTTTTATTACATGTAGCGGATGGATGGGTTGCCCGTTATAAGGATGAATTGAAATTAAAAGATTCAGAAGAAATTTTGGAGGATCGTTCGTATTTAAAATCGGTGGTCCAGCGGCTGGAGAAAAAGGGGATTCGGGCAACAGGACATCTTGCGATGGGAAGTCCCGCCGATGAAATCATCCGGTTTGTTCGTGAATCTCCCTGCGATTTGATTGCCATGTCGACCCATGGACACCGATTTTTGGCTGATTTATTTTACGGAGCCACGGCCACAAAGGTGCGCCATCAGGTTGATATTCCTGTTCTTTTGGTGAAAGCGCCGAGGAAATAAAATAGGTTCTGGGTTTCTTTTTACCTTCCGTCAAATTTGTAATGCGGTGTTTTCCTTCCCTATTTCAAAAAATAGCCAAAAGAATGCCGTTCGGATAAAGTCGCATAAAAAAACAATATATAAAATCAATGAGTTACAAATGTATTTACGGGTATGCGATATGCACGTTTCAGCTCTGGGTTTTGGAAAGAAGGGGCGATTATGCGTCAATTCGTAAAGATTATTTTAGCTGTTTTTGTCCTCTTCCTGTTTTCTGTTCCGGAGGGGCATGCAGACTACTGCTGGTCCTCGCAAGGCGGGAATGGGTCTTCTTGGATGGAAGTGACCGTCACTGCAGGTGGTACGGTGGCAAAGGATATTCAAGTTTCTCTTGAGGCATCGAATTGGCAGTGCGGTTATGGTTACGCGTATGAAACACAATGTACCGACAAAAATGGTGTGGCACGTTTCAAAAAACAGTCCTCCCCGTCCACGGAGTGCTATTCCACCTATTCCTATGGTGGAAGTTCGTACACTTACTGCAATTGGAAAAGCGCGCACTGTTATCAGGAGTGTTATGAGAGCGAAAACAATTCTTACTCTGGTTGTGGGCACCAGAGTTTTTCAAAAGAGGGATATCGTGTGCGCGCTACTCCCGCGTGGGGCAGCAAATTAAACGACCGGTTTGGACAAACCTCTGTCGATGATATCGATATTGACTTCAGTAATCTACAGGCACACGCCATTTCTTTGGAAGAAAAAAGTAATATTCTCCGCGTGCGTATTCAAGACGACTCGGGTGCGGCCGTGGCTTCGGGGCTTACTTTGTATGTGAGTGGCAATTCTTATTATTCGAACTCAGAATCACTGGGGGCTTCATTTCGTGACTTCTATGTTGTGCCGGGAACCTATTATGTGAGCGCATGGTGTACGAACTGGCAATTGTGTGACTATTCCTGCATCACCTCCCAAAATATTACGATTGAAAAAGGGGACGCGATTAAAGAAGTGATCATTTATGCGAAAAAGAATAACTCTGTGATGAGGGGGGTTGTTATTGGAAGTGATGGAATTCCACTAAAGGATGCATATGTTAGCATGAACAGTTATAGCTCCTCTGCTAATTCTTGTTATTCCTACGGTTATGATCAAGCCAATTCAGATGGGCAGTATGTCATTCGAGTTCCTGCCGGGAATTATACTGTCTGGGTTTCTCCTCCGTATAATTATGATTCGTCCAGCGGTTCTTCAACCACGCCGTATGCGTCACAGCAATTTTCTATCACGTTGGAGGCAAGCCAAAGTCTTGCCAAAAATATTGTCTTGGAAAGAAAAGATTCTTTTGTCGCCGGTTTTGTGAAGGACGGTTACGGAGCCGGATTAAACCATTCTTATGTGAGTGGTTGGAGGTATGAAGAGGGGCAGAACGATTGGTTTTCTGCGAGCAGTAATGCAGATGGTTCTTATCGGGCCCAAGCCCTAAAAGGGCGTTACAATATGAGTGCCTACTATTGGGACTCCAGTGACTATCGAAACAGTCGCATTAGTAATTGTAGTAACGAGGGAATGGTGACGATTCAGGCGCCGGCAAGTGCTGTCAACTTCACGTTTTCGGTTTTGGATCATAATTTAAAAATTGTTCCTATAGATGAACAAGGGAATACTGTTTCCGATTTTCATGGCGGGGCCTCCATTCGTCATCAAACAGAGGGTGAATACAACTGGTGTTCACGATGGGTTTGTCTGGATGGTTCCGGTTGCGGAACGACCTCTATTGAATCAAACTCCAAACTGAAAGCAGAGGTCTATTCATGGGGAATGGGATCGGGTTACGATCCGGTAAAAACTTCCATTAATTTTACAACGGGCGGAGTGGATGGTTTGACGGTTCTGGAAATTCCCGTTTCAAAAGTAGATTCCAAGATCACCGGAAGCATTGTGGATCTGGCAGGAAATAAGGTCAGGGGAATTAACACCTGTTACTCGATTTACGCTACGAGGGATAATTTATGGCGATATTGTAGCTTTTCCGCTTCCGAGTCGACCTACGAATGTAAAGTCTCCTCCGGAAAATGGTGCGTGAACTATCGCGGTGACTGGTATTCTGGTTACGGCACATTTTCACCCGGGGCGATGACGAAATGTATCGATGTTCCTGCGGGTGGAACGCAAACGGTGGATCTGGTTGTTTTGAAGGCGGCTTACATCAATGTGACAGCGAAAGATAATCAAGGAAAAGCAGTGCGGACTTGGGTAGAGGCCAGTCCTACCTCTGCAGGAGATGAAAATTCCACGGGTGAGCAATGGAAATATTATAATCGTGGTTGTTATACCGATACAAATGGAAAATGTCAGATCGGTATCGGTTCGAATGATACAGGGGTTACCTATTATCTAACCGCCTATCGTTCTTGGTACGATTTACAAAACGACGACATCACGTTGCCGGAAGAAATTCCTGTTACGGTCAAATCGGGAGAAACGGTGGATGCTTCTCCATTGATCTTCCGAAAATTTGATGGAATTTTAGCCATTCAGGCGGTGATAGGAAGTGCGGCAACAAAAACGGCGAAGGGCTTGATGAAGGCCAATCCTGTGATCAATTCGGATAAATCCCTGAATGAAGAAATTTTGGAAGGAGTTTGGGTCAGTTGTTCTTCCTCTCTCGGTGGTTATTCTGAAGTGAGTACAGATGCGGATGGAAAGGCGGAATTGAAGTGTGTCAGCGGCGATGAATGGAACTGCGTCGGTGTAAATCAGGTAGGCAGTGACCTCTATATCTCTGAAAATGCCGCGGCGACCTGTGTGCCGTTGCCCGAAAAAACCACGGTCTCTATTAAAATGAACCTTGCAACAACGACACCTCCTACCATTACGCAATCGTGGAATGCGGCGGACTCCAACAGTATTAAATTGTCCGATAATTTCTCGGTCAGCTGGCCTGCGGCCTCCCTTGCCGACAGTGGTGAGGTGACTTGTAC
>Ga0209541_10015244_pt1 | contig 11505 bp, 17 predicted proteins | sample RifCSPlowO2_01_FD_184027 | JGI IMG/M metagenome (GOLD analysis project Ga0209541, IMG submission 184027) | Groundwater microbial communities from Rifle, Colorado - Rifle CSP2_plank lowO2_0.1 (SPAdes) (version 2) | ecosystem: Environmental > Aquatic > Deep subsurface > Groundwater | place...
CTTGGCATATAATAAATATATGAAAAAAATATTTAAGCTGCTGCTAGTTGCTCTAATGCATCATCAAGTTTTCTTAAAACCTCAGATTTTTCTTCTGGAAACTGGTAACCTTCGTAATCCAAATTGAATACATGATATCCATCGATTTCAGGGTTCATATCATGATCAAAAGTTACTCTTCCTGTGATATTTAATGCATCAATCATAGAACGCATCTCCCTAAGAAGCCCTTCTTTTGATAGCACTCTGAATTCTCCTCTTTGATAAGTCTGATGCAACGGAGTTCCAGGTACTATATGCAGTGGCCTCATTCTGGCATATGCAGGATCTATTGCGTTCAAAACTCTTGCAGTTTCGGCTGCGTGCTCTTCTGACAAATATACGCCGCCCAATCCAGGCATAACAAACAATGATAATTCGTACCCTGAATCCTGCGCCATGTTGCCTGCTTGTATCATTATATCTGCGGTTGCTCTCTTGTCCATATAAGATAAAACTTTATCAGAACCTGATTCCAAGCCTACAAGCAATCTATCCAAACCCGCTTGCCTTATTTCGTCCAGTTCTTCAGGAGTCTTCCTGGTAATGCTTCGTGCTATCGCATAAGCCGTAGTTCTTTTTATTGATGGAAATACATCATGCAAGTATCTTACCATTTCAGCCAAATCTCGACCCGGAACCAGCATAACGTCTGCATCGCCTAAAAAGGCAGTTTCTGGCGCGTTCGCATAATTTCTATACCAGAGGAAATGTATCCCTGAAACGTAACCTATATTTGACAAAACTGTTGCTCCCTCAGCAGCCCTTCTCCAAGCATCTATATCATATTTTACTTCTTGAACTGTTCTTCGGCTTGGCTTATTTCTTTCTAGTATTCCATCCTTCCCTAGAGTTGTGTACATTGAACAAAATCCGCAATCCTGCGGGCATTCTCTCATCACCCTTACCAACAAAGAATCAGCTTCACTTGGTGATCTATATAGAGGCACTTCAAGAACCATGTTAAAATCTAAACCTTAAATTTTTTAAATTAATTCTGTTATATAAACTTGACTTTGGAATTAGGGCTTTCTTCCCTTAAATAACTTTCTATCTCAATCTAAATTGAGAAGTATGAAAGTTGACGACGTATTGACATATGATTGGCAGACTGTTGAGCAGTTGATGCAAAAGACAAAGTCAGGAAAACCTTCTGTCATCTCAAGGCTTAACAAGCTCTATAATAACTGGCACGCGATCGAGAAGAAGAAAGTTGATGGTGTCATGTATTACAGGCTCTTAGAGAAAAAGAAGAAGTAATTTTGGTTATTATTCAGAACTAGCGTGGTTCTGCGTTCTTTCCGCGTATTCCTGCCATTCTCTGGAAGCGGGATTTATCTTGTACATGTTTCCTTCGAGACTTTCTGCCTGTTCAGGATGCTTTTCTGCATACTCTCTAGTTCCTGGAAAATCAATAAGAGGCATTGACTGAAGAAACCCACTTCTTGCAAGATTCATGAGTTCTCTTTCGATTTCAAGACCTGATAATCCATTCACATGTGAAGCAACTTGAATATAACCAAACCATCCTTCATATACTGACCTTGCTATGATGTCATCATAACCAGTGAATATAGACTCACGCACATAATCTGTAGGATTTCCCACAGATGTTTTAGAAGTCATAATTATCGTCTTCTGAATATAATCAGATCACGCATAGTTTTGCCTTTTTCTGGCAAAGGCATTCTGTAACCAAACTCTGAATCGCCCTTTCCGATATCAAGCCCTGCTCTTTGTAAGCCATCTACGTATGCCTGCATTTCTCCAGTTCCTGTATTCGAACGGTAACTTATTCTGTAGAAACCTTGTGTCCCAATATTTTGACGGAGAAGTTGTGCCTGCTCTCCCATACCGCCATTTATAAGAATCTCCTCCTCTTCTAATGAAGGTTCGTACTCTTTTCCTGGCATTTTTATCACAAACTTGTATACACAACTAATCTTCCCTGTCTTGCCTTGCCTATTTTGTTTTCCCTGACCATTCTGGCCAGAGTTTTCTTTATTGTATAAGAACTTGCTGGAATATTTTTGCTTAATTCACTCGTATTCATCTTCTTTTGTGTAAGTTTCTTCAATATTAAGACTTCTATTGCGTCATCAATTCTTTTACCAAGCTGCTTTATTGCTTCACGCCTTTTATCGCGAGCCCATTTTGGCAGTATCTTTATTCTTCCTTTCATCACAGCCCTTCTAAATTGAGTAAGAACGTAAATGAATTCCTCATCGCTTACTAAGTATGAATTCCTTAATTTGTCATTGTAGACAGCTGTGAACATCTTGTCGAATTTCTTCATCTGGCTTGATATATTATCAGTCTTGCTGTTCAAGAACAAAACGTCTTCCCTCATTCTTTCTACAGGTATTCCTCTTATCTCATCATTCAACTGTTCCATCTTTTTGCTCAATTCCATTAGATCTTCGATAACGCCGCTGTTTTCCATCATTCTGGCCTGTTGCTGGACAGCATCAGTCATCTGTTCCAGCCTGTCTTCTACAGACTGCATAGCAAGTGACAATCTCTCGTCCTGTTTTCCTTCCTGGTCTTTCATCGAGTCTTTCAGATTATTTATGTCAGCTTCTATAGAGCCCAGGACATCAACAATCCTCTTCGTTGAATTAATGTCGCGTTCGTTCATTTCCTCTTCTAGCTCATTTATCCTGTCTTCTATAGATTGTATTGCCAGTGAAAGTTTTTCGCTGTTCTTGCCTTCCTGGTCCTTTAAAATATCAGAGATTTTCTTTATTTCGCTGCTTAAGATTTCAACATTCGATTCCATTTTTCCGTTCTTGTTCTGCTGTTTCAGGAATTCTTCCATTTCTTCAAACCTGTCGTCCAAAGATTGTACAACCATTGACAGTTTCTCATCACTCTTTTTTTCTTGGTCTTTTATCAACGAAGAAATAGATTCTATCTTTCCCTTCAATTCGTCCATTGATTTCTTGTCGTTTATCTTCTTTCCTTGTTCATTTAGTATGTCTAAAACCGAATCCAGTTTCTTTTTCAGAGCATCTACATCTTCGTCCGTTTTCTTGTTCTTTATTTTCTTTGAAATGTCCTGAACCTCTTCTATAAGAGCATTTATCTTATTGCCACCATCTTCATTTCTTGAACTCATTTCAGAAGCTGCGCTTTCAATAACCTCTTTTAGATAGTGCATGTGTCTGATTATCTTCTCATAATCAAATTTTTCCTGCTCGCTGAGCATTAGCTTTATCTCTTCCATATCATGCTGTGTTTTCTTTTCGAAATCATCAATACCTGTCTTTACATCGCTGAATAATTCACGAAGATCAGTCTGATTTATTGTGTCCATTACTCCTCTTCCTATTTCTTCTTTAACAAATTCGATGTCAGCTGCTAATTTTTCGTCTGTGGCGTGCTCGTGCTGCTTGAATGCCTCGAAAAGCTGGTTCATTTTTTCTTCCATAGAAGTTACATAATAATTAGTTTTCCTATATTCGCTTAAATTTTCTGATAATTCATCGACTTTGTTTCTCAATGAAATAACTTCATCTACAACTGCTGTGTCAAGCTTCCTTCTTTGCAAAGAATCTGCCCTGATTTCAGCAAGAAGCCTGCTCGAATCTGATCTCATCTCGCTAAGAGTTTTATTTGTTGATATTTCAGAGCCGACTATCCTCGACTTAAGAGTATTCATTGATTCTAGAAGCACTGTAATATCGGTTATATCTACATTTTCTGGAATCCTTTTTTCCGCCTTCATGGATGATATCATTTCGACTATTTCTGTCAAAGAATCGACTATATTTTCAGTTCTTATAACAAGCGACGTATTTCCTGCCATCCTCTTCTCAAGCATGTCTATTTTTGCTATTGTGCCGGAAAGAGTGTCTATTATGGCTATGAGCCCTCTGCTTAGCTCTTCATGATAATGCTGATTCCTGAGGAAAAATGGGTTCATAGATTATTGTTAACGGCGAAACCTTTTTAAACCTTTTGGTTTTTAATAACTGAGAAGTAGTTACATATCTGTTGACAAGAGTAAATACAAAGGTGAGCATATGGAAGAAACACCAATTCAAAGACTGATCCAAGATAGGATAACCGACGGTTTAGGTTACGTCCCAAAGCTTACTGAAAGAGACTTACAAAGATATGAACAAGATATAAAATATAACATTCGTCCTGAAGATACAGAACTAGATCTTCAAATGCATCTAGGCAGTATGGAAGCAAGAACTGCACGAGATTATTTTACTAGAAACATTCTTTTGGATAATATTTTCGCACTAGATGGAATGAAAGGAGAGTTGCAAAAATATGGTCTTGAATATCGTTTGGAAACTTCCATACAAGTTGTATGTGCATTATCTAACTGGTACCATCGAAAAGGAGCAAAAGATCCAAGAGTACGTGAACCTGAAAAAGCTGAGTTTTTTGTTGTGAGAGGGTAAACTATCCTATTTTCCTGATAACGGACATGGCTGTATCGTGCTTTATTTTCATTATGTTAGTTAACATCTGGAATTGCTCCTGCTGTTTTCGAAGAAGGGAGGTTCGACATTAAGGAGCAATCATTTTTTCTAATGTCCTAAATTCCTTAGATACTTTATCATCACGCTTTTTTATTTTTCCTCGCTTAATATCCATGATAGATTTTGAAAGCAAAAAGTCACTCTTAATTAAAATCTTCACCAATGGATTCTCTTCGTTCAATTTGTACAATTTTGATCTTCCTACTGTCCTCGTCATTACAACTATTCCTAATTCTTCAAAAGAAGGCCATACTTGATGTAATGACGATCCGCTGGGCCTTCTTCTGGATCATAATGGTATACTCGTCCATTCCAGTATCCTGTAGTTGCTCCTCCCGGCTCACGTTTTGGAGGTTCTATATGATGTGGCATATTTACCAAAACTTGTCATAGAGGAAAACTATTTAAGCGGCTTTTATCTTTATTATTTTTCCTTACATCCACACAGCGAGTATTGCTCCCATAATCATCAGGGAAACAAGGTAATAGCCGACATTGATGTAATAAAGCCCTTTAGATTTTCCTTCCCAGAGAACCATTCCTGCAAGAAGAGGTACAACAAAACCAATCCAGATCCAGAAACCACCAATCATTCCGTCTATAGCTGTTGTTGCATCAGCATAATCAATTATATATGAAAAAACCATTGCAGTTATTACAGATCCTATGAACATCCATATGTAACTTTTCTTTGCACCTTCTTTCATTTTTTGCATTGATTTCTTGTCTTTCTTGAAACCCATGTAGTTTATCCATTCTTTTCCAAAAAGAGGACCGTACCAGATTGCACCTATTATCATCTGCGAAATAGCTGCAACAAGAACTGCGAGATAATTTATATCAGGCACTGCCATTAGACCACAATTCTATTTGAAGAGGAGTCTTTTAGAACGTTTCTCTGATACTCTATTTATGCAACGAATTATAATGCATATTGACTTGGATCAGTTTTATGCAGCTGTAGAAGAAAATAGAAAACCTGAATTGAAAGACAAACCCGTTGCCATCTGCGTCTATTCAGGCCGAACAGAAGATTCAGGGGCAATCAGCACTTCTAATTATACTGCCAGAAAGCTTGGAATAAGGGCCGGAATACCTATCAGCCACGCCAAGAATTTAGCCGAGAAAAGCGGGCAGGAAGTAATTTTTCTTCCAGTAGACATGGATTACTACAGAGATATTTCAGAACGAATAATGGAGATTCTTGAAAATCATGCAGATATTTTAGAGCAGGCAAGTATCGATGAAGCATACCTTGATGTAACTGAAAAAACAAAAGGCAGCTACAATGCTGCTGAAAACATGGCAAGCAAGATAAAGGAAGAAATCAGAGAAAAGGAAAATTTGACGTGTTCTATAGGGATTGCTCCAAATAAACTTGTCGCAAAAATTGCTTCTGACTACAATAAACCAGATGGATTGACTATTATAATGCCTGATGAAGTTGAGAAATTTTTGTCATCACTTCCATTAAGAAAGCTTCATGGAATCGGCCCAAAAACAATTGAAGCGTTAGAAAGCATAGAAATAAGCACTGTTGCAGGCCTTGCAGAATGTGATGTACAAAAACTAATTCCTTTGTTTGGAGGAAACAAAGCAAGACTTCTTGTCGATAAGGCGAGAGGCATTGATTATTCATCTGTGGAAGAAAAAGTCTCAAAACAGATATCTAGAATTCTCACATTGAAAAACGACACAAATAATATCGATGATCTTATCCCTGTTATTGGTTATTTGGCCGGAGAACTGAAAAAGAAACTTGAGAAGAAAAAAGCTTCATTCAAAACAATTTCAATAATAACTATCGATACCGCCTTAGACATGCAAACAAAGGGCAGGACTCTTGAAAACGCTACAAATAGTACTAGTACTATCAGAGAGGTATCAACTATGCTTACCAAGGAAATTTTAGAAGGATCTGGCAAAAAATTTAGGAGATTCGGCCTTCGTGTTTCTTCCCTTGATTATGGAACCAAAAAAGAACAGAAAAGCCTAATGGAATTCAAATAATTTTCTCATCGTTACTAAAAGGAAACAATAGTTGTTCAAAGAAAAGTTTATATTCTACCTGAAACAATTAGTATTATGTCAGTTAAGGTTGAAAACGAGCTTGTTTGTCCTTCTTGCGGAGAATGGTTTTCAAGAAAGGCAAAATGCCCTGACTGTTCTTCTGAACTTATTGCTTTTTGTGCTCATTGCGGAGAATTAAAGACAGACTGCATCTGCAACAAGGAAGCAGAAGACGTATTCTATGTGAACTGAATCTTGATTAGATTATAATTCGTAATCTAGACGCAATGTATATTTACCTTCTTGTAATTGATTGTATAAATCATTTAATGGAAATCTTTGAAGAAAATCGTAAAATCCTATTGGAGAAAAATCTCCTAGCCTTCTCTGACCATTAGCTGAAAAACATATTTTAGATTTTTCATAGTGATCTAGATCAGGAATGATTTCTGTCAATTCCATTGGAAACAATTCTTGATCAACCATATCTCGTACTTCATACCTTCCACCTTGTGAAAAATCTTCAGTAACTATCCCTAAAGTCTTTCCTTCACTATCTAAAAGAACTCCATAAAATATTGGTAGTTCTGCTTCAAGGTGTGGAAGCTGTTCTGCAATTGTGCGTATACAATGCATTTCAATCAATGCCCTTGGTTCTGTGTCTGACTTACGTCGTTTAGAATCAGTATATTCTTTCAAACCTACGTACAGAGTATTGCCCAGAGCAGATGATTGGTAATGTCCAGCAGACACAAATCTCATACTACTACTGTGTCCAACAACATCCCCTCTTTGAAGCCTTACTCCCCCAAGTTCCTCGAAAATTCTCTGATTTCTTTCAAGATAATTCATATCGATGCTATTGACAAAATCTTCTTAAACGCACAACATTTCTGTCCTGAAACAGCGATTAGTATAAATATTACTTATGCATTATTATTAGCTGATCTTCTATGAAAGCCGAAGTCCAGATCTACGGTCCTATGGAAATTCCGAATTATGGATGGCTTACAATAGGGGTCTTTGAATGCAAGAAAATTGATATTGACCACCTGAGATCAAAGACCTTGAAGATCCTTAACAAGAGCGCTTACAGATCCAATATTAATATCGCAAGGCTGGTTATTTATCACGGCAATGAAAAAATTAAGATAACTCTCCCAGACATTATGCAGGAAGTTTAGATTCTTTCTATTGTAGCTAAATAAACGGGAATTCCTCTGTTATCTGATCTTCTTTTTGTGTCCGATATACTATATCCTCTCTGTTCTAATGTCGAAACAACTCTTTCCGCAGTAGCTATGTGAGGTCTACTGTGGGCTAAAAGAAATACATAGTGATCTTTTTCATGTTCTCTTCCAAAAAAAGACTCAACATAATCAACATAATTTTCTTCAGTAACGCCTTTACGACCTACCATTACAATACTTACCGCCGCTGGAACAGAAACATCTACTCCAAGTAGTTCAAGAAGAGCCTTTGAATAATCTTGTTTTTGTTTCCTTCTCATACTAGAACTATTTCCAATTTCTTTAAATCCTCTTCACTGATACTTCTTCTATGGCATTCCCGTCAGAGCATTACGGCAAAACAAATACAAGAAAATGGTACAAGATCAGGTGGAAGAGCGACAACAAATTAGACTTGCTTATAGACGACGATTATGAAAAATGCAAAAACCATGTTGTTGTTCTGCAGGAAATTAAGACAGACAAATGTGCTGTAGGACTTCTGAAGATAAATTCTGAGAAAGATATTGATGAGTGGATAAGAAATAACATAATAAAGTGATTACTATGAAAGAACTTACAACAGACGAGGTAGAAAAATATTTAGAAAACAAGAAAAGAATATTTGTAAAAATACCCATAGCGTATGATGAGAATTTCTACGATGAGCAGGTAATGAATTTTGTTAAAGACCTTGAAAATTCTTCTGAAAAAAATATTGAAATAATAATCTTTGCAGAAAACCTTCCTGAGCATCCATTGCTTGATGATTCAGAAGAGGAAAAGTACAAAATTGCATATTCTTTGCTTATGCAGATGCACATTGACGTTTTTCCTTTTGTCAAAATCGTTATTTCTCTCCCTGACAATATAAAAAATAGGGATCTTATTGAGAAAAAATTAGAAGAACATAAAATTGAAAGAGCTGAAAAAAACTACGGCTAGTTGGTAAATATTGTATCCCGTTAAGTGCGAAGAATAGTAAGGGAAAGAAGTCCTTTGTTTCAGCCTACTGCGTATTGATTAACTTAGAGCATGAAAGAAAGTATCTGGAAAAGATAACCTCGAAACAGATACCCGATACCAAAGGTATCGGAAAGCAACTCTCGTCTTACCATCCCAGAAATTTTAACAGCAAAGGAAAGCAGAGGTTGTCATTCGCTAAGTTAAGGTAATCAAAACAATAATTGCCAAAAAATATGTTTAATAGACTGTTTAATTGAATATTATTATGGATATGATCCAGACTATCGGCTATATAGGAACATTTACTATTGCAATATCCCTTCTTCCGCAGGTAATTAAATCCTGGAAGACAAAATCCACCAAAGACATATCTATTCTTTGGAATTCCATTTACATCATAGGGCTGTCTCTGGTTTTAATTTATGCAATTGGCATAAGCCAGATGCCATTAATAATCGGCGCAGTAATAGAAATTTCACTGGCAATTTCTCTGTTTATCGCGAAATTTTTATACAAATAGATCGTTACTATCCCGCTATATAAGCAAAAATGATCCAGTAAAGCTTATATAGCGGCCGAAAAATAGTGATTCGCATGAGAATAACATATATTATTAGCATATTCTGCCTGATTATTCTAGCTTTGCCTGTGTCTCATGCATTTACTATGAATGCTGACAATGACACACTAAAAATTGCCACAGGAACCAGTGATAAATTTGTTATAAGCTTCAGGGCTGATACCGATGAAAAGCTAACATTGAGCCTTCTTGGGGAAAAAAGCTGGACAATAGTACAGAATATCCAGCCTAAACTGACAGCTGGTCAGAAAAAGACTATCGATATTAATATAGAACCCCCTCCTAGCCTTCCTGCAGGCTTGTACCAGTTTGTACTTTTTGCAGTTTCTGTTACAACAGGCGAGAAAAAACAACAGGACCTTTATGTTTCTATATCAAAAGGTGAGGGAATAGGCATAGATTCTGTAAGAATAACAGGTGATCTCTATCCTACAGGTCAGATCAGCATAAAGACGAACCTGATGAATTATGGATATGTTACTGTTCCAAATTCAGAATTAGAAACAGTGGTTTTGGGCCAGAAGGGAAATGTTTTTGTAAATACTGTAAAAATAGAGAGGCTGGACCCTGGAATTAAACAGATTGATCAGGATTTCAAGGTGCCTGAAACAACACCGGCAGGAGACTATACTGTTATAACAACTCTCAAATATGGCGATAAGATCACTACATGGAACAGAGAGCTTACTATAATAGAAAAAGCGATAATAGTAAAGGAAGAAAGCGTAATTCCTAATTTACTTGGATATGAAAAGAGAATAACAGTCAGGAATGCAGGAAATATTCTGGGACAAACACAAATAGTAGAATCCCTGCCAAGACAAGATTCCGCATTTTTCACCAGCAAGCCTGAGCCACAAGGCAGCGGGGATATTTATCAGTGGAGTGCAGATCTGCTTCCAGGTTCTGCTTATACAGTAGTTTATACAGTTGATTATCTGCCGCTTGTTATGATTGTCATAGTCTTGGTAGCTTTCATCTGGTACGTATTTTATAAACTTAGGACGATGAGAGTGATGAAATCCGTTCTTCAAAAGATAATGGTCAAGGAAGGCGAAGAATTTACAATAGCTGTAACGGTAAAGAATTCATCTGGTAAAAATATAAGCGATGTGACTGTGAAAGATACAGTTCCTCCTATTTTCAAAATAGTTGACACGCCTGGCATGGTGCCATTGAAAAGAAAAACTTCAACTTATACACAACTAGTCTGGAGATTGAAGGATGTAAAGAAAGGGGAAGAAAGAATATTCTCGTATAAGATAGTCCCTCTGATTGGCGTTCATGGGCATCTAAAGCTTCCCCACGCAACTGTGAAGTTCAAGCGCGGCAGCAGGTTCGTTGAACACAAGTCCAACAAGGCACATCTGGGAGTGTAAAAATCATATCCGGATTCTTTTATGGATTATAGTGAAACAAGAAAATAATATGGACTATCATACATCGTTTCGCATACATGGAGAATCTTTAGATTCTCCTGTACAGGTAAAGCTTTGCTTTACCATGTATAGTCGCCAAAGACATAATATACCTGTTTATTTCTTTGGATGACTATAACTATAAATCATAGCAGGACTTATTCTATTCTAACCCCTGATAGCTCAAACAGTTTTTTCCCAAAAGGCTGGCATGGGAGGACTGGAGAAACGGCAGAGCGCGCCGCTGTAGCCTAGTACCAGAAAAATAATTCTTGTGCTAGTGATCAGCACTCTGCCAGAAACGGCGAGGTTCTGAGTTCAAATCTCAGTCAGGGGATTATTTTATTTATTAAATAAAATACTATATTCTGTTGTACCAAAACTCTTTTAAATGATACATGAAATAGACAAATTAGTGGTGTAGTCAGCTGGGGATTCGTTCTTGTAAAAACAATAACAGATTTGTCACTGACCGTTACTATAAAGGGTATTAAAAAATGAAACGTCAATTAAGGAAATATAAAGTATCTAAAAAAGCGGTAAAAACGATAAAAGAAGCTCTGGATGAAATCGATAAAGAAACAATACCGAGTCTGGCCGGTAGAAGAATAGCTATTTTTGGACCATCGTGTTGGAAATGCAAAAAGTCACATAAAATTTCTTGTCTAAAATCAAGAGAAAGAATAAGAGATAGATTGAATAAGGAAGAAAACACGGCAGCAATAATTTTTGATAAAGCCATTAGTCATAAAAAACCAATCAAA
>Ga0209541_10015245_pt1 | contig 11505 bp, 12 predicted proteins | sample RifCSPlowO2_01_FD_184027 | JGI IMG/M metagenome (GOLD analysis project Ga0209541, IMG submission 184027) | Groundwater microbial communities from Rifle, Colorado - Rifle CSP2_plank lowO2_0.1 (SPAdes) (version 2) | ecosystem: Environmental > Aquatic > Deep subsurface > Groundwater | place...
AAGATGAAAAGAAAAAACAAGAGGTCGAAGCTATAAGAATGTTCGCCATGGATATTGGAATACCGTACGATCGGAGAGTAAGAACAGGCGCCATACGTGCAACCGATTTACAACGTGCGCACTATGAGAGGCCATGGATAGAAGAAGGTTGGAAATGGCCTGGTGTGCCAGAATATATAGATGGCATTGTCTCGTTTTCTTCTTGGCACAATGAGTCTACAACTTTCATAAACTTAGGAGAGGCCCATGATATAGGCAGGAAATGTACGAGTACCGACATACATGCCGTTGACTTTTTGGAATCCCTTATCGCTGCACAAACGCGTAATCTTGGTAAAAAGGTGCACTTGTTTATTGAGCAGGAGATGGTGCTTAAAGCAAGCGAGGAGCAACAAGCAAAGGTGGTGAAGTCGTTTCAATGGTGGCGTAAGCCGCGATTTGAAGCTACTAATTTTCCTCAAGCATGCACAGAGTGGCAAAGGCATATGCTTTCAACCCTTACTGCATGTAGACGCCGGTTTATGTTCGAAGGTGCAAATGAATTTCATTTTAAAGGGCTGTTACAAGTACACCGGACCGATTCACGCATCTTGTCTTTTGATGGAAGCGTTTACTTTGATACATTCTGGGGAAAAGGGAGTAAATATGTCTTAGAAATAGTAGACAAATTAATGGTTATGGACATTTTAAAGGCTAAGAAGAAATGGAACAAACTTGATGTTTTACATGATCCTGCGTTTTGTAGCCTATTTCTTTATTATTTTATGCGCCTAGATCTGGACGCTATAACAAAACTTTTGAGAACAGACAATCATATAATTCCATGTGAAATAATATTTAAAGAGATGGAATTTGCATTTGCAGGAATTAAGCCCTCCGTCCTTGCCCGCGTCAAAGATCTTGTAATGCTTAGGTTCAATTCCCAGTTTTCAAGCGATTACCTTACAACGACTATTACGAGTTTAAGCCGTTTGAACACGCTACAATCCGTGGCAGACCCAATGGTTGTGTCTAGCATGCTAACAGACGCTGTGAATTTGTTTGATGTCCTATTGCAGTGTGGTGTTTTATGTGTGGACGTTTTTATGTTCTTAAAAATCCTTAACCTGCAGAATGATAAATCAAATGCAGTGTTCCTTTCTATTTCGGGCGATATTCACGCGGAGAACTACAACTATTTTTGTGAAAATCTTAACTGGAAGAAAGGCCTTCAAACTAGCTTAGGGACTCTTTATGATGGGTGTTTAAAAATTGAAGACCTAGGTGGAGGCCGTGCCGAATTAGATGCAGAATTACAAAGGCTTCCTCCAGCAGAAGAGTGCCAGCCTGCTGCAAAAAGGGCGCGTATTATGTAACTAAATTACACTGCTTTAGCCACAATTTGTATTAATGGAATACACCAAACGCGAGAGAGCAGGCGCATCAAAAAATGTTTGCTACTAAAACAAACATGGAAACTAAAGATCAACAAATCAAAGATCGCGCAGACATTGAGGCTATAATACAAATAATGTTGGCTATAGGGATACCGTACGATCCAAGAGTAAGAACAGGCAAAATTCGTGCGACCGCTTTGGTAGACGCGTACAATCAACGAGCATGGAAACTTAAAGATGATTGGAAATGGCCCGGTATACCAGAGTATATATCTGGCATTGCCTCCTTTGCTTATTGGCAAAAGGGCCCTACAACTTTTTTAAACTTAGGAGAAATCCATAATTATTACACCGTGTGTCCAGATGGCGTCATATCCGCTGTTGATTTTTTGGAATCCCTTATCTCTGCACAAACGCGGGGTCTTGGGAGAAAGGTGCATTTGTTTATTGAGGAGACTATTGTATTACGTGGTAAACGTAGTGAGAAACCGTGGTCACTAGAACCTGATAATACTACTCTTTCGGAGGCATGCGAGGATTGGAAACGATATATGTTTTCAAACCTTACTGCATGCAGGACCCGGTTTCAATGCGAAGCTGCAAATGCAATGAGATTTAAAAAGTTGTTAGAAGTACACCGCACCGATTCACGATTTGTTGCCATTGATGGAACCGATCATTTTGGGAAGCTTTGGAAAATGGCATATAAGCATATTACAGAGTTACGACGGTTATTACCACAGTTAAAATGGAACTACAATGCCGCTTTGCATTTCAGTAAAGCGGCAAAGACAAAATGGAACAGCCTTTCCGTTTTGCATAATCCGAGTTTTTGTAAAATGTACCTTCTTCATTTTATTAACTTTGAATTAGAATCCCTATCAGACCTTTTGAAAACAAACAAACATAATATTTACTTTACAATGCTATTTGACAAATTAAAGTGTATACTTGAAAATATGGACGACTCTGACGTTAAACGCGTTAAAGATCTTGCGATTGAACGGTTCGATATGTTTCATCCACTTAGTATCATCGATGATGCTGTTACGAGTTTGAACGGTTTAAATGACATACAAGACGGTGAAGTGGTGTCTGAAAGCATTATTGATAGCATGATAAAAAGCGGTGAGATTCTGTATTCAGCCTTAGAACAATGTGGTGTTATGTGCGTAGATACTTTTATGTTTTTAAAATTGTGTAAACTGCAAAAGGAAGAACCACATGCATTGTTTCTTTCTATTTCCGGCAATTATCATGCAGAAATCTACAACTATTTTTGTTACCACAGTCACTGGACTAGACCTCTTTTTATAAGATCAAGTAAGTATGATGGGTGTTTAAAAATTGAAGTAGGAGGAGGCCGTGCCGAATTAGATGCAGCGTTACGAAGGCCTCCTCCAGCAGAAGAGTGCCAGCCTGCTGCAAAAAGGGCGCATGAAAAAAACTACGACGAGTCTGCTGCAAAAAGGGCGCGGAAATAAATCATGCATACTTAGGGTTAGAATGTGTGTTCCATCCAGTTTTAAAATAATGTTGACTACTGCAAAACATGGATGAAAAAGACGACATTGACATGGACATGTCCATGGACATAGATAAAAAAACCAGCAAAAAAGACAAAGAAGACATTAGGGCTATACAACGTATACTGCTGGATATAGGGATACCGTACGATCCGAGAGTACTAAAAGGCGATATACGTGCAACCGATTTAGTAAATGCGCACGATAATCGGCCATGGGCAAAACCTGGTTGGAAATGGCCCGCTAACCCAGACTACATATCTGGCATTGTCTCATTTAGTCTTTGGGAAAAGGGCCCTACAACCTTTTTAAACTTAGGAGAAACCCATGTCATACAAACAATCTGTAAGTCTACAGACGTACTTGCTGTTGATTTCTTGGAAGCTCTTATTTATGCACAGACGCGAAATCTTGGGAGAAAGGTGCATTTGTTTATTGAGCATCATATGGTGTTTACGTCACCAGAATTTAAACTTCCAGCGGTGCAAACATATGCTACGATGGATGAAGCATGTGAAGAGTGGAAAACCCGCATGTTTTCAAACCTTTTTGCATGCAGGGTTCGGTTTATACATGAACTTGCGAATAAGTACAATTTTAAAGGGCTGTTAGAAGTTCACAACACCGATTCACGTTTTATTAATTTTAATGGAAACGTGTATATTGGTGCATTTTGGGAACTGGGGCGATCATATGTCAGATCCCTATCAGACATGTTGGATGCTAAAGACTTTCAAGGGGCTAAGCAGCTATGGAACAGCCTTCATGGGTTGCATAATCCGAGGTTTTGTCAATCCTATCTTTATCATTTTCTTCATCTAGACCTAGGATCCATTTCCTTACTTTTCCAAACAAAACGGCACGAGTTTGTCTTTGCAATGGTATTCAGAGAGTTGTCGTATTTACTTACAGGTATGGACCCCTCGGTCATTGCAAGCGTTAGAACGCTTGCACTATTAAGGTTCAAGACACTTTATTCAGACCAAACAATGAAAGAGGTTATTGAGAATTTAAACTTTTTGAACACTCTACGAGACACGCAGACGGTGGTGGCGCCCGAGCGCGTGTATTTCATGCAACAAGCCGTCACCGTTCTATTTAATTGCCTAGAACATTGTGGTACTATGTGCGTAGACGCTTTTATGTTTTTAAAAATGTGCAAATTGAAGGATGATGAACCAAATGCAATGTTTATTTCTATTTCGGGAGAGGCGCATGCGAATAACTACAACTATTTTTGTAACGAACTTAAATGGAATATCGATGTTCGAACCACCTTAGGGAGTGTATATAACGGGTGTTTAAAAATTGAACGCAACTTAGATGCAGGGTTCGCTGATGTCGCAAAAAAAACGCATTTACTATAAGCTTAAGCTCGCGTAGGTGCAGAGTACACTGACGGCGCGTGTCTTATTCCGATTTTACGTATGGCTGTCATGCACAGCTATTCCTAAGCGTCCGGGCTGTAGTAAATCCATATAACAAAAAACCCAGAGCGCAAACAAAACCCAGTATGAACGCACCTAAAAAGATTGTGACGTTCATGGAACCCCTAGTTGCAACGCGCGTTGCAAGCGCGCCTAGCGTACCCGATGTAGTGATAAGCGCAAAACTGCCCAAAAGACGACCTGCTGTAGCATCCATCGGCACCGCCGTCATCGTCATCATCATTGTACTGGCCGTCGCCATCCTCTACATCCTCGTGCAACTCATACGTATGAAGCGCACCGTCATCAAACACTCGGAAAGCGTCGCGCAGCAGACCGCAGCCAACGTGCAGGCGCAAAAGACCCTGGACGACCTAGGCGAGCGCATTGAGGCACTACGCGAAACCAACAAATTGATGAGACACCAATACGCTGAAGAAGAACCTCGCTCGTCACCAGCAACAGAGCGAGTGGAATTGCGTGCCAGAAATGCAATAGACACGTGGATGAAGCACCAATGCGAAGAGCCAACAGAGCGCTTGTTTGAGGTGGTAAAAGACTCAGATGCCATAGATGCAGTAAACGCATGGATAGTAGAAGAGGAGTTTGCACACGAAATTCCAGCAGTAGTTGAAGAGGAGTTTGCACACGAAATTCCAGCAGTAGTTGAAGAGGAGTTTGCACACGAAGTTCCAGCAGTAGTTGAAGAGGAGTTTGCACACGAAGTTCCAGCAGTAGTTGAAGAGGAGTTTGCAGAATTGCATGTACACGAAGTTGCTGCAGAGGAATTGCCTATCATAGAAAGCGTACTGGCCGCAGCTGCAGCCGCAGCGGAGGAGGCCACGACAGCAGCGGCAGAAGCGCACGAAGTTGCTGCAGAGGTACGAGAGGCACTTGCACAGGTGTTGGATGAGGATGCGTGTTCGGTAGCGTCCTCGCAGGCCGGTAGCAGGGCAAAGCGCGGCAAAAAGCGCAGGCAAGCTGCAAAACCCGTGCTAGATTTGTAATATTTGCTGTGTGTACAAACAAACAAAAACACGTGGTCTATGCCCTTTTTATCACCCCACGAGTACTCTCTCCTTGATCAGAGCGTCACAGGACCCATCTTTGGGTGGGAGCACACCTTTGCGCGTCATGGGGTGCTCGCAGACGGCAGCTGCTTTTTCTACAGCCTCTGCGCCGCGTTTAACGTGCAGGACTTTTTGCACCGCAGCGCGGATGAGCAGCGTGGCATCGCCACAAACGTGCGATGCAGCCTCGTTGAAAACGCAAAGCATGCAGCGCGGTTCAACGAACTGTCCGCGGATTACGGCGAGCAATGGCCGCCGCTAGCAGTCAAAGGTCGCTTTTGTAATTACCACGTTACTGCTGAGGAGCCTATGATACGTTTTGCGATGGAGCGGCTGAAGGTGAATCTCTACTTTCTAGACGCCACCACCGGTCACCTGCACTGCAACGTGCACGGCAACCCCAAGCACCCCACCGCGTTGATAGCATGGATAGATCACAAGCACTTTGAGCCCATTGGGCTGGTGGTGCCGACCCACGCGTTAGGCAGCGGAGCACCAAGCCTACGCTTTGTCTTTGACCCCTCTGAGCCATTGATTCGGAGCGCAAAAGAGGCGTCGCGCTGCAGCGCTGATATGTAATAGTACGTTTAAACAGTACTGTATTTTATACACGAAAGCCCCTCACGAAGGCAGGCGCCACACCACACCATAAAGCTAGCTGCGTAGTAGAGAGCGCCGCAGCTGCGACAAGAGAGCTGCACGCAGCCTTCGGTGGGAACGCCAAAAAAAAGGGGCTCCATACGATGCAGATTTCCCTTCTGCTGCTCTGTAACCTTACTTTCAGAGATGCTCGAATCGTCTTCGCTTGAATCTCCCGTCAAATCAATGACAATAGCTTCACTCGCTTTTTGTGAAGACATTCGATAAATGATTTGTGTGGTGCAAAAGTGCCGCCGGCTGCCATGATGGAGAGCGTTAGGTACACGAAATAAATAAAACAACTTAAAATGCGTTTTAAAACAAATATGTCCATGTCCGACAGCGAAGAAGAAAAGATCACCGGGCTGCAGTGGATTCGCGAACAAGTGCTGCGCTACGAGAAGAACGAATTTCCGGTGCGAACCATGCTGAAGGTTACGATTAAACCCACGGCGCACCTTGATAGCGAAGAAGTTAAAGCAGCCAGAGAAGATATCAAACAAACTGCAGCAGCCTACCGGCTTACCCTGCGCGCTCTGCAACATGCTATAGACACGCACGCACTGCTCAGCGTGGCCGCCGACAAAGCCAGGCAAGACAACAAGTGCGCGAGAGACGCGTACAACCAGGCCGAGCTGCGCCTACAAACTTTACAAAAACGCAGCCAAGAAGCAACGCACAAGGAAATAGCGCTGCTGTTGCACACCCGTCTGCAATCTGCCGCGGTAATGTTCGAGTGCGAAAAATTCGATGATATGCCACCTCCATACTACATTAGTCGCTCTGGCTACACGGATCGGGAGCATGTTCGTTTGGTGACCTCCTTCTTTAAAGACTTCAATGCTCAGCTCGCTCTACGCGAAAATGCGCCGCAAGTGGAGTACAACATGATTTTAGTTCATGACACGCTAGAGAAATAAGAAGCTTATGTTTAGTAACAGGAAAAAATGAACGACGCGACTATGTCTGTACTGCTAGGACTCTTCTGTGGCTCCGCCATCGGAGGGGCCATCGGGGCCGTAGCCGTGATGCCGCGCGCATCGGCAGCGAGACCCTCCGCAAAACAACCGCCAGCACAACCGCCAGCGAAGGCACCAGCAAAGGCGGCAGCCACGCAGCCCTTTGCAGCGCTGCTCAATGAGTTTGATCGTCAGCTCGCTGCAGCTCCGTAAGTAATTAAAAAGTTTAATTAAACGACAACACTATGCCTCCTCTAAAGTCTGTTCTAATAGGACTCGTATGTGGCTTCGCCAGTGGCTCTGCCATCGGAACGGTCATCACAATATGGGACGCAAAACCCTTGCAACCGCCTCCCTCTGCGGCGCTGCTCAATGAGTTTGATCTCTACAATAGCGCATGCAAGCTTCGAAAGGAGCGTTGCGGCGCTGATCAGCAGTAGCCCACGCAGTAGCCTGTGCAGCCTATGCAGTAACCATTAAAAAAAAGGAAGTTTAATTAAAAAAACGATAACACTATGCCCCCTCTCGGCACAGTCGCCAAAGCAGGCATAAGCGCAGCGGTGGTGACGGTGGTGCTCCTTATCCTCGTTATTTCGCTGGTACTGACGGTAGGCAAAAGCGGACAAAGCGGTGGCGACCCTACCAAGCCGCCCGCAAAAATACAGGCGCCCGGCGGAACAAAGGTCTTTGGGCTGGCAGATCCCGTGTTCAAAGCCACCACCACTGGGTTCACAGACGCCGACGTGCCCAACCTCACCTTCACGGTGACGCGCGACCCCGGGCAAGACGTTGGCTCCTACGTAACACGTGTAAGCGTCACCGGGGCGCCGCTCTCCAACTACAACTACACCGCCGCTACCGGCATCTTCACCATCACCAAGGCGGACGCCACGCTCACAGGGCCCACCCTCACTAAGGTGTACGGAGACGCGGACCCGGCGTCTCTGGTCGGCGAGCTCACCGTGTTCACGGCAGAGGATGCGAACAAAATCACATGGGCTCGGTCAGACAAAGGAGAAGACGTGGGCACATACGCCATCAAGGCCACCGTACCCTTCTCTGTAAGCAAGAACTACAACATCACCGCAACGGACGGGAGCCTCGCCATCACGCCCAAGCCCGTAACCCTGGTGGCGCCTACTGCGGAAAAGTGGTACGGCTGGACGGACAGCGCCACCCCACCACCACGAAACGCGCGCATGATATCCAAAGACCCGCTGGGAATGAAGAAAGACCGCTGCCTCTACGTGCGCTCCAAGCCGCAGTCCTTCTCCACCCCCGCACTGCCATCAGACTACTGGGTGGAGTCGCCGCTGGCGGAGAACATCGTGCCGTGGGACACCGGCGCGCTGTGGGTGATGGAATCGCTGAACACTGCTGCACCCTCCCTAAAGAACATGAGCACCGGCAAGTATCTCACAGCGGATGCGACCTCTGGGTACTTGAAGGTGGTGGACGGCGAGGTGCCCTATAACCCGAACAGTAAAGCAGACATCAGCTGCTACGACGTGGAGAGCAGCGCCGGGCTGTGCAACCTCTACAGCGGCGCCTTAGAACCAAACGTGCAGTACCTTCGGGATTTCGTGCTGACGGAGAACTTCTAACTCCCTATTGACTGTTTAAAAAAACCCTATTGTTCTTGTAAACATACACACACCATGTACACCACTCCAAAATGCAAGCACGCCGGCTTAGGGTGGGCAGCGCTGGTGGTCGTGGTGGCGCTGGTCGCCATCGCCGTATCCACGCTGGCGCTGAAGCCTCGCTATCAAACTGCAGTAAGAATCAGGCTGGAGCGGTTGCGACTCAACACCTCCGACGCCTTCCGCAACCTCCCAACAAAGAAGCATGTGCCCTTCCGCGCAGAACTCCCAGCGGTAGGGGCAGCCGCCGCAGGTTTCACCGCGTCAGACGCGGGTAACATCACCCTCACACCCAGCCGCCAGGCGGGAGAGGACGCAGGCACCTATGTTACTTCAGTGAGCTACGCCTCCAAAGACCCCAAGACGAAGCTCTCCAACTACGCCATCACCGTCGTACCCGGGGAATTCACCATCAAGCCCGCACTGGTTGTGGTCAGCGGCGCCACAGCCTCTAAGGCGTACGGTGTCGTGAAAGACCTGCAGCTGGACGGCACGCTAGGCCCGCTACCTGAAGATTTGTACAAGCCGCTTGGGTTTTCCAGCCCGCCGGGGGTGGTGCTGCCGCAAGACCGAGCGCGGGTGATTGTGAAAGGCAGCGCGCGCACCGACACCAATAACTACGAGGGCAAGTACGACACAATTCCGTTGTTTACGGGAGACGCCACCTTAAACAAAAACTACAAGATAACTCAAATAAAAGGCGCCTTCACCATCACGCCGCGCTGCGGCCCGCCAGAGTGGAAGTACAGCATCGACACCATGGGCAAGTGCTGGAAGTGCCCCGACAAGTACGACCGCACCGCAGAGGCGCTGACGCTGGCAGACAAGACCACGAGCAACCCGAAGGCGTGCGTGTCTGGCTCAGACTTTAAAGCGCCGTACATCTTTTCTTACCCCGCCTAACAAGGACGCATGAACTCGTCCCGCACGTGCGGCATGTCCGCAAGAGAGTAAGCGAGGAAGTCTTTACGCGCCTGCAGCGGCTCTACGAACCCGAAGGTCTGGTGCGCGTGGCGAGACATGGCTGCAGCGTCTGGGCGACCTAGCACGCCGTACAGCCCCTCCGCACGAATGCGCGCCTTCACCGCCTCGTTGTCTGCAGGCGTGGACACGCCCTGCAGCGTCCACGCGTTACTGCTGCTGCTGCGCGCCAGCGGCGCGTGCACTTCGGCGGGCGCGGAGGAGGTCTCGAACTGCTGCCCCTCTGTGGACACAATGCGCATGGGCGCGGCACGGCCCTGCTGCCGCTGCTGCTGTTGTTGCTGTTGTTGCTGCTGCTGCTGTTGCTGTTGTTGCTGCATGGGTGCACGCTCTTTTTGTAAGCGCAAGATTTCTGGGCGCGTCACCACTGCAATGACGCCGAGTAGGGTGAGGAGCACGGCAATGAGGTTCTTGCCGCACATGACGGATACGGCGCCGCCGGCGACAAAGACCCCGGCAATGATGAGCTGCGCGTCTGGCTTAGACATGGGTGGGTTTTGTTTACTTAGCGGAGTTTTTTGAGTACAACATCTGCAGCGTCTCCGCGCCGCGCGCGGCGAGCATCGCCAGGAAGGGCGTCATCATCGCCCAGTCCGCGCCGCGCCGCGGGTGCACCGCGTACACCAGCTGCGCCACGCACGCCAGCAGCAGGAAGTAGAGGGAGGCCTCCGGAGACCCACCGTCCACCGCCTCCCCAAGGTGCTCCAAAAAGGAGGTGCAAAAGTACGCCACAGCAGCAATAGAGAACATACGTTTAATTACCAAGCCCGCACAAGGCTTTTTTTCTACACAGCTAAAAGGTTAAAACACACACATGGAAAGCAGAGGCTCCGACGATTTGCGCCTGAAAGAGACCTTTGAAAAGGTGTACGACGAGTTCATTGACGCGCTCTTCGGCGTGTTCCCAGAGTGCAAGGGCGTGTGCGCGGAGCGCACTGCGCGCACGGCGACGGGGAGCGCGGCTGCGGGGCGCCTGCTGGAGGAGTGGCACGCAGACATGGAGCGCCTCTACCCGCTGGTGCACAAGCGAGACCCCGCGGTGTTCAGAGCGCGCAGCGTCTTCCTGCAGGACCGGCTGGCGCTGCACCGCAAGTGGACGCCGCGGCTGCATGCGCAGACCAAGACCGCCATCTGGGAGTTCCTCGGCATCCTCTGCAAGCACGCGCAGATGCACTCCGTCACAGAGAGCGTGACCCCCAAGTGCCTCAACTGGGTGATAGGCGCCGTGCAATCGGAGATGGCCAAGGGCGGGAGCCCCATAGAAATCGCCACAAAGCTAGCGCAGAGCATCATGCGCGGAGACGTAGATGGCAGCGTGATGCGGGACATGGAGGAGCTGGTCACCTCCGGAAAAATAGACCTAGATGCACTCACCTCGCTGGGAGAAGCGAGCGGGCTGGATGTCTCCGCGCTCCTCTCTGGCTCCTCTACCCTAGCCTTAACCTAATCTCTTCCCTCTTTTAAACGCTCGCACTCCCAGCACCACCCCTGTCACCACCACCGCAAGAAACACCGCCCCAGCCGCCACGCTGCCACCAATAACCACGGCGGACGGCAGCTCCTCGGCCTGCTTCTCTGGCTGCGGCGGTGGCTGCGCCGCGACACAGCTCTCCTTACAGAGCGCAAGCGATGTACCGCCGCTGCTGCTACGCACGCAGGTTTTGGTGTCTGGGTCGCACACGTACTTGGTGGCATCCTGCGTCGCAGCGTACTCGGAGTAGCACTCCATGTGCGCGTCCACGTTTTCAATCTTCACGTCTCGCTCCGCCCAGCCCTGCACGACCTGCACGCACACATTAGACGGGCAGGTGAGTGCGCCGGCGGCGACGTCGGAGGGCACCAGCGCGTACCCCGAGGGCTTGCACGGCGCGAACCAGCACGCGT
>Ga0209541_10015248_pt1 | contig 11503 bp, 11 predicted proteins | sample RifCSPlowO2_01_FD_184027 | JGI IMG/M metagenome (GOLD analysis project Ga0209541, IMG submission 184027) | Groundwater microbial communities from Rifle, Colorado - Rifle CSP2_plank lowO2_0.1 (SPAdes) (version 2) | ecosystem: Environmental > Aquatic > Deep subsurface > Groundwater | place...
TCAAAAAAACCTTGAATTTGGTTTTTTGGATGCTCAAAGTGACTGCGCACTTTGACATCTCCGAATACCGCGGAGCTTGCTCCGATTCGGTAGGAGATTTCAGAAAGTTTCTTCATTAGATTTATATATCTTATTTTTTTATAACATCTATGAAGAAGATAGTGATTGCAGTTTTGATAATATTTTTAGCTATTGGGGTATTTTCTTTTGTTAGATTTTCTACTCCAAATGCTCTAAGCATCTTAGAATTGGATGAAGAAAATGAAGATGGGGACAATGATTTGGAAAAATCTAGTTCACCAATGATTTCTCTTGAGATTTCTTCCTCTTCTTTGAAAGGTTTATCTGCTCTTTCAGTACATAGTAGTCAAAGTGATTGCTGGATAGGTTATAACGGGAAGGTTTATGATATAACCTCTTGGCTTCCAGTACATCCAGGGTCTGCTGCTGCGATCTTGCCTTATTGCGGGACTTCTAAAGAGTTTACCGATGCATTCACTAAGAAACATGGAACTTCTAAGGTTTCTAAGTTAATGAAAGTTGGCATTCTTATAGGGGATTTTGAAATCAAAGGAAATGTTGCATGAATTCTAAAGAATTAGCCCCAATTATATTGAGAGTTTCTCTTTCTCTTGTATTCCTTTATTTTAGCATTAGCCAACTTAGTGATCCTGGATCTTGGAGTGGTTTTGTTCCCAATGCATTTGTTGTTTCTGGAATTTCTGCGAATAATCTTGTTATTGCTAATGGGTTTATGGAATTAGTTCTTGGATTGTTTTTACTTACAGGACTTTATGTTCGGTTTTCTTCCCTAATATTAGCCATACATTTATTTGGAATTGCTTTTTCAATAGGATTTTCACCTTTAGGAGTTAGAGACTTTGGATTAGCTTTTGCAACTCTTGCATTATTCTTTTGGGGTGCAGATAAATATACCCTTGATTATAAATTTAGTAAGAAAACTAATTAACTAGGTTTTGTATTCTTTCAACTAAATCTGGTTGAATATAATGGTGAATTGTAACTGCATAATTGTCTTTCCATTCGTTGTTCTTTTTGTCGAACTTTTTATGGCCTAATTTGTTTGCTATTGACATGAAAAGACTTTTTATTTCATCTTTTGATGCCGTTTTGCTATGTACTTCTAAGAAATCTTTTGCTTTTTTTGTGGCATAATAAGATCTTACAATGTGGGGGTAAAATCTCTCACCACAGTAATTTTCAAATGCTTTCATGAAATCTGTGTCTTTTAATGGTTGATTTTTATTATCTGTAAATATGAAATCATTGTTTTTTGAGGAGTTTATTTTTTCTTTTAATCTTTTTATGTATTCTTGAGGGAATTGTTCTACAGTATTTGTTGGAACTCCACTTTTAGATATATAATTGAATTGAACTTTATCTTTTTGTATTTTTATGTCTGTTTTTTTCAGTGTTGTAAGGCCTTTATGCCCCGTTTCTTTATAGTGCATTTCGTTACCTACACGCATACATGTTTTGAGTAAAGTGTATAATGGTAAGGCATAATTGTCTTGCTTGTTAAATAGATTATTTTCTACGTTTTTTTCAAGTTTGTCATAAACCTTTTCGAATAAATCTACTTTTTTATATTTGTTTTTTACTGCATTTAATTTCTTTTCTAAAGTGTATAAATAAGCATATTTTCCATTTGGGTTTTTATATATTATATCCCAATGGTCGTGGGAAGATTCGCTATGTATTGTTAGATTTTTTGCAAATAAAGAATATGCTTTGTCTAGCTTTTTACCATTTGGAAGGATGTTTATTCTTAATCCTTGAATTTTTCCTTCTGATGAAATTTGACCCTTTAAAAATTTTCCATTATTTTTGTCTATAAGTTCATTAAAATTTTTATTTGCTTTAAATAAAGAGATTACTTTCAGAGCTTCTGGAAATTGACTATTTGATTTTTTCCAACCATTTTTTGTTAAGCTATATGATTTGAGATCTTTCCCTAAACGTGTTACTCCTAGTTCTACTCTTTTTATCATTTCTTATTTATTGCTTAGAGGTATATAATACTTGGTTTTAAAAAGGGTTATTTGTTGATTTAGGAATGTTAGAATCATTTTCTAAGCTTGGAATAAGTGCTGGTATGTTGAAAGTCTTGGCTGATGCTGGATTCACAAAGCCTACTGATGTTCAAAAACAGTCAATTCCTTTAGTTTTAGCTGGTAAAGACGTTTTAGGTAGTTCTGCTACTGGGTCTGGCAAGACTTTGGCATTTGGAGCAGGAATAATTGAAAGATTAAACCATGGCAGGGGAATTCAATCACTTATTTTGACTCCGACAAGAGAATTAGCCGAACAAGTTGGAAAGACTTTGCAAAAATATTCAAAACATGTTGGTTTGAAAGTAATTGAAATCTATGGCGGAGTTTCTATTGTGCCTCAGAAACATGAATTAAGAATTGCAGATATTGTTGTAGGCACGCCTGGAAGAATTTTAGATCATCTTAGAAATGGTTCTATTGATTTGAGTAATTTGAAATTTTTAGTTTTGGATGAAGCTGATAGAATGCTTGATATGGGATTTATTGACGATGTTGTAACTATAATAGATGAATGCCCTAAAGAAAGACAGACACTTCTATTTTCTGCTACAATTTCTTCAGATATTTCACGCATTGCAAAGCACTATATGAGGGATCCAGTGCTTATAGAGTCTGAATCTCAAGTTGATCCTACAAAACTTCATCAAGTTTATTACGATACTCCTAGTAATTTGAAGTTTTCATTGCTAGTTCATTTGCTAAAGAAAGAAGAGAAAGGTTTAGTCATGGTTTTCTGCAATACACGTAGGAATGTGGATTATGTAGTTCATAATTTAGAGCGCAATCGAATTAAGGCTATTGCGATTCACGGTGGTCTTGCGCAAAATAAGAGGGGTAAAATCATGGAACAATTTCATTCTTCTCATGTTTTAATTTTGGTTTGTACAGATGTTGCGGCTCGTGGGCTTGATATAAATAATGTTTCTCATGTGTATAACTTCGATGTTCCAAAAACAAGCATAGAATATATTCATAGAATAGGTAGAACTGCTCGTGCAGGAAAAGAAGGTATTGCTATAACAGTTGTTTCTCAAAGAGATTATGATAGTTTTAGACATGTTCTTTCAGATCCTTCATTGACTATTAAGCAGGAACCAATGCCCGAGGTCAAACCAATTTATGTAAGATTTAAAGAAGAATCTAGTGATAGAGATAGTCGTGGAAGATTGACTTTCGGAGGAGGTAGAGGGCGTTCTAGCGGAAGAGGTGGAGCGCGAGACTCTCGTGGCGGAAGTGGTGGGCGTAGTTTTGGCGGTAGAGGAGATTCTCGCTCTGGCGGAAGAAGTGGAGGAAGTAGCTTTGGTGGTTCTCGATCTAGTGGTAGGACAGATTCAAGAGGAAGAAGTGGAACTTCTCGCGGTGGAGAGCGAAGTAGTTTTCAGAGACCAAGAAATAGGGCTAGAGCTTATTAGATATAATAGACGCACTAAATAATCGTAAGCGTCTTCTACGTCAAGAACGCGTACAATTGCGTTCTTGAGCGCGCTCAAGAATCTGAACTCTTAAAGATTCTTGACGTCTAGTAAACGCATAAAAGTATCAAAAAAACAATGCACCACCTAAAGGGTGACTGGTGCTTGTTTTTTGGATGTGTCAAAAACTTCTGTTTTTGAGCACCTTGAAATTCAGGTGAATTTCTCAGCAAACAAATTCCACCATAAAGGAATTTGTTGCACAGCAAATTGCAACTATAGTCAAGGACACTGAAAATTGAACGGTTGTGCCTTGACTATCTAGTAAAAGACATAAATAACTGAACAAAATTGTATGTCTTTTACTATATCAGCAATTTGCTTGTGTTCAAAGTGGTCTCAAACACTTTGACATACGGAAATTAAGTGCGTTAACTATATCTATGCGCGAACTATATAAATCAAGTAATCTTCTTTATATGTAGATGGAAGATAAAAACAAATTGGTTGTATTTCAGGATAAAAAAATCAGAAGAGCCTGGTTTAAAGAACAATGGTATTTTTCAATAGTTGATATTGTGGAAATTTTGACAGATAGCATTAATCCTACTGATTATCTTAAAAAATTAAGAAAAAGAGATTTAGGACTTGGAAGCTACATAGGGACAAATTGTCCCCAAGTAGATATGCCAACAAGTTCAGGTAAACTAAGAAACACTTTGGCAGGAAACACAAAAGATATCTTCAGAATAATTCAGTCAATCTCTTCACCAAAAGCCGAACCTTTCAAATTATGGCTTGCACAAGTTGGATACGAGCGAATAGAAGAAATTGAAGATCCTGAAATAGGTCAAAATAGAATCAAGGAATACTATGAACTGAAGGGTTATCCTAAGGATTGGATTGACAAAAGGCTTCGTGGCATAGCAATAAGGCAAGAATTAACAGATGAATGGAAAAATCGCGATATTAAAACAGAGCAAGAATTTGCGATATTAACTAATGAGGTATCAAAAGCAACTTTTGGAAAAACAGTCGGCGAATACAAAGAATTTAAACAATTGCAAAAGAAGAATCAAAATCTTCGAGATCATATGACTGATTGGGAACTTATACTTACTATGATTGGCGAGAAGGCAACAAAAGACATAACTCAAGAAAGAAATTCTCAAGGATTCTTTGAATGTAAGGATTCAGCAATCAAAGGAGGCAATATTGCCAAAAGAACAAAAGAAGATATCGAAACAAACTTAGGAAAAAGTATAGTCTCCAAAGAAAACTTTCTGCCAAAACAAAAAGCAAAGAAGAAATTGAATTAACAAATAACTTTAGTAGTGGATATTTTAACTCTCTATGAGTTTGATTTTAATCATATCTTCTTTTGAGAAATAATAATGTTGTTGCCCCTATAAACATAACTGTATTTGTTATTAATATAAATAAGTCGTTGATTAAGTAACCCTATATTGCCCAGAATATGCCATTTGCAATTCCTATACCTATTGCGGACCATGCAATATCACGAGTTTTTTAGTTTTAAAAGAAACAATTATTTGTGGAAAAAATAAGCATGCAGCGGTTATTGCGCCTAAAGTACCAATAATTAGAGTTATGTTTATCATGTCAGGGCTTGGGATTTACAACTTTATAAATATATTTTCTCCTTTCTGAATTAATTGTTATACTCCGAGGTTCTGTCTCGGTTGGGTAGTTCATTTTTATAGAAAATTCCAAGAAATAACTATAATTTATTAATCATATCTTTTTAATGTTCTATGGTTGAAACAAAAGAACTTATTGAATTAAATAATTTAGTAGTATTTAGGATTAATGAGGTATTAAAATTTAAAGATTTTGTTGTTTATTTTAACTTCGATTAGGGCTTTAACCAGGAGACTTCATAATAGAGAACATCATTTTCATCATCTACTATTCCAATAAGCAATTTCTTTTTTGTCGAGTGTGCAACTCTGTTTTTTGCTGCAAAATCGTGCCATGTGTGAGGTTCTGACTCTCTCACAGCATAAGCTAACCATAATGCATGATCTTGCCCTATTTTTGAACCTTTTTTATAAATTCTAAAATCTGCTCCAAATTTTAATGCAGTTTTTACTAAATAACCTTTACTGCGTAAATCTTCAAATAAAGATAATTTAGCTTCTATTCTTTTGTCTTGTTTTCTAGCTTTTGTTATTGCTTCTTCAAAACTTAGGGATTTTGTTTTGCTTTTTAAAATGAGCTTTTTTTTATTATTTAGGAAAAGAGCTTCTACCCATGAATATTCTATTCTGTCTCGGACTTTTTCTCCAAATCTTGATTTTTCATATAAAGAGAATGCTTCACTAGATGTAGAGTGTATTGTTTCACTTGTTATGTGTGCTGTTATCATTGAAAATATAGGTTTCATTATTATTTAAGATTGTGCTTAAGGTAGGGTAAATCATTTAGAAAATAGATTGTGGTTGAAGACATTTAAGAAATAACTAATAGGTCTCTACAGCAAGTTTTAAATCTATGGTTTTTTATGTTGTTTTATGAAATCAGTTAATTTTCCTGGAATTGATAAGAAATGGCAGAAAGAGTGGGAAAAGGCAAAAGTATTTGAGGCAAAGGAGAATTCTAAGAAATCTAAGTATTATGTTCTTGAGATGTATGCTTATCCTTCTGGAAAAGGTCTTCATATGGGGCACGCTTTTAATTATATTATTGGAGATATCCTTGCTCGTTTTATGAGAATGAAAGGTAACTCTGTATTATATCCTACTGGATTTGATAGTTTTGGATTACCTGCTGAAAATGCTGCAATAAAAGAAGGAGTGCATCCTAAGAAATATACTGATACCTCAATTAAGCATTTTATTAAACAGCAGAAGGCTTTGGGATTAAGTTATGATTGGACTAGATTGTTATGGAGTCATGATCAAGAATATTACAAGTGGAATCAATATTTTTTCTTACAGTTTTTGAAGAAAGGTTTGGCTTATAGAAAAGCTTCTCCTGTTAACTGGTGTTCTAAATGTGAAAGTGTTTTAGCTAATGAGCAAGTTCATGATGGTAAATGCTGGAGGCACAAAGATAGTGAAGTTGTTATTAAAAATTTGGAGCAATGGTTTTTTAAAACGACTAAGTATGCTGAAGAACTTTTGAGAGATGTTGATAGTTTAGATTGGCCTGAAAAAATAAAGGCAATGCAGAGAAATTGGATTGGAAAGAGTGAAGGTGCGGAAGTGCTTTTTGAAATTAATGGGGAAAAATGGCCTATCTTTACAACTAGGATAGATACATTATTTGGAGTTACTTTTTTAGTTGTTTCGGCTCAGCATTCTAAACTTGATGGGCTTGTTACCAAGGAACAGAAGAAAAATGTTGATTTCTTTTTGAAGAAGATCAAAAGTACTAAACAAGAAGATGTTGATAAGCTTGCTAAAGAGGGCGTTTTTTCGGGTAGTTATGCTATTCATCCTTTAACCAGAGAAAAAATCCCGGTTTGGATAGGAAATTTTGTTGTTGCAGATTATGGTTCTGGAATGGTTATGGCAGTTCCTGCTCACGATACTCGCGATTTTGAATTTGCTAAGAAGTATAAACTTGAAATTAAAGAGGTTGTTAGTTCTGTTGTAAATAAACTGTCTGAAGCTTATACTGGATCTGGTAAACTTGTGAATTCTGAGGGATTTAATGGATTGTTTAATAGTGAAGCTAAAATTCATATTATGGAGTTATTGGAGTCTAAGAAGCTTGGAAAATTTGTTACACAGTATAAATTGAGAGATTGGTTGATATCTAGACAGAGATATTGGGGAACACCTATTCCAATAATTTATTGCGATAGTTGTGGTATTGTGTCTGTGAATGAGGAAGATTTACCAGTTTTACTTCCTAAAAAAATTACTTTTGGAAAAGGAAATCCTTTATTAACAAATGAGAAATTTTTGAAGGCTAGGTGTCCCACTTGTGGAAAAATTGGAAGGCGCGAAACGGATACCATGGATACCTTTGTAGATAGTAGTTGGTATTATTTGAGATTTACTGATCTTGGAAATAAAAAGATGCCTTTATCTCCTGAAGCTGTAAGTTATTGGATGCCTGTTGATTTCTATATAGGGGGCGCTGAACATGCTTGTATGCATTTAATTTATGCTCGTTTCTTTACTAAGGCCTTGCGTGACCTGGGCTACGTCACTATTAATGAGCCATTTACGAAGTTGTTTAATCAAGGAATGATTCATGGAGAGGATGGATTTGTTTTATCTAAATCTAGGGGTAATGGTGTTGATCCATTACATGTAATTAAGAAATATGGTGCAGATACTCTTAGATTATTTTTAGTAAGTATGGCTTCACCTGATAAAGATTTTTCTTGGAGTTCTACGGGTCTTGAATCGATGCATCGATTTGTTAACCGTATATGGAAATATGCTTATGAAGTTAAGTTTGGAAAATCTTCTCCTAGAGTTGAACACAAAATTAATAAAGCAATAATTGATGTGGGTCAAGAAATTAAAACGATCAATTATAATATTGCAATCATTAAGTTGCGTGCTTTATTTGACTCTTTTGAAAATGAAATTAGTAAATATGATTTTGAGAACTTTTTAAAATTGTTTTCTGTTTTTGCTCCGCATATTGCCGAAGAGTTATGGAATTCTTTTATTGATTCAAAGACTTTGATTAGTGTTTCATCTTGGCCTGTTGCAGATGACAGTAAGATAAATGAAGAGATTGATAAAGCTGAAGAAAATTTTGAGAGAACTATTTCAGATGTTCAGAATGTTTTGAAAATTGTTAATGATAAACAAGGCAAAGAAGTGAAGTATGTTTATCTTTACGTTATTCCTAATGAACTTAGTTTATTTAATAAAGATTCTTTGGAGAAACGCTTGAATGTGAAAGTTGCAGTTTTTGCAGTAAATGATAAAAAGAAATATGATCCTGAAAATAAGAGTGGAAAGGCAAAACCTGGAAGGCCTGCGATTTATGTCAAAGTGTCTCCCTAAAACCACATTCTTAGAAAATCTCAATTTTCTAATCCATTCAACTTTTACAAGTTGAAGTCTTTAGAATGTGGTCAACACTTTGAGCACAAGAAGTTTGTTTGCAATGACAAACTTCTGTGCAGAAATTTCTCTTCAAGAAGAAATTTCTTGCATCCAAAAATCGAGCACCAATCAAACCACGCCTTTTAAGACGTGGTGGTGCATCGATTTTTTGATGTTGTTTAAATTTAATTAATCTAATGATCTTGAATGTTTTTTTCTAAAACGATCACCTTCGTAGTGGTGTATAAGATAGTTTTCAAATTCTCTTAATGCATCCAAATTTCTTTGTACAGGGTCTATTTGTTCATCAACTTCAGGGTAGGCTAAAGAGGGGTAATGTCTTTGTCTTGAAATATTGTGTGGTTCTTGAACTCTTTTGGAACTCGAATATCTAGTTACCATTTCTTCATTAGTCTTTCTTGATTTATAAGTCTTTTGCAATTTTGATAATATAATTTAAAAAGTGGTTTTTGCTTAGGGTCTCTTATGAGAATTTATTTAGTTCATCCTGGGGAAAATGGGGCTCAAGGTTTAACTGAAAATGGTGTGTGGCAAATTGAAACTCTTGTAAGGCAATTAATTAAATCAGATATTAAGGTAGATAGAGTTTATGCAAATGGACATGAAGCATCTAGAGAAAGTGGAGACATACTGAGTAAATCTCTTAGAGTTCCACTTGTTTGTGATGAGAGATTTATTGAGGTTAATAAGATGGTTATTCTTGGAGAGATTAATGATTTTGAACTTGAGAATCTTGATTATGTTAATTTGTTTGTTGATGAAATTGTAAGTAAGGGTAAAGATGCGATAATTACTATAGGGGGAGGAATACACAGAGCAGTTATAAGCAGATTAACTGGTATTCCTTTATCTGAAACTAGGCATTTTTCTTTGTTTCCAGCTAGTCTTTCAAGCGTGCAGTATAGTAATAATGAAATGGTTGCATCGTGGAAAATATCTTTTATTAACGATACGACTCATTTAAGAGTTCCTTAGTTGTTCTTAAAATAGTTATGTCAAAGTGTTTCCCTATGTCAAAAATCAAAGATTTTTGAGCATCTTAAGATTTAAAAAATCTTGACGACCATCAAAATTCTGCAAATTTTGAGGCATTCAAAAACAAAAAATCACTTGTTTTTTCGACACTAATTTGTCTTTTTTTGGTGAAACTCTTTATAAACTGCCTGTTCATTACTTTTTAGTTATTTACTATTTAACTATGGATATACTTTGAATGATATATTGTTGTTTGTGCTTTATATATAAAGTTCTTTGATTTGAAAGTTATGGAGGTGATGATATGGCCAATATACAAAGTTTACAGGACCCACGCGTAGTTGCCTTGATTGAACGTCTTGAGGTTATAGACTCCTTTTATGGAATCACTCCCGAGGAGCGTAACGTCTTAGATGTAATTCGAGGTGTTAATGACGTGGCTTCCCAAGGTTAGGATTTTTGTTTTCATTAGTTTTATAAGTTTCTTTTTTCTTTTGTTTTCATGGATTTAGTTTCTGCATTGATCTTAGCGATTGTTCAGGGCATTACAGAATGGTTTCCCATATCTAGTTCTGGACATTTGATTATAGTTGAGAAGTTACTAGGAGAATCAAGTGGCTTGCTACTTGAGGTAGCTCTTCATTTTGGAACTCTAATGGCTGTTTTTGCCTATTTTAGCAAAGATATTGTAGATATTACTAAAGATATCCTTTCTGGTAAATGGGGCACTCCTAATGCAAGGCTTGGGTTTCTACTTATTTTATCTAGTGTACCTGCAGGTTTTGTAGGATATTTTGCGAGAGATTATTTTGATTCTATATTTAGTACTTTGGCTTCTGTGGGTATTGGATTTGGGATTACTGCGATGCTTTTGTTTATTGCAGGGACTCATCAAGGTGCTAGAAAAAAATTAGATAAATTTTCTCCTTTTAGAGTTTTGTTGATTGGTTTTGCACAAGCGGTTTCTATTCTTCCAGGTGTTTCTAGGTCTGGTTCTACAATCTCTTCAGGGATTCTTCTTGGTCTTGATGAAAAATCTGCAATGAGGTTTTCATTTTTAATGTCTATACCTGTTGTTCTTGGAGCTAGTTTGTTAACTCTTGGAAATGTTAAAGAACTTTCTTTGTCTTTTTTGCCTGCAAGTCTTGTTTCTTTTGTAGTGGGTTTAGTTTCAATTCATTTTGTTTTTACTAAAGGTCTTAATAAAAGAAAGAATTTTGTATGGTTTGGAATTTATTGTTTATTGCTTTCTATTTTAGTTTTATCTATCTCTTTGTTTTGAGTATCTACTTAGGCATCTGAAGTAGATTCAGCAATCCTTGATAAGGATTGCTCATTTGTATCTTCATTGTCTGTAAAACAGACAATAATTGGGCAGTTACTTCAGCTCCATCTTTACTTCTACTTCCACCTGAAATTTTTCTTATTACAACTCCATGTCTTAATCCACTTTCTGAGCGATTATTTGTAGAATCTATTTCTAGATTATCTACAAACTTAAATAAATTATCTCTATGATTTCTGCATACACTTTTAACAAACTTGTAAACCTCTGTGCTTTTATAACTTCTCGAAGCAATTAAATCAATCCAAGATAAAAGTTTCTCTATATCTTCACTATTCCCTTTATGATTAAAACTTTTTGCAATTCTGTGAATATATTTCATTCTCTTATGAATATATCTTGCTTCTCGATAATGTTTAGCTAAATCTTTTGAGTTCCTCAAAAGATGAGCCCAGCATATCTGCTGTTCGCATCCACTAACTTTTACGAGTTCATTATAAGCTGAAAATCTATCACTCACAATTGTCTTGCCTTTTTGATTTCCTAATATTTCAATAGGAACTTTACTACTTCTTCTTTTATTGACAATAAAAAGAGCAACTTCTTTATTGATAAAAATCCAGAGCCAATTATTTTTCCCATTAATTCTCCAAGAAGTTTCATCAATATATTTTACTAATGCTTCTCTGATTTTAT
>Ga0209541_10015249_pt1 | contig 11502 bp, 9 predicted proteins | sample RifCSPlowO2_01_FD_184027 | JGI IMG/M metagenome (GOLD analysis project Ga0209541, IMG submission 184027) | Groundwater microbial communities from Rifle, Colorado - Rifle CSP2_plank lowO2_0.1 (SPAdes) (version 2) | ecosystem: Environmental > Aquatic > Deep subsurface > Groundwater | place: Rifle...
CTTCCCAGAGCAACCCGTGCGGCTCGTCAGCGCTTACAAGCTTCAAAAACATTTTTACAAAAGAATCGCGCGCTTTTTCGTCAGCTCCCGCCTCCCTTCCAGCGATTTCTTCCACGTCAATAAGCCGCCAATAATGCCTCCCCGGCATTACAATGATGCGGACATGATTATATATTCCGAGATGACCGCGGAGTTTTGAATGCGAATTACGAATACCCGCCGCAACCGCATCGATCCTCCCAATGTTTTTTGTATAAAACGTAAGAATACGATCTGCCTCACCACGATCGCGCAAGGCAAGCAATATTCCTTCTGTCCCGTAATATTTCATCGCGCGCTTTTTCCAATTGCTACCGTATAGGTCTCGCCGTCTACATCGAATGTCTCTCGCACAAGCGGCGCGCTAAGCGGTCTGCCATAGGTGATGACGCGGATCCGCGCCCCTTCTTTCACGCGCTTCTCCTCTCCGCCAAGTTCCTTGCCCTCAATAGAAGCATCGATAAAATCACGCGGATGAAGCCCCGCGCGTTTTCGCAACTCCTGGATGCTCCGCACAAGCTCACGCGAAACGCCTTCTTTTTTGAGCTCCGGGGTAATCACCGTATCGAGCGCGATTTCATCTGCAATTTTCGGGTTAACAATAACATCTTTCACATTCAGCTCATCGCGAAGAATATCAAAAAGAGCGCGGCCCGAAATCCTCGTTTTCTTGACGGAGAGCTTCGCGAGCGGCTGACGCACTTTGATACCCGATTTCGCACGCATCTCAAGCGCAACGCTCGCGATTCGCCGGACCTCCTCCATATCAATGATCGTCTTTTTCGCATACGTCCGTTTCCCGGGCCACTCTTCAAAATGCACGCTTTTTTCTTTCCCGCCAAGCGCGCGGTACGCGATCTCTGCGGCAAAAGGCACGAATGGAGCAGATAGACGCGCTGTTTCCAAAAGCACATCTCGGAGTACCGCGACCCCTTCTCCTCCCTTCATCCGCTCGCGCGATCTTCGCACATACCAGCGCGAAATATCATTTGCAACAAAATCCTCAAGCGAGCGCGCGGCGCCCACAATATCATAAACGTCCATTTTTTTCGTAACCTCGTCGCGCACCATCGCGAGTTTCGCGCGAATCCATATATCAAGCGCATTCGCCATTTTTGACGCGCTACGGGCATCTTTATAAAGTTCGTAGAAACGGAGCGTATTGAGGAAAAGATCGATATAATTTCGCTTCGCTTGCTCCACATCTCTCGGATCAAAGAGCTTCGAATCATCCGGCTGATTGACCGTAAAAAAATACCACCGGACGGCATCGGCGCCGTATTTCTGCAGCATCTCTTTCGGATCAATTACATTGCCTTTTGATTTCGACATCTTCTTGCCCGTTTTATCGAGCAGATGCCCGAGCGATAACACATTTTTATACGGCGCGCCCATGCCTAAAAGCACCGATACCACAAGAAGCGTATAAAACCACCCGCGCGTCTGATCAATCGCCTCCGCAATATAATCCGCTGGGTATGAGAGTTTTTTATCGATACGCTCTTTATTCTCAAAAGGATAATGCCATTGAGCATACGGCATCGCGCCAGAATCAAACCACACATCAATAACATCCCGAACGCGCGCCATCGGCTTGGTACAACTTGGACACTCAACAGTAATCTCATCAATGTAGGGGCGATGGAGATCGAGCTCGCCAAAATCATTGTGGGGCAGCATGACCGGTTTCATTTTATGAACGTCCGCCTGTTTCAAATAACGCGCATCCGGTTTCTCCGCCGGCTCGAGATTGCCGCGCATGATTGCTTCGAGAAACCAAAGCGGATCACCGTGCCCAACCACAATAATTTTTTTTCCGCGATGCAGCTCTTCAAGCCTGCGGAAAACACGATACATTCTCTTTTTGACATCATTCCATGACTCTCCTCCCGGAAACGCGGTTGTAAAACGATCTATACTCTTCACCCACTCCTGCGCTGACGTAAGAGATTTTCCATTATATGTTCCGTGGTGGAGCTCGGTGAGGTCGTTATCGTAGAGCACGGGGGCATTGAGCGCACGCGCGAGAATTTGTGTCGTTTCCCGTGCGCGCAAAACCGGCGAAGAAATGATAAGATCAATTTTTTCTTTCGCGAGTTTTTTGGCAACGCTTTTTACTTCGCGTACGCCGCGCGGCGTAAGACCGTAGGGATCCCGATCCGTATAGGCGGACACAATGTCGAGAAGATTATTCTTTGAAAACCCGTGCCGCATGAGATAGTATGTATTTTTTGAAATTTGCGCGCGATCGGCGATTTCGGCAACCGACCCGAACACGGAAACGGTACTACAGGTATCGCACCTCCATACGGGGAGCGGCGTCCCCCAATAGCGCTCGCGTGAAAACGCCCAATCTTTTGCTTCCCGAATCCACTGGCCGAATCTCCCGTCTTTCAAATGCGCGGGATACCAGTTTACTTTTTTATTTGCCTCAACAAGCCCGGAGCGCGCCTCGCTCACGCGAACCCACCATGATCTGCGGGCGACATAAAGAAGCGGCGATTCGCATCTCCAGCAAAATGGATATTCATGGGTATAGGGAATTTTTTTCCAAAGAAGCCCTCTATGTTCAAGATCCTTGATAATGAGCGGGTCTGCTTCTTTTACAAAAACCCCTCTCCACTGTAAAACAGAGTCGGTAAACCGTCCTTCGTCGTCAATCGTGTTATATACGGGCAATTTTTCGCGTTTGCCGACGCTCATGTCGTCCTCGCCGAATGCAGGCGCAATATGCACAATGCCCGTCCCCTCTTCTTCCGAGATAAAATCCGCAAGAACCACCCTGTATGGGATACCTGTAGCCGGATATAGCGCCTCATATTCGAGCCCCGCAAGCTGCGCTCCTCTTTCCTCCCAAAGCGGCTTTTTTATGCCAGGGAAGAGTTTAGGCGCGAGAGACTCGAGTACAATATATTTCTCGCCCTGGTCTTCAACGGTCACATATTTTTTATCTGGGTGTACTGCCGCCACAACATTTGCTGGCAGCGTCCACGGGGTTGTCGTCCAGACAAGAAGAGATGCACGGCGCGTTTTCAGGCGAAACCGCACATACACGGAATCTTCGGTTATTTTTTTGTAACCCTGCGCGAGCTCGTGGCTCGAGAGCGCAGTACCGCAACGCGTACACCACGGGAGAATTTTATCGTCTTCATAGAGAAGTTTTTTCTTCCAAAATTCTTTGACAACCCACCAGAGACTTTCAATATAATTATTCGTGAGCGTCACATAGGCGTTTTTGAAATCGAGCCAGTAGCCCATCCGCTCGGTAAGGCGCTCCCACTCTGCCTTGTAGTAAAAAACGTCTTCGCGCGCAGTCTCAACGAATTTTTTGATGCCCACCTTTTCCTCGATATCGCGCTTCTGCGTGATACCGAGTTTTTTTTCTGCGGCTATTTCGGTCGGGAGTCCGTGCGTGTCCCACCCGGCGCGGCGCTCAACCAAAAATCCGCGCATCGTCCGGTAACGCACAACGACGTCTTTGAACGAACGCGCCTCTACATGGTGAATCCCAGGAAGTCCGTTTGCGTAGGGCGGCCCCTCAAAAAAAACAAAGCGCCGAGCACCTTTTCGCCGTTTGACGCTAGCCTCGAAGATTTTATTCCGGGCCCAGAATCCAAGGACCTCTTCCTCACTTCGCATTTTCCAATTATAGAGGCCAATGGCATTTCTTTCAAGCAAATTGACGGCGAAAAGATATATGCTAGCATCGTATTGGAGGCGACCATGATTCTTGAGATCACACACTCGAACAACTGCGAAGAGTTGGTTGACATCTCATTCGCTTGCTTTGACCGCCCGAACCGGAAGGCAGAGTTCCTTATAACAGACCGCCACCAAGTCAGTATGCTTCGGCTTCAGCCACGACGTTCCAATGACGTTTCCAATGACGTATGGATTTATGATGCTGAAAATGTAACTAGAGACGGACATGTCTTGCGTGGAAACCTTAGCGGTTTTGACTCGTTTCAGAAAAAACATGAATCTCGCTTCGTTCTATACGCGGGCAACGCGTTCTGCATGTCACCAAGATTACACACAGTTGAGAACCGCTACTATAAGACATAAGAAAAGAAAAGCCGAGCGCACCGCTCGGTATTTTTTTATTTCTTCTGGCGTACGCTCGTGATATTACGCCAGAAGAAATAAAAAAAATCTCGGCAGATGCCGAGTTGTTTTTATTTTTTGGATACGTTCTTTAATTCTCTAATGCTAACGGTTATCTCTGGCGTAATATAAACTGAAAGTCGCGAAAATTGAACCCCACGGATTTCTTCGTTTCCAGTAAACAACAGCCCATCTCGCATAACCAAGTGTGTCTTCTCTGCACTTTTCACGAACTTGTATTCCTGGACGAGCAAATCAGTATCCAAAAAATAACGAAGGTTGACGTGATATCGAAAATCCTTGCCGAAACGTGCCTCCCAATTGTCTACTGCGCACCCGCTCAATAGAAAAAGTACCGCCACGAGGCCAAAGATTTTTCGCATCTCGCCCTCCTCGAATCTGGCACCAAGGTAGCATATCAAGATACCCGTAGCAAGAGGGGGTTGAAATTTAATCTTACTGAATGAATCTCACCAGAATCCCTCTCTGCTAGGTATTATTTCTAACAGAATTTATTTTTCAATTGCAATCGAATTTATTTTGTCGTTTTGCTCGGTTGTGAGCACCACATCCATCCCGCCGACAACCCTACCAAAAAGAGTATATTGGCTGTTCAGAAATTGCGAATCTTTCTTAACGATAAAAAATTGAGAGTCGTTCGAAACGGCAATATTGCCGCCGCGTGCAACCCCCACGGCGCCTACGGCAAACGGAAGCTGGCTCAACTCGGTATCGATATTTCCCCCTCCGGTCCCCCATAACTGCTTTTTTGATTCGTCGCGAGACAACGGATCGCCGCCCTGAATCACCCAATCTTCAACACGGTGAAAGCGAAGTCCGTCGAAATATCTCGCATCCGCTTTTTCAATAAAATTTTTCACTGTTTTTGGCGCGGCATCAGGATAAAGCTCAAATTCAATCACCCCCCGCTCCGTCGTAATTTTTGCTTTCATATTTTTTTTAGTAACATTTGTCGTGTCGTCGCTCGGTGCAGTCGTTGAATCAGATATCGGTGCTTTGACTCCCTGGTTGCCGTTGAGCAGCCAGACAAACCCGCCCGCGACCACGAGAAATACGATTAACCCTATAATAATAACTTTTGGTTCCATAGAAATCATAATAACGAGACTCTGCGCCTCCTGCAACCTTGGGTTTGGACGTCCGACGTCCAAGTGAGAATAAATCCCGTTAGAAATTCGCGGGGGGATTTAAATCCCGGTATGGATTATCCTAAGCGGTAACCCACGCCACAGAGTGGCTAGGGATTATTTCTAACGGGATAAAAAAAGTCGAGCTGACAGCCCGACTACGCATTGCTATTCTTTCAGGAATTGAAGTATCTCGTCTATGGGAGTTTCAATACCAATATAAAACACCCCACCCTTAACCCGACAACCCGTGTCTGAGATAAATACAATTTGCACTTCACCAATATTGATAACTTCTTCGCTCTCCAGTAACCGCTTAAGAAAAGAAACATACAGGCTGTATGAGCCGACAGTAATATCGACAAACGCGATGGGTATTATATTCCAGCCTTTTGCTCTTAGCTGTTTCAAGAGAGACTTTGCCTCTGCCTCTTTTGCAAGATACACACGGGCAGCATCAAGATTCTTTCCCATGACCCACCTCCGGATAATCCATAAGTAGGGTAACAACCCACCCCTAAAATAGCAAAGTAGATGGGGCAATCAAGAAAAATAAAAAACTACATCTTCTCTGGCGCCGAAATACCCATCAGCGAAAGAGTTTTGGCAAGCATTTGTTTTGTAAGAAAAACCAAGCCAAGACGGGCGTATTCGAGATTTTTATCATTTTTCTTCTCTTTTATAATAACAGGCGTCGTTTCATAAAACTCGGCAAAGGCGCGCGCAAGCTCGTAGGCATAGCGAGCAAGGCGCTGAACTTCGAAATCCGACGCGGTATCATCGAGTATTTCTCTGAACACAAGAATCTGTTTCATAAGATCCAGCTCGGGAACCGACTCTACGAGAGACCAATCGACTTTTTTGAGATCGCTCTTTCGTTTTCCTTTTCGTAAAATCCCCGAGGCGCGGGCGTGCGCGTATTGGATATAATACACGGGATTTTTCTTTGATTGCGATTTTGCAAGCGTGAGATCAAACTGCATCCCCGAACGCGGACTATACGATAAAAGGAAATACCGAAACGCGTCCCTGCCGACATCCCGAAGCACCTCCTGTGCGGTCACAAAATTGCCTTTGCGCTTCGCCATTGAAACAATCTTGCCGTTTTTGATAAGAGTAATCTGTCCGTGGACAACGATTTTGAATTTGTCTTGCCCAAAATCGAACACGTCTGCAACCGCGCGCAGTTTCGCAATATGACCCTCGTGTCCCTCGCCAAATTCATCTACCACAAGGTCGTATTTTAAGAATTTTTCTTTGTGATAAGCGACATCGTTTGCAAAATACACAAGCGTCCCGTCTGCTTTGACAACAACCGCTTCACGATCTTTCATATGCTCGCCCTTCGGGCTGAACCAAACAGCGCCGTCTTTTTTTATGAGAAGTCCTTTATTATCAAGCTCCGCCAAAACCTTTTTTGTCTTCGAGCGCGCGAGCGCGCTTTCTTTCACTATTTTATTAAAATGAATCCCGAGATCCTTGATTGTCTGCATATTTTCTTTCCAAAACCGTGCGAGCGCGAATTGAAGAAGTTTTTCTTTTCCTCGCTTATCCCGCAAAAGCGCGTCTTTCCATTTGCGGCTGGCATCCGCCCCAACGCGCTGGACATACTCACCTTCATAGCCGTCTTCCGGCAAAGATGCGGAAACCCGGCGCGAGCGCAAATACCAACACCACAGCGAATCTGCGAACTTCCCAACCTGCGCTCCCGCATCATTGTGATAATACTCGCGCGTTACTTTATATCCGATTTCGCTCAATATACTCGCGATAACGTCCCCAATCGGCCCCCCGCGCGCATTCCCTATATGAATGGGCCCAGTGGGATTCGCCGAGATAAACTCGACGGAAGCCTTTCCGAGCCGCTTCGGTTTTTTGGGCGAGACCGCTTCTTTGATACATCTCACAACAAACGCAGGCGTCAGATAGAAATTCAAAAAACCGGGCGCGGCAACTTCAACCGAATAAAACATATCCGGGTGTTTTTCTTTCACGCGGCTTGCGAGTTCTTCCGCAATCGCAAGCGGAGCGCGATGCTCTTCTTTGGCGCGGATAAACGCAACATTGGAAGAATAATCCCCGCGCCCGGAGATTTCCGTCCGTTCAACACGAAATTGAGTCGTCTCGCCGACTTCGTCACGGATTATATTCTCGATGGCGTGCCGCAGATTTGCTTCCATATTCAACACTCTAGCGCAAAAACATAAAAACCCGAAATACGAACGAAACGAAACGATTGACGGCTCTCTATAAATCTGCTATAAAATATAAGATATCGTTCCTTGAGAAGGGAGAGTGGAAGTGGCCGAAGTAATCGCAGCCGTTCTGGTCTTTGGATTCGCTCTCGGGTTTCTCGCGCGGCATCTCTCGCTCCTGAAAGAACGGGAAGCGAAAGAATATCTGCGCGACGTCATCGGCTCGTTTGCAAAAGTCCACGTGCCGCCGTACCAGTACACGCTCGTCCGATATCGCCATGAGATTTTCAAAAATGGCGATGAACACGTAAAGCGGATATACCGTATCTCTGCCTTAGACCATCCGTTGAGCTGGATAAAAATACGGATGGGCGCATCGGCAGACGCCGCTCTTTCGGACATGAATCTGCGAGCGCATAGAGTCCGTGGAGATATCTCGACTCACTGCGCAACAGCGCTCTATGAAAATACGCCCCGCAAAAAGCGCGCGCTTGTTATCTTCCCAAACCCGCTTCCTCCAGGCAAAGAGGAAGAGATCCGTGTCGAATACACGTGGCCAAAAGCGTGGCGAGACCTCGTCGTCAATATGGAAGACACGGCTTGGTACAACATCGATACGGACATTGAACTCCTTGAGGTAGAAATCACTTTACCGAAAGAACTCATGATAGAAAAAATCTGGGCTGAACCCCAGATCGGTGAAATCATATTAAAAACAGATCGAGTAGCTCTCTGGACTGCCCAAAAACCGCCGCACAATCTCTATCGGCTCTGCATCACGGCAAAGAATCGCTAAACTCTATTCTTCGCCGTCGCCGTTGTCTGGTCCACACCCGATCATGATAAAAAAGTGAAAAGATGCTTTTAATCCTCACCCCTATCGTCTGACCCTTTCATATCTTCACCCTACTCCCGTTTTCACTGCGGGGTCAACCCCGTCAGTAGTCATGCGAGTGCCCAAGGCACTCGTCTTTTTTTTATCATCATCTAGACTAGTGGTATGGCGCTTTCCGAAAACAAAAAGGCATATTTTGACTATGAAATACTCGAGAAGTTTGAGGCAGGACTCGAGCTTTTGGGCTTTGAAGTGAAATCCGTTATAAAAGGAAACGCACACCTCGAAGGCGCGCGCGTGCTCATCCGCGGGAAGGAAGCATACGTCGTAGGTCTCACTATCCCGCCCTACCAGCAAAAAAACACGCCAGCCAGTTATGAGCCCGACCGTACGCGCCGTCTCCTGCTCCACAAAAAAGAAATCGCTCATCTCGCGGGGAAACAAAAAGAGCAGGGCTTGACATTGGTGCCGATTAAGTTGTATAATAAGCGTCACAAAGTAAAGCTCGAGTTCGCGGTCGCGCGGGGCAAGAAAAAATTTGATAAAAGAGAGGTGATAAAAAAACGCGAAACCAAAAGACGCATCGAGCGATCTTTGAAAAATTTTTAAGCGACGGGAGTGTAAGGCCTCGAGGAGGTGCGAATGCATAGAGTGCACGGCGAGCCGGGAATCTCGTACAACGTCCCAAACAAAATAAGTGCAAACTTATTTAATCGGCAACCTGCGATGGCTTTTGCCTAACAGATTGCTGTACTCTCTCGTGATTCGTCACAAGAGACATCGATTCCTTGGCGCTTGAACAAGGAGCAATCGGTGTTATATCTCAAGCTTACCCGTCCCTTGTTCTCGAAAAGGGCTGGGGAGAAAATTTCGAGAAACCTCATCGTCTTCTGCGAGTCTTCGAGCGGTGAGTACTAAAGACTCGACAATCGTGTAGACCTTTCTGCCATACCACCTTCGATGTGGGTTCAATTCCCACCACTTCCATAGAATAAAAATAATCCGGCCTTGTGCTGGGTTATTTTTATTCTATGAGTATGCTGGAAGGGAATCGAACGGACTGCCCAACGACAGCCCGCGGGATTTTCGAAAAGAAAATCGATTCCCACCACTTCCACAAAACCCCTAAAAATCAATAAAAGAGTCGAAGTCCCGCTCTAGAACTTCCGATCGTGTGCGTAATGCAGCCCAGTGATGTTTTGTTGAAGTGTGTGCGTCTGCCTCTATTTTCCAATCAAGATTTTTTACAAAAAACGAAACCGCTTTCTGAATCCCAGGCAATTGTATATCATCGAGAAAAATTAAACTTCCTGGCTCTAAGAGACGCCCCAGAAAAAATAAGTCAATAAAAACATGTTCGAATCTGTGATTGCCGTCAACTATTGCAAAGTCGGCTTTTTCTCCTGCCGTGATGAGACGAGGCAAGACGAGTTCTGATGGATTATTATGGAATTCTACGTGTTCAAAGACGTCGACTTCCCGCAACAGCTGGAGACCAATGTTTGAAAACCAGCTATCTTGATTTGGATCAATAGTTATGAATCGAAAATTTCTTTTGCTGGATAAGTCTTTCGCTGCAAAAATATTCAACGCCGCGAAACCATAACCAAGTCCAATTTCAATTACTGTATTAGGATCTTCCTCTTGAATGATTTTTTGCAAACTTTTTCCTTCAACTGGATCTAAGGAAACTGGAAAGATTTCGTGCACCTTACTATCCATTTCAGCAATGACTTTGCCAGATGATGCAATTTCCTTGATTTTATTTTGAGTAAGATTTTCCATATAGCTTAGGTGACTTATATCATATCAATTATATTCCATCAGCACCATCTGATGATTTATTGCTTAAAATCTACCGATTCTCTTTGTTCCCAATATTTCAAAACTCTCAAAAATAAAGACCCCCCTACTGATTCCAAGATTTTCGAACCAGATCCACCGACAAGGAATGATATGGAAGAATAAAAACTGCGTATTTTTGCCAATGCCAGACAAAATAGGTATGATTTTACTAATGCGAAACAAAATCCAGATACTGACAATACACGGCGGAATGACCTTCAAAAATGAGAATGGTTATCTACATTACCTAAAAAACAAGAAAATCTCTACAAAGAAAAAGGTCTATTGGGTTGGCGATTATCTCGAGAAGAGTCTCGGCAAACGATTCGAGATTATTTCGCCACGCATGCCTTTACAGGACTATGCAAAATATAGAGACTGGAAAATTGTTCTTGAGAGATATCTTCCGTTACTCAAAGGCAAATTCATCTTAATAGGATCATCTCTTGGTGGGGTGTTTCTTGTTAAATACCTTTCAGAAAACAAACTGCGGAAAAAAGCTCTGTCCGTCTACCTCGTCTGCCCACCCTTTGACAACTCTCTGCCTGGAGAAGACCTAGTTGGCGGTTTTAGACTCAAATCAAATCTGTCACTACTTGAAAAAAATACTAAAAACTTATATCTGCTCTTCTCAAAAGACGACAATGTGGTACCGATTGCTCACGCAGAAAAATATGCGAGAAAACTAAAGCGTCCGCGAATAATCATTTATAAGAGTCGGGGTGGTCATTTCAACATATCCAGATTCCCAGAGATAGTGAAAATGATAAAGGAAGATGCTAAGAAAAAGTGAATCAAAACCAACAGGTTCTAACGTCATTCATTGGACCATTTTATTTGCTTGCGAAATGGGTCGGGAGTTGAACGGCATGCCAGGTTTCGCTTATTTCATTTATAGTATGAAAATGCTAGTATTACACAAGACAAGGAGGCTTCACCATGGAAGACATTCTAGCTGGCAAAGTTCATGGCGAATTTAACATACATAGTAAGTCGACTGATGCGCGTGCACGTCTATTGAGCACACTGGCCAATAGACCCTTCGAAATTGATGGGCAGATGTTCTCTTCCGTTGAAGGCTTTTATCAAGGCATCCGATTCGCATTCGAAGATCCGAGAAGAAGGCGCGCCTTTGCATCAAGCTATGGATACGCCCAGCAATTCCATAAAGAAGCTAGTGGTGAGTTCGTGTGGTGGAAAGCTGAAAAAATCCATTGCGGTTCAACTCGTCATATAGAGATTATTGAACTTGCTATCAGAGAAAGCTTCTATCAAAACCCGGATAGAATGAAAGCGCTCCTTGATACACGAGGACTCCGCCTGCGTCATTTAACTG
>Ga0209541_10015250_pt1 | contig 11501 bp, 10 predicted proteins | sample RifCSPlowO2_01_FD_184027 | JGI IMG/M metagenome (GOLD analysis project Ga0209541, IMG submission 184027) | Groundwater microbial communities from Rifle, Colorado - Rifle CSP2_plank lowO2_0.1 (SPAdes) (version 2) | ecosystem: Environmental > Aquatic > Deep subsurface > Groundwater | place...
TTTGACTTCAAAGGTATCCGTAAACTGAACTTCTGCCAGAATTACCTCTCCCAGTTTATACATGCTCCCATACCTCATCCTCTTTATTATTCCATAACTCTTTCATTTTTGGTTGTTGGATCTTATGCAGGAATTCATCGTATTGGTTCCGCCGTCGGAGATTGACAAATAGCGTGGTCATCTTTTCTATCAATTCGGTATAGGTCTGCCGGGGATATTCTTTCGCTTTTTGCAGTTGTCCGATGGTGCGCTTAGGTAATTGAATCGTTGATAGTTCAGCCATATAGTGAAACCATAGTTTATTATATACTCTTTATATATAAATCTTTCTTTTTTCAGTGATGGTACCATCAAGTTTAATAAAAGGAATGATACTTTCCTGGTAAAAGAGCAAGGTTACGATAACCATGACTATCTTCACCGATGTCAGTAAAGAGGACTGCAGTAAACTGCTTAAGAAAGGCTTTACCACCGAGCCGGGCAGAACGGCCTATGAGCAGGCTCGTTTTATCAAGAAAGATCTCGTTCTGGTTCTGTACACTTCCGGAAAATTATTAATGCAGGGAAAGCCCGCAGCCGTAACGCTGGCGGCCAAGCTCGTACGGTCCTTAAAGATAGGCCGGAAAGAAAAGAATCTTTCTTTCAAGAAAGAGACCGGCTGGATCATCGGCAGCGATGAAACCCTGAAAGGAGATACCTTTGGCGGCATGGTGGTTGCGGCGGTCAAAGCTAACGACGAAGTGCGGAAAAAACTGACAGAATTAGGCGTGCAGGACAGTAAGAATCTCAGCGATACGGAAATACCGCCTTTGGCTGATGCCATCAAGAAAATAGCGCCCTGCGAAATCATCAGCCTGCTGCCGGAAGAATATAATAAAAGCCATCACCATCAGACTGAACTGCTGAATAAGCTACATACCCAGGTAGCTCAGTATCTTGCGCCGGGAAAACATATTGTTGACAAATATCCTGGCTGTATCGTTGGTCAGGTCCAGGAAGAGCATGCTGAATCCAAATATGTAGAGGTAGCGGCTGCTTCTATCCTAGCCCGGGCCGCGGCGCTGCAGCAATTGAATTATCTCAGTTCCTTGGCCGGATTTGCCTTGCCTAAGGGCAGTACCCATATTAGCTTAGGATTGCTAGAATTACAGCAGCGCGGACTAGAGTTTAAACACTTTGTTAAGATGGATTTTAGGAATGTACAGGAGTTTTTGAATAAATAAAACCCCTTTTATGTCTTTTATGTTCTAGAACCATATAATCATAACTCCACAACAAATACTTTTATAAACTTCCCTCGTCTCTTCCTTTCTATGCCCGAGCAAGCTCCCTTAACCGCAGAACAAAAAAAAGTGCTCCAGGAAAAGCTCCAGAATCTCTCTCCGGAAGAGCTGAAGCAGCTGCAACAGCAGCAATGTATCTTCTGCCAGATCGTCTCCGGCAAGATCCCTTCCAAAAAGATCTACGAAGATGAACAAGCCTTGGTCATCCTGGACATCAACCCCGCGGTCAAGGGCCATCTGCTGCTCCTGCCCAAAGAACATTATGCCATCATGCCCCAGGTTCCCGAAGCAATACTTAGCCATCTGTTCACGGTTTCTAAACGGCTCTCCCAGCTGCTGCTGCGGGGATTAAAAGCATCGGGAACGACTATCTTTATCGCCAATGGTCTGGCGGCTGGACAGCGGGCCCAACATCTGCTGGTCCATATCATTCCCCGGAAGGAAGCAGACCATCTGTTAGAGGTGGAAGAAAAAGTGGTCGATGAGGAAACCAGGACTACCTTCCAGGCCAGCATCGAGAACCGCTTCAATGAGCTCATTGGCCTTAAGAAGCAAGTTGTTCCAGTTGCGGAAAAGAAGCCGGAGTCAAAAATGGGAAAATCCAAAGTGGTTGCTGCTGAAGATTCTCCTCGACCTAAACCCGTACCTGCTCCGGTAAAAGTCCCTTCTCTTTCCAAGACTCCGGCATCGTCCGGAAAGAAAAAATCAGCTGTCCCTAAACCTATTGCCCAAGAGAAGGTTAGTTTAGATGATATCGCCAGCCTATTCAAATGACCATGAAATGCGACTATTGTGAACTGATCGAAGAGAACCGGGGCCTCATCTATCAGGATGATACTATAGTCATCGCAGTGAAAGATATCGCCGTCGTTCCCGGCCAAGTAACGGTCTTCCCTAAAAAACATTATACTATTATAGAACAAATTCCCGATGCCATCGTGGTGCAGTGTGCGTTGATGGCCAATAAAGTGGGAGTGGCAGTCTTCGAAGCTCTGGGCTGCCAGGGAACGAATGTCATCATTAAGAATGGCTTGAGCGCCGGACAAACCGTTCCTCATTGTGCCCTGGAAATCATCCCCCGGGCCGAGAATGATAATCTGCCTTTACGGTGGGAGCCCCAGCCGGTGCCAGAAGATGAATTAGAAGTGACGGCTTCTTTGCTGCGGGAAGAGCTGGCCAATTTGCCGCCGGACAGCGCCAAGGAAAAAGAGCTAACCAAAAATAAGGAGAAGCCAATTCCTGAAAAACCGGCGGATAATTACTTATTAAAATCAATACGCCGGATGCCTTAATCCTTTTTCAGCCGTAATTTAGGCTCTGATCTCTGCTTGATGGTCTGAAAGGTGATATCTTCGACATAATTGACGATCCGCTTTCGTTTTTCCTCCTCAATTTCCAGCTGGGTCAGGAACAGGTCCAAACGCCTATTCTTGTCCACTTCCGGGCTTTTCTTCTTTTTGCCGCTCATCGCTCTCTTTATGGTTGGCAACTATATAAATTTTTAGCTGAAAAAAGAGAGTATTTTTCCGTACGGCCGTTTTGCCCTTTTTCCTTCTTTCCGTCGCAATCTTTATAAAAAACACCACTCCTTAGGAGAAATATGAACATTCGTTTCTTCCCGCTGGACTTTGATTACAAACTCAAAGAGAACAAAGTAGTAGTGTACTTATATGGAAAAATGGAGGATGGCACCAACATCTGTGTCCTCCAGGAGCATCAGCCCTACTTTTATGCCCGTTGGAAACCTTCTCTGGAAGCATTATCGCCATCCTCCTCTCAGCCGGACTCCTTTCCACCGGAATTTCAGCAACTAAGCCTAGAAACGTCAGATGGAGTCGCCCGGACAACTGCAGTGGAAGAAGTGGAGCGGGAATTGCTGGGCATCAAAAGCACCTTCTGGAAAGTCTATGCTAATTATCCTAAAGCCGTTCCGGTCCTGGCTCAGCAGCTGGAATCGTCCGGCCTGGAAGTTTATGAGCGGGACATCTTATTCATCCATCGTTATCTGCGTGACCACGGTATCACTCCCATGACCTTAGTCGAAGCGCAGGGTGAATTTGTCCCTGACCAAAACCTCCGGGTTCCGGTGTTTCTGGCGCAACAGCTGCAGCAGTTCAGCCAGGAAGCAGTGCAGAAACTGAAAATATTGTCCCTCGATATTGAAACGTATGCAGAGAAGAAAGAGATCAGCCCGGTCCAGAATCCCATCCTGATGATCGGATTGTATGGTCAGGACCAGTCGGGACTGGAATTCCGGAAAGTGCTCACCTGGAAGCGTTTCCAGCATGAGCTGGGCTATGTGGAGCATGTTCAGGACGAAAGGGAATTATTGGAACGTTTTCGGCAGATCGTGATAGACTATCAACCTGATATTATCACTGGATATAATACCGATGGCTTTGATTTCCCCTATCTTAAAGTCCGGGCTGATAAATATAATCTCATCCTCAATCTGGGCCGGGATCACTCTGAGCTTCTGGCAGGCACTAAATCCTTCCGTGATGGAGAAGCAAAAATAAAAGGGATACTGCATCTGGACGTCTTTAAATTCATCCGCAACATCTTCGGCAAGGACCTCAAGACCGACAGTTATTCTCTCGATGCAGTGTCCTCTGAACTCCTGGGCTATAAAAAACATCCGGTGAATCTCGATGAGCTTTCCCATATTTGGAATCACGATCCCGATAAGTTGGTGGACTTCTGCATATATAACCTCCATGATGCCCATCTGGCTTTTAAGCTGTGTGAACTGCTGCTTCCGGACATGATTGAATTCACCAAGATCATCGGCCTGCCGACCTTTGACCTCATCCGGATGCGTTTCAGCCGTCTGGTGGAGAACTACATCCTGAAACGGGCGATAGAGTATAAAGTCCTGGCTCCCAATAAGCCCGGAGAATATGAATCGGGGCAGCGGAGGGAAGAGTCCATCCAAGGAGCCTTTGTATATGAGCCTACGCCGGGATTGTATCATAATATCGTCGTCTTTGATTTCCGTTCATTATATCCTACGATCATCACCGCCCATAATATTGGGCCGGAGGGCTTCCGCTGCCCGTGCTGTGCTGACACTGAACACGTCCCGGAGCAGGAAACGTACTGGTTCTGCCAAAAAGAAAAAAAGTTCCTGCCGACGGTATTGGAGGAATTGATTTTGCGGCGGGCGGACTTGAAACGCCTGATCAAAGAGGAAAAAGCTTTAGGCCATGAAATCAAGATGCTGGAAGCGCGTTCTTATGCCTTGAAGCTGCTGGCCAATTCATTCTATGGATATTTAGGTTTCTTTGGGGCGCGGTGGTATTGTATCGAATGTGCCGCTTCCACCACCGCGTATGCCCGGAACTACATTAAAAAGACCATCCATCAAGCTCAGGAAAAGGGCTTTCCGGTGATATATTCGGATACGGATTCATGCATGCTGCTCTTGGGCGAAAAGATATTGTCCCAGGCCTTTGAGTTCATGAATGAAGTCAACTTCAGTCTGCCTGGCAGCATGGAATTAGAATTCCAGGGATCCTATCCCAGCGGCCTTTTTGTCGCGCTGAAGAGCGGTGAAAAAGGAGCCAAGAAAAAGTATGCTCTTCTTTCCTCGGATGGGCAGGTAAAGATAACTGGTTTTGAGACCGTCCGCCGGAATTGTTCCCCGATTGCCAAAGAAATACAAGAGCACGTGCTCCAATTAGCCTTGACTGAAAAAGTACCGGAAGCGGTACGGTACGTCCGGGACATGATCAAAAAAATGAAACAAGGAGAGATTCCGTTGGAGCAGCTGATCATCAAGACCCAGATCACCCGGGAATTGGACAGTTACAGTTCCATCGCTCCCCATGTCGCCATCGCCTTGCGGCTGCAGCAGCAAGGAGAATCGATCCTTCCCGGCACGGTGGTAGAATATGTAATCATTACCGGTGAGGGCTTAGTGCGTGACCGGGCCGTTCTTCCGGACGAAGCCCGGGAACGAAAATACGATGCTGACTATTACATCTATCATCAGATCCTGCCGGCCGTATCCAGCATCCTGGCGGTGTTCGGCTATACTGAAGATGACGTGGCAGCGGACAGCAGCCAGATAGGATTAGGAAAGTTCTTTTAATGGCTGTTTTTTTAGCAACATACTCTTTAAGGTGAAACTATTCCTGAATGTTTCCCCTTATAAGATGAAACTATCTGTGTTTAGATGAGACCGGCCAGTTAATTACTTTTCAATTGTTTGTTGGGTATAAATCCCCACTGCTTGCAGTGAAGAGTATAAATTTTCCAACAAACATTAAAAAACCCCACAGCTTGCTGTGGTTGGGTTTTTTATTTATTACTGAATCTCCACCATTTACGATGGGGATGCGTCAATTTTTGCCTTTTATCCGTATTTTATTTTCATATACAAAATAGAAAGGGCCAGAACTAATCCCATTCCATTCATAACTGCTACTGGTCCATTCTGAATAATGACTGTATATATTATCCACAATGTTAAACTAGCGATAGAAATAATATACCGCTATACAGAAATATCCTTAGTCTGTTTTGTTTTCCAACTTTTGATAATTTGTGGCAGTAGAGAGATAACCACCAATATTCCAGCCGTATATCCTAGAATATCGATAAATAATATCATCTTACCTTACCTCTACCTTCTCAAACCCTTCCGACACTACCACTACTGCCGGGCCCGTCACCAGCCCGGTCAGCATATTCTCTTCGTAGGGAACATATGCTGATTGCCCCACCACGTTTCCATCATAGAAGAAATACTGGTTCCCTCCTTTCTTGAACGAATACATGATCTCATGGGCTTGCCCGTCAAAGAAAACAATATCAGGGATAGCCATCTGCGGAGTTCCGGCTACCAGCGTCTGCTCATAAGGATAATACAGTATAGTCAGCCCCGGTATTTTGGCCGAAGCAAACAAAATGACCACTTGATCCACCGGCTCTTTGAAATAAGTTGGGTTCAACTGCCCGCCAAAGGTGCCCTCTTCGGTAGAAGGAAAATCAGTAAGCCCAATGGTCTGAACACCTTCAGCCGGTGCCTCCTCCGCCTTCGTTTCCGGAAACAATATCCCTACCTTGCCGATAGAGTATAATACCAGGGTAATAACAATGAGTGCCAGAAAGAGATAGAGGATAGTCGTAAATCCATCCGGCTGGTACCTCCACCTCTTTTTTTGGCCCGAAAGGCTCTTAGTACGATGATGCATAGAGCACCATATTTCAGATACTTTTATATATTTTACTGTTTCTCTTCAATAGCGGGGTTAAATCTACATGAATATTGGAGGACAGGCGGTCGTGGAAGGAGTGATGATGCGCAATAAAGAGAATTTTGCCGTCGCGGTGCGTTTGCCCAATGGAACGATAAAGGTAAAGAAAGAAAAAAGCACTGCTTTTCCAAAATTATTTAACGTCATTCTTATCAGGGGTATAGTAGGGCTCCTCTATATGCTGGTTGACGGGATGAAAGCCTTGATCTGGAGCAGCAATCAGCAATTAGGGAAAGAAGAGAAACTCACCAACCGGGAAATATTCTTTGCCCTGGCCGCTTCACTGCTGTTTGCAGTGGTTTTCTTCGTAGGCTTGCCCTTCTTTTCAGCTCATCTGATCTATTCGGAAGGGCTGTGGTTCAATGCCCTGGATGGCGTGATTCGGGTCCTGCTCTTTGTCCTTTATGTCAGCCTCATTTCCCATATGAAAGACGTTAAAACCTTGTTCCGTTACCATGGCGCGGAGCATATGGCCATCTATTGCCATGAAGCTAAAAAAAGGGTCACGGTACAGAATGTCCGCCAATTCGAAAAAGAGCACCATCGCTGCGGCACCTCCTTCATATTTATGGTATTGCTGGTCTCCATCATCCTCTTCTCATTCATCAGCGGCCCCTGGTGGGTGAAATTACTCTCCCGGATCGTGTTATTGCCGGTGATTGTCGGCATCAGCTACGAATTGATTAAATTAGGGGATCGGCATAGGGATAATCTGCTGATGAAAGTATTTCTGGCTCCCGGATTATGGCTGCAGAAGATCACTACCAGAAAGCCCACTGATAAACAGATCCAAGTCGCCATAGCTTCCTTACAGGCGGTGGTGCGTTGAACGAAGCCTTAAATCAAATATACTATAGCATATTTCTCATAAGTGATCCGCAAAGATTCCTGCTTCCCGGCTGCGTTCAACTTTATCTAGAATAACGTAAGCAAATTGGGGAAATTTATAGCGAAATTCATCAGTAACCACGGTCAATCCATTGCTTTTTTCATCGAGATAAGGATTATCGGTCTGAAAAGGGTCTCCGACCAGGACTATTTTTGATCCTTCTCCCATCCGCGTTCCGATAGTTTTAATTTCCTGAGGGGTGAAATTTTGTGCTTCATCGACTAACATAAACGTTTGGTGAAATGTTTTTCCCTTAATATAATTGATCGGGCTAAATTTGATCCAATCATTATAGGCTGGATACTCTTTTCCAGCTTCACCTACAATCAGCTCCAGAGCACCTTCTATAGCCTCAAAATGAGGGGCGATTTTCTCATGGACTTCCCCTGGTAAATAGCCCAACTCCTTTCCTGTTTCTATCATCGGCCGAAAGATGGTAACATTGTGGTAGCGTTTTGGACCATCCGGCATAACCTGATGCAATCCTGCCACCAACGCTAACAAGGTTTTTCCCGTTCCGGCCTTCCCTAAACAAGAAATCATAGTAAGTCGTTCATCTAAACAAGCATCTAAGAGGAAATGTTGTGACGAATTTTTAGGTGTAATCCCTTCCACTCTCTGCTCTGGAGGAATTCTGAATAGTTTTCCTTCTCGATATTTTGCTAGAACTGATTGCGATCCATGTTTAAGTGTTACATATTGGTTTATCTTCAATAATTGATCGAGTTCTGAAGGACAGTGGGCTTCTTTCTTACTGTAAAGACTATTAATCAATCCCGGAGAGGTAATTTCAAACTCTACTTGCTGTTTAAATAAGGAGGCCACCTCAAATCTTACTTTGTCATGAAGATAATCTTCTGCCTCTACTCCAGAGATACGTGCCCGGAGGCGCAAATTAAAATCCTTACTCACTAAAATAATCTTCCGTTTAGAGTAGGTCGCCGATAATTTTTTAGCCCAGGCGATAAGTGCATCATCAACATACTCTCCTCTCCGGGAAGCTGATTCTTGATCATACACAAAGAATAACTTTCCACCTTTATCCCCTAAAGGTATGCCTTCCACTGAATTTTTTTTGCTTAATGGTTCCAATTGCCGGTTTAATTCCCGGGCATTAACATTAATCTCCTCGGTTCCTTTCTTGAAATGATCTATCTCCGTGGTGACTTCGTAAGGAATAACAATATCATTCTCTTCAAAACTATACAAAGAATTCGGATCGTGTAACAGTACACTGGTGTCTAAAATATACATTTTTTTCATGGTTGTAAAGCCTCGAGAATGGCGGCATATTCTGCTACATAGCGGTAGTTGTGCATGCCGCGCTGTAGCATCTTTTCATGATATTGTTGGGCTCCTTCTTTTAAGCGTTTCCCGAGAAGTTCATATTCTTTTTGGCTGGCCATCTTTTTGACGGTATCCTCAATAGAACGCTCTTCTAGCTTTTCTGGAAAATCTTTTTCGACATAGTTACGCTTTAAATCAGTGGCAGTAGATTTCCGCCAGATTAATTCTCCCAGGCAGATATATAAAAATCTACGGGTGAAGCGCTGGAACTCCTTTTTGAAATCCAGAACCACTTCTGGCCGGTAGAGGGTCTCTTTTGCCAACATAATGCCCGGAGAACAGTTTGCCGGCACAATGCTCACGGCACAGGCATACAATCTTCCCAGAGTTTCCACCGGCACTTTATATCTTTCATTGTTGTCTAACCGTACCGGAGGATCTTCCAGTTGCTTGATAATCTGATACAAATTGAAGCGGGTATTAGGTATTCTTTCTTGATTCATGAATAATCCTCCTGATTATACCAAAAGACATAAATTTTTATACAATTAGTTATGCAAAATGGGATAGTTTTCCCATTTGCACCAAAGGCTGCGGCCTTTTTGTGTCTTTTGTATATAATAAATGAATCTTTTGTAAAGTTATTTATGTCATTTACTATAGGTAGAGATGTCCCTATTTCTTTTTTATGGAAATAGTGTTTATATATGGATTTCGATAATGGAATAGTGGTGGTAGTAAATATATATTCTACACTATATCCACTTGGAATATGTCTAGTACACCACACTCCTTTGCCCTTCCTTCCTCACCCTGATGACCGTATCCACAAATGACTCTATCTTGGACTCATGGGATACGATAATGGTCTGCCCCAGATGGAGCTTCTCCAGCACCTCCCGTACCTTCTCCAGCTGTTCGGAACTGAAACCATCAGTGGGCTCATCCAATATCAGCACCTCTTTAGTATGGATCTGCTGGATGACTTCATTGATGACCCGGTTCAGGGCCAGCCGATAGGCCAGCGCTGCCGAAGTCTTTTCCCCCCCACTTAACTGAGTGAAATCAATCTCATACCCATTTTGCTCAATGACTGGAGTAAAGGTATCATCAATCTTGGAAAGCATGCTTTCATCTTCAATCAGCATTCCGAACCATTCCTGAAAGAGCTGATTAAACAAGCGGTGAATATGGGCCATGACCTGCTTCTCGATGGTGTAGGTTAGATTCAAGACCTGCTCTTCCAGCCAATGATGCAGTTCTTTCTTCGTACGAGCCTGTTGTTGCAGTTCTAGCAGCTCCCAGAGCTGTTGCTGTAGTTCTTGCTCCTGTTTCTGCAGTGTCTGCAGCTGGGTTGACCGCCGGGCCTGCTCTACTGCTATCGTTTTTTCCTGCTCCACACTTTCCGTAAGTAGTATTCTCTTCTGCGCCAGTCCTTCCCGGACCTTAGGGGTATGGCCTAGCTCCAGTTCCAACTGCCGGTAGGTTTCCTGCAACGCCGCGATAGAACCAGTATGATGCTCAAGTTGGGTGTTGATATCCTGTAGCTGCTGTTCCAGGAACTGTTTTTTGGCTGCTCTCTGGAGCAGCTGCTGCCATTCTGCTACTTTTTTCTGTAATTGAGGGATCAGCTCCTCCTGTTGCATAATCTTCCAGCGCTGATGTAGTAGGTTCAGCTCATGTATCCAGGAAGCGCGTTGTTTCTGCCGGTATTCCTGGCGTTGTTTTTTCTCTTCCAGCTGCTGCAATTCTATCTTTATTCTGGTAAGGGCATGCTCTGCTGCCCGGATATCATCCAGATGCTGTTCTATGCTTTGTTTTTCCAGGCTGAAATCCTGGTGTTTGATTCGGCCTTCGTGGAGAATCTGTTCTGTCGAGCGTATGGTCCCCTCTTCTTGTTCCAGTACCTTCCTCTTATGCTTCGGGGAAACGGTCTGCTGACAAGTAGGGCAATAATCCAGCTGGGTAATCGTTTTCAAAACTTCTTTTGATTTCAGGAGCACTATCCCCTGCTGGGCGATCCTTTCCCCCATGGTAAGCAACGATTCCTCTAATTCCAGTTTCCGGGTGAAGAGTTTCTCTTTTTCTGATATACTCAATAGCAGCTGCCGTTGGAACTCTGCTTTGGCTGGAATGGTGTCCAGATCCCGGACTAGCTGTTCAACCTCCGATTGCGAATCAAGCAGCGATTGCTGCAGGTGCTTTATATTATTTTTGAGGGTCTGCTCTTCTTCACGGATAGTCTGCAGTTGATCTTCCATCCCTCTCTTTTCTTGTTCTATGATCACCATCGACCAGCCTTCCGGAATATTATAACTGGAAAGCTCCTGTTGTACTTTTTCGCGCTGGTGCTGCACGGACCGCTGCTGCTTTTGCTTCTCCTGCAATATCAAAACAATAGTCCGGCAGTTTTGTTCCCGCTCCTGATACTGCCGTTCTTGTCCTTCCCACCGCTGCAATTCTTCCCGCTGCTGCTGAATTTTTTCCTGGATCTGCTGTAAAGATGGCTGCAGCCCTGCTAATGATAATTCTATACTCTTTTTTTCCTGTTCCGTTTCCCTAACCTGCAACTTGACTTTATCTACCGGCTCGAGTTTCGCTTCCAGAATCCTGATCTTTTCCCGCAACTGCCGCAGATAGATCTGTATATTCTCCCGGATAAGCTTATATTTATCTATATTGAACGCTTTACGGAGAATATCCTGGCGGATTTCCGGATCTTCCTGCAGGATGAATTTCATCTCCTCCTGCGGTGTATATACTGTATAGCGAAAGATATAA
>Ga0209541_10015251_pt1 | contig 11500 bp, 16 predicted proteins | sample RifCSPlowO2_01_FD_184027 | JGI IMG/M metagenome (GOLD analysis project Ga0209541, IMG submission 184027) | Groundwater microbial communities from Rifle, Colorado - Rifle CSP2_plank lowO2_0.1 (SPAdes) (version 2) | ecosystem: Environmental > Aquatic > Deep subsurface > Groundwater | place...
CAAGCCGAGAAGCAGGAAAATTTGCCGCTGGAGCAAATTATTCCGAGTCCCGATAGGCAGATGGGCGGAGCTAAAATAGGACAAACCACGCTTGAGGCTCTAATTGCCTTAGCTATCTTTGTGGTCACAATTACCACAGTGGCGACTGTTTACTTCGGCAGTCAGTCAGCTGTGGTTGATGCCCGGTTAAATAACCAAGCCCTTTATCTCGCCCGCGAGGATTTGGAAGAAGCTCGAGCCACGGCCAGAGATGATTTTGATTCCTTGGTCTCGAGTGAAACTACGAGCGGTCTTTATACGCGAGAAATTATTGTCGAGGATCTCTCTGCTTATAACAAAAGGGTGACAAGCCGGGTCAGTTGGGAAATTGATCCGCTTCGGCCTCAAGAAGTGGCGCTTGTGACCCATATTACTGACTGGAAATCGGTCGTGCCCATAGCCGGCAGCTGTAACCTCGGCCCCCTAAGCGGTAACTGGGCCGCGCCTCAAGTCTTAGGTTCTGGTGATCTTGGGGCTGGCAATCAAGGTACTGATGTGGTTGTCTCTCTGCCTTATGCTTATGTGAGCGGCACGGCTTCAGCTTCAGCCAAGCCTGATATTTTTGTTTTTGATGTTTCGAATCCTGCCTCCCCCTCGCTTGTTGCTTCCCGTGATATCGGCTCTCGAGGCATTAACGCACTCTCTTTGAAAGATAACTACCTTTACGCCGCCTCATCCAATGACAATAAAGAACTGATTATTTTTGATATCTCGAGCCCCACAAACATCGCCGAAGTTGGCTCAATTAATCTCACGGGCTCGGCTGGCGGCCTTTCGGTCTCGGCTTTCTCAAATGTCGCCGCCATTGGCCGGAGAGAAAACGAGGGCACCGAACTTTACTTTATTGATGTTACTAACCACGCCTTACCGGTTCTAATCACCTCGTTTGAAGTCGGCGAAGATGTAAACGACCTTAATGCCACTGAAACACGGCTCTATGTGGCGAGCGAGGCTGATAGCGGCGAGCTCGGCATTTTCAACATCAGCACACCCACAATCCCTAATCTGATTACTTATCATGATATTGCCGGCGCTGATGACGCCTTGAGCGTGGCCTTTCAAAAGCCGAGATATGTCTTTTTAGGCGACGAAGACGACAACTTCTTTATTCTGGAAATGACCGACGATTTTACCCCAACCATCCGCTCGGTGTTTGAAGTGCCAGGCGATGGCGATATTTACGATATGGTTTGCGTCCAGGGAGATCTCGCCTTTCTCGCCACCAAAGAAAGCAACCAGGAATTCTTTATTGTTAATATCGACGACTTTGATAATCCGGTCCAATACGGCTTTCTTAATTTTCCCCAAGTTGCCACTGGCATTGATTTTGCCGAGAACAAAGTTTTCATGTCGGTTCGAAGTAACGACGCCTTAAAAATTATTGGTCCTGGCCCATGAAACAGAAAAAGGGCTTCACCCTCATCGAGACCCTTATCTATGCGATCCTCGTCGCCACTATTATTAGCGGCGTTTTGATTTCGGTTTATCAAATGATCCAAGGTAGTGCCACCCTAAATACTCGGATTGTAGCTGAGGAAGAAGTTAATTTTATTTTCCGTAAAATTGTCTGGGCCCTGGCTGGAGCCTATAACATTAACTCACCCGGAGCAGGGGATACCGGAACGACTCTTTCAGTGGATAAAGAAAACTTTTCTGATAATCCAATTGTTTTTGCTCTTGACTCGGGTAATTTAAGCATTAAGCGAGACGACGAGGACCCGGTTATTTTAAATAATGAGAACGTTGCTATTCAAAATATAATTTTTGAGCATTTGGCCTCCGTAGGTGATAAGCCCGAGGGGATCAAGATTAATCTTTTTGTTGATAATCAGGCTTACGAAACAACAATCTATTTAAGGAGATGAGGAGTTCGCCTGGCTACATCGCCCTTACTTCAGCCATTATTACTTCGGTCTTAATTATGATTATTGTTTTTGCGATGAGCGGCGCGGCGATCTTGAACCGTTCCGACATCCTTGATGCCACCCACAAAGAGAGAAGTCTAGCCCTGGCTGAGGCCTGCGCTGAAGTGGCTCTACTTAAATTAGCTGAAAATCCGAACTATCTGGGGAACGAACCGCTAGTAATCGGCGAAGAACAATGCCAAATTCTTCCTCTCGAGACCCAAGGCAGTGACAAAATCATCAAAACCGAAGCCAATGCCGGCGGCGCCACGAGCCGCATCAAGGTGGCGGCTCGGAGCCAAAACCTAGATATTAACTCTTGGGAAGAAACAGCGAGTTTTTAACAAGTTAATTCTGTTATAATTAAGAAAAAGGTCGATTGTCTTTCTTTAAGAGAAATGAGGAAACGAATCAGAGAGATAGATCCAACGGGTTTTACTTTAATCGAAATTCTAGTCGTTATCGGCATTATCGCCATCTTGGCCGCTGTTGTTATTATCGCCATTAACCCGGGCCGGCAATTTGCCCAATCAAGAAACACCCAAAGATGGAGTAATGTGAACACCATCCTGAATGCGGTTGGCCAGAACATGGCTGACAACGATGGCACTTTCACTTGTGCCGCCGGCGATGTCCCAACAACCGCCACCGAGCTTGGCAGCGGCGTCGGTAACTACAATATCGAGCCCTGTATTGTACCGACTTACGTTTCGGTAATGGTACTTGATCCATCGGGCGGCACCGCGGCCGCTACTGGCTACGAGATCCAGAGAGACGCGACTACTAGCCGGATTACAGTATCAGCTCCCAGCGCTGAATTAACCGAGACCATCGGGGTTACTCGGTAACTAAATTAACTGGCTTTTTACCCTCTGGCTGAATCGTTTTCAGAACGAGTTTATTTTCTTTAATTAGAGCTTCGAGAAGTTTTATCCGCTTTGGCCTGCCCTGAGCCTGTCGAAGGGTCCAGACGCCTGGTTCAGGATTAAAAGCTCTAATTTTCCTTTCGATCTCAAAAACTTTTTCTTTATTCTCGCCGCTTGTCGCCGCCTTGAGCTCTTCAGGAGAAATATAAGCATCCTCGATTGTAAATTTTTTAGTATAACTAGCCTCCGCTTCATCTTGGGGCAGGGGAGTAATCTCGCCTTTAACAAACTTCGGCAAAGTTTCTACTAAAAGTTCGGCCCCCAGCTCCGCCAATCTCTTCTCTAATTCGCGCGAATTAGAGAAGAGATTATCCAAAAGGAGTTTTCGTTGAGCCAAAATTGGGCCGTGATCTACTTTCTCATCCATTAAAAATAAACTGACACCGGTTTCCGAAACACCTTCCAAAATAGCTGATTGAATCGGGGTGGAGCCTCTAAATTTCGGTAAAAGCGACGGATGAACGCCGATAATACCAAGTCGAGCTTTTTTTATCACTTCAGCGGGCACAATCTGCCCATAGGCAGCCAAAACACCAAAATCAGCCTCCGTGAAAAGCTCATCGCTGACACCGACGAGCGCCTCTTTGTTCGCCGGCTGAAATACCGGAACGCCATGCTTAAGCGCTAACGTTTTAGCCGGCGGAGGAGTGATAATCTGGCGTCGGCCAACTGGCCGATCCGGATTACAAACCAAGGCTTTGGGCACCCAGTCATTCCCAATTAATTTTTCAAGAATAATAGCGGCAAAGCTCGGCGTGCCGAAAAAAACATAATTATTTCTTAACATGGTCGCTGATAAGTTTGCCATTTAGGTGGTCTACTTCGTGCTGGAAAATCCTGGCTAACAACCCCCGGGCCTTAATCTTCACCCTCTTACCGTTCCGATCAAAACCCTTGAGCACCACCTCCTCGGCCCGCGGCACCTCAACATAGGCTTCGGGTACGGAGAGACAACCCTCAACGCCGAAGACTTTAGTTTTTGAAACATTCACAATCTCTGGATTAAAAATGGCGTAAAATTTATTATCTGCCTTCGCCACAAACATTTTAAAATCGAGTCCGACCTGGTTGACGGCGAGTCCGGTACCGTCGGCCGCATCCATTATCCGCCGCATTTCGCGGATCAGGTCAGCCACTTCTCTTTTTGTGAATTTCTTAAAATCGAGCTCCGGAACTTTTTTCCCCAAAAATTTCTTCTGCTCCTTGTCCTCAATAGTTAAAATCTCCATCATTTTTTCTTCGACATCTGGGTGAAAATCCTCATAAAATAGGCACCTTTTTTCTTAACCCTTTTTCTTTCAGCCACCGACTTAGCCAGCTTAAATAAGAAGTCTGGCTCATGAACTTTGGCGAGCTTCATATAAAGAGATTTATGTTTTTCATCTTCCAAAATTTCAGCCAGAAGCAATCCGACTAGTTGATGTTCCTCGTAAACCTTAGACTTTTTACCCCTCCTCCTTATCTCCTCTAGATATTCTTCTTCCATCAATTATTTGGTATTATACCAGAACTAAGCCTCACTGAAGTGAAGTTTAAATTGAACAAAAAGATAATCTTAGCCGTCCTTATTTTTCTAGCGGTAGCCGGCGCCTCGACTGGCGGCTATTACCTTGGCTACCAAACGGGGCTTGATGAGACGAGAAATATTACTATCGAGGGTCTCACTGGGGCCGAAACTCCAGAAGGAATTGGTGCTGATTTCGGTATTTTTTGGGAAGCCTGGGACACGATTAAAAAAGCCTATATCCGCGGCGGCGAACTCGATGACCAAAAACTGATTTACGGTGCGATTAGAGGCTTAACCGAAGCCCTTGATGATCCAAATACGGTTTTCCTTAGTCCCGAAGATTCAGAAAAATTCAGCGAAGACATCCAGGGCAGTTTTGGCGGCATCGGCGCTGAAATCGATGTCAGGGATGGCCAGTTGATCGTCGTCGCGCCTCTTAAAAATACGCCCGCCGAAAGAGCCGGCCTTAAGTCCGGTGATCAGATTCTTGAGATAGACGGGCGACCGACCGAAGAATTAACCGTTGATGAGGCGGTGAAGCTAATCAGAGGAGAGCTGGGAACAACTGTTACCCTTACCATCGGACGGGAGGAATGGAACGAACCAAACGAAATCAGTATTGTCAGAGAAAATATCCAGATTCCGACGGTAGAATGGGAAATGAAAGAGGGTAATATTATCTATCTCAAACTTTATAGTTTCACCGCCAATGCCCCCCAGGCCTTCTATCAAGCGGTACTCCAGGGTCTGCAGGCGAGAGGTAAGGGGATGGTGCTTGATTTAAGGAATAATCCCGGCGGTTATCTTGATGTATCGGTTAACCTGGCCGGCTGGTTCCTGGATCGGGGTGACGTGGTAGTAATTGAAAGATTTAGCTCGGGCGAAGAAAAAGTTTTCCGAGCCCGGGGCAATGAGGCCCTAGCTAATTTCCCGGTAGTGGTTCTCGTCAATGAGGGTTCGGCTTCAGCCTCGGAGATTCTAGCCGGCTCCCTTAGGATTAATCGAGACACGGAACTCGTGGGCGAGAAAAGTTTTGGCAAGGGAACAGTTCAAGAATTAGAAGAGCTAAGCGACGGCTCGACTTTAAAAGTCACTATTGCTAACTGGTTACTCGCCGACGGCACCCTTATCGAAGGCAATGGACTAGAGCCGGATTATCCAATCCCGCTAACCGGAGAAGACACTCAATCTGGTCGGGATCCTCAACTCGAGCGAGCGATCGAACTCGTTAAACAAGAGATAAAATGAAGGTTGTCCTGCTTCAAGACATAAAAAATTTAGGCCGGAAGTACGAGGTCAAAAATGTAGCCGATGGCTACGCTCGGAATTTTCTTATCCCTCAAAAAATAGTTGAGCCCGCCACGTCAGAGAACGTTGGAAAACTGGAAACTAAACAAGCTATCTTGGCCAAGGAACTTGAGAAGCTCAAAACTAAGCTCGAGCAAGTGAAACAATCTGGGCCAATTATCTTTAAAGTGAGAACGGGAGAGCGGGGAGAAGTTTTTAGCTCAGTCACCGATTCGGAAATAAAGGAAAAACTAATCGGAGAATACCCCGAACTAAAAGACGCTCCTTTTAAAATTGGAACGGTTCACTTGAGAGAGCTCGGTGAACACCAGATAGAAATCGATTTAGGGCAGGGGATTAAAACCGAAATTACGATTTTGGTTGAACCTCAATCGCTTTAGCTTTACGGACTTTGCCGTCAAAACGAGTCTTCCGCCTGGTCGTGAATTTAACCAGGCCCGTGATTCGAGCGTAGAGCGTATCGTCAGCTCCTCGACCGACATTCCGGCCAGCCAGAAACTTAGTGCCTCGCTGACGAATTAAAATCTCGCCCGCCCTGACCGCTTGACCGTCATAGCGCTTAACCCCTAAACGTTTCGAGGCGGAGTCTCTGCCTAATTTAGTTGTCCCACCTGCTTTAGTCTTCGCCATATTTATCTGAGTTAGTATCTATTAGAATAAAAACGATGTCAAGAATTAAAGAGTTCTATAAGAGGCTTCAAGCTTTAGCCCAGGAGTCCTATATTCAAATAGCACTTCTCGTATTTTTAATAAGTCTCTTAAGTTTTGGTATCGGCTATCTTGTGGGCCGCGACTGGCAACGAACACCAATTATTATTGAAAATAATCCTACTCCTTAATCCTCTTGGAGTAGCTCCGCCTCCAAGAGGAAAGCGAAGCTACTCCCTATCGAGCATGTCGGGAGGGAAAGGGACACGGCCGCCGGGTCCGGGCATCTCCTCGCGCCTTGTGACCGCCGGGGTCGAGAGACCCTGTATCCGGAGCGCTTTCTTGCGCCGGGCGACTCCAGCCCGCTGGACTTCCGTCTCCACGCCACTGGCTGCCGAGAGCGCCTTAACGCCCTCGAGAAAACCGTGGAGATACGCCCCGCTCGTCGTGGTTCCGGTCCAGCTCCCCAGCGGACCCCGGACCTCCACGTGGTGAATGGTCACAGGAGAACCTTCGCTCGCCCTGGTCGATGTAATCTTAACCTTCGACACCTTCATCGCTTCACCCCCCTACATCTTCTGCCAGTCGATCAGGGCCTCGGCTAGACCCTGAAGGATCGGTTTCGTCTCCTCGAGTGGCCGCTCCTTAAGAAACTGAAGCGGCGGAGCATCATCAAGCTCGGGTCTGGATGCTTCAAACCAAGCCCGAGCCACGGGCTCACTAACGTTTCGCCGAGAGAATTCATCGACTATCTCAAGAGCTAGACGCATCCTCCGAACTACCTCATCAGTAAAACCCTTGCGGAACTCGAGCCACTCAGAGACCCTTGTCTTGTCGACTCCCGCTAAATAGGCGATGGCCTCGATGCCGAAGACACTCTTGAATTTGATGGCGATAAGATACGCCACCCCGTTCATCCGCAGCCTCCCTCCTATTATCGAAGAACCGAGTAGATACTAACAATAAAAAGCTATTGTTGTCAAAGATAACCGACTAGTTTCAGCCAATAATCGTTTTCCCACTCCCAAAGTTTTTTAGCGCTCAAAAAGGCCTGATAATCGTCCTGCCAATAAGGGAATTCCTTAAGTTCAACTTCGCCCGCAAGCTCTGACCATTCATGTTCTGATTCAATGCAAGGTTTAGTGCCGTTATTAAAATGATTCCTGATTTTTTCCCGGCCGCCCTTGATTCGGCGGATGGCACCGCATTTCAAACACCGCTGAATCTGATCAATTCTTAAAATCCAACGGGTCTGAAGATTTCTAAATTGGTCGATGAGCGGCGCGAGATAAGCGGCGGTCTGAAGATTATAATCGCGATAAATAGCTTGGGAAGTTTTAATATCCATTAAGCCGAACTTGCCGTCAATCAAAGCCAGGGCGTCGATCGTCCCGGCATAACGCTCGTTGAAATTTATAATTCTTTTTTCAACCCATTCTCGATCAACTTGAATGCTCCTCTCGGCGATAAATTTTCGAAAAGCTTCAATGGCCGGGGCGATGTCCGGCGTCACAATCGGCTGGTCACCAACCAAAATGGCCTCGGCGGTTTCGTGAACCCTAGTTCCCTCATCGGCCGATTTCTTTTTGATCGCCTCGCCCGCGGCAAAACCCTCAAGCTCGGCGTAAAAACGATAAAGAGCCGGTTTGGCCTTAATGTTAACGATGCTCGTTACTCGGGGATACCAGACATCATCAATAACATAACCATTAGTGCCTTTAAAATGATTTTCGTCTCGGTAATACATAAGCGATGTTATTCTAACAGTCCCGAGGCGAGGTTCACAATGTCGCCGGCGCCCATCATCACCACAATTGCCGGAGTAGGGGACGGGACGAGCCTCGCCACTGTCTCCTTGAGCTTCTCTTCTGAGGAAAGATGAATAACTTCCTTCGGCCCATTCCTCCTTTTTCTTACGGCCTCGGCTAACTTCTCCGAATTAATCTTGGGATCTAAAGAATCGCGGCCTATAACCCGGTAAACATCGAGAAGAATCAGGGCATCAACCCGATCAAAGCTCTCGACAAAATCTTTGAATAAAATCTCGAGCCGGCGGCTCTGGTGGGGCTGAAAAACGCAGATAAGGGGATGATCGGGGAAGGCTTCCTTAAAAGCGGCAAGGCTCGCTTTAATCTCGGTCGGATGATGAGCATAGTCATCGTAGATAAGAACATCTCTATGAGATGCCATCGTGCCTCGGCATTCCATCCTCCGCCAAGCGCCTCGATAGTCTCCAATAACCTCGAGGGCTATCTTCTCGGGCACGCCTAGTTTCCGGGCGGCGGTTAAGGCGCCGAGGGCATTCGACAGATTATGTCTCCCCGGAATTTTAATGACTGATTTAATTTCCCCGACATCCTTATCATCCGTTAAACTAAACCAATCTATCTCGCGATTTATTTTCGGCCGAAGTGAGAAGAGGGGAGGATCATCCTGGTTTAAAACCAAAATCCCATCCTCTTTTAAATTACTAATAAACCTGAGGAAGCTCTTTTTAACATTGCCAAAATGTTTAGCATAATCAAGATGCTCCCGGTCAATGTTGGTGATTAAGACGAGAGTAGGGGAGTAATTTAAAAAGGCATCCTGATATTCATCGGCTTCGATGATGAGAACATCGCTTCGGCCAGAACGAAAGTTTTTTCCGCCAGCCGGCGGACCGAACTCTTTAAGTTTGGTGCCGATAATCACGGTCGGGTCGAGTCCGGCCCGAACGAGAATTAAAGAGAGCAGGGCAGTGGTCGTACTCTTACCGTGGCTGCCAGCCACCGCCACTGTCTTAAATTGACGGGTAAGCTCTCCCAAGGCCTGAGGATAAGTTCTTATTGAAATACCTAGTTCGCGAGCCAAACTTAATTCCGGATCATCATCAGGAATGGCTTGACTATAAACTACTAAATCCGGCTCGGAATTGAATTTCTCAAAATGACCAACCCCAACTATTGCTCCTTCTTTTTCAAGTTCTTCAAGAATCGGGGATGGAGAGAGATCGGAGCCGCTGACTCGAAAACCCTGGCCGAGGTAGTATCGAGCCAGGGCGCTGACCCCAATCCCGCCTATTCCGATGAAATGAACTGAACCCTTATTCCTGGTTAAATCGATCATTCTGGGTCAATTTTGAGCCAAAAACAGCGATCTGGACAGCCCTCTAATATCCTAGGCAAACCAGGGGATATCCCCACTAACCCCACTTGTCTAATTAGGGCAGTTGCGTATAATTTAGATTAAAAGCAATGGTATAGCTGACCATTATGAAACAAACGCTTAAAACGCACCTCCCGGACTTCCTCGACTGGCTCGATATAGAAAAGGGTCTATCTTCCAAATCGCAAGAGAACTACGCCCATTTTTTAAAACAATTTTTTGATTGGCTCGAGAAAAATAACCTCAGTGATCTTACTCCCCAAGGTCTTAACGAGAAACATATCTGGCAATATAAGGTTTATCTTTCGCGCCACAGATCCCTGAAAAGATCAACCCAGAACTATTATCTAATTGCCCTGCGCTCCCTCCTAAACTACTTTCTGGAAAAAGGCATCACTTCCCTACCCCCGGACAAAATTAGGCTGGCGCGCGAAAAGGAAAAACAACAAATCCGTTTTCTCAAAAGAGAAGAGCTTGAAAAATTTTTTGACGGGCCTGATACTTCAACCTTTTTAGGATTACGAGATCGGGCGATACTGGAGGTATTATTTTCTACCGGCCTGCGCATCGCCGAATTAGTCGCCCTCGATCGCGACCAGATAAAAATCCCGAAAAATTCTTCGGAAGAGTTAGAAGTAGTTATTACTGGAAAAGGGAAAAGAGTACGTCCGGTTTATTTTTCTCCCCGCTCCCTTCAATGGCTCGACCGATACCTTAAGGAACGCGCCGATACCGATCCAGCTCTTTTTGTCACTTATAGAAACTATAAAACGAAAACGGGCGCGAATCGGATCTCTCATCGCACCATCCAAACAGCCTTTAAAAAATATGCCGTCCGTTCAGGTATTCCTCTTGATACCACCCCCCATGTGATGCGCCACAGCTTCGCCACAGACCTACTTTCGCAGGGCGTTGATATCCGAACCATTCAAGAATTTCTTGGTCATAAAAATATCGCCGCCACCCAAATTTATGCCCACCTAACAAGCAAACAGCTCAAAGAAATCCATAAAAAATTCCACAGCAAGATATGACTATTCTTTCGCTTAAAACTCGTAGGTTTTATCGATTTCAAGAACGGTGAACTGTATCCCCTTTGATTCTAAAATCTGCGATGGTGATCGGTGAACTGAACGAGCAGACTGTAAGTTCGCATCGTGAATTGGAAAACAAATTTTTGGTTTCAACTCGGCGGCATAATCAATCGCTTCAGATATCTTGAGCCAGGGGGCGGCCACGGGCAAAGCTAAAATTCCAACAGGTTTCCCGGGGTTAGTGAAGGCATCGCCCGGATGAAACAAACGATTAGCAATAAAGTAGCCAGTATTCTGAATCACGGGGATCGACGAATGAATAATGGCGTGCTCTTTGCCGAGCGCCTCAATTAAAACTCCGTTTTCGGTAGAACTCTCGCCATCCTCAACCACGCTATAGGCTATCCCCTCTTTCTCTAAAAGAGCGCCAACGCTTTTATTAGTAATAAGCTTTGCTTGGGGATTATTTTTCAAAACCGCCTTCAGCGACTCGATATGAAAATGATCCCCATGCTCGTGAGTAATAAGAACAACGTCAATATTCTGAGCGTGATTCTGCCCATCTGAAAGATTCCCCGGGTCAATCAAAATCCTCACCCCCCCCTCCTCCACTGAAATACAAGAATGGCCGAACTTAGTGATTTTCATATAATTTTATTCAAAGTTAAGGAAATCGTTGCCCCAGGAGCAAAATTGGCAGGTGCTGTGAGCTGATGGCTGGGGTCCCCGTAAAAGCTCGACCGCCTGCCCAAAAACCTTGTAAGCCACTTTAGGATTAACTTCTACTTTCCGAACCTCGACATTGAATAAGATCCTCCCCTCTTCCAGCACTTCTTTAGGCGAATAGAAAATCAAATAAGCAAAGTCTTTGTGTTTATAACCGTTCTTTTCAAGTAATAAGGTATAGACATTCAGCTGGTTTTGATAATAGGTATGGGAATCATCTTTAGCGAGCCAGCCCCGGGTTTTGTAATCAACCGGGATATAGTG
>Ga0209541_10015252_pt1 | contig 11500 bp, 8 predicted proteins | sample RifCSPlowO2_01_FD_184027 | JGI IMG/M metagenome (GOLD analysis project Ga0209541, IMG submission 184027) | Groundwater microbial communities from Rifle, Colorado - Rifle CSP2_plank lowO2_0.1 (SPAdes) (version 2) | ecosystem: Environmental > Aquatic > Deep subsurface > Groundwater | place: Rifle...
CATGCTCTCTTGCTTTTATTATTGATTTCTTGTTTTCTAAGGGGTCATGCAAAACTGCTATTACCTGCCCTTTTTTAATTGCTTCTCCTAATTCAACCTCTATATGCAGGATTCCTGCAAAATGAGCAAGATAACCTTCTCTATCCTGCAGAAAGAATTGTCTCATTGGCAGGTCAAGAGTTCCTTGCATGTTATCATTGTAAATTAAAATATTGTTAATTCCGCGAACCCCCTGCTCTATGAAGTTGTCATTAATAATTAAAGCCCCGCCGATTTCAACTGTTAATACTGGGAGGTTCAGCTTATGGAATGCTTCAATAGCCATCATGCCTGGCAGCCCTTCCCTCTCTAAGATAATGTCGGTGCCAAGAGCATAACTCATCTCTCTTAATATAGGAGATTTATCCTCTTTGAAGATTCTTGGATGTGGGAGGAGAATGTTCTTGCTGCCATCATGCAGGTCAATTCCATAATTGCATCTTGCTATTATCTCTTTCATTAAATTTTCTGCTATTTGATAAGAAACAGAATTTCCTTTTTTTCCGAAGCATCTGTTTAAATCAAGGTTATCAAATGGGATGTAGCGGGTTCTTGCCCTGAAACCCCATGGATTTAATAATGGAATAATAATAATTGTTCCCTTAACCTTATTGATGTTTAGCCATTTTAAAAACTGGTTAATTGTTTCAATTGAGTTAATTTCATCCCCGTGGATTGCTGCTGAGATAAAACATGTTTTGCCTTCTCTTCTTCCTTTTGCGATAATTATTGGGAGCTCGAGCTTTTTTTGCTTATAATGAGCGACAACTAATTTTCCTTTCGTTATTTTTCCAGGAATTGCTTTGCAGGAACCGATTTGCATATTTTTGATGAGAGATTGTTTTATATATAGCTTTTCTTTTTTATTGATATGTTAGACCAGCATTTTATGATTGATGATAAATTAGTAAAGAGAATAGTTGATGCTTTAGAGATTAAAAAAAAGGATAATGTCTTAGAGATTGGTGGAGGAAAAGGGGCTTTGACACAAGAATTAGTAATGAGAACAAAAAATATCCATGTGATTGAGCTTGACCCTTCTCTATCAAGATTTTTGAGGCAAAAATTTCCAGAGATTAAAATTATGCATGGAAACGCTCTTGCTGGAGAGGGATTTGAATATGAGAAAATTGTTGGAAACTTGCCTTATTCTATCTGCGAGCCATTTATGAAGAAACTATTGAAGAGTAAATTTAAAAAAGCTGTTTTAACTGTGCCTAAAAGTTTTTTAGCTGATGGGTTGCTGAAGAGAATAATGCGGTTGTTTTTCAGCATTAAAACTTTGGAATTTGTTCACGGCACTGCTTTTTCTCCTCAGCCAAAAACAGAGAGCAAGGTTATTTTGATTGTTCCAAGAAGATTAAAGCAAAAAGCTCAGTTGGTTAAAGAGGTTTATCTGCAAAATGATAAAGTTTTGAAGAATGCTCTGAGAGAAGCTTACTGCAAAGCATACAATACAACAAAGAAAGAGGCTGTGAGGCATATGCCTGAGATTGGTTTTTTAAATAAAAAAGTGTATATGTTAAGTACGGACGAATGGGTTGCTTTATTGGAATCTTTGAATATTCGTGGCTGACTATTAGAAAAGGTTATTAATTCTTTGCTGCTCATTCTTTTTATGCGGTAATCATACAGTGGTTAGTATCCGAGCTTCCCAAACAAATCCTTTTCTTAGAAAGGAAAGGCCTTGTATCTCCAAAAGAACTAAGAATGGAGAAGGAAAGAGCTCGTAACCGGGGTTCAAATCCCCGTTACCGCATTCAAAACCTTTTAAAAGGTTTGTCGCTTGTTTTTTCAGGGGGTAAAGGATATCAAATACTTTTATATTGTTGTATATCTCTTTGTATCTGTAATTTTTAGTACAGATATAGAAGCTTCTTTCGGCTTTGATGTTTTTATTGATCACAGCAATGTGGTTCAAGATGCTAAGCAAAGTATAGACTTGGAATATGGTTCATATAAAACTTTAAACGTTGGGGTCAAAAGCCAGAATCAGTGGTGTGATATCGAATGTAATATTAATATTGATCGGAGTTCCTTTGCAGATTTTCCTAAGATCGTTCACAACGGTCCAGAGAGTTTCAAGAGTTATACAATTAACGCGCCTTTAAAGGGTCGGGAGGGTGGGCAAGACCTAATCACTATAAACATTAGGTGTAATCAAATAGATTCATTAACCTGTGATCCCCTCCCCGTTGTAGATTCAAAAGATGTTATCATTAATGTAAACTACCACCTAACTCGGGTTCAGAAAGAGGCTAGAGACTATGTAAGCTCAAATTTACCGCAATTAACAAACGATCTGACCTCAGCGGATACAGAGATTAAGGGATTAGAAGATAAGTTATCTCAACTAACACCAAATGTAAAAGCGGGTTCTGTAAGGGGAGGTGTAAATACTTTAAGAGGGAAATACTCGTCTTACAAAATTGAGGCTAATACGGCAAAGTCTTTATTTGAAGACCTAGATTATGTTTCTTCTAAAAATGCCTTCAGAAACGATTTAGCGTCTGATGTTAACAAACTTATCACTGGTTCTACATCTTTAGAGGAAGCTTTAAATTCTATTATAAAAAGGCATAATGAATTTGCTACTAAGCTAAGCTCTTTGATTCGGTTGAATGAAAACATTAAGGAGAGGTTAAGAATCTTAAATGAAGATAATGCTATTACCTCTGAAATAGAAGGTGTTGCTTTTAGTTTCAATTCAGGTAATTTTGATAGTTATGATTCAATAGAATTGGATATTAAAAATCTTGAGCTTAGGGGGCAGGTTATAGAAAAAGATTTGGCTGAAAAAATTGAATCTCTCAAAAAAGATGCTGTTTTTGTATTCACAACCGAATCTAGCAGAATTTGTAAAAATGAAAATGTATGTATCCCTCTCGGTTCCGTAGGAAGTATTGAATCTGCTTGCTCTGGATTAAAAGAACTTTCGATGAAAGTTGCTGCTGAAAACTCTAAAAGAAAGATTGATTTTGATGATCTAAAAAACCAGATTAGAGATTTTGATGATAATATAACTGAGATTAATAACAAAATAAATGAGTTAAATACTAAACTTAAAGGTAAAGATTTGGACATTAAACCTTGTAGTTCCTTAATTGAGCAAATAAATGCTCAGATACAAAATAAAAAGATTCCCAATTTGAATGATATAAAAAATATCTGTTTGAATATGGACTCCCAATTAGAAGGTGGGAATGTTAAATCAAAAGGAATTTTAGGTAGGATTTTTAGTAAAATCTTGCATTTATTTGGTGTAGAAAATGATCAAATTAAAAACATTGAAAAGTTAAATGAACCAGGAGAGCCTTCATTTATCTCTCTTTCTAAAGATGCAGATCAATTTATTTCCTCTAAATGTGAATTCACTTCGGAGGAGATTAAAGGGCATTATAACATATCGACAATTCGAGTGATTGATAAAGAAATAAAAGGTGAATCAATCGGTGAAACTAAAGAGAAACAAGAACAGTGTTGCGTAGCCCAAGAATGTACACCTTGTTGTTTAGGCGACTCTTGTAAGAAAGACCCGTCTACATATCCTATAATCTTTGTCCATGGTCATTCTGCAGAATCATGGAATAGTCTAGACTATTCTGTAAACTCTTTTGGGAACATGCAAGATAAGCTTAATAGGGAGGGTAAATACATATCTGCAGGCATTCTTTTGCCTGATACTGAAACCACAAGTGTAAATCCTGGAGATTGGGGTAAAGTTAAGAGACCAGTGAGTGTACGAATTTCCTACTATAATGGGGTCTATGACAAAGAGGGTAGAACTGTCGGAAAGAGGCAGGATCAATCTATTGACATTTACTCGCAAAGGCTTAGTAAACTCGTTGACAACGTTCTGCTATATACTAATAAGGATAAAGTCATAATTATCGCCCATAGCATGGGAGGTTTAGTTTCCAGAAACTATATTAAAAAGTATGGTGGAGGAGAAAAGGTGTACAAGTTAGTAACAATTGGAACGCCGAACCATGGCGTCTACACCGATGACTTAGCTGGAGGTGCACCAACAGGTCTATGTGGGCTGACTCACTTGAATCTGAACCTTCCTGAATGTAAAGACATGGTATTTGACAGCTCTTTTATTCAAGATTTAAATGCTGGTTCTGAGGTCAATCCTAAGGTTAAAACCTTGGCAATTGTTGGAGCCTGTGAGGGATGTGAATCTTTTACAAATGGTTATCCTAGTGATGAAGTCGTTAGAGTTGCTAGTGCTGAGTTAAATGGTGCTAAGATTGTTCTTATTAATGGCAGCAAGATAAAGTGGCTCGATACATTTCATCAGAATTTAGTAAGAAACGAAAAGGTGTATAGTGAGATTAAAAAGTTTTTAGATTCTAAATAATCTTTAAAAAATTCAAAACCTTTTAAAAGTTCTGCGTAAGACAGATTGTATGGTTGCAAAGAAGAAATTCTATATTACTACTCCGATTTACTATGTGAATGCAGAAGCTCATGTGGGGCATATTTATACCACGATCGCTGCTGATGTTATTGCTCGATGGCATCGATTACAAGGAGAAGATGTTTTCTTTTTAACGGGGACTGATGAGCATGGTCAGAAGATTCAGGAGATTGCTGAAAAAAATAATCTTAAACCTAAAGAATTCGTTGATAAGATAAGCACGTCGTTTAAACAGCTCTTCCAAGCTTATAATATTTCAAATGATTTCTTCATTAGGACTACAGATAAAAAGCATGAGGAAAGTGTCAAGAAAATCCTGCAAAGGTTGTATGATTCTGGGCATATTTACAAAGGACATTATGAGGCGTATTATTGCATTGGATGTGAACAGTATTTGAATGAAGCTGATCTTGTTGAGGGTAAATGTATTCTACATAACCGGGTTCCTGAGTTGAGAAAAGAGGAGGCGTATTTGTTTAAACTTTCTCAATTCCAAGACAAGCTTTTGAAAGTTATCGGGTCTGGGGAATATTGCATCTTGCCTGAAAGGAAGAGAAAGGAGATTCTAACCTTTATTCAAACTGGATTAAAAGATATTTCCATTTCCAGGCAGAAAAAACAAGTTTCCTGGGGTGTTGAATTGCCCTTTGATAAGAACCATACCTGCTTTGTATGGGTGGATGCTTTTTGGAATTACTTAACCGGGTTGGAGATGAATCATAATTTTAAGAAATTCTGGCCTGTTGATGTGCAGTTAATGGCTGGTGACATTTTAAGAGTTCATGCTACGATTTGGCCTGCATTGTTATTAGCTACCAAAAATAAATTGCCTAAAAAACTCTTTGTGCATGGCTATTTTACCTTTGATGGGAGGAAGATGAGCAAGACGCTTGGAAATGTTGTGAATCCTATGGAGCTTGTGAAGAAATACTCTGTTGATGCGGTGAGATATTATCTCTTTAGGGATATTCCTTTCGGCGAGGATGGCGACTTCTCCGAAACTGCGTTGAAAGCTCGCTACAACGGGGAATTAGCAAATGATTTGGGAAATTTAGTGAGCAGAGTATTAAGCCTGGCTGAAAAGAATTTCAATGGGAAGATAAAGAAACATCCTATTGATAAGAAGCTCTCTGCAAAATTGGATTTAAAAAAGATTAGTAAGCATATGGAGAATCTTGAATTGCACCTTGCTCTGCAGGAGATTATGGGGTTTGTTAGAAATTGCAACAAGCATGTGAATGATGAAAAATTGTGGGAGAAGAAAGGAAAAGACTTGGGATTGCATTTGTACAGCTTGTTGGAGGCAATAAGAATTTCTGCTTTATTGCTGCAACCTTTTATTCCTGAATCTACGGGAAAAATTAATAAACAGTTGAGTATTCAACTCGGTAGCTTGAAAGATTGCAAGTTTGGACTGGTTAAGAGTTATAGCGTGAAGAAAGAAGGGATATTGTTTCAGAAGGTGGATGATGAGAAACATTCGCATCAGCAAATCGATTATTTTTCTATAGAACCACAATTAAAGAAACAGGGAATAAATGTTTGCATGGCTCTTATTAAAAACGTTCCCATTGCAAACAAGAATAACAAGATAGAAGAATTAAAAAAAGAGGTAGCTAAAAAGATATTAGAGGGAAATATAAATAATGATAATGTTTTGGATGGATATAGAGAATTTTACCGCAAGGTTGGGTTAGACTGCTTGCCTGCTGCGGATAACCTTGTAAATCTTGTTAAGAAAAATAAAGGATTTCCAAATATCAATAATGTTGTTGATTGCTATAATGCTGTTTCTGCTGAAACAGGCTTATCTTTCGGCGCCCATGATGCTGACAGGGTTGATGGAGGATTGCGATTTAAGACAGCTAATGGCTCTGAGAGGTTTGTTCCTCTTGGAGAGAGATTACCTGTTAAAATAAATGAAGAAGAATATGCTTTTATGGATGATAAAGAGATTTTATGCAGAATGGATATAAAGCAATGTGATAAGACAAAGATTACTAAAAACACGAAAAATATTATTCTTTATGCTCAGGGCAATAGGAATGTGAAAGATGGTTATTTAAAAGATGCTGTTGTTAAGGTATGTGAAACCCTAAAAGAGATATATGGGTGCGAATACTCTATTTTAAAAGAGGTTTAAAATGGAAGAGGTTGATATTAAAGAATTCATGAAGATTGATTTGCGTGTTGGTGAAATCAAAGCTGTTAAAGACCACCCCAATGCTGATAAATTGTATATTCTGCTGGTTGATATGGGTCCTCTGCAAAGCGATTTTCAGATTGTTTCCGGGCTGAGGATGGATTATAAAAAGGAAGATTTATTAGGGAGGCAGATTATTGTTATAAGGAATTTAAAGCCAAGCGTTATCAGGGGTGTCGAGAGCAACGGCATGCTGCTTGCTGCGGTGCATAAAGGAAAGGTTGTATTATTAAAGCCAGATAAAAAAATAGAGGTTGGTGCCAAAGTTGAATGATAATGATTATAAGGCATTCCAGAAATGGATGAGTGGGCAGAAAAAGAAGGAGAAACATTCTCTTAGGAATTTTATCTTGATTTTAATTATCCTGCTTACCCTATGGTTTGTTTTGGATAAGAATAGCTTTATTGCTTTTTGGAAATGGGTGTTTGGTTTTTTCTAAACCATTACCAACAACAATTCTTTAGCTCCTTCTTGCTGAACCTTTAGCTTTAGCCTTGTATCAATCTCTGTAAGCTTTGATAATAACCCTTCTTTCAAGCTTGGCACCTGTTCTGCCAATTCGCGGTAATGCCATCTATTTTCTGGTGAGTGTGCTTGTCCTAAACTCTGGACTAAATACGCGGGGATTGCTTCATGACAAACTACGCCCCCACCAATCAAGCAATAAAACTCTTTAAATTGATTATCTTCAAAGATGATTCCTGCATTTTGTGTTCCAATGGAAACTATGTTTAATCTATCATGAGTCTCCACTTCAAGAGTAAGTGCGCCATTATGCATCTTTGTGTATAATGTATTCTTTCTATCTACTTTTCCATTAAGAAATTCTCGCCACATACATTTCACTCTGGTTTGAGCCCATTTAATCATTTCTTTCATTTAAAATATGCTTTTAAGTATACTACTTAGAGTTCTACCATCTTATTGCTGAACATGGATTCAATCTTTATTTCTCCTGTTCCTTTTACTGATTTTCCGATGATGTCTGCTTGAAATCCTGCATTCTTTATCTCTCTTATTATTGCATCAGCTTCATTTTCTTGTATTGATAAGATAAAACCTATTCCGCAGTTGAATGTTCTGTACATCTCTTCATCCTGGATTCCTTCTTGAGAGAGTTCTTGAAATATTGGTTGGGGATGCAAGGAATGGTTTCTTGTGATTTCAAAATCAACTTGTTCTGCAATATCTTTTAACTTTGTAAATGCCCCACCTGTAATGTGCATCATTCCGTTGATTGCGAAATTTTTATCCAGCTCGAGAATTATGTCTGAATAGATTAATGTCGGTTCTGTAAACTCATTTCTGATTTCTTCCTTGAAGATTTCTCTTACCTTGGTGAATCCATTAGAATGCAAGCCTGAGCTTTTGATTCCAATGAGAATATCTTCTGGCTTAAACCTGTTTTCTTTGATTTGAGGGATGAATCCTGAAAGAGTAATTGTCATATCAAAGCTGCTGGCTTGCTGGGTGGTTTCTCCTCCGGTTATTGCTATTTGCCTTTTCTTGCATTCTTCTGAAAGATGCTTTATGATTTCAAGCATGATTGCATGGTTATCCTCTGGCATTGCAAGATGGTTTTGAAGCTTGTAAGGAATAGCTCTTGCCAATGCGAGGTCGTTGAGGTTCATTGCGAGAGTATCTAAAACTGCTGCCTTGAATGTTTTTTGCTGCCAATGGTAGAGGGCTTTGCTTCCAATGCCATCGGTGTGGTCGATTTCCGGCAGGGAGAATTTTTTCTTGATGATGGGATAGATGCCTGGCATAACCTCAACATACGGCGTGTTCCAGGTTTGCTGAATCAACCTGAGCATTTCATGCTTGAAAGGTTTGGAGGGGTTGTACATGAATATGAAATGTGGGGGTGAACGGATTTGAACCGTCGACCCCTGCCTTATCAGAGCAGTGCTCTAACCAGGCTGAGCTACACCCCCATAGAAAGAACTAATGTCTGTACTACCTTTTAAAATGTTTCGTCTTTCGATTGCCCTAGAATATTCATGAGCTCTTTCTGAGCATTCGGTCTTTTTTGGGGATTCTATCGTTTTTGATACTTTTTCTCTTTTCTCTTTCTGGTTCATCCAAGTAATTTTCAGTTGAGAGTACTGATTTTCCTATTCTTTGTTCTGTATCTTTTCGTGCACTTCCTGCTACTTCACCACCTTCTTTTGCTGCATCTTTGCATTTCTGGAATCCTTTTGCTTCTCTCGCTCGGGTGATCTCTGTAGTTACTCTTTCGCCAAGCATATTGAAGATAAGCTCTAGATCATTCATGTGGTCTCGGAGATTTTCTCGTTTCAACCCCTTTAATTTCTTGTATTCATCAATATTCTTGCCAAAGGTTGCTTTGCTGATTTCATTGGTTAAGATAGCGTATTCTTTATCTTCTTCAATATCCCTTTTCTTCCATTCATCTGTTAATTCTTGTCTGATTGCAATACCTCTTACTCTTTTTTCAATCCATTCATCAGAGTAACCTTTGAACCTATACATTTCTTTCATTCGTTTTTGAGCCAACTCGGGGTCTTCTATTTCCTGGATTCTTTCATACCCGACTTGAGCAAGCCAGAGCTTGAAGGGCTCTGCTTTTGGGGAGGGAATTGACTGGATTATTCTAAACATCCCTTTTGTATTTGCGCAATCTGTAGCATAGTATTTGCCATCGCTTGAGACAAGTTTCAGTTGTAAACAAATTGTTAACAACTGGTTTTCCCTTCCCTTTAGAACCCCCCAATATTGTCTTGGACTTGGGCTTTCTGTTAACGCCTCAACTACATCAACTACAGAGAAAAACCATTCTCCACTGTACCATAGCCTTCTGATTTTCTTACCTTGAAAGACCACTAATGAGCTTGCTTTTTCCATAAGCCTAATAAGTTCTTTTGATTTAAAAGCTTGACTCGGGCATTTGTCTGTTGTTTTTAATATATATTTTAGAGAACAACTATTTTCCTAAAAGAAAAATACGCCTCAGACAGGATATTCAGAATTTTCATTCCCTTGAACCTGTGACCATCGTCGAGGAGATAACTTGCGCTAAGCTCCTTCACGATTTCAGTCTAGTCAGCTGATAACAGTTTCACCTACGATTGCTCGCAACGTGTGCTCTACCGGCTGAGCTACTGAGGCATAACTAAAAGGACTAAGAAGATGATTTAAAAACGTTTCTGAGAGCATTTATTATGCTAATTCCTCTATCAAGGCTTGAATCATCTTTGATGCATTCTCTACATCTCTTATATCTGCCTCGCACCGAGAGGTGTGCTGATACCTTACAGGAATGTTGATCTGGAACATTCTTGCATCAGTGTCAATTGCTGTCAAATTCGTGTCCCCTTCTCCTGAATCGACAATTTCAAGCTGGTAGGGGATTTTATTCTTTTTTGCAATATTCTCCAACATTTCAACATCCTCTTGTTTGATGATGAATCCTTTTCCTTGTTTCTGGAATGCTGGTCCTTTTCCGCATTGAGGAATTTCCCATCTTTGGTTTTCAAAAGGTTGTGCATAAGCAGAATCTATAGAGATTAAAATGTCTGGCTTGATTTTCTTAACAACTTCATTTATTCCTCTTTTTGTAGTCTCTTCTTGCGTTGTGAAAGCGAAATAAACTTCTGCATTTAATTTTTTTAATTTCTCTAGTGCGAGGATTAATGCTGTGCATCCAAATTTATTGTCTAAGGCTGGACTTCTGATAACAAAGCCTTCTTTCTTGAAGCTCCTCTTAAAGTATCCTATATTTTTTATTTTTGTGGAGAGTTTAATATCTTTCCCCTTGATATTTTCATCTCTTATAGAGCCGATTTTAACAAACCCGTTTTTCGTTTTGATAAAACCTACTTCATCAAGGTGTGCTTCTATGAGAATCTTCTTTTTACCGGTGCCTTTTTTGTAAATAACGTTTCCCATACTGTCGATTTGAGGATTTAAAAAAGGAAAAAAAGAAGCAAGGAGCTTTGACGCTCCCAGCTCGCTCTCAAAACCAGACACTGCTGGAACTGCAGTTAATTGCTTTAAGAGATCTTCGGTGCTCATTTAGATCACCATCTTAATTTGGTATTTCCCTTTGGGCAACCTCGATACATCTACCAATCTTTCTGTTCCAAAACCAAATCCAGTTGCGGGAACTTTTCTTTCAATTCCGAATGTCTGAAGGTTTCTCCCGATCAATTCATCGTATCTTCCGCCGCCGCCAATCTCAGCTATCCAGGTTCCATCTTGCTTTCTCGCATCAATTTGGAAAACCGGTCCTGTGTAATAGAGATAGCCTCTTACTACGGACGTGTCTACAACTGCTGGTACTCCTTCTCTTCTTACGCTCCTAACAAGATCCTTAAAACACGCGTCTAGAGTGGGTGCCTGCTTTGATTGAGTTCCAGAAGCATCCACACCTACGAGATTTCTCCATTTACGTTGCAAGGATGGAGCTAACTTTTCTAAAGGCAGATAAACCCCGCTGTAATAACCTTCGGCACACGATTTCGAGAATCGATCAATCACATCTTGCAAACTTGATCTCTCTCCAGGTGAAAAATTGCTCTCTTCAAAAAGTTCTTTGATGTACTTTACATCACTCATTCTTATGCGAATATCTTTTTGAGGTATCCCAATTTTTCTGAGGGTCTCATATGCGTACAGAATTACTTCTTTGTCGCTTTTTTGAGAAGCGTCTCCAATACACTCTACTCCTAACTGATTGAACTGCCTTAACCTATTGCCTTCAATGCTTTCTATTGCTTCATTTCTGTAACAATCTATAGCGTAGATTATTCTTGCCGGAAGAAGTTCATTTCCTTGTGCAAGCTGGGTTGCAAGAAATCTGCATACAGGCATA
>Ga0209541_10015253_pt1 | contig 11500 bp, 5 predicted proteins | sample RifCSPlowO2_01_FD_184027 | JGI IMG/M metagenome (GOLD analysis project Ga0209541, IMG submission 184027) | Groundwater microbial communities from Rifle, Colorado - Rifle CSP2_plank lowO2_0.1 (SPAdes) (version 2) | ecosystem: Environmental > Aquatic > Deep subsurface > Groundwater | place: Rifle...
CTTTGCTGAGAGGGTTTTATGTTGGGGAGAGAGGTTCACAACGACTGCCAAAAATTTATAAACGGAATAGCAAGACCCACAAACCAAGGGGGTTGAGCTATGGGTGTTCAAGGACAACAACAGAATAAACAACCGAGTAAGCAACCAAAAAAGCTTCAGCAAGCTTCGCATCCTGCACCACACCCTGCACCGGTGCAAACAAGCCAAGCAGTGACGTTCTCAGCACAAGATTTCAAATCCATTTTTTCATATCTTGACCCCTTCGCCCAGTGGTTCAAGAAATACGGCCCAAAGTATGGGTTTCTTTTGCTGATACTTATCCCCCTGCTTCTCAACACATGGATCAGAATGCAGCCTGAAAAACTGACCAGCGTTGAAAAATTTGCTGAACAAAGAATCCAAGAACAGATACGGACCGTTGTTGCACAAGACCTTATCAAGAACAATCCCCAAGCAAATCAATTAAGTTATCGAGACTTTCATCGCATCGTGAATGAAGAAGCAGAAAGAAAAAAAGAACAATTAGGAGCAGTGTATGATCAGCAACTCGGAAAAGTGACGCAGGAGTTAAAGGATTATTACCAGGATGAAAATGGTGAGATGTATCTTTTATCCATTGACCCCTACCAATATCTGAGATATACCCAAAATGTTGTGAAAAACGGCCATCATGGCGACGAAATCCGCGACGGATCCTGGTTTGATACCCATATGAGAGCTCCCTTGGGAAAACCCCTTAATTTTTCTGCGTACCCCTACTTTAATGCCTATCTTTACAAATTCTTAAAAATCTTTATTCCCCGATGGTCCGTAGAACGCACACTTGCTATCAGTCAGGTGCTTTTGATGGCGTTCGCGCTGATAATTGCATATTTCTTGATACGGAAGTTCGCTGGAGATTTTGGAGCACTTGCAGGAACCGTGCTTCTTGCAATTCAGCCGACATTGGTTGACCGAACGGCAGGAGGGCTTGCAGATACAGACATGTTTATCATCCTGCTATTTTTCCTAGTTATCTTGTTTTTTGTACTTGGATTTGAAGCAACAGGAAAAAAAAGATTGATCTTTCTTTCACTCTCCGGGATATGGACAGGAATATTCACGCATGTCTGGACAGGCTGGTGGCTGGCCGTCTATTTGTTAGTTGGAGCTGGAATTATGTACAGCATCGTCTTGTACATTGTTGAGAGAAAAAGGACTGAAAAAATAGGTAAAGAAATAAGTGCAGACAAAGGCGCATACAAAAATAAGGAGCTAACGAAAGACGCAGCTAAGGCAACCGGGTGGTTTTTTATTTTAACCATTATTTTTGTTTCCTTGTTTCGAGGCAGACGATTCCTGGAATATCTTGAAATATTGTTTGTTATGCCGTTCTATTACATTCGAAATATCAGAGAAGCTGCAGTGAAAACAGGAAGTCTTTGGCCGAATGTATATACCACCGTATCAGAACTTGCAAAGGTGTCTGCACGCGACATTATCAAAGAATTAGGAGGCATCATCTTCATCCTGCTCTTTTTTGCTGGAATTGCCTTGCTCATTTGGTTTGTATTAAGACAGAGAAAGAAACAGCAGGCTGAACAAAGAGTGAAGGAGAACAATCGTCGTTTAACGGGTATTCTTGTGGCAATCATCACTCTTTTGTGGGGCGTTGGGATGCTCTATACTGCACAGAAGGGCGGATTCCGGTTTATTTCCATGGTTATTCCTCCCCTCACCTTAGGATTCGGATTTGCTGCAGGGCTCATGTTGAAAGGTATTCTTCAACAAACAAAGAAGATAGTACCTGAAGAATCTGTATTCTACCAACCGGTAAAAATTTTTGGAGCACTTATTTTTATTCTTTTTATCGGGTGGATTTTGGGGTTTGTTGTCGTAAGTCCATTCTGCACAGGAATGTGCAAAACATCAAATAATGTGGCAAAATATTATATCCCGTTTATTGATGACGGGTGGTATAACGCACTCACAAAAATTAAGCAGGAGTCAAGCCCTGATGCGATTATCAACTCGTGGTGGGACTTTGGACACTGGTTCAAGTATTATGCTGACCGTGCAGTAACCTTTGATGGAGCTTCTCAAAATACACCGCAAGCATACTGGATGGGAAGAGCTCTGATAAGTGATAATGAAAAAGAATCGGTTGCAATTCTCAGGATGCTCAACTGCGGAGCACAAACCGGGTTTGAACTTATCGAAAACAAAACACAGAATCAAATAAAGGCTATGCAGATCACCAATACTCTCTTGTTCCAATCAAACGAGCAAGTACGAGCAACATTGCGGGAAAAAGGATTTGAAGAGCCGTTGATTGAAAAGATTAGGGAGCGGATGTTCTGCAACCCTCCTGAAAGTTATGTCATTGCCAGCGGGGATATGATCGGCAAAGCAGTTGTCTGGGGTTATTTCGGACTGTGGGATTTTGAAAAAGCACTGCTGGTGCAGGAAGCGAAAGGTCTGCCAAGACAAGATGCTGTAAATTTTATGAAACAAACGTTGAATTATAGCGAAGAACGAGCGCAAAAAGTCAACGAAGAACTGTCCAAACTCAACACGGATAAAAAAATAAAGCAGTGGATTGCACCAACACCCATCTACACAGAACAGGGGCTCTGCAAACCAACAGCAGAAAAAACAAAGATAGTATGTAAAATCACAGGGTATGGTGCTGATGAAATCTTTTTTGAAATTGATGTCGCCACAAAAGAGGCGTATAGTATGTACAATAAACGCGTAGAAAAACCCAAAGCGATACTCTGGGTTGATGAAACAGGGTTCCATGAAAAAAAATTCCCAGAAGGAAAAATGACGGGAGCAGTCGTTCTGTTGGAAGAAAATGGAAGGTATGGCGTCCATTTAATAGAATACCCTTATCAGAAAAGCCTGTTTAGTAGATTGATGTTTTTAGAAGGTGCAGGTTTGGAGCACTTCAAATTGTTTGACAAAGAAAAAAGTATTATACAAGGCAAGATTAGAGTGTGGAAAGTGAACTGGGAATAGTGCATAAAGGCGGATGAAAATATATGGCAGAAAAACAACCAAACAACGAACAAACAGCAGGGCAGGAGCATCCTGAAGATCAAACTCATCAAACAACACACCAAACCACTGAGCAGGAGAATGAAGAACTGATTTCTCGTGACGACCTCAAGAGGTATGGACACGCTGGAAAGATCTTTTTCCAAAAGTATGGGTATCTTATCCTGCTCCTTATCCCCATCCTGGTAAGTTTCATGTTTCGGCTTCAGCCCATGTACCTTCCTGAAGCCGAGAAATGGGCATACAATCAAATCGATGTTCAGTTGGAAACACAGATTGGAAATCAGCTTGAACAACAATATCCCAACCTGCCTCCCGAACTTCTCCAGGAGCGCATTAATACGGAACTTGAGGTCCAGCGTCAAAATTTTTTGAACCAATTCCAGCAACAGACTCAAAATCTTATTCAGCAATATAAGTCCAAGCTTCAAGATGAAAATGGAGATGTGTATCTCCTTTCTATCGACCCATTCCAGTATCTCCGCTACACTCGAAATGTTATTGAACACGGATATATGGGGGATGAATTGAGAAATGGAGAATCGTATGACACCCTCATGCTTGCACCCATCGGCAAGACAACAGGATTTTCAATTCTTCCCTATTTCACAGCATATCTCTACAAGTTTGTTGCCTTTTTCAAAAAAGATATCACGGTAGTGCAGGTGGTTTCATTTGTCCCTGTGCTTATTATCACACTCGCAATCATCCCGATCTTTTTCATAGGAAGAAAGTTTGGCGGGAATTTAGCTGGATTTCTTGCTGCAATGTTTATGAACCTTGACCCCACCATTATGGGCAGATCAGTCTGGGGTTTTTATGATACGGACGGCTTCACAGTTCTGCTTCCGCTTCTGGTGATTTGGTTTTTTATTGAGGCATTTGACGCAGAAAACATGAAAAAGAAGATAGTCTTTCTTGGACTCTCATCAATTACAACAGGAATCTTTACTTATGTCTGGACGGGATGGTGGATTCCCATCTATCTCTTAGTCGGCTCAACGCTTGCTTATATGGGATACTCTTTGTTCCGCTCACGAAAAGAGATTATGGAAAAATGGAAAGAGAAAGAAAAAACAATTAAAGAAAGAACAAAAATATTTTTTATACAATTCTTTTGGAAGAAAGAAGAAGCAAAGAATGCCACCATCACTGCGGGTTTCTTTTTAATTACCATAATCCCGGTTATGTGGATTATACGAGGAAAAACATTCCTTGAGTATCTCTGGAGTCTTTTTTTCGTGCCCTTCTATTATATCAGCAATATCGGTGCAACGGTAAAAGGCAAAAGTGAACTTTGGCCGAATGTCTATGTTACCGTTGCCGAGCTGACCAAGATTTCGTATCAAGAGATTATCAATTCAGCAGGCGGCTGGCTTGTTATCCTGCTCGTCACGGTTGCTCTTGTTGCACTTTTTCTTCAGCATCGGAAAAGGCTTGCTTTTTTTGGGGCAAGTGTGATCTTTTTGTGGAGTGTTGGAATGGTGTATATGACGAAAACTGCAGGAATCCGATTCTTAATGAATCTTACACCACCCCTTGCATTAGGATATGGAATAGGGGCTGCTTTCCTGTTTATGTTTGTCCTCAAAATTGTGAAAAAAATCGTTCCTGAACATGCACGCTTCTACATACACACCAAGATTATCATTGCGATTTTTCTCTTGATAATAATTGGACTTACGATGGGCATCTCGCCGTTTCCACCGTTCTGTTCGAGCGGAATGTGCGAAGGATCAAAACGTGTTTCTATTGCACAAGTCCCCTTATTCGACGACGGCTGGTACAAGACGTTAAACAAGATCCGGCAGGAGTCAAGCCCTGATGCGATTATCAACTCGTGGTGGGATTTTGGACACTGGTTCAAGGCATATGCAAACCGGAAGGTTATTTTTGATGGTGCATCACAGAACACGCCCCACGCCTATTGGATGTCACGGGCCCTTTCTTCGACCAGTGAACAAGAAACCATGGCGATCCTGCGTATGTTAAATTGCGGAAGCAATACTGCATACACCTTTGTTCAGAAAAAGAAAAAGGATCATATTTTGAGCATGCAGATATTGGATGAACTTTTCACATTAAAAAAAGAACAAGCAGAACCGTTGTTGAAACAGAAGCATTTTACTGATGAAGAGGCACAAGAGGTTATGAACGCCATGTTCTGTATTCCCGCTGAAGGGTATATGATTACAAGTTATGACATGGTAAGCAAGACACTCATGTGGAGCAAACTGGGATTATGGGATTTTGAAAAAGCATTGATTTGGAGAGATACCCGAAATCTTCCTAAAGAGAACAGCATTCAGTTCATGCAAGAAAAATTGAATTACAGCAAGGAAAAAGCAGAAGGAGTGTATGATGAAATTGCCGGATTTGCCACCGAAGATGAGGGACTGCAGTGGATTGCAAAGTCTGAAGGGTACAGCCAGCCATTGAGATGTGCACAAAATGAGGAACAACAAAAGTTAACGTGTGTTCTTCCTGCTACAGAGGTACAGTCCATGCTGGTCTTCGAGACAGATCTCAAAACAAAAGAAACCCATTTGATCAACACCGACAAAAAAGAGATTCCCCAGATGATTGTCTGGTTGGAAGATGGAAAGCTCCAACAGCGTGAAGCAAAAAACAATGTTATTGATGCGGCATTTATAATTGCCAAAGATAATGACTCGTTTGTAGTACACCTTGTTGACCAAAAAATTGCATTGAGTACCTTTAACATACTCATGTTTTATGATGGTGCAGGATTGAAGTATTTTGAACCTTATTATCGAGAGCAGGGTCTTATTACAGGAGTGATTAAGACCTGGAAAATAAAATGGAATGAATTGGGAAGGGACTATTGAAATGAGGAAAGAGGAAAAGAGGATTATGGAAGAGCCAACACTACCACCAACGACATCACAAGGTCAGCAACAGCAAACTGATAAGAAAAGTGAAAAAAATGAGATAACGAAAAATCACGGAGTTACGTTGCTCAAGAAATATGGATTTTTGCTGTTGATTCTTATCCCCCTTTTTCTCAGCGCGCATTACCGCATGCTGCCGTGGGATATTCCGCAGGCGGAGGCATGGGCAACAGACCAGATAATGGGACATGTCCAGGAAAAAATAACGAATGAAGTAAATCAACAGCATGCTTCACTGCCTGAAGAAACGAAACAAGAGCTCATTGAACAAGGTATTCAAAAAGAATGGAAAACAAACAAAGAGGGATACGAACAACAAAAACAGCTGATGATCAAGCAGTACAAGTATAATTTCCAAGACAGAAATGGAGATACTTATTTAGGAGCAATTGATCCTTTCCAGTATCTGAGGTATACCGAAAATGTGCTTGATCATGGATATATGGGCGAGGAGCTGAGAGATGGAGCATCCTATGACACCAAAATGCTTGCACCGATCGGAAAAGTAAGTGGTTTTTCACTGCACCCTTATCTTTCAGCGTATATCTATAAGATTGTCCACTTTTTTAAGAGAGACATCACGGTCGTTCAGATCCTCTTTGCCATGCCTGCCACCATTATAGGTCTTGCCTTGATTCCGCTCTTTTTTATGGTGAGAAAATTTGGAGGAAATATTGCAGCGCTGATTGCAACAAGCTACGTGGCCCTGGATGATAACCTGCTCAATAGAACAATGGGGGGATTTGCTGATACGGATGGTTACGGCATCCTGCTTCCTTTGCTGGTGATGGTATTTGTTATTGAAAGTCTGGACACCGAGGCAAATACCAAGAAAAAGAGAATGATCTTTATGCTTCTTGCTGCATTTTCCATGGGGCTTTTTACACGAACATGGACAGGATGGTGGGTGACTTTAGGACTTCTGATCGCATCAGGAATACTCTACTTGCTTTATCTGATTCTTCTGGAACACAAAGACATTTTTCAACAACTGCGGCACCTGCTTGACAGGAGCAGAAACCTCAAAGAAAAAATCAAAGCAGGGTTTTTGAATATATTCTGGTATAAAGAGAACATTAAAACGGTTTGGACCATGATCTTTGGATTTATCATTTTTTCATTTGTTGCAATTTTTTTATTTAGAGGCTGGACGTACTTCAAAAAGATATATATCAATCTCATTTTTGTACCGCTGAACTATGCCCAGGGCGGAATTAGTTCAGCAGTGAAAAATACACAGGAACTTTGGCCGAATGTATACACCACTGTAGCAGAACTGAATAAAATTTCTTACACAAAAATTATTGAAGGTATGGGGGGCAGTCTCCTTTTAATTCTTGCATGCCTCGGAATTTTGTTTTTGTTCCTCCAATATAAACGCAGATTAAACTTCTTCGGCGGAGTCATGACAACCATCTGGCTTTTTGGTATGATCTACACTGCAAAAGCAGGCGGAGTTCGATTCATAATGAATATCTCCCCCCCGTTAGGATTGGCGCTGGGAGTCTTTTTTGCAGGCTTGTTGAAGTTCACATTCCGGGGTATTTCTTGGCTTTCAAAAAAACGGCTCTTGGGGAACCCTCTCCAAAAAATAAACTGGCCGTTGAAAATTCTTGCAGGTTTGATTGTTGCTCTGCTCATTCTCTGGTTTTTCGGATTTTCGCCCGCTCCACCGTTCTGCACCGACGGAATGTGTAAAACAGCTGAGCGTATTGGAAAAGGAGTGATGCCGCTCATTGATAAGCAATGGGAAGATATTCTGGTCAAAGTAAGCGAACAATCAAGCCCCGATGCAATCATGAACTCGTGGTGGGATTTTGGACATTGGTTTAAGTATTATGCAAAGCGCAGAGTTATTTTTGATGGGGCATCGCAGAATATTCCGCAGGCGCATTGGATGGGAAGAGTTCTTCTTACAGCTGACGAGAAAGAATCAGGTGCAATTTTAAGAATGATGAACTGCGGAGGAAATAAAGCATACGAAATTCTTCAGAACACCAACCAGAATCATATTACCACGATGCAAACAATGAAACAACTCCTCATGCTTTCTCCGAAAAAACCCGGAAACAAAGCAAAAATAGAGGGCATCTTGAAAGATAAAGGTTTGAATACCACCGAAACACAAAAGTTTTGGGAGCGCATGTACTGCGACCCGCCGGAAGCATATTTGGTTACCAGTTCAGACATGACCGGAAAATCAGCAGTGTGGGGGCATTTTGGAGGCTGGAGTTTTGAGCGTGCGCTTATTTGGAGGGATACACGAAATCTTTCAGAACGGGAAGCTGTTGCGTTTATGAAACAAAAATTGAATTATAGCAGCGGGAAAGCAATACAGATGTATAATGAAACACGACGATTGCAGGATGAAGGAGATGGAAACAGCTGGATTTCAGGATGGCCAAGCTACCTTGCCAGCGGACCATGTGAAAAACAAGAGCGCGATATAAAACCAGAGATGATCCCTCCTGAGGATCCGCGAAGAAAACAGGCAATGCAAGATCGAGAAGAAGGAAAACAGAGGAAGACCTTGCTTTGCGTTATTCCATTTGGACAACAGCAGCTCTTCCTGGAAATTGATGAAGAGACAAAACATGCATTATTAGTGAATACAGAACCCGTGCAACGCCCCCATGTAATAACCTGGCTTGAGGATGGGAAAGATACCCCTGGTAGATTGAGTGGACAGAGTGGACAAACATTTGGAAGCCACCGCTATGAAGAAAGCACCGCCAGTTATGGCATTGCGCTTTTTAAGGAAGGAGATCAGTATTTTATTCGTTTTATGGACGGCCTGCTTCCTGCAAGCATGTATAACCGACTCTTCTTTTACCAAGGGATAGGTTTAAAATACTTTGACCTCTTTGCACGAACACGCAGTATTACAACCGGAGAGATTTACATCTGGAAGATACACTGGGACCGCATGGAGTAAAGAGTAAAAAGTTTACTGATAGGAAAAGAGATTAAGGAGAAAAGAAAAATGCTCAAAAAGCACGAAAAAAAAGAACAAAAGAAAGAACAAAAAAGCGCCCCTAACATCTGCGCAGAAGATGCAACCATCTTAGTGACAGGCGGCGCAGGGTTCATCGGAAGCCATGTATGCGAGAAGCTTTTAGAGGAAGGATATACGGTTGTAAGTATTGATAACTATAATGATTATTATAACCCCCAATGGAAAAGAGAGAATATTGCACAGATACAGGCACAGCAAGCACCATTCCAGAACAAGGGAAGTGCATCAAAAAGATTTTTTGCATACGAAGGAGATATCCTCCAAGAAGATCAACTCAGAAAAATAGCAAAAAACCACAGGATTCATGCCATTGTCCATCTTGCCGCACGTGCAGGAGTTCGCCAGTCGATAGAAAACCCGCTCCTTTATACTAAAGTAAACATCAACGGAACCGTGCAGATACTCAGTTTTGCCCGCCGAACAGGAATTAAAAATATTATCATCGGATCTTCATCCAGCGTCTATGGTGTTCAAACCAAAATACCTTATAAGGAAACCGAGGTTGTTGAAGAACAAATCAGCCCCTATGCCGTCACAAAACGTGTAGGGGAACTTTTGGCATCAACTCATCATCAGTTGTATCATCTCAATATAGTCTGCCTCCGTTTTTTTACGGTGTATGGACCACGAGGAAGGCCCGACATGGCGCCCTATAAATTTACGAAAGCAGTTCTTGAAGAGAAAGAAGTGGAGATGTATGGGAATGGGGAAACGAAACGAGATTATACTTATGTAGGAGATATTGCCCATGGAGTTTTTAAAGCAGTGCAGTTTTTAGAAACACAAAACCAGGGAAATCGAGAAGTACAAAATCAAGGGGTATTTGAGATTATCAACCTCGGCCAAGGACGTCCCATAGACCTAAAGTCTTTTATACAAGTAGTAGAGACTGAAGTGGGAAAAAAGGCAAGATTAAAACAGGTGCCTCCAAAACCCGGAGATGTGCCACTCACCTTTGCAGATATTCGAAAAGCAAAAAAACTTTTAGGATACGAACCAAGTGTAGAGGTGCAGGAAGGAATGAAGGCCTTTGTCACTTGGTATCAAAACGAACGCAGTGAGCGTGGAAAAGAAAAAGAAGAATGAAAGAGCAAGAGAAATAGAAAAACGATAAGAGAAATAAAAATGGCAAAAATTGAAAAAACAAACAACGAAAAAAATGGAAATGGGAAAAAGGGTATTTGGCTCTCTCTTGTTGTGCCTGCATATAATGAGGAAAGCTCTCTTGAAAAAACCGTGCAGGATCTCATGAAAACAGCTGCAATGATTAAACAGCAGGTAGAAGTGATTATTGTCAACGATGCATCAACAGATAAGACGTATGAGATTCTTGAAGAGATCAAAAAACAAAAAAGTCAAAAAAGTTTTCCAAAAGCGGCGACACTCGCAACACCTTTAAGGGTCATCCATCATAAAACTAATAAGGGCTATGGTGCTTCTCTCAAAACAGGAATTGCATATGCACAAGGTGAATGGATTCTAATTACTGACTGCGACGGAACGTATCCTATTGAAACGATTCCTCAACTGTTGAGCTACACTAATGAATATGATATGGTGGTTGGCTCACGAACAGGAGATATTGTAGAAACTCCCCTGCTCAGAAGACCTGCAAAATGGATTCTGCGGAAACTCGCCGGCCTGGTAGCAGGACAGCGCATCCCTGACTTAAATTCCGGACTGCGCGTGTTCAAAAAGAATATTGCACTCCGATTCTGGAGTCTTTTTCCTGAACGCTTTTCTTTTACTACAACGATCACGCTTGCCTGCATGACGAATGGATATGATGTCAAGTTTGTGCCGATCAACTATTTTAGAAGGCAGGGAAAATCGTCCATTAAGGCAAGAGATTTCTTTAATTTTTTAGTTCTCATTATCAGAATCCTCACCTATTTTAGACCCCTGCATATGTTTATTCCCCTTTCGTTGTTGATGATTCTTGCGGGGGCCATCAAGGCAGGAATTGATTTTACGAACCAGCATTATTTTGGGGTTGGTGCAGTGATGTTGATTCTTGTCGGCATCCAAATTGGGTTGTTGGGTTTGCTTGCAGATCTTATTATTAAACGAACAACACTCTAAACACACGCTCAATAAAGCAGTCTTTGTTTATAATCCGGAAAGAGTGCGATAAGGGGGAAACATGAAGATTACTGTGATAGGAACTGGATATGTAGGGCTTACGGTAGGTGCTGGACTTGCAAACTTGGGAAATGAAGTCTGCTGTCTTGATATTATTGAGGAAAAAATTGCAAAATTGAAGAGTGGAAAGATTCCTTTCTTTGAGCCGGAACTCGACAGCCTCGTCGATCGAAATGTCAAGGCAAAACGCCTGTTCTTTACTAATCATAAAAAAGAAGCGATTGAACATGGACAAGTCATCTTTATTGCTGTAGGAACACCGTCGCAGAAAGATAAAGATGGGAAATTTACGGATGACATTGATTTGGGTTATATTGACGGTGCTGCACGGGATATTGCAACGTATGCCTCAGAGTACAAACTCATCGTGACAAAGAGCACGGTCCCTATC
>Ga0209541_10015255_pt1 | contig 11498 bp, 18 predicted proteins | sample RifCSPlowO2_01_FD_184027 | JGI IMG/M metagenome (GOLD analysis project Ga0209541, IMG submission 184027) | Groundwater microbial communities from Rifle, Colorado - Rifle CSP2_plank lowO2_0.1 (SPAdes) (version 2) | ecosystem: Environmental > Aquatic > Deep subsurface > Groundwater | place...
CGCACCTTTGGCAGATGCGGATTTGTTGTGTATGACATATGCGAGCCATTTTACGCTCGAAGTGTTGCCAAGGTCCTGAGACTTTACGCGGGGTTGACACATTTTATATACTATGATACACTCCCCCGTGGGACCATGGCGACTGTAGTTTATCTCGCCAGACAGAGGAGGATCGCAATGAGCAATTACTGGGATTTGACACGGCGGCGGGGGACGGGCTCAAGACCCGTTCTCTCGATGGACGAGCTCCGCAAGGCCGACGAGGTGGCGAAGGCCAACCGCGAGGCGGACCGGATCCGGCGCGAGAAGATCGCCCAGGGCCGGGCCATCCTGGCCTCGATCGTTGGTGGCCTCGACACCGAGGCTCACGCCACAACCTAATCGGCGGCCTACGCGCCCGGTTCACTCTCACGAGTGGGCTGGGCGCAAAGATTTTATACGAGAACTACTTAGCCTTTGTACCGGGAGCGACTTCTTTATCAAACGTATAGAGCACGGGCCCGCCTTCAGCATCAGAGACTGCAAGTATCATGCCGTTTGAATCGAGGCCCATCATATTGCGCGGAGCAAGATTGGTGACAAACATACACGAGCGACCCACCAAAGTTTCGGGTGGGTACACTTTTTTTATACCTGATAAGACCTGCCTGCCGGCAGGCAGGTCTGACTCACCAAAATCTACTTGCAACTTCACAAGCTTATCCGAGCCTTCAATATGCTCGGCAGTCAAAATCTTGCCAACTTTAATCTCAACTTTTTGGAAGTCCTCAATTGTTATTTCTACATTTGCCATTTAACATTTACGATTTAAGTTTCTTCACGTAGTTGTATGCACTTGTAGCCGCAACTGCCCCAAGAGCCGAGGCGGTGATAGTTTGCTTGAATGGGCCGAAGTGATTGACCGTATCCCCCGCGGCGAAGATGCCTGGCACATTCGTCTCCATTAGGTTGTTCACACCAATGTAGCCGAGTTTGTCGAGAATCACACCAAGCGATATGGGCACTACCACGTCAGGCTTAGCCCCGATCTCTACAAACACCCCGTCCACCACAAGCTCATTTGAGCCCTTAAACTCTTTGCTCAAAACTATTTTCTCGAGCTTACTCTCCCCCACTAGCTCTTCTACTTCAGTCTCGAACAAAGTTTCAACTTTATCCCCCAACTTCCCGAAATCTTCTAGGTTCACCGGCTCGGGACGAGTAAGGGCTGGGGTGCGTACAATGAAGTAAATCTTCTCCGCGTACTTAGCCAAGTCTATAATGCCCTTGATTGAGGCGTCACCGCCACCCACCATGGCAATAGTTTTACCCGTATAAACCGGGCCATCGCAGGTGACACAATAGTGCACACCCTTACTAGTTAGATTCTCTTCGTTTGGCAACCCTAAATGCCTGCGCTCGGCCCCCTGGGCAAAGATTAACGTTTTGGCATGATAAGTTTTTTCGCCAACTGTCACGTTATAGCAATGGCCGTCTTTAGTCGCGCCTGTAACCTTGCCATCTATCACTTCGGCCCCGGCGTCCTTGGCCTGCTTTTCGAAGTTCTTCATCAAATCGTAGCCGTCCATACCTGGGGCGCCGGGGTAATTCCAAATTTGCCCGGCTGTAGCCGTCTCGCCGCCGAAATTGCCTCGTATCACAAGCGTCTTCATCAAGTATCGTCCAGCGTAAATACCCGCCGACAAACCGGCCGCACCCGAGCCAACTATAATAACGTCGTAAGGCACTATGTTCTATGTCCTAAGTTCTAATTCCTAAAAGCTCGCTTATGCGAGCTTTATCAAATCCAATGATAATCTCGTTGCCAATCTCTATAACGGGCACCCCCATCTGACCAGAGCGCTTGGACATATACTCCCGAGCCGTGGCGTCAGAGGCCACGTTGATGTCCTCATAGCCAATCTTGTGCTCGTCCAAAAACTCCTTAGTAGCCCTACACCACACGCAAGTTGGGGTTGAGTAAATCTTAACTTTTGGTTTATCCATATAATTTAGTCGAAATTATGCCGCGTAACGTCCATTAAAACGCGACGACTCTATTATACACCACCCGTCAAATTTGCTAAAATCAGCCTAGGAGGTAACCATGCGAGACCCGATGGAAGTTGACGGCCCGTGTGGGTGCATGCAAGGCACTACATCAGAGCCGCCACCAAAGCCACGGAAGCCACGAGCCAAGCCCCAACACGGCAAGGCTGAAGAAGAACACCCCCGCAAGCTCGACTACAAACAGCGGCAGGCGGGCGAACGAGACGAGGAGGAGTAACAAGGCCCGAGAGCTACACGCTCCGGGCCAACCCAATTTATTAAGAATTAGCAATCACAAAATCGAGTGCGGCCTGAAGGGGAACGACTCTCGCCTTCTCAATCGCCTCACGAGTTTCTGTCCTCATACTTGCAGTCTCTCTCTTGTAGGTGGCAATCTGACTTTCTAAAAATTGCTTCACTCCTCCGGCAGCAACCACGTCTTCAACACTAAGACTACACAAAGTCTCGTTAACACCATCCGTAATCGTAGGCACGCCTACTAGAGCAGATAATTGGTCATTCACCTCACCCTCAAGTATATCCTTGAGATCTCCGAATTCATCGACCCCACCCCTTGGCTCGTCATCTTGCGGCATGTATATATTCTACACTTTTCGGCCTGGCATTGACATCCCCCCGTTTCGGGCCCCAAGTAAAAATTGGGGAACGGAGCAGGCTGTCACACGTTTAGGCTAGGGCAAATACTTTTTTCGTTTCTAGCTTTTCATTTTTAACTATAAAGCGGAGGAGGGCTGGAGAGAGAACAACGGCAAAGACGACTGTGCCAAGCACGTGCATCAAAGTAAACGGCACTTGGCCGACAAGGGCTTCCATAAACGGTTGGCCATAGAAGAGTGGGCCAATACTAAGGCCTGTCACCGCGTCGTAGAGGACAGTACCCGCAATACCGAAAGTTACGAAGTTGCGTGTCGACGGCGGATACTTGGTGAAAAAGTAAACCGCAACCAAACCAAGCAACCCATACGACACGGCTGTGACAAGAGTCCAAACACCCACCTGACCAGAGACCAAATCAAAAACAAAAATACCTAGAAAGCCGAAGAAGAAGCTAGCAAACTTACCATAGCGCGTAGAGTAAGGCATCACAGTAGCGAGCATCGGCTCAAAGTTAGCCGGTCGCCCGGGGATAAGACGGATGACCATTACCGCGAGCCATCCTAGGATAAATTTAATCATTGCTTACTAATAAACGACCAAAGACCTAGCGAGGTCGGACTTACCACCGGGGTGGATCACCGTTGCGGGACAGCGCTGGAATTACACCAGACTTCATCAGCAGGTCGAACACAGTATAGCACATCAGCCGCGAGATCAAGCTACTTTTTTGAAAATTTTGGTTATTCCGCGACCTTTTGGGTAATGTACACAGGTTGGAGTACCACAGATGTTGCAATCGGCCTCTTCCTCACCTACAGCTTCTAGTACTTGTCCCTTCGAACTCTCTTCCACATTTTTTACAACTTCCAAGCTCGGAACATTCTCTTTTGGCTTCTGCGACGCAAAGCCTTCAAATTTAAGTTGCTCAGCCATATTGTTATTCTTTATTATACCCCGTAGTGAAGCGAAGCTCTACTACAGGTTTATACTCCTATTTGAAAAGCCAAGCCGGGCACTCTCGGCCCGGCTGAACACAGATCATCTATTTTGTGCAGGTTGGCGGTGGACGGGGTTTTGCCCTTGCCTCTTTGAAAAGCAGGTACCACCACACCGGCCCACCGGCACAGAACATAAGAAGAACGATAGGCCAACTCCCGCGCTCGGGCTTAGACCCCTTGACGCGGATGAGTAAGACCATGGCCACGAGGCCCAAGAATATCCAACCTGCCACAAGCCCAAGTGCTATCTCTAGCGTCATACACACCTCCTCGTCAGACGTCGACGTAGATATTGAGTGCCTCGTGGTAGCCACGATTCTCCTCCGCACGTCGTCGCGGTTCGTCTTCATCACGGAGCCGTTGGGCCTCTGCTGCCTCACGGAACTCTACGGCAAGCTCCTCCTCTGTGATATTTCTGAGAGTAAGCATGAGCTGTACCTCCGCAGATATTTTAGCACATTGAGAAAGGGGCGCCGAAGCGCCCCCACCTTGGCCCAATGCCCTACTCCTCGTCATGTTCAAGAGGTTCGAAAGATGGCGGGATTTTGCTCTCCGCCCACTCCTTGATATATTGCTCAAGCTCCTCCGCCGTTACCCCAACGAGCTCCGCCATGCGCAGGGAGTTCACCACCTGCTTGAGCGCCGGCAAACGTGCGTCGTCGAAGCTCGATGTACCAATGTGATCAGCCCTTTCAACTTCGGCTCCTATGGCCGCGCACGACTTGAGCACGTGCAGGTTCACGTGGTTAATGGCGAAAGCCACTTCAGCCATCTGATCTGCGTGGTGACATCCAGGCATAGCCTGATATTCACTCACAGAAAATGGCCAGGCCTCCTTGACCAAGTCTAGGACCTCACGAAAATTCATGTTCACCTCCAGACAGATACTACTCCCGGAACCAAATAAGTCAACGCAAAGTATAATATATTATACTTTGCGCTTTAGCCTTGCTTTTTTATACTTCATATATTCGTCGCGGCTCTTCAGTGACATCGGGTCGTAGGGGCGGTCGAGGAAAATTTTGCCATCGAGGTGGTCCATCTCGTGCTGGATGATGCGGGCGAGTAGGCCGCGAGCTTTGAGGCGAAACTTTTTGCCTTCCCTATCCAAAGCTTCAACCACTACGTTTGTTGGCCGAGTAACCTTGGCGAAAATCCCCGCAACAGCCACCGAGCCACACCCTTCGTAATCATGCGAGTTATTTTTCGAATGCTCGATAATACGTGGGTTTATGAAAACACGCAGACCATCAAATTGCGAGGGTGTGCGGTATTTGGTCTTAGTAACTTCAGTCACAAAAATCCGCAAATTCTCTCCTATCTGCGGAGCCGCCATCCCCACCAACTCGTGCCAGTGCATCGAATCCACAAGATTCTTAACCACCCGTCGAGTCTCCACCGTGTTAACCGAACCAACCACCCTAGACCGTCGGCGGATTATAGGATTCCCAACTTGTGTGGCTTTCTTAATTACCATGACTGCCGGACTAGGATTCGAACCTAGATGAATGGATTCAGAGTCCATTATCCTACCATTAGATGATCCGGCAAATTCTCAAATTGCCCTCACATATTAACCTTTTTGCGCCTTTTCGCAATGCGGGGTAGACTTGAATCATGGCTATTGCACATTTTGTAAAACAGGAGGAAGTTTACCCTCTGGCAAAGAAGCATTTTGAGATTGAGAAGGCGCGTATACTAAAATCTTTCCCGGATGCGATTGTGGAGTTTGTGGGTTCAAGTTCGATACCTGGCGCGCTAACGCTTGGCGATTTGGATATCCAAGTGAGAGTGGCTCGCGACAAGTTCGACGAGGTTGTGGCAAAACTCAAGGAGTTTTATCACGTCAACAGACCCGAGAGATGGGAGGAGGGGCTCGCTTTATTACATTGGAAGGACCACCCCGAGATACCAATGAGCATTGTGGTAACTGTGATTGATTCACCTAACGATAATTATCACAAAGAGCGCGACCTATTCAAGAACAACCCACATTTGTTAGAGAAATATAACAACCTAAAACGTGGGTTCGAAGGCAAGAGTGTTGAGGATTACAAAGCAGCCAAGCGCAAACTCTTCGGACCACACGGCGAAGTCAAAAGCTGGAAGTAGTTTTGCCCGCTTTCGCAATGAGAGATTGACAATAGGGCGTTAGTTGATAATGTAGCCGAGGTTCGGGCGAACGCTCGTGGCCACTATGGCCTAGGTCTTTTTCGGTTCGAGGTTCGACTCCTCGAGAGCGGGTCGAAGGCTTACCCGGGTTAGCGCAGAATAGGTGGGAGACATTGAAGGCACGGCTTCGGCCTTGCCCGAGTCGTCGTTGAGACACCACCCTTTCCTGGGGACACAGCAGTCCAACTGCCGCCTGAGACTGCCCGAACCACTAACCAAAACAAGGAGGAGGCACGCGATGCCAAATGTCAGAGTTAAGATACGGCCGGATGTGGTGGCCGCCAAGGGATTCAACGAGATCATCCTATTCCCGGGGATACGTAAACGTGTAGCTGACACGTTCGGCATCCTCATAGACCACGTCGATGTGGAATGGTGTGATAACGCGCCAGGCTGCGATATCCTGCGCCCCATGGTGGCGGTGTCAATCGACATCGGCTACACCCCTGAACGGAGTGAGCTGGCGGAGCGGGTCAAGGATGAGCTCCGCGACAGGGTGCGCGACCTTCTCCCCATCGTGACTAAGCCCTGCGACGTCAAGGTCACCATCAAGCTGGGCGAGAAGCATGTCTCCACCTCGACCTGAGCTCCAAGCACCCGAACCCCGTTCCCCTCTCGCTTCGGCGGGTAGTGGGAACGGGGCTTCGACATTTTGCCCAAACGAGCAATGCACGGTAGACTACTTACGTGATCCTAGAATTTTCACCAGAGCTCGACAAGCAAAGCGTATACGCTCATGGGGATGAGCTCGCTAGTGTTTTGGCCTTGGACCGAGATGCGGATGGAAACAGAATTTATAGTCACGATACAAACTCCACTCGGCACGTGGCCGATATCGCGAATCCCGTGCTCGTGACGGACTCTTATAAAATCACCTCCACGCTGCCAGGGACAGTCCGCGACACAGTCTTTACCCTCTACTCCTCTCCCCTGCGAGTTACCAAGTACGACGGGTTGGAACTTGGTTTCATTCAAAATCAATACCCGGGCGTGTGGGGACCGAGTATCGACACACTACTCTTCTGTAAAGCCTTGCGGATGATGAAACTTGACGGAGTTAAGAGCGCGGTGGAGATAGGCGCGGGCTCGGGCTTTATATCTAAATATGTTTTACACAAATATCCAAACGTTGAGGAAGTTGCCCTGGTTGATATTAACCCGGCAGCAAAAATCTGCTGGGAGGAGAATCTCAAATCTGACAAAGCCCGCTTCCATATCCAAAATGGTCAAGAGTTCTTGGCCGATCGTACAACCGATTTACTAATGTGCAACCCACCCTACATCCCCCGTCCCAAGAGCATCGACGACAATCCTTACGAAGGCATCGGCTTGCTTGTGCATCTTATCCAAAATGCCAAAAAGTTTTTGAACCCAGGAGGAACCTTGCTCACCAACTTCTCAAGTCTATCGCGAGATATCGTGGAGCCCGAAGTGGCCAAGCGCGGCCTCACCATCGAGACGATAGCAAGTATGCGTGTGCCACTTAAGGTAATGAATGTGCTCAATAACCCCGAATGGATGAAGTATCTTGAAGCTCGCGGTTTAAAAAAGGAGAATCAGGATGGCTACGACTATTGGCACACTATCGAGATTGTTAAAATACGGTAATGCAAGATATACTTAACTTAATAATATGAATGCACAACGGCAAAAGTTCGGAGTTGGTACTTTTATCTTCCTCTTTCTTTTCGGCTCTATGTTTACTGCCGTGGGTTTGTTTGCCATAGGCTCAACCAAGGTTGACCCGAGCTGGACCAAGGTCCAGGGTACGGTGGTAGACGCGGAAGAACGCCGCTCGAGCAAAGGCGGGACCACCTATGCGGCAGTGGTTGAGTACACCGAAGGCGAGGAAACGAATAATGTAACCAGTAGCTTTAGTTCATCTTTCTATCCCAATGTTGGCGAAACAAGAGAAGTAGCGTACAACCCCGTGCAGCCAGGACAGGCCAAGGTGGTGGAGGGGCTCGGCGCGAGCTGGTTCCTCTACATCTTCCCAGTAGTTGGCATTGTGTGCATTCTCTTAGCCTTCTATTTGTTTATTAAATCGCTTAAGCGGGCGGGCGAGATCAAGCGGCTGATGCAAAGCGGGCAGAAGTTGCAAGGCGTGCTTGTGGATGTGCAAGCTTCGGCCACAACTAGTAACGGGAAGCACTCTTATAAACTACTAGTGGCCGCCACCGACAATATGGGCAAGGTACAAAACTATGAGAGTGACTCTTTGAGCGGCGCGGGTGCGGTGGTAATGATGGATTTTCGCAATTCTCCCATACCAATTGACGTCTACGTCGACAATGCGAACCCAAAGAGTTACTACGTCGACATATCAAACATTCCAAATCTAACACCCGAGAGAATCACCGAGCTTTTGAAGAAAGCCGCTGGGTACTCCTCCATGAGCAACTTGACTTGAGAAATACGTGGGTGTAGCTTGGTTGGAGATTGAACATGGGCTGGGGCCCACGGAAAGGAGACCAAGGATGAAGTGGATCACAGGTTTTGTGCTTTGTCTCACGCTTGTGAGCGGAGTAGCAGCTACCGCGAATGGGTCGGTGGCGGGTGGGGGTGGGGAAGAAACGCGGTACAAGGGTGGGCCTACGCTCACGCAGAAAAAATTCGAGATTGTCTCCGAGCTCTTGGCGGAGGCCGGGGCACCCGCATCTCTCGACCAAATCGCGGGGCACACGGTAGTCATCTCAACAGGAGATCTGCTAGGTGACTTCTACTTTTACAGAGTCACCGGAGGCAACATCTTCATCGGCAAGATCATATTGTATGTTGAGTGCGGTAGCAAGTACCAGCGAGACTGGGTGGTGCGTGAGCTCTATTTTAAGTCCGACCCTACAAAATCTGGTTGGTCGCTTGTTTATTACAAGTTTGACCCCAGAAAGCCGGAGCATCTCGAGCGCTACGAGGTGCAAGTCGAGCTTTGGTGGCCCGGTGGCACTGGCCCCGAACGCACCAAGCCCTGATTTTGTCCCAGACACCTTCGCGGCCCCACTCCCCTTTTCGCTTCGGCGATTTATGGGAGCGGGGCCGCGACTTTTAACTATAAAATAATTCTATACATTCCCACTCGCCAGGGATGAGGGACAAGTTTTGAGCCTCGTCGAGCGTGGCAAACATGTGCGCCTTGTGCTCAATTGCATTTATCTTCACTGGCGGTTCATTGGCAAGTTTAGTGCTGAAAATGTGGTAAATAAAATCAAAGTTTGGATAGCGCACGTAAACCTTGTCAAAATATGCTAGGTCTGACTCGGCGAGTTTGATGCCTGTCTCCTCCCAGAGCTCGCGTAGCATTGCCGCAACCAACTCCTCTTCGCCATCGCGTTTGCCTGCCGGCACACCCCAAGTATTACCCTCTGGTTTGTGATCCTGACGATGAAGTAAAAGTACCTTGCCCTCGTGCTCAACAAAACAGCTCACCACCTCAATACTCGGAGCAAACCCTTCGGGCTCGGTCCGAAAGACTATTTCACTTGCCTGTTTGCCAGACATAATCAAGATATAATACACTAAACGTGGTAGAATAGGGCAAATGGCACAAACTACTTTCGCCGACTTGGGCATTGCCCCTACTTTGCTAGCTGTGCTCACCAAACTCGGGTACACCGAGCCTACGCCCATCCAGGCCAAAGCCATACCCACTGCGGTGGAGGGCAAAGACGTGGTGGGCATTGCCCAAACAGGCACGGGCAAAACGCTCGCCTTCGGCATACCTCTGATTCAACGTTTGGGTTTTGTAAAGGGCCAAGCCCTTGTGCTCTTGCCGACACGTGAACTTGCCCTGCAAGTGGAGGAAGTGCTCAATCGAATCGGTCGCTCGTTTGGTTTACGCACGGTTGTTCTCATTGGTGGCGCTGGCATGGGTCCGCAAGTCTCGGCTCTGCGTGGTAAACCACACGTGATAGTGGCTACTCCCGGCCGGCTAATTGACCATCTCGAGCATCGCACTGTTTCGCTTGAGCACGTGGTGATACTAGTGCTAGACGAAGCGGACCGGATGCTTGATATGGGTTTCGCTCCACAGATCAAAAAGATTTTGGCCGTGGTGCCTGGACCACAACAGCGCCAGACAATGCTCTTCTCGGCTACGATGCCCCACGACATAATGCAGATAGCCACGCATCATATGAAGCTGCCCATCCGCATTGAGGTGGCCCCTCAAGGCACCACGGCCGAACGTGTGACCCAAGAAATTTTCATAGTCGATAAGCAAAACAAAATCAGATTGCTCGAAAAAGTTTTGAACGAGCGCCCGGTAACCACACTTGTGTTTACCCGCACCAAGCACGGAGCGACCAAGATAATGCGCAACATCAGGGCCATGGGTCACAGCGCGGCCGAGATTCACGGCAACCGCTCACTCGGTCAACGCAAAGAGGCGCTCGAAGGTTTCAAGAATGGCCGCTATCGAGTGCTGGTGGCCACCGACATTGCCAGTCGCGGCATCGACGTCACCGGCATTGGCTTGGTCATTAACTATGATTTGCCTACAGACTCGGAGGACTACGTACACCGCATTGGCCGCACGGCAAGGGCCGGTACCGAGGGTCACGCCATCTCCTTCGCCGAGCCCAACCAGAGGCGCGACCTTCAAGACATCGAAAGGCTCATCCGCAAAACATTGCCCATCTCGCAACTACCAAACAACCTCCCTCCCCCAAGAGCCGTAGTCGAAGCCCCGCGCGAGTATCGTAACTACGGCCGCGCACAGGGCCGCTCTTACCCTCCCCGTAGCAATAGCCAAGGCCGACCATCGCAAAGCGGCCGCCCAACCTTCCATCGTCGCGGCAGATAATTACTTTTGCTCTAACCCGAATTGGTCGGAATAATGTTTAACTAATGCCTCGTTAGCTTCGTCGCCTCGTAAGTCAGCAACGAGCGCTCTATATTGCCCAACCTGACCATAGTGCTCGTCGACTCTGACTGTGCGCGGTTCATGAATAGACGGACTTTGTATCTTAGACCCCAAGAGTAATCCAGGGCTCATACCCACCAAGCGGTCTCTAAGGTCAGGCAAGCAAGCGTCTGCGTCCTCTTGGTTTATATAAAACGAATAGACCATATCAGTATCTCTAATCTCCTTACTCTTCAAAAGTTGCTTCACAAACCCTTCGAAGCGGAATTTGGATGTTACCTGCCCGCTAGGGAAGATGAGGAAAACACCACCACCCTTAATATGCTCCACGACTTCATCGCGTGCTCCCACGAGCTCACGCCCACCTTTATATGACGGCACAATGAACTGTCGTCCGAAAGCGTTTGTTAGCCTACCCACAAGTTGTTGCTTGACCATAATCTTAACATCATCACGAGTAGCAAGAGCAGTGGCTACTGCTGGGATGTCAAGATATTCGTTGGGGTGATTTAAAAGTACGATGCCAGCATCGCTGTGTAAATGCTCGCGCATCTCTTTAAATCCTGGCCGGCTCTCGGCAATGAATTGCGGATGAATATTAAGCGCGTCAAAGTAGTCGTCTACAAATTCTTTAATTGCCCTAGAATATGGGTCCTTTTCTCCCTTATGTCTCTCAACATAAGTAGCGGCCAAGGCGAAAAACCTGTTTTCGAACATCTCAAGCACATGCTCTTTCAAATCCCCAAATCCTTGTTTTAGGCCTTCAAAACTCATATGGGCATTATAGTAACCTTTCACCTTGGGCCCTAGTAATAAAGGGTGTA
>Ga0209541_10015256_pt1 | contig 11497 bp, 13 predicted proteins | sample RifCSPlowO2_01_FD_184027 | JGI IMG/M metagenome (GOLD analysis project Ga0209541, IMG submission 184027) | Groundwater microbial communities from Rifle, Colorado - Rifle CSP2_plank lowO2_0.1 (SPAdes) (version 2) | ecosystem: Environmental > Aquatic > Deep subsurface > Groundwater | place...
CACCAGCAGAATTTGAATCGGAGGTTTTAAATAAAACCGTCTCTTAACTTACCGTAAACTTAATGGGGTTCACTCCAAATTATACTTAACAGGTTTAACAGAAGATAAGTTGTTATCGAACCCTCAAACAGAAGTTTATAAGACAAATCAAGAGCTAATTAAAAAAGAAGATACAATCAATTCTCTAAAGAAAACTATCAATAATTTAAAAGAAGAATTAGATGAATATGACGCAAAAATAACTAATCTAGAAAAAGTAAATGAAGATATTAACAAAACTTTGAAGATTGCAGAGAATACTATTCAAAAGCTAAACAAAGAAAAAGAAGATATGCAAAGAAGAATTAATCTATTAACAAAAACGTTTTATGCTTTAGTTATTGTTATTATAAGTTTAGCGTTATACTATTTTTATAGACACAATCAGAAAAGAAAGAAAAAATAAAATTCAAAGCAATAAAATAAATCAAATATTCATTAAAAATGGCGCAGGACGTAAAACCCACAAGAAGCGAGCTGCTTAAAATAAAAAAGCAGATCAAGCTGGCTCAAGGGGGATATTCCCTTCTGAAGAAAAAAAGAGACGGCTTGGTACTGGAATTCTTTGCGATAATGAAGAAAGCCAAGACTCTTAGGGAAGAGCTGGTAGAGCAGTATAAAATAGCCTTGGAGAAGATAAACATTGCAAGAACTCTGGAAGGAGATTTAAAGATAAGGTCAATCGCATTAGCAATAAAAGAAATTCCAGACATCAAGCTGGAGACAAGGAATATCATGGGGGTAAAAGTGCCAAGGGTGGAACATTCCGAGATAAAAAAAGCCCTGATGGAGCGCGGATATGGCGTCTACAGCTCAGCAGCAATTGACGAGGCAGCAGATGCGTATGAAAAGGTTGTCGAAAAGATACTGCTTGCAGCAGAAGTGGAAACTTCCATGAGAAAACTGCTTAATGAGATAGAGAAGACAAAAAGGAGAGTAAATGCGCTGGAATTTGTAGTTCTGCCCAAGCTAAACAAGCTCAAGTCATTCATCCAGTTAAGGCTTGAGGAAATGGAACGCGAAAATATCTTCAGGATGAAAAGGATAAAAGCCCATGCTTAATATGCGCAGTCTAGACATAGAAACAAAAAAGAAGATAATAAAAAATTCCGGAAGATTCTTCTTATACCTTAATGCCTCTATTTTTGTGGTGGTTATTGTCGTAATAGTTATTAAAATTCTCAACTCTTAACACTTTAAATCAAAATATTTTTATAGTCTCTATTTCACTTTTGATCTATGGTGATAGATGGCAGCCTTCTCTTCGTTATTTTGTGCTCTTTATTTGCTATCTTCTTTGCTTTGAGCTTAATAAAATTTATCCTAAAACAGCCAGATGGAAACCAAAAAGTCAAGGATATTGCCCAGCAGATACACAAAGGAGCCATGGCTTTCCTCAACAAAGAATACCAAATCATGCTTATTTTTATGGTTATAATTGCCTTAATACTGATGCTTGTTCTTGAAAATGGGAATGTAATGGCATTTGCATTTGTTGTTGGAAGCATCTTCTCAGCAATTGCCGGAAGAATAGGGATGTTTGTGTCTACAAAAGCCAACAGCAGGACAGCAATAGCTGCAGGAAAAACCTTGGATAGCGCATTAAAGATAGCATTTTCTTCCGGGGTTGTTATGGGCATGATTGTTGTTGCAATAGGACTATTGGGCATATCTTTCTTTTACATAATCTACAAAGATCCTCAGATTATATTCGGATTTGCTTTCGGAGCATCTTTCCTCGCGCTTTTTGCGCGTGTTGGTGGTGGCATTTACACAAAAGCAGCAGATGTTGGCGCGGATTTAGTCGGCAAAGTTGAAAAGGGGATTCCTGAGGATGACCCAAGAAATCCGGCAGTAATTGCAGACAATATCGGGGATAATGTCGGAGATGTTGCTGGTATGGGCGCCGACTTATTTGAGAGCTATGTGGCAAGCATTGTTGCTGCCATGGCTATAGGGGCATTTTCCTATCCTAACAATGCCACAGCAGTTTTATTGCCATTGTTGTTATCCGCATTTGGGATTATTGCATCAATTTTTGGCACTTTCTTTGTGAGATTAAACAAAAACAGGAATGTTTACCACGCAATGAACAAAGGTGTGTTTGTAAGCACGGTTATCATGCTGGCAAGTTCTTATCTTATCCTCAAAATCATGGCTGATGGATTGGGCATATTTTTTGCAACAGCTGTTGGATTGTTTGCGGGTCTTATTATAGGCCTTTCAACCCAATATTACACATCCAAATACCAAAAGCCCACACAAAGCATTGCATTCGCATCAACAACAGGCGCCGGAACAACAGTAATAGCTGGTATATCTGTTGGCATGATGTCAACAATCATCCCTATCCTTACAATAGGCTTTTCAATGTTTTTTTCGTATTATTTTGGCGGCATTTACGGTGTTGCCATCTCTGCTGTTGGAATGCTTTCGACTTTAGGAATAACCTTGGCTGCAGAAACCTACGGAGCTGTAGCTGATAATGCCCAGGGGCTTGCGGAAATGGCCGGATTAAGCAAAAAAACCCTCAAAAATACAACAGAGCTCGATTCGATTGGAAACACTACAGCTGCAATAGGCAAGGGATTTGCCATAGGAAGCGCAGCTTTAACCTCCATTGTTCTTTTTATAGAATATGTAAGGTCATCAGGAATTACAAGCATAGATGTCGTAAAGCCAGAAGTCATTTTAGGGCTGTTTATTGGCGGCTTGCTGCCATTTGTTTTTTGCGCTTTGCTTATGTCATCCGTAGGAAAAGCGGCTTCCAAGATTGTTGAGGAAGTGAGGAGACAGTTCAAGACAATTAAAGGGCTTATGAAAGGCAAAGCAAAGCCTGATGTTGAAAAATGCATTGAAATCAGCACTAAGGCTGCCCTTCATCATATGGCAATTCCAGGAATTTTAATTGTTTCTGTTCCAATTCTTGTTGGCTTGCTTCTTGGAAAAGAAGCGCTTGGCGGAGTTTTGGTTGGAAAAACTGTTGTCGGCTTCTTGCTTGCAGTATTCATGTCAAATGCGGGTGGCTCCTGGGACAATGCCAAGAAATATATAGAAGCAGGAAATCTTGGAGGGAAGGGAAGCGATGCTCATAAGGCCGCAATAGTTGGAGACACAGTAGGGGATCCAATGAAAGACACTGCCGGGCCGTCTCTAAACATTTTAATGAAGCTTATGGCTATCGTGGCATTGGTTTTTGTGCCGCTGTTTGTCTAAGGTTTTTAGTTTTCTTGGCAAATGGAAGTTATCCTAGCCTCTTTTCAATTTCTCTTTTTGTGCTTTTATTGGAACTTTTCAGCAACCTTTAAAAATCCATGAAAATTGCCTTTCCTTAGGTGGTCAAGATAAAATTTCTTACTCTAAAAGACATGGACTTGGAAAATAAAAAAGTGCTTGTCAGGGTGGATTATAATGTTTCAATAAAAAATGGAATGGTGGAAGATGACACAAGGCTTAAAGCTTCAATTCCAACAATAAATAAGCTATTAGAAAAGCACTGCAAGATCATTTTAATGTCGCATCTCGGAAGGCCGTCTGAGCTATTGAAAAAGGGTAAGAGCTTTGGGGAAGTAAAGAAAGAGCTTACTCTCATGCCAGTAGCAGAAGACCTTGCCGATATTTTAGGTATGGAAGTAATTCTTGCAGAAGATTCTATCGGTCTTGATTCTGTTAGTACCCATCTTCCAGAAGGGGATATTATACTGTTGGAAAATATCCAATTCAATAGGGGAGAGACAAAAAATGATGATAAGTTTGCAAAACAGCTCGCATCCCTTGCAGATATATATGTAAATGATGGTTTTGGCCAAAGCCACAGGGAATATGCATCATTTTGCGCGATTACTAAACATCTTCCAAGTTGCGCCGGGCTTCTGGTTGAAAAAGAAGCAAAAGAGCTAAGCAAAATTCTAAATCCTCAGAGGCCGTTTGTGGCAATAGTGGCAGGAGCCAAGTCTGACAAGATCGGCGCATTGAGACTATTGGCAAAAAAAGCGGATAAAATACTGATAGGGGGCGTATTAGCAAATACTTTCCTGAAGGCAAAAGGCTGCGATATTGGCGCTTCGAAATTCGATGAAGGAACATTTGCAGTTGCAGACGAGATAATGAATGTTGCAGGGGAAAAAATCAAGTTACCTTCCGATTCTGTTATTGCTGATAGTTTCGATAATGATGCTAAAACTAAAATTGCCAGGACCGGAGAGATACCAGATGGATGGATGGCTCTGGATATAGGTCCGGAAACAGTAATAAGCTATAAAAATGAATTAAAAGATGCAAAAACCATATTATGGGCAGGCCCTCTGGGGGTTTTTGAGATGGAAAAATTTTCTGCAGGAACAAAAGAAATAGGGCATTTTATTGGAAGTTTAAATGCTGTTAAAATAGTTGGCGGCGGAGATTCAGCTGCTGCAGTCAATAGCTTCAATCTTGTGGAAAAAATGACCCATGTAAGCACGGGTGGCGGGGCATCTTTGGAATTTATAGAGAAAGAAGGCAAGCTGCCAGCCCTTATTGCGCTTGATAATTGCTGCAATAGGCCTAAATAATATTGACTTTTTCATTTAATGCGTCTCCTATCTCTTCCTGCAACCTTTTTTTTAGCCCATCTATATCGATCTTTGATTGCTCATCATCACAAACAGAAATCTCGCTTTTAAGGTTTTCTATTCTGCCTTTTATGACATCAGATTCTTGGCTATAAGATTCCAGCAGTTTTTTTGCATCATTGTTTTCTATTCCAAAGTTAATTTTCCTCGAAATATCAGACATTTTTTTGTATTCTTTCTGCAAATTTGAAAAATATTCCTTGTTCAGACATTTTATCTTTCTTAAAATCTTGTCATTTTTTTTCTGGTCAAGCTCAAGTTTGTTTTCCTGTACGGCTATCTTTAAGGTAGTAAGTATACTGGCGATAATCAGCTCATCATCATTAACTAAGGCATCCATGGGGCTGTTAAGGTAACGATCTATCCAATTTTGGTTCTCAAAAGCAATTTTGGAATATTTCTTAAGGGCTTTTTCCAAAACAGAGAAGTCATGCAGGATTTTGCCTTGAATTTCATCAAGATTTTTTTTGTTAACCTTTTTTTCCGCTGACAAATTCAGGTACTCCTTATAGCCTTCTGAACCTTGTATCTCAGCAATCTTGCCATAAGCCTTTTCTAGGCTGGTTTTCTCCTCCTCAAGCTTTGCTTTTTTTTCTTTGATTCCTTCCCTAAGATACTTCTTAAGCCTTATCTTCTCTTGGATATCCTTTACCTTATCTTTTATACCATCAATCTTTTCAATTTCACCATGTTTGATATTATCTCTAATATTCTTTACAGTGCTCTCAATCTTTTTTATGCTCTCCGCAATAATAGAGACTTCCCTTGCAAAAAATTGGCTTAGTATCTGGTAGCTCCTTGCGGTAGATTTTGCAAATTCTTCCATATCCTGCTCAAGAGCCTTGCATTTTCCGTCAAGATTCTGAAATTCCTCATATTGCAGGTCTATCCTGCTAAGAAAAACAAATGTTTTTTTTATGAATGCTTCCCTGTTTCCCTGCATGATCGTCTTTGCCCTTTCAGGAATGTTTGGATTCTGCAATTTTGCGTTCTGCAATGCAGTTATTCTCTCAAAAACCATTGATTTTTCCTCATTCAATCCATCTACCATCCCATTGATATCATATCTTAATGCATCTCTTATCGGGATTATTTTTTTCTCCAGCCAGAGGTCTATGTCATCCAGGTTTATCTCTTCCTTTTTCTCTTCATTCTTAAACAGGGTTTTTATGAACTTAAGCATAGAAATAGGAAAGTTATTATAATTTTTATAAAACTTTACTTTATGCAGATGAAAAAAAGGCGCATCCAGAAGTCAGCCAAGCAGCAGAAAATTGCTTTGGAGAGGATAAACATACTTTATGCAGAAGCAAAATCCATATTTGGCGATGATCCAAATCTTTCCAACAGATATGCGCAGCTCGCAAGGAAAATAGCAATGAAATACAAGGTAAGTATGCCATCAAGATTTAAGAAAACCTTCTGCAAGCGTTGCCGCAGCTATTTAATGCCGGGTAAAAACCTCAGAATAAGGGCGCAAAGAGGGCATATGGTTTACCATTGCTTAAACTGCAGGCATATTCAGAGACTTCGATATAAAAAATAATTTTTCTACACTTGATCTTTAACTACAAAATCGGCAAATTAACAATAATTTTCAATATTGATAATAATCTCTCTTACCTAAAAAGCAGGGGAAGGATTGGGAAGGGTTTAAAGAAGCTAAAGAATAAGCTGTTTTTTATTTATCATATGGAATTCCTGTTAAACTCTTTCCCAGATTATATAAGTTCTGTGAAATTTCGACCGAAAAGTAATTTTTTTGGCTAAAGTTCAATTCAATGGGCGAAGTGATACATCTAGAACAGGAATCAAGGCAAGAAAACCGTTCGTTGTAAAAGTAGCGGGGGCGAGAAAACTTAATTGCATATTTTATTAAATTCTTCTGGAGTGATTATTTTGATTCCTCTGAACTCTTTCAACTTCAACAAATGATTATCTTGTGAAATTATGCAATCCACATTTCCAGCTACAGCAGTTTCAATGAAGATATTGTCTTTTGTATCATCTTTAACTATAGTTATTTTCTCTCTTGGCTCTACAATTATAGAATTTCTTATAATCAAATCAACCCATTCTTTAATCATATTATCTGAAAGCCTGATTTTAAAATCTTTGAGAACTGTTATTATTTCTGAAACTGCTTCCAATGAAGTTACTAGTGTACTGACAGTTTAATTTTGAAACACTTTCGTAGCCAATCCAGCACTATTCTATCAAGCTCTATGTTTCATAATTAATGTGTCAAGGTACTAGTGTAAATTTTCCTTCTTTCCATTTGGTTATAACTTTATTAGAGCTTCCTCTCCAAAAAATGCCAGAAATAAGTATATTCGTATCCAGAACTACTTTCATCTTCTAGCTCTCTTAATGGCACTTTCAACATCAGATTTGGTTATGCCTTTCTCTTTGGTAAACTGTTGCGTTTTTTGAAGCAATTTATCGAAGTTTTTGAAGGAAGGCATAGTTACTTTTTTTAATATAACTGTATCCTCTTCTCCCACAACAACAAATTTTTCCCCTTCCTTTAATCCGAGCTGCTCCCTTATATCTAAAGGTATAACTACTTGCCCTCTTGAACTCATACTGGTTATTTCCAATTTTTTCATTTTATTTACCTCCTTAATAAGAATATCTTACTAGTAAGAGTATCTTATATATAAATATCGCGGATTTTGCCCAGAAAAAATTATTGAGTTTTATCTTTTAATTACCGCACTATAAGGCTTTTTACCCTTGATGTTTTCCTGGAACATGAGGAAATCATCTGTTGTCAGCTTTTTTCCTGCTTTGAACTTCTCTTCTATCTCTTTTTCCTTGCTCTGAATAAGCATAGTCTCGTTTAATTTTCTTTTTTCGTTTTCCTCGAGATTAAATTTATTGATTTTCTCCCTTATGCCGCTCATTTTAGCAAGGCTTTCCTTCAGCTGATGGTTTATTCCCCTAAATTCAGTCTTGTAAGTTATAAAGTTCTTGAATGCCTCTTCTTCATCTGCTTTAAGCTTATCAACTTCTTTAGAGCTTTTTATGATGTTTTCATGAAGCAGCTGGCTATCTCCTGCTGATTCCTGTATTTCATTATGGGCAGCATTTGCATTTTTTTTAGCCTCATATATTTCTTTGTTGAGGCATTTTATCTTCTCCACAAGCCCAAAATAATCCGACATGTCCTCCAGGGATTTTTTAAGGGTTTTTAGTGATTTATACAGTTTTTTTTCCTTATCAAAGGGCATTGCCTCAGTTTCCAGCCTAGTTTCTATCCTGCCTATTTCTGCCTTTAATAAAATCGGGTTTTTTAACTTTGACTTTGGCAGCAGCTTATCTTTTTCGAGGCTGAGTTTTCTGTATTCAGAAATTTTTTTGCCTGCTTCCAATGAAAGGGCATTTCTTTTTTCCTTCAGCCCTTTTACTTTTTTTGTTAGAGAGTCTCTTTTTTCCCTGCTTCCCCTTATTATGCTTATTTCTTCCCTTATTTTTTTTGAGCAATCCTGATTTTTATGGAACCATGACTCTTTTTTGCCATGTATTTTGTTTAGTTCTTTCCTCAAATCAAGTATTTCGTTTTTAAGGTTATCCAGCTGATTGAATAGAGTTTTTTTTGACTCTTTGTTTGCGCTTGCGTCTGCTCCCATAAGCAGCAAATAGGAGCGATTAGTATAAAAATATTGTTAATAGGAAAAGTGTAATGCCAATTTAAGCGTGTTTCGGATAAGGGGCAGGCTGGGTCACAATTCAGGGAAGTCTATACTGGTTGTTGCATTGTGACTGGAGAGAAGCCCAAAATAGTCTCCTTTACGACGACAAAAATAATTATGGGACAGGCTGGGGGATTATGCGTCAGGAGATTTATTGCTTGGAATCTGCCTTATTAACGCCCAGCATTGATTTGCCGCTTAAGCGACAGCACTGAAAAAACAGAAAGGGCTAAAAAAAAGGTTGCAAACTAACCAGAAGAATATCCAAAATCAAATGAATGGATGAAAAGCATCTATCCGAATAGTGCTCCTAGCCCAGCTGCTGCCTGCTCTTCAGATTTTTTTTCTTCCTCTGCCTTTTTCTTTGGGTCTTCTTTCTTTGCTTCTCCAACCGGAGCTGCTGCTACTGGCATAGCTACCGGCATCGCTGCCTTCTCTATTGCCTCTTCTATGTTTACGCCTTCCAAAGCAGAAACCAAAGCCTTTACTCTAGCTTCGTTTACTTTTGTTCCTGCTGCTTCCAGCACTTTCTTTACTCCTGCTTCGTCTACTTTCTGCCCTGCCTTATGCAGTAACATTGCAGAGTATATGTATTCCATTGTCTTTACCTCCTAAGTTTTATTTTTCCCATTGAATTTATTTTGATTCTATCGTTCACAACTATTTGTGTTGTCATTCGCTTAATTTTACAATTTTATCCTATCAGGCATTGAAAAATTTATAATGATTATTATTTTGAATTGTGTTCTATCATTGGCATTTTTTATTTCCTCAACGTTCCTTTCCTCAAGAGCTCTTTTGCCAAATTCTCGACTTGCTTATGATGCTCTTCATCTCTTATTTTGTCTACCTCATTATCCAAATCATCCAATTCCTGCTTAAGAAGCTCATCTTCTTCTTTCATAGGCTCTTCCTTTTTCCTCTCGGATTTTCCCTCGATTTTTTTTGACTTTTTTTCAGGCTCTGTAGGTTTTTCTTCTTCTATAGGTGGTTTGGTTTCTTGTTTTTTCGGGATTTGCCTCTCTTTTGGTTTTTGGGTTGTCTGTTCGGCTGGTGATTCTGCAAATGTGGCCTTTTCTTCGTGAATCTTTTCTTTTGGATTTTCAACTGTTTCTATGTTTGCTGCCACTTTTAAACTTAACATTGATCTTTCTGCCTTAGCCAATAACCCATCAATAATCCCTGAATCGATAATATTTTGGCTTAAGCCAATGGCTTTCGCATCATTGAATGCCTTGCCTATCAGCAATTTTGCATTGTCTTTGGTTGCATAAGTTATATTGAAAGCAAGATTGAAACCCTGCAAAGCTGCAAGGCTTACCTTGCTTATGTACTGCTGCTCATCAACATCAAGCACATCCTTCCCATAAATTATGCCGGATTCATAAGCAACCATCAAATCCAAACCAACTTCCATTGGCTTTATACCGAGCCTTGCCAAAACTTCTGCAACTTTTGCCGGTATTTTATCCCCTTTCTTCACTATAACTGTATCTTCCTTTACAGCCACTTTTCCAGACTCTACGCCTACTTTAAGTCCTGCACTGCTGAATTCGCTTATCACCGGGCCCGGGGCAAATGGTGTTGGGCCTTTAGGGACTATGATGTTATCAGGAGCTATTTGCCCGGCCTTGGCAGGCGCGGGTGTCTTGCTCTTTCTTAAAATCCTGGCAAGCCTGAATGGGCTCTCTTTTGTAAATATCAGGGCTGGCATTCCATCAAAGTACTCTTGGAGAACTTCTATGCCTTTTTTGTCGTTCTTTATATTGCCAAGGGCAATCTTCATAAGGGTCTTTTTTGTCATGAAAATGCTTACTTTACCGCGCAATTCTGCCCGCATTGACTGCAGCTGCGGGGCCGGCAGATTTTCCATGTTCACAACACCGACTATAGGATACTCTCTGCTTGCCTTTTCAATGCCATTCACAATTTTCTTCTTAAATTCTGAGACGTGTAGTGCCATATTCTTTGTTATTGTTGTTATTTGACATTTGTTTGATTTGAAATCAGCTTATTATGGGCCGAAATATAATGTTATTATCTCTCTTTCTTTTTTGACTCTGTTTTCTTTTTAGGTTTTTTAATAGTCTCATCGGATTTTTCTTTCTCCAGCTGTTCTGGATTTGATTCGCGCTTTTCAGTAGTTGAATCAGATTTTTTGGCTTCAGTTTTCTTATGCTTGCCTTTTCTGTCTTTGTCACCCTCTTCATTTTCTTGGGCGCGTATAGCAAATGCTGGGCCCATCGTAAGCTTAAGCATGACATTCTTGACATTGTGCTTCTCGTTGGGAAGGGAATTTATCACAGCATTATAGACCGTAAGGATATTATCAGCAACTTCATCCGGGCTGCTGTCTTCCTTGCCAACCATGCACTTGACTACTGGCTCGTTCCTTGTTGCTACCTTTACTGTTTTCGCTAACTTTTCGTATAACGGCTTTAAGTTTGCATTAGGCGGCAATATGCCCCCTATTTTAGGATTTGGCATCTTGCCGCGAGGGCCAAGAACACGGCCGAAAACAGTAGCTATCTGCGGCATTATATTTGCTTGGGCAACAAAAAAATCGTGCTTATTTGCCAGCTTTTTAATTTCCTTTTTTTCCTTGAATCTTGGAAAAGATTCTGCAAGAATAGTCTCATCACAGGCATCTTTGGCTGATTTTTCAAGCTCTGGGCCAACAAAAGCGCATACAGAGACCTTCTTGGTGCTGTTATGCAAGGTTACAAAAGTATTGAGCTGATGCTCCTGCTTCTTAAGGTCAATATCTTTTAAGTTTATTATTAAGTCAATGCTCTGCTTAAAATTCTTTTTAGGAGAATTAGCCTTTACCAGCTCCAGTGTTTTCGCTATTAATAATTTGTCCATCTTCCCTCCTACGTTAAGTAGTGCCTCGGGCAATCAATGGGAACTATCTTGAGTTTTTAAAGTTAATTGTTTTTCAAAACGCTGCCCGTATTTCTTATTTTGCTTTTAGAAGCTAGCTAAGGAGATAATGGAAAAATTTATAAATAAGTAAAATAATTTATAAAATAAATATAAGTAATTTAACTTATTCAATGCTTACCAAAAAAGAGCTGCGGGTTATGGAATTGAGAAAAGAAGGGCTAAAGCAGATGGAAATAGCTTCCAAGCTCAAGATTTCCCAGCCGGCTG
>Ga0209541_10015259_pt1 | contig 11494 bp, 18 predicted proteins | sample RifCSPlowO2_01_FD_184027 | JGI IMG/M metagenome (GOLD analysis project Ga0209541, IMG submission 184027) | Groundwater microbial communities from Rifle, Colorado - Rifle CSP2_plank lowO2_0.1 (SPAdes) (version 2) | ecosystem: Environmental > Aquatic > Deep subsurface > Groundwater | place...
GATTTTTATAGCCTCCAAAAACCCAATCATCGCCACGCAAAGTGCGCTTTGCTATTCGCGCTCACTTCGTTCGGCGACAAGCGAGGGGGTATTTGGAGCAAATAAACCTCATGCAGATTATGTAATAAAGGCTTTGTTAAAGTTTGTTCCTCAAAACGAGATTATTGAGTCGGCATACAGTCGTAATACGATTGAAGATGCAGAGTTATCGAAGCCGATTGTGGATAAGTGTAATGTAAAAGATATCATTGTTGTTTCTTCTGATTTTCACATGGAGCGGGTAAAATTTATTTTCAGCAATCTATTTGGGGATTATAAGTTAAAGTTCTCCACGGCACATACGAATCCGAAGGAGATTACACAAAAAATGATTGAACATGAGAAGAAAGAATTGCAGCGATTGAGAAAATGTAGAACTGAAATGAGAGAATAGCGATAATAGAAATTGATTTTTCAACCGGAAGGGTTTTAAAGATTTGGGTTCTTTATAAATGGATGGGATTAACAGATGATGTTGAAGAAGTGATCGGTCGTGTACATAGATATTTTGCTCAGCAGAGTGTAGATGGAGCACGAACTGAGCTTGGCATCTTAGGAAAAAGGTTAGAAGAAGCAGACAAACGAGGAGATGATTATCGTAATGCTGTCCTAAGATATCACGAATTTAGGAAGACGCCCGATATCAGACATATTTTTGATTCTGAAGATCAATTTTAATGATACTGCGACATCGGAGCAGAATAGCTGTGCATCGATGCCTCGAGATCTTGTCCTTTTTGGTTGTACATGCCGCCGCTCTCTTCTGAATCGGTCGCGTACATCTTGTTGCCTTTTTTCTTGCCGTCATCCAAGCTTTTGGTCATGAACTCATGCGTTGCCTGCGATGATGTCATTGTCCAATTGCCGCAGCTGCACGCTGCTTCGGCGCCGGTGTGCGAGTGTCCGTACGTGCTGTCGCCGCCGCTTGCGCCGTAATTGCCGGTGATAGTTTCTGCGGTGATTGTTTTATAGGTGTCTTTTGCGTGGTTTTGCTTGTCTGCCTTTTTTATTTCGTCGATGATTGATTCCTGCTCCTCAGAAAGACCTTTTTTTTCAGCGTGAACTTTAATGTCAACGTCTTCGCCGCGTTTTTCGTGCTCTTTTCTGTGCTGTTCCATCGCGATACGCAATGCGTGTTCGCCGACAGCTTCGCCGCCCAGATTGTCTTCCAGGCTGACGTGGCTTGATTGAGACTTATGTTTAGGATGGGGATGTTCGTCGTGAAATGTGAATTGTATCATGGGGATGAAACTTGAATGAGCATTTATTAAACTTTCCCTACGCCGTATAGCGCCGCTCGTTCTCATCATCTTTGAACGAATAGCTGTGCTTTATTTTTTCGCCTTTTTCTTTCTGCTGATGATAAATTCCCTGCAACCGTTCAGTGCGCTGCAGTGCGATATCGAGCTGCTGTGCAACTTCACGCGTTGGAGGAATATAATCAGATAGCTCTTTCTGCTCGAGCGCTGTATTTATGAATGCAACACGCTGCATCTGCTGACGGCTGATGTATCCCTGCTGTTCAGCGACTTGATAGATGCGGCCGACTTCGGCATAGAGTTCGCGCACGGGCGACTGTGCTGCGACGTTAACTTCCGGCTCGACTTTCTTCAGCTTTTCTTTGTCAATAACTTCTTCAAGCTGTTCTGTCAGCTCATCTCTTCGCCGGCGCGCCGGACGCTCTTCTGCTTCCTCTTTCTGGTTTGATTTGAACCGGTGAATGCGAAAAAGCTGGCGCTCCTCTTCTGATAGTTGCCGGTCTTCGGCGGAGATCAGCTGAGGAATGGGAATCTGCTCTTCTAATTTTTCTTCACGGACGACTTCAGCGACGCTTTTTTTGAGCAGTTCATCTGCTTCCTTTTTTTCTTTTTCTTTCTTTTCTGCTAATTCTTTCAGCTGCTTGACACGTTCTTTTGCAGGCAGTTTCTTGAGCTTATCTAGTTCTTCGGACATAGATTGGACAAAGCAAACTGAGCTATTAAATCTTTAGGGGGAATGTTTATAAATAGACAACAATTTTGTGCAGCAATGGCTGGACGAGGCAACAACAATAATATCGAGGAAACTCAAGAGATTACACGCGTGCGACTGCCGCGCGGGCGGGAAGTTCTTGGCGTTGTTCAGCAGCGATTTGGCGGAAGCCGCATGAAAGTGTTATGTTTAGACGGTAAAACACGCACCTGTAGAATTCCAGGACGCCTGAAACGCACGCTGTGGGTGCGTGAAAGCAACATTGTTGTTGTCGAGCCATGGGAATTGAGCGGCGACGACAAAGGCGATATCGTCTTCAAATACACAAAGAATCAGGCGGATTTTCTGCGCAAGAATGGTCATCTGAAGAAGTTGGAAGAAGTTGATGAGTTTTAGCTGATGTTCAGCACAATCTTTATATAAACCGGTGATTCAATCAGCTTCATGAGAGAACGTATCATTGGATTTGTGGCACACATCTTTTTCCTGCTCTTGTTTTTCTTGTGGACGATGAATGCACTGTTCCTGCTCGAAGGGATGCTGCTCTATGTCGAGATCATTGTTTTCTGCGGACTTCTTGCAAGCGCAGCCATAGGCATTTCCACGTATCTTAGAAATAAGAATTATGTGCCATTGCGTATTGTCTACATTCTCGGGCTCCTAAGCACAGCTGTACTCTCGTATTTGGTTGGCGAATACTTATGGTATACAGCTGCAGCAGCTGTTGCCGGACTGTTTGCATCTGCATATGAACGGCAGGAACGGGCGCGAAAAGCAGTATCGGATGTGCTGGTAACGGAGATACCGACGGAGAAGCAAAAATCAATACGTCGGAAATCACGAACGAACGTACGTAAAAAGTAATCCGATGACTCCAAGTGTTATTGCGGCATCTGCAATATTAAATGCCGGCCAGAAATTAAAATAAATGAAGTCAGTCACTGCGCCATAAACAATTCGATCGATAAGATTCGATAACGCGCCTGCGATGATCATGATGTAAAATATTAATTCTTTGCCGGGCTTTTCTTTCCAGACATAATATATCAAGCCGCCGATGATGAGGATGCCTGCGACACTCAGAAGAAAGTTGTTCCCTTGAAAGATGCCGAAGCTTGCGCCGGTGTTTTGGATGAGCTGAAGCGAAAAGAATGATGTGATATTCAGAGGAATGTCAAGCAGTGCTCGTGCTGCATATTTTGTGGACTGGTCGAGAACGATAATACCAAGTGCAGCATACTTACCAGCGATATTTGTCATGTTTCTCTTCGATGCCTGCTGCTTTTTCTAATCGGCCGATGCGCAGGTCGAGATTTTTCAGCAATGAACTGATGGTGTCAAGCTTGCTTAAGACGAGCTCCATATCGCGGCTATTTGACTGCGATGATGAAAATGATTGGCGTTCCTGCCGTTCCTGGCGTTCCTGAAGCGACGGCTGCTGGAATGTGCGCATGGGTGAGATGCTCGGAGAGAAATCTTCAGATTCACGCGGATCGCCGGCTGATGGGTTGTCGATTTCTCCCAGACCAAGATCTTCAGCGGTCAATGGCTTATACGACGGCTTTTCGAATGCGATGTCATTCTTTCGCCGTAAAATCTTGTCTAAAAAGCTCATGATGCTTCTCCTCCCAAGACACGCTGAATTATTGATTGAGGAATGTATTGCGCAAACTTAAACGTGATGCTTTCTGGATACATGAGCAGCTTATCTTCTCTCAGCTTGTTGATGAAGAACAATGGGTCGTCTTGAATTTCTGACGAGAATAATTGTGCGAACAGGACAGCGCGCATGTCGGATGATGTTGATATGTTTGACTGCTTAAGATTGTCGGCGACATACGTCCGAACTTCGGGTGTGTTTGGAAGCTCTTTTGCGGTGATGAGTTTTGTGATTGCGCGATCAAGCGTGTTGTCGGCGCGTATATCGGCGACTGCCTGCGATGCCGTAAGACTAATTCCATCGAACAGTGTGATGGCATTCCCATTGTCAAACGCAGACGCTTCGATAATGATGACCTTGAAATAACTTCCTTTCATGGCATCCAGATTGCCCTCTGTGAATTGCTGCTGAAGCTCGTTCAGCGACGGTTCGGAAACGAATGAGACAACGGTTTCGGAATCGATAATTGCGGTTTCGAAGCCTGCGCGGATGCCGTTGTCGTTTAATAAGATGAGTTTGCGCGCTTTGGGGAATTGGTCTTTGAGTTCGCTGATGTCAGTCAGCAGATTGACGCCAAAGAATGTGCTGCTGATGAGAAAAATCAAAAGAAGTATCAATGCTATCTTTGCTATCTTTGTTGCGGCATGAATAACGAAATAGCCGATGATTAAGACTAATACTAACGACACGAGAATTGCAACGAATTCCATGAAGGAAAGGAAAGATTGTGGGTTTATATAGGTTATTCTTTATTAGGATCTAATATGTCATTGCCAATAACAGTTCTGAGATATTCTCGTTCATCATTAAACGATAGGGGGGCGATTTCAGTGATTGCTGCTGAGCCACGCTTGGCATAAAGAGTCCGTGCGACTGAGAACGAATATTCGTTGCTTGTTGCTGATTCTCCTATTTTTTCTGCGTAGCTTAAACCGATGCAATGCTCGACTATGTTAAGGAGAAGATTGTGAGCTTTTGCTTTTTTTCGAGCAACTTCATACTCTTTTGGGTCGCCATCCTCAAGTACGAGAACATCATTAATAGCATTAACTCTTTCTTCATCTAATAGCAGAACGCATTAATATGTCGGAAATGAGCGCATTTCTGAGCACGATCAAAAACAGCGTGTTTTTGACGATTGAACTTTTGTGCGTTCGGCTATAATAGCAAATCTCACGAAATAAGTTCACAAATCAATGAGATTTGCTATAAGAACGTAAATCGAACGTGTGTTTTTGTTCATTCTAAAGAGACTAAAGTACCGTGAACCGAAATATTTATATACAGTCATACCATTAATACATAAGTTTATACCATGTCACAAACCATTCAAATCAAGCCAAATGAAAAATTCGTCCATGCACCTACGCTAAACACTATTCTCATGGTCGAAGAAGTTCTTAAAAATGGCGACTTGATGACTGTCGCAGAACTTAAAGAAAAGCTTCCAAAAAAAGTAATGCATAGAACACTCCTTCGTATTCTAGATTATCTCCAATTGAGCGGAAAAATTCTCATCGGAACAAAAGGTATTTTGTGGACATTTACTGAAAGTGAAAAACTCCAAGCATTAATTAATCAAGGAACGGAGATGTAGATAAATAAGCTAATAAAAGTTGTATTTCTTGGAGATGCTGAAAGCTTCTACAAAAAAATTATTGGCGTTACTGCGCAGCAAGAAAGTGAAAACAAAGAAAGCACTCCTGAATTGCAAATGTTTAGATCAATAAAACAAAAAATCGATTTCATCAAAGCAAATCCTTTCTATGGTGACCACATAAAGAAAAATCTTATTCCGCGCGAATATGCAATAAAATATGATACAAGAAACTTATGGCGCGCAGAACTTGTCAATTACTGGCGATTGCTCTATACAATCAAAGGAAATCAAAATGAAACAACCTGTTTTGTGCTTGACATCATAAACCACGAAGAATACGATAAATTATTTGGATACAGAAAGAAGTGAATCACAAAAAACTTTATATAGCGTACTAAAAAAATAATCTCATGATACTCAAATCAAAACTAAACAAATTACAATTCTGGTCAAAGTTCGGATTAGTAATTATGCTTTTCTACCTTTCAATCATAATTGTCATCGTGGGATTACTGTTAACTTTTTATGCATTAGTCGGTCCAGTAAACGCAATGGGCGAAGCAGGATTTCTCGTAGCAATTCCATTATACCTCCTGCATCTGCCGTTCATCTTTGTTTTTAAGTACCTGCCTCCAATGACCGAAAGTATGGGCTATATTGTAACTGTCCTCATCGGCAGCATCGGATATTTCGTTCTTGGAAGCATCATGGGAAGAATTATTCAGCAGATCATGACGCCCAAAAAGAAAAAAGTGTAACTCACAATCCCCTCAACTTCCCTCGCACATCCTCAATAGAGCCATATCCTTTCTTCGCCATCACTTCATCAAACTCAGAAACAATCCGCGCAAAACATTTATGCTTCTCATGCATGAATATCGTCCCAAGTTGCACCGCGCGAGCACCCGCAAGCACATACTCAAACACATCGCGACCGTTATTGATGCCGCCAACACCAACAATATCAATGTCATGATGCAACAGCTCAAAAAACTTCCGCACGTTCGCCAATCCAATCGGCTTGATGTACGTTCCGCCTAACCCACCGAACCCGCCTTTCGGTTTGATCACCGCACACTCTCTATCTGCATCAATATAAAGCGCATTACCCGGCGAATTAATACAAGAAACAAATCGAACCTTATGTTTATTCAACAGCGTAGCAATCTGCTCGTAATGCACAAAATCAAAGTATGGCGGCAGCTTAACACCCAACGGTTTTCGCACAACCTTCATCACCGAAGAAAGCACGTCGTCAGTCTGCTCCATATCATATCCGATCTGCGGCTTTCCGACAATATTCGGACAGGATACATTCAATTCGATCAGATCACAATCGGCATCGTTCAACGCGCGAATTATCTCCATATTATCAGCAAGCGACAGTCCCGACACACTCGCAATCAGCGGCTTGCCGTGCGCTCGCAGCTGAGGCAGATATTCAATATACTTTAGATAGCCATGATTCGGCAATCCCATCGAATTGATCGAACCATACGGCAGCTCATAATAGCGCGGCTCCGGATTTCCGTCGCGCGGCAATATCGTCATCGATTTCGTCGTGATTGCAGAAGAGTGTGAATATCCTATAGCATGCAGCTCTTCGAGAGACACACATAATGGTCCAGCCGCGTTGAAAATCGGATGTTTTAATTCGATTCCTGCAATTGATGTTTTATAGCTCATGTTTTCCTCATCTCATTCAACATATCCCTGTATTTCCTCGCTTCATCAGCTGGATTATTCGCATAGATAATCGCACGTCCAACATTGATGATTGTTTTGTCTCCAAATAAGTCAATTAATGATTTCGCCTCGCCTCCCTGCGCACCAATGCCCGGCACGAGAACACATCTATCGGGAATTATAGATTTAACTGCTTTTATTTCATCAAGAGTTAAGTGATTTTTCGTACTCGGTGCACCAATGACAATGGCATCTGCATCGCGAGATTGTTCAGCAAAATACATGTACGCTGGTTTCCCATTAATCTGTGCATTTTTCATAACTTCATATTCAGGATTTGACATTAACACAAGTACAATAATTCCCAAATCCCGCGCATGTGCTTGACCAACTGCTTCGCTTACATTACCTGGAAACGGCGCATAGGTGACCGCATCAAATCCTTCAACATGCGGATGATGAAACCCTTTCTCGTTTGTGGAGCCAATATCGGTCAATTTGCTGTCATCAATGGCAAGCATACCATATTGATGAATAATGCCTGTCAACGTTTGAAGTTCGCCTCTCGATAAATCTTTCACATAATTTCGGTTTATCTTCACTGCCGCAGCATAAGGAGCAACTTGTGTTATAATATCTTTACACCATTGTATTTTATCATCCCTATCTTCAGGATCTAATCCAACACATAACAAAGAATTCTTTTTCCGGACTGCATCTGCCCACTTATCACTGAAGCGCAAGCGGCTGCACCCCATATTGTTCAAATTCTTTTTTTAACTCCGCAACAATGTGCTCAGCGGGTTTATCTCGAAGAATCAGCATCGGCAGCAACTCATCTGCGCGGGACAGCGCAACATACTTCACTTTTCCTTTATACCGATCAAGAATCGCCTGTTCAACACTTAATCCATCGTCGCGTTTCTCCATACGATTGGTCAAAGTAACAGCAGCAATCACATCAATATTCGCTCCAATCAGTTTATCAATCGTCTCAATCAGTGAACCGCCTGTCGTCGTCACATCTTCAAGAACAACCGTCTTTCCTGCAGGTTCGCCCACAAAATACCTGTCCTTCGGATGTCCGTGCTCCTTTGGTTTTGCGCGTCCCATCGGAATGACATGGCTTCCAGCGCCAAACAAATGCGACATTCGCGCGAGGCGTAGCGACGCAATAACTCCTAACTTAGTCGCACCTTCGGGAACGCCATAGATGCAATCCGCACCGAGCTGTTGTGCAGCTGCCGCAACATGCGCCGCCGTTATGTCGAGCAAGTACGCATCACTTGTTGGAACTCTCCAATTAACGTAAAAATGTGACGTTCGTCCGGATTTCAATGTGATGGGCTTCTCAAAGAATCCAATGACTTTATTGTCAAGAACAAACTGATTGAAACTGCTTTGGTCAAATTCCATTCGAAAATGCTGATTGTCTCATCTTTATAAGATTTGTGCAAGCAGAGGCTCTGTAGAAAAAGTGTGCTGCCTCATTTTGCGAGTGAGGCGATGCACATAAAATTGATTTGCTCCAAATACCCCATCGCTTGCCGCCGAACGAAGTGAGCGCGCATAGCAAAGCGCACTTTGCGTGGCGATGATTGGGTTTTTGGAGGCTATAAAAATCCCAGCTATAATCTACTAATCAATACCCCGCCCCTTTGGGGCGACTGGGATTTTTATTTTACTGCTGAACTTTCTACCAGCCAGTTGCCGGTGAATATGCCTGATTCGCCTGCATTGCATTCCCACGAGCTTTGTGTCGTGCAGTCGCTTCCGCGAACACACCCGCACACAAATACGGCCGTGAAATGCTCGCCGTTTAATCCTGCCGTAAGCTGGCTTGAATCCAGTTGCGTGCTTATGCTGGCTGAAACATCTCCGCTGCCGGTGATATCAAGCCAATTCTGGTTCGCTTCCGGATTATCAAAGAAATCCACAGGTGCCGCATTTTCAAACGTGAAATCAAATGGAATCCATTCTCTCAATGAATTTAATATGTACGCATGGCGGTAGATGAAATACTGCTCATACCGGTCATTCGCCGGCTGTTTGACAATATTTGCCTCGATTGAGAGTTGATCGCTCTGCTGAACACTTTGGACCTGCAATATCTGTTCAAATTCAGGCGATACTGCACATGCTGTATTCCCCGCAACTTCAAATGTGCATCCTAAATCACAGAAATTACCGCAGATGCCTCCGCAGTCGATGCCGCGCTCATTCTGGTTTTTTATGCCATCGGTGCATGAGGCAGTAATCGTACATGAATTTGAGCATACGTCATCGTCGATTGTATTCCCGTCATCGCATTGCTCTGTTCCCTCGACAAGACCATCGCCGCAAATAAGGGCGCAGTATTGGCCATATTCAGGTCCACAAGAAGAACCGCCACAGTCGATACCCTCCTCATCGCCATTCCTTAGACCATCGTCGCAATAGGCATAGGCGCAGGAACCATCATCATAACTCGCACTAGGATTATAATTATAGGCAGAATCATCAGTGCAGCCTCTTATTTCAATAGAACACATTCCTGAACAGCCATCACCATAATTTTTATTTCCATCATCACACTGCTCGCCGGAATCGAGGCGACCATTACCGCAGAGTTGATAGCGATATCTCCAAGAGATTCCATCAACATTTTGTAGAAGTATATAAGAATAATCAGGTAATCTCAAACATGCAAGCCCCCCTACATTGATTGTGTTACTTCCGCGATATGCAAGAGGGTCAGTGCTGTACCCATAGAAAGAACACGTCGTTGCAATATCAGCAGTTGCAAAATCTGTTCCATATTGAACAAGTTTCACTAATGCTGAATTTTCACCATATATAGTATTGTACTGGATGATTGCATCCTGTCCGACAAAGTTATAGGATTCATATCGCGGCGGATTGATAGAAAAATCAATGTAAGTTGTAGATGCTGGAATTTGCAATGTCCCGCTATCAAGCGTCCCGACTGCATCTCCTGCTAGATCTTTCCCGCAACCAGCAAGCACTAATAGCAATATAATGAATATCTTTCTCATATATCCTCTTTCACCCATGAATCATCGCAGGATATTTAAACTTTCTACTTTTCATCATCATCATGAACACTGCGATATTGCAAAAACTGATTATTCTTTTTTTTATCCTGCTCTGCGTCATAAGCACACCGCTCGTATCATATAGATCCATACTATTTTTGACGCCGTTATCGCTCCAACAGCAATCTGTTGTCAATTACGTCCAGTCTCATGAGCCATTCGATACAACATCATTTTCGCCTTCAGAACTATCGCACCTTGATGATGTGTATAATGTCATGCTATTCTTTGACATCGTATTGATTGTTTCGCTCGCTGCACTTGGAGCGCTTTCATATTTATTATACAAAACATCTGATTTCAAACCTGTCCTTCAATGGAGCGGTATTGCTGTGATCGGAAGCATTGTTCTGCTGCTTCTGCTTACATTCTTATCGTTCAACTGGCTATTTAACGTATTCCACCAGCTGTTGTTTGATTCAGGAACGTGGCTATTCCCTGCAAACAGCATGCTTATTCAGCTCTTTCCGCTTGATTTCTTCATTTCGTTAACGAAAAGAATATTAACTGTTACTTTAATCCTTGGCGCTACATTAATCTTAATCTCACGACGAATATGAACCGAATTGTAGTCTTTGGATGGCCTGGAATAGCTCTCATCATCATCTTCATAGTTGGTCTTATTGTCGTCCTCGGATTCATGTTCCGCCTCTTGTTTACTCTGCTTCCGGCAATAATCCTTATTCTGATCATCTACTTTTTATTCCGTTCGCTGAACAACATGAAAGGTAAACGATGATCATCGTCAATTTCAAGTGTTATACGGAATCAATCGGCGAAAACGCTCGTAGTATCGCAAAAATCTGCGAGTCGGTAGCCCTCGCAACAAAAAAAAAAATCATTATCGCTCCATCTTTTACAGACTTGCACATCGCACAGGACGTTTCAATTCCCGTCTTCAGCCAGCATCTCGATCCCTTTGATAACGGTGCCCACACAGGCCACATCACAGTCTCTTCATTAAGCAGTGCTGGTATCAAAGGAGCAATAATCAATCATTCCGAACATCCAGTATCACTCGATCATATCAAGAAAGCAGTGGATCTTGCACATAAACACAATATCACCGCCGTCGTCTGCGCTTCGTCGTTAGACATGGTCAAAGACATCGTAAAAATCTGTACGCCTCAGTATATAGCGTACGAGCCAACGGAACTGATCGGCGGAAACATATCTGTAACAACATCAAAACCAGAAATCATTAAGCAAGCCGCAAAAATCGTAAGGAACTCAAAACTTCTCTGCGGCGCTGGGATCAAGACAGCAGACGACGTCAAAGCCGCACGCATGCTCGGCGCACACGGCATTTTAGTTTCATCGGGCATTGTAAAAGCAAAAGAACCGGAAAAAAAATTGAAAGAATTTGCGCTCGCTTAAGGCACTTTCACATAGATCTTCTGGATGGTATCGTACGGCTGCCCATCGGCGAGAAACTGCAGATTG
>Ga0209541_10015260_pt1 | contig 11494 bp, 11 predicted proteins | sample RifCSPlowO2_01_FD_184027 | JGI IMG/M metagenome (GOLD analysis project Ga0209541, IMG submission 184027) | Groundwater microbial communities from Rifle, Colorado - Rifle CSP2_plank lowO2_0.1 (SPAdes) (version 2) | ecosystem: Environmental > Aquatic > Deep subsurface > Groundwater | place...
ATTTTTTCTATTTTTTATAGATTTTAAATTTATAAAAGATAGGATAAAAATTGAGGTTAGTATCCACCTATATTGATCAAACATGATTGTTTTTAATATTATTAACAAATTAAAAAGATTTTTTATTACATGGATATTCAACATTGAAACACCCCCAGGATAAAGGAACTTTCCATAGTGTAAACTGTTTGAGACTAACAAAGCAATAAATGTTAAAAAAGGCAAAGCATATATTATCACATTTTTATTAATTTTTCTTTCCTTGACAAACTTGGCTAATATAACTCCCCCGACAACCAATATTCCAGGTATCTTAGTAAGAATTGTTAAGGATGCAAACACAAAATAAAGAAAAGGTTTTGATTTTATCGCAAAGTAAATAGACATGGTTGTAAGAGCAGTTAAAGGAATATCTAAAAGAAATAAACCTGAATAAGAAAAGAATATTGGAGTAAAAAATAACATTAAAGAAGCAATAATTCCTACCTTTCTATTAAATAATGTTTTTCCTATTAAATATGTGAATAATAATGTCAAAAAAGAAAATAACACAACAGAAAGATGCGCAACTAAATTTGAATTACTGAATGTTTTGAACAAAGCTCCAACAAACAGGAAAAAAAATGGAGGATGTCCAAAACTATACTCCCACAAAAAGGGCGTAAAAGAATTGTTGTAAATATAATCTACAGTAGATATCACATAATTCAAATCATCCCAATAATAAGGCAAATTCAAAACAGGATATTTAAGAATTAGCACAAGCAAAAACAACAGTATGAGATAAAAAATATCTGGATTTATTTTTTTCATTTTTATAACATTTCTCTTATAACCCTATATAAAAAAATACATTTAAATTCTTTTCTATTCTAAAAATGAAAAATGAAAAATGAATTGAAGATAGCTATATTTATTCCAACTTATAATGCATCCAGAACTCTTCCAATACTTTTAGATAGAATCCCAAATGAAATAAAGAACAATGTCAAGGAGATATTTATTATAGATGATGCAAGCCAGGATAACACTTATTTGATAGGTATCGGATACAAAGAGTTGTCTAATATGCAAAATCTCCAGATATACAAAAATAAAATAAATAAAGGTTATGGGGGGAACCAGAAATTTGCTTATCAATATGCCATAAACAAGGGATTTGATATCATTGTCATGCTTCATGGAGATGCTCAGTACGCTCCGGAAATGATTCCTAAACTATTGAAACCTTTTGAAGACGAACAAGATATTGCATTAGTATTCGGTTCAAGAATGAGAGGAAATCCTCTGAAAGGGGGGATGCCTTTATACAAATACATAGGCAATATAATACTTACTTATATAGAAAATAAATTTTTAGATATGAATCTCTCAGAATACCATTCAGGGTATAGAATATACAATTGTCATGCGTTAAAACAAATACCTTTTAACAAATGCTCAGATGACTTTCACTTTGACTCAGAAATTCTAATACAACTAAAAATAAAGAATCTTAAAATAAGAGAATGTTCAATACCAACATATTATGGAAAAGAGAAATCCCATGTTAATGTGATTGCCTATGGTATAAACATTCTGAAATCATTATTAGAATATAAACTTCACCAAAAAGGAATAATGAAATACGAAAAATTTAATGTAAACTGACTAAATTTTAATCATATTTTACTTTCGAAACTTTTTTATAAATACTTTTTTAATGAAATTCATGACAATCCTACCGTTAATCTCAGCCATAGTATCATTTCTAGTAGTTTTATACTTAACCCCTTGGCTCATAAAATATTTAAGAAGAATAAATTTAACTGTAAAAGACCAAAACAAAAAAAATACCCCTTTAATTCCTATTTCTGGAGGAATAGCAGTTATGGCAGGTTTGTTCACGGGGATTATGACATATGTATTCTTCCAAACATTTTATTTTCACTATAATCATTCAACAGTATACTTATTTGCAGGATTAACAACAATAATCATGATAACATTTGTTGGTTTCATAGATGATTTATTAATAAAAACAAAAGATGAATCTTCTGGTTTAAAACAATGGCAAAAACCAGCACTTACTTTAGCGGCAGCAATACCTTTAATGGTGGTGAATGCAGGTGCATCTGCCATGTGGTTTCCAATGATTGGAAGAACTGAACTAGGACTATTCTACCCTTTAATCCTAATCCCAATAGGAGTTATAGGTACAGCAAACATGGTAAATATGTTAGCAGGAATTAATGGATTAGAAACAGGTATGGGGATAATCTACATAGGAATGTTAGGCTTATACTCTTATATAAATGGAAGTGAAGTAGCAACATTATTTGCATTGTTAATATTTGCAGCATTAGTAGCTTTTTACATATTCAACAAGTATCCTGCCAAAATATTACCTGGTGACTCATTAACTTACTTATTAGGTGGTTCTATTGCAGTAATAGCAATTCTAGGAAATATAGAAAGGGCAGCAATTATTGCTTCAATTCCATTTTTTATCGAATTTATACTAAAATGGAGAAGCAAATTCAAAGCAAAAAGTTATGGTTATTACTTTAAAGGTAAAGTAAAATCTTACCATGAGAATAAAATTTACTCATTGGTTCATTTATTAACTAGAAAAGGAGAATACACTGAAAAACAGATTACAACATTTTTTATAGTTCTTGAATTGATATTTTGTCTGTTAATTTGGGTGGTATAATTTGATAAAAAGATTATTATCTTATTACAAAAATAGTAAATTTTTAAGGGATAATGTAATTTTATTCATTGGTGCAATTAGTTCTGGGGTGTTTGGTTTTGTTTTTCATTTTTACATGGGAAGAATTCTAGGACCAGCAGATTATAGCATTTTAGGAGTAATCCTTTCCATAATTTATATAATGAGTATAGGTTTAAACACATTACAATTAGGAATAACAAAATTTGTATCTAAGTTTAATGTAAAAAAAGAATATTCAGAAATCAGTTATTTAATAAATAGATCAATAAAAAAATTAACAGTATATGGAATAATTCTTCTCATTATATTCATTCTAGTAACGCCATTATTGTCAAGATTTTTGCATATTACAATAACTCCATTATTAATTATATCTCCATGTGTGGTTTTTTTGATGCTTCTCCCAATAAATAGAGGCTCATTACAAGGATTACAAAGATTTAAGGGACTAAGTATGAATCTAGTGATAGAAGGAATGATAAAACTACTTGGGGGGATTCTATTAGTATTATTGGGTTTTGGAGTTTATGGTGCAATAATTTCCATAGTACTATCTTATATTATATCATTTTTTGTAGGCTTTTATCCATTAAGGGATATAATCAAGAAAAAGAAGAAAGAATTTAATACTAAAAATGTTTATAAATTTTCATTTCCCGTACTAATTGCGTTAATAAGTCTAACATTAATGTATAGTATTGATCTAGTTTTAGTAAAACATTTTTTCAATGCAGTAGAATCTGGTTATTACACCGCGGCAGGCTTACTTGGGAAAGTGTTATTTTTTGCAACTTTATCCATAAGTCAGGTAATGTTTCCAAAAGTTTCTGAACTTCATGATAAAAAAGAAAAACATAAACATTTGTTGATAAGATCTTTGCTTATCAGTTTGGCCATAATAATTCCTACTATTGTAATATATTACTTATTTCCAAGATTGGTTGTTAATATTTTATTTGGACCAAAATTTTTAGAAATAATTCCTTACATCGGACCATTTGCAATAATAATGGGCCTATTTTCTTTGATTTATATTATCACATTTTATAAACTGTCCATAAATAAAAAAAGATTTTTATACATTCTTGTTTTATTCAATATAATTCAGATAACACTAATAACATTATTCCATTCAAGCATAACCCAAATCATAAATATTTTAATAGTTTACATGTTAACACTGTTTATAGTAATGTTTTCATTAACAATGCTAAACTCAAAAAATGGTTAAATTATCAATAATAATCCCTGCATATAATGAAGAAAATAGAATAAGAAATACAATAAAGTCTTACAGTAATTACTTTAAAAATCATGATTATGAGTTGATTATAATTCCAAATGGATGTAAAGATAAAACAGAGGAGATAGTAAAAGAACTTTCTAAGAAATATTCTCAAACAAAATGTAAAACAATAAAAGAAGCAGTAGGAAAAGGCACAGCAATAAAAGAAGGTTTTAAAATTGCCAAAGGAGATTTGATAGGTTTTGTAGACGCAGATATGTCAACAAAACCAAGAGATTTTGAAGATTTAGCAAAAAATATAAGACAATATGACTGTATAATAGCTTCAAGATACATAAAAGGTGCAATAGTAAAACCAAAGCAAAAATTAACAAGAAGAATAGCCTCTCGTGCATTTAATTTTTTAGTTAAATTATTATTTAATTTAGACATAAAAGACACTCAATGTGGTGCAAAGTTGTTCAAAAAGAGAGTTATAGAAAAAATAATTCCAAAACTAGATATAACAAGGTGGGCTTTTGATGTAGATTTACTTTTAAGAACAAAAAAAGAGGGCTATAATATAAAAGAGTTTCCAACAAAATGGGAAGACAGCCTTGGTTCTAAATTAAATCTTAAAAAAGCAATTCCTGAGATGATCTTATCCTTAATAAGACTAAGATTAATAAACTCTAAATTCAAATTCATAGTAAACCTATATGATTCATTTCCAGAATCAATAAAAATACATCATAGACTAAGATGAAAAAAGATATGTTAAGCAAGATAATAGATTTTGTTTTCACTAAGAATAACACAAAATATTTAGTTCTTTTATTAATAATAGCCTTTTTTTTAAGATTTGTATTTGCTTTCACAATTGGTGGATCTCCTGACGAAATGGTTTATGGTGTGCATGCATCAGGAATAATTAATTCTGGTTTACTTCAAGAAATGCATGAAGATCCAATATGGATGTATTTAACAGATCTAAACTACAAAATATTTGGAGTGACATTAGTTAGCAGCAGACTATTATCAATGATATTTGGGGCATTATCAGTATTATCCTTATATCTCTTAACAAAAGAAATGTTTAACAAAAAGATAGCATTGATAGCTTCTATTCTATTAACATTTTCATCATTTCATATATTAATGACCCTAACAGAAATGGACGTAACAATGACATTTTTTGTGTTATTAAGTTCCTATTTTCTAGTCAAATATTTAAAAGAAGATAAATTAAGGTATTACATAACAGCCACAATTCTATTAGGCATAGGGATACTAGTAAAGAATATAGCAGCTTTATTTATTCCAGCATATATCTTAATTACATTATTTTACCCTAAATTAAAAAACAAAGAAAGAATACTCTCAAAAAAAAATATAAAATCTTTAGTAATTTTTTTCTTAATAATGTTTATAATTGCTATTCCAACATTAACTTTTAATTATATTTTGTATAAAGAAAAAGGATTAACAGACGTACAATTTTCAAGATTTTTATCTAGTGAGAATAAAGGAATTTATCAATCTATATCCAACACAATCCAACCATTTAATCTAAAAGTTTTATTAATAAACCAAGAAAATGGAATTCCTGGAATAGTAAAAGGTTTGAAATTTTATTGGCAATATGAACTAATATTACTAATAATGTTCATATTTGGAGTAATAATTTCAATGAAAAAAGAAGTTTATTGGACAATTTATTTGTCACTCCTATTTTTAATTCCATTTATATTCCTTTCTGGGACATCATTGTTAGAAAAACATTTTGTTTTTGCCATACCTATATTCTGTATTTTCTCTTCAATATTTATAGATAGAATATCAGGTTTTAGTAAAAATAATTCGAAATATATTATTTTAGTCTTGGTTATAGTATTTTTAATATTCTCAACAACAGTATTATACAAGCATACTAAATCACAGGGCAAGAATGTAATCCAAGAAACAATAGAGTATAAACAGAAAAATATAGAAGAAAATTCTTTGGTAATAGTAGATTCAAGAATTTATAACGGCAGAATTTCTTTTATGTTTAATGACAGAAACTATTTAGAAACAAGTTATCTATCCCAATTACTTCCTCAGTTGAATCAACAAACAAATAAAAAAATAAAAACATATTTTATAGAATGTATAACAGATGATTGTGGTTGGGGAACAATATCAAAACAGCCAGAATTAAATCAATCAACTGAAAATATAGTCACAAACTTTAAGAAAATTTCAAATTTAAAAGGTACAATTTATGATGGCAATGAACCTTACATAAATGTTTATGAAACAGAATTTCCTTTAATTCCTGGAATGATAGAATCAATCCAGAGCACGCACAATTTCTTCTTCTATCCAGTCAATTACAAACCAAAAGAAAACATAATTCTAAAATATGAAGCAAAAAATCCAATTCACAAGGGGATGGATATAATTGCACACTTTATATTGTACATAGAAATATTAATAAGCATATTGTCAATTATTCTCTTATTTATAATTTTAAAAAAAGACTATGAAAATGAAGCTCTCAATAATAATGCCGATTTATAACGAAGAAAAAACTCTTTTAGAAATATACAATAGTGTTAAAAATGTTAACATAGGCAACATAGAAAAAGAGATAATAATGGTGGATGATTGTTCTAAAGATAATTCCTTTAGAATAATGAGTAGTATAAAAGAAAAAAATGTAATAAAGCTAAGACATGAACAAAACAAGGGAAAAGGTGGAGCAATAAAAACAGCACTAAAAAAAGTAACCGGCGATTATATAATTATACAAGATGGAGACCTAGAATATAATCCAGAAGAATACAACAAGTTATTACCTTATCTTAAAGATTATGATATAGTATATGGATCAAGATTAATTGGTGAAATAAAAGGATTTAACATTCAAATACATTACCTAGGAAACAAAATACTATCAATATTAACAACAATACTCTATTTTACAAAAATAACAGACATGGAAACGTGCTACAAACTCATGAAATCAGATATAATAAAAAAAATTAAAATTAATTCAAATAGGTTTGATTTTGAGCCAGAAATTACTGCAAAATTATTGAAGAGTGGAAACAAAATAAAAGAGGTTCCAATAACCTACAATTGCAGATCATTTGAAGATGGAAAGAAAATAACGTGGAAAGATGGAATAAAAGCTTTATATGTTTTACTAAAATATAGATTTTATGACTAACAAATGGACTCCTGTAATAAGAACTGCAGAAGATTATAGAAATCCAAAAATAACAAGCAATATTTACCTTCACTTCTCAACACTATCAGAAGATATTCAGAAATATGCAAAATACGCAAAAGGAATCCTCCTTGATATTGGAGCAGGATTATCTCCATATAAACCATTCTTCAAAAATGTGAACAAATATATAACAATGGACAATTTTCAGTATCCTGGAGCCAAAAAGCCCGACATTATAGGAGATGCTTTAAAAATACCTTTAAGATCTAACTCTATTGATTCAATTTTTAGTAGTCAGGTTCTAGAACATGTAAAAGATCCAAAAAAGATGATTAATGAAATATACAGAACATTAAAAAAAAATGGAGTTTGTATTCTAACAACCCATATGGCCCAAGTTCTTCATGGCGAGCCTCATGATTATTTTAGATTTACAGAATATGGATTAAGAGAATTATTTAAGAAATTCAAACACGTTGAAATAAAACCAAATGGAGGCGCATTATTAGCAATAGTTCAGTTTTTTATATTTGCAATGGATGAAAAATTACCAATAATATCAAAACCAGTAACCATTCTCTTAAACTTTATCATAAAAAAATTAGACAGATTATTTTTTGACAAAAGATTTACAATAAACTATTTAGTTTATGCAATAAAATAAATTGAACATCATAGAAAACCTTATTAATTATTACAAAAAATTAAAATGATGAAAAATGACGCAGAAAAATTTAACAAAAAGTTTGGTTATATTTTTGGGTACTTTCTCTTTACAACAATTGTATATTTCATATTAACATTGCTTAAAAGAATTCCACAAAACTGGACCTACTTGCACATAATGGGAATAACTTTAATAATAACAATAATAGGAATATCACTTAAAAAATTATTAAGATGAAAAGAATAAAACAATTTTTCACAGGATTTAAAGAAGGGTTGAAAGATTTTGGTGGTAATATTAGCATAGTAGTAAATACAATCCTACTATCTTTTGTTTATTTAATTGGTGTAGGCTTAACATCAATAATTGCTAAAATATTTAAAAAAAGATTTTTACAGCTTAAAGAATCAAAAAGAGAAAGTTACTGGAAAAGTTTAAATCTAAAAAAGAAAAAAATGGAGGAGTATTATAGACAATTTTAAAATGTATATTTTAGGAATAGGTTGTTATTATCATGACTCATCTACAGCCTTGTTGAAAGATGGAAAAATAGTTGCAGCAGCTCAAGAGGAAAGATTTAGTAGAAAGAAGCATGATACTTCTTTCCCAATTAATTCTATTAAATATTGTCTTAAAAGTCAGAATATAACCATCAAAGACATAAAATATATTGGTTTTTATGAAAAACCTTTTTTAAAATTTGAAAGAGTCTTATCACAACATTTACAAATGTTTCCCTTGAGTTTTAAGACTTTTTTAAGTTCAATGCCTTCCTGGATAAATGAAAAATTGAGAGTAGTAAGAAGAATAAAAAAAGAATTAAAATATAAAGGAGATATATTCTTCATTGAGCATCATTTAAGTCATGCTGCAGGTTCATTCCTAATAAGCCCTTTTGAAAAAGCAGCAATATTGACTATAGATGGTGTTGGAGAATGGGCAACAACCACTTATGGCATTGGAAAAGGAAATAATATCAATCTAACAAATGAAATCAGGTTTCCAAATTCTATTGGTTTAGTCTACTCTGCTATAACTGCTTATCTTGGTTTTAGCGTTAATAACTCAGAGTATAAAGTAATGGGTTTAAGTTCTTATGGAAATATGAACAAAGATACAAACGAATATTATAAAAGATTAAAAAAAGTTATTTATTTGAAAGAAGATGGAAGTTACAAGAGTGATATGGACTATTTTATTTATCATTATGCCAATAAAATGCCTTCAAAGAAATTGTGTAAATTATTGGATGGTCCAATAAGAAATCCAAATGAAGAAATAACAAAAAGGCACAAAGACATAGCTGCAGCATTACAACTATTAACAGAAGAAGTCATTACAAAAATTTTGAATTATATGCACAAAACCATAAAATGTGATAACCTTATTTTATCTGGAGGAGTTGCATTAAATAGTGTGTATAATGGTAAAATATTAAGGAATACTCCTTTCAAGAGAATATGGATCCAACCAGATCCAGGAGATGGAGGAACAAGTATAGGTGCAGCCTCTTATATTTATCATTCTATTTTAGGAAATAAAAGAAATTTTATTTTAAAAGACGCTTACTTAGGTCCTGAATATTCAACAAAAGAAATTAAAAATTTTCTGGGAAAAAATAATATTAAATATTCTGAATTCAAAAACGAAAGAGAATTATTAGAAAAAACAGCAAAATTAATTTATGAAAATAGAGTAGTAGGATGGTTTCAAGGAAGAATGGAATGGGGACCAAGGGCATTAGGAGCAAGAAGTATACTATCCAATCCCTGCAATCATAATATGAAAGAAATATTAAATTTAAAAGTTAAACACAGGGAAAAATTTAGACCTTTCGCTCCAGTAGTTTGTGAAGATGATGCATTAAAATATTTTGATTGTGATATTCCAATTCCAGAACCAACTGATTTTATGTTAATGGTTTATCCAATAAAAAAAAAATGGCACAAAATAATACCTGCTGTAACTCACATTGATGGAAGTGGAAGATTACAAACAATAAAAAAGAGTCAAAACCACTTATATTATAATCTAATAAAACAGTTCGGTAAACTATCAGGAATACCTATCCTGATTAACACTTCATTTAATATAAGAGGAGAACCAATAGTTTGTACTCCAAATGATGCTTACAAATGTATGATGGGAACAGGTATTGATTATTTAGTTATAAACAAATTTTTGATAAAAAGAGAAGATAATCCTAAAGATAAGTGGGATAGTGAAAGATATGCAAATGATTAAAAAAGGAAAAAATAATATCATTAAAAACATATTGATACCACTAGGTTGTATCATTTTACTTTTAATTTTATTTGAATTCTCACTAAGATTGTTTTATCCTCAACAAATATTCAAACATACTGTAATAGAAGCTTCAACACAAATCTTTAATGAAAGTTATTATTTTCCTTGGGAATTAAAACCGCTTACCAAAACACAACAGATAAGTGTTACAGATGAATTTAATATCTCAATAAATACCAACTCCTTAGGATATAGAGATTATGAATTTACAATAAAAAAACCAGAAGATATCAATAGAATATTAGTGATTGGTGATTCAACTACATACGGTTTTGGAGTAGAAATAGATGAAACTTATGCAAAAGTATTGGAAAAATACCTAAATGAGGAAATAAATAAAGAATATTCTGTGATTAATGCTGGTTTTAAATCAGGAAGAAGCCTAGATACAGAGTATCTTTTTGTTAAGAATGAAGGAATATCCCTAAATCCAGATGTGATAATAGTTGGATTTTTTATGGGGGACGACTTTCATGATTATAGAAGAAATATCTGGGAATTAGATAATAATAGAGACATAGCCAGGATAAAATCAAAAGACATATATATTGATTCTCAGAATAGGTTAAGAAACATTGAAAACAATTCCAAAAAAAGCATAAAAGAAAATATATACAAAATAAATGTCTTTTTATCTTTTCACTCTCACTTTTATATATTATTCAAAAATACATTTAGGAACATATTACTTACCATTCAAAATGGAAAACCAGAACCAGGCATATATTCTCTGAATTATTCAGAAAGAGTGAAAAAGGATATTGAAATAACATTAGGCTTAATTATTAAGATGAAAAAAATTGCTAATGAACACAATATCAAATTAGTTATATTAATTATTCCAACTAAAGATCAAGTGTACAATTATAAAATAAAAGATAAAGAGAATAATTTATTAAATTGGACAAAACCCAATGATATCTTAATTGATTTTGGAGCAAAAAATAATATAGAAATAATTGATATATTGCCAAATTTAAGGGAATATGTAAAATATAACAAATATTCAATATATTTCAAGATTGATCCTCACTGGAATAAAAATGGAAATCATATTGCAGGAAGATTATTGTACGAAGAACTAAAAAATAAAAAAATAGTATAAAAAACTGTAATCAACCCTGAAAATATTAAGACAAAGCATAATCAAAAGGTCCTGAACTGCTCTGTCCAAATACAAACATCAAAATTGCTAATATGATAACAATTATAATTAAAACAATCCACCATTTCATCTCGTTTGACACCTCCTATCATTTTATAATAAAAATAAAAAAGAGTTTATATAACTTTTGTTAATAATTTTAGAATTGAAAATAAATAAATGCTGTGTTTAGATTAGGCGTGAATATAAACAATAAA
>Ga0209541_10015261_pt1 | contig 11494 bp, 10 predicted proteins | sample RifCSPlowO2_01_FD_184027 | JGI IMG/M metagenome (GOLD analysis project Ga0209541, IMG submission 184027) | Groundwater microbial communities from Rifle, Colorado - Rifle CSP2_plank lowO2_0.1 (SPAdes) (version 2) | ecosystem: Environmental > Aquatic > Deep subsurface > Groundwater | place...
AGCGACTGCTCGCACTGCGCGAGCCAGCCGTTCTGATTGTTATGTGAGGCGTGCATGGCACACCACCTTTTGTGATCGCCGCGAAATTGCGGGCATGACGAGCGTATCGTAAATTGAACAGAATGTCAATCGTCTGTACAGTCACTGTACAGTCACCCTTGAAGGGTGACTGTACATAGCTTGACAAATTGTTGATGACGAGCTAATGTCTTACCAGAACCTTTTGCTCGCAAGAGCATGGAGACAACACGTGACCACGCAAGTACATCCAGTGACCGTTCGCTACCTCCCGCCGAGCCGCTCCATTCCGGTTGGGCGGCTCCGGTTCTTCTTCATGGGTGCGTCGTTCAGCCCACCACTCTTCTCCGTCAAACAGGCACTCGCCTTCTTGCATGATTTTCCTCTTGCCACGCAGCTGCGCCCTGGAGTTGGTATTAATTCAAGCGCCAAACGTCGCCTCGAGGGTGACGTAGTCGCGCTTGCAATGCAGTATGAACTGCCTACAGATCAGACGGAGGATGACAAAAAAGCACTGTCGATCCTGATTGAAAACAGTGAAACCATCACGCTGGCTGGATTGCCACACGTCATCAGCCTTCCCATCGAACACGCTGATGAAATGAGGGTCAGCGGCACAATTCCGGTTCTCGAGGCGTGGTGCGGAGACACTCACTGCTGTGTGAAAAGCCCTACACCCGGCCTTGCCTGTGTGGTGTTCGCTGCGATGGAGGTCGGCGGTGGTAAAGATGCAGGTAGAAGGCAGCGCCATGGTCCACCAGTTCATTCGGAGCGCCTCTTGCTACTCCTGGCCGAGCTCGCATTCGAATCTGACGCATTCGAACGGTTCCGCCTTCCGGTGCTGGCAGCACGCTCGCTGGAGACGGCAGCATACTGTATGAATGATTTGCCATGGGCAGATGAAATCCGCGATGCTGCAGTGTTACAGCTGCTCCAGCGTGAAACCAACATCGACCTTGCCGCTCGCTACCACACAAAATAGCGAAACTCGCACTGCGCGATTGGTGGATGAACGAAACGGCAATCATCAAACCCACTCGTCCGGATCAATGGGATTGATTCCCGAGGTGTACATGCAACGGGCATGACACCTCGTTTTTTTATTCAACCAACAACGCATCCCCAAAACTATAGAACCGATATTTTTGCTGAATGGCAACTGCGTATAATTCTTTCAATTTTTTTAAGCCACCGTGTGGCTCACCAATCATGGCACTGACCAGCAGCATGAGTGTTGATTTTGGCAGATGAAAATTCGTCACGAGCGCATCAACGACGCGAAATTGAAATCCGGGATGGATAAAAATATCCACGTCGCCATACCACGCTGCGCCATTCAATACTGCATCAGCCGCGCCTTCGAGCGCGCGCGTGGTGGTCGTGCCAACAGCGATGACACGCCGACCCTCTTTTTTGGCATGCGCAATTTTTTGTGCGTCAGATGCGCACACGCCAACCATTTCTGCATGCATCTGATGGTCGTCAACGTGTTCTGTTTTGATCGGTTGAAACGTCCCAATCCCCACATGCAGCGTCACCTCGGCAAACTGCACACCCATTTTTTTGAGCCGCACTCTGAGTGCGCGCGTGAAATGAAATCCGGCTGTTGGCGCTGCAACAGAACCAACCTGTTTGGCATACACTGTTTGGTAGTCAGATAATTTTGTTGGCCCGCTAGAAACATATGGTGGCAACGGAATTTCGCCATGCGCGTTTGCAAATTTCATGAGTTGCTGATGGCTCATTTTTTTTGCCCCAGAAAAAAATTGTACAATAAACGAACCATTTTCAAAACGCTCAAGAACGGTCGCCGCAGTCGTACGCGAAAAAATAATTTTCGCACCAACCCGTAGTCGCTTTCCCGGCTTGCCCAAACATTCCCACACGTCGCCATGCGGTCGCAGCAACAAAATTTCAACAGCATGTTCACCAACACGCCCACGCAACCGCGCGCGAAAAACTTTCGTGTTGTTGAATACGAGCAAATCGCCGCGTCGTAAAAAATTCGCGATGTCACAAAATTGCCGGTGTTCGACCGCGCCAGTAGCGCGATCAAAAACCATCATCTTTGACGTGTCGCGCGGCTGTACAGATTTTTGCGCGATGCGCTCCGGCGGCAACACATAATCTAACTCACTCGTTTTCATCGCAGATATTTTTTATTCGCATTGTGCTCCTCGAGCGTGCGGCCGTAATGCACCGTGCCATCAGGCGCCGTTAAATAAAACCAAAATTTATTTTGCTCCGGTTCAAGTGCTGCCTCAAGCGTTGCCACACCCGGATTGCCAATGGGACCCGGTGGCAACCCGCGATGTTTGTATGTGTTCCACGCGGAAAGTGACGCGCGATCAGCAGCGCTCGTGAACCGCCCGCTCTTGCCCGTCACATAATTGACGGACGCATCAACTTGCAATCCCCAGCCTGCATCCGCGCGCCGCCACAAAATATCAGCAACCATGCGACGGTCACGAGCACCGCGCACCTCTTTTTCCAAAATACTTGCCACAGTCACGACTTCATGAATCGTTCGGCCGGCTCCGGCGGCATCGGCGCGCATCGCGGGTGTAAATTTACGATCAAAATTTTTGAGCATCGTGCTCACCAATTCCGATGCGCCACCACGCAGACTGATTTCATAGGTATCAGGAAATAAATACCCTTCAAGACTGATGCCGCGCGGCTTGCTCCGCAAAAAATCAAATTGCGCTGTTGGCACACTACCAACGGTCGGCTGATGTGCCGGTTCACCAATGAGCGCATACAAATCTGCTGAGCTGGTAACCATTTTTTTTTGAACCATGAGCTCGGCAAGATCGCGCAAATCGCGCCCCTCGGTGAGTGTCAAGCGCGGCGCAGGAGGCGAAACCGCGGGTGCCTCATTCGCGCTGCGCCGCACAAACCACCACGCGCCGCTCGCAACGGCAAGAACCAAAAAAAACAACACGATACGCTTCATAAAACAGCTCCAAATTTACTGATCTGTTCTGCAATCGAACCAATGTTGTGCGATTCATCAATCCGGCACACGAGCAAATGATCACCGCGATCAACGATAATTAAATCCGCGACACCAACACACACGACGCGCTTGCCCGGTTTGCCATACACCAAATTATTTCGCGCATTAATGAAATGTGTTTCGTTGTGCGACGATGCATTACTTTTTTCATCGTGCTGCATGAGCTCTTTCACCACTGCCCACTTTCCCACGTCTGACCAGTTCCACGCATCAGCACGATAGCCGACCTTGGCGCCATACAATTTTGTGGCAAGTGATTCAATTGAAATAATCGGCAACTCGTTCGCTTGCTGCATTGCAGCGTCGGTGTTGCCCACAGCCAATCCGTCGCGCACGCGACACACCAAATTCCACACCTGTGGCGCCAATTGCTGGAACATCGCAACAGCTGTTTTTAATTTCCACACATACATACCGGTGTGTGCAAACCATCCACCAGATGCAACCATCTGACCGCACAACTCTGTGTCAGGTTTTTCAACCCATTCAATGATTGGCGCGAGCGCCGCATCTGTTTCGGCGAGCGCTGCGCGAACATAGGTGTATCCCGGATCAACGGCAGCAGGCGTCACGAGTGGCAAAACAATGTGCTCCGGCTCGCGCTCAAGATACGCAGCAATCTGTTCAAGCGCAATCACAAACTGTTCCGCATTCCCGACAAAATCATCAGACGGAATACTCGCGATCACCGGATTTTCTTCGCCAAACAAAGACGCAAGCACGGCAGTTTCAAACGCCATACCCGGACCCGTGTTGCGCTTCAGCGGCTCGGCGATGATGTGGTCAGCGGGCAACTGCGGCAATTGCGCGCGCACCAAGCCAACGTACCGCATGTTGGTGGTCACAAAAATATTCTCAACGCCAAATGTCGCGACACGCGCGAACGTTTCTTGCAACAATGATTTGTCGGACAGCACCGACACAAATTGTTTTGGCACGTCAGTCGTTGAAAGCGGCCACAATCGTGTGCCGGTTCCGCCTGCGCGGATGACAATTTTGAGTGCGCTCATACAGGAGTCAACAGTTACGCAAATCGTTTAATGAGCATCGATGTTACCACGCCCAAAGCCGCGCCGGCAAGTATGTCGCTCGGGTAATGAACACCGATCAAAACACGCGTTATCGCGATCAAACCAGCGAGCGCGAACGCGGCGAAGCCCCACCGCCGATCTCGATACAGAAGCGCCATAGCAACCGCAAATGAAACCAACGCATGACTTGACGGAAAAGATTTTGACAATGGCGACATTTCTATCAAGGGGATCATTTCATGAGTCACGAATGGGCGTGGTCGAAAATACAGAAACCCCAAAAAGCGACTGACCAAATACGCAACCGCGGCATGAAATGCAAACAGAATACTGTGTGTGCGCCGCACCGCGAGATGCGTGCTCGTGCGAAAAATAAACGCCACAACCACGCCAATGAGCACAATCACAAACGCGTAATTTAAAAAAACAATAATCGTCGCAATCGCCGGATGCACGATCAAAAATTCGTGACTGCGTCCGACAAGCCACCAATCAAATGAAGTGATGGCACTGACCATAGCGTTTATAATGTATCCGGATTTTTCGCTACTGCCGCAATCATGTTCGCCACTTTCCTTTTATCAACAACTGATGCCGACTCTTTCACCATCGCGTCAAGATCTTCCTGTAAACTTTTTTTCATGGCAAGTACCGCTTCTTTTGCGGCACCATTTGGCAAACTTTGCGCCTCGCGTTCAAGCACACCAATTTGATATGCGCTCGTCATCATGCTTTCACCCTTCATATCGAGCAACGTGTTGTTTGGCATCTTGTCAAATGTTGCTGAACCAATACCAGCCTTTGCGAACGGATGATTTCGTGATAAAACTGGATTTGCCTCAAGCAACTTTTTAATTCCTTTTGACGGTTTAAAATCAATCGTCTCACCACTGCGACCCTGCACCACACGCAACCCGTATTTACCAAGATCTTTGTTGAGCGTGTCTTGAATTTCGCCGCGTGCAACCGCGGTGTCCACCGCTTTTGCACTGCCCTCAAGCGCTTTTTTCATGCCAGATACAAACGACTTGCTTCGCACCACTTCTTGTTGGTCAGGTGGCTGTAATTGTCGCCCCGCCGCATCGGCAGCATCCATCTTGGCACGAAGCGCTGCCTGTTTATCAACGACCACTTTCTGATCTTCTGCTGCTGCCAACTGTTCGGCGAGGCGTGTTTTTGGTTTTGTCGCGCGCATTTCCTCAAGTTGCCGATCAAGTTTTGCAAATTCATTTCCAGCTGTTTCCTTGTTAATTGCTGGTTCTGCTGCCGCTGGCTTTTCGACAACATCTTCTGTTTCTAATTCGCGTGCCTGCGCTGCAGCTGCCTCCATTTTTAATCGTAGTGCAGACTTTCCCGCTTTCACTGACGCGGTTTCTTCCGCGGCCGCGAGCTGCTCGGTGAGCTCAGTTTTTGCAACTGGCTGCTGAATATCCGCGATCACTTTATCAACGGGTCCCATTGCTTTATCAACCTCTGCCTTTACCTTTGCAACAATTTCAGCACGACGCGTATCTGCTGCGGTCTCGGCTGGTGCCACCGGTTTTTCTTCGGTCACGACTGCCTCAAGTTCACGCGACTTCGCCGCCGCTGCTTCCATCTTCAGTCGCAATGCGGACTTGCCAACGCTCTTTGCGGCATTGTCTTCTGCAGCCGCAAGTTGCTGTGCGAGTTCAGATTTTGGTGCTGGCTGTTTCAATTCTACAAGTGCCTGATCAATCGCTGCAGATGCTTTTGCAACTTCTGCTTTCACCGCGGCGCGCTGTTCACCAATTTTGTCCAACTGTTTCGCTTGTTGTTCAAGTACGCGCGTAATTTTCTTTTTATCTACCGCACTCAATTCACCCTCGTCAATTGGGCGAACTATTGCGGTCGATTCTTGTGCTGTATGTTTCACCCCATCTTCCGCAGCCGCGAGCTGCTGCGCGAGTTCAGATTTTGGCATTGGCTGTTTCAAATCTGCAAGCGCTGTATCAATCGTCGCAGATGCTTTCGCGACTTCTGTCTTCACCGCAGCACGTTGTTCACCAATTGCATCTAATTTATTCGCCGCTGCCTCAAGGACTTTCGTGGTTTTACGACGTCCTTCTGGGGTTATTTCACCATCATCAATTGCGCGCACCGCTGTGTCGAGCTTAATCGATGGCCGCGCGATCGGTGCAGGTCGAATCACCCCAGCTTCCTCTTCATCAAACGTAACGGTTTGTGTTGGCTCAATGTCCGCGCGATCAACAGCAACAACCTCAGGTTCTTCAAATTCAACTGTTCTCGACGCTTGCCCAAACTGCGCTTCTGGCGACGCCGCTGACAGCGGTGGCCCGACTTGTTTATCTGGATTAAACGCCTCAGTCGCTGCAGCTACCATAAATTTGCCCGCTGCATTCTTCGCCTGATCAACCGCGCTGACGACTTTTTCATTTGCACTCAAAATTCCTGCACCAATAGCCTTACCTGCGTCACTCGCATAGTCATGATGCGCCACCGCCGCCGCTTGTCGAATCGCCTCTGCCTTTGGCGCGCCAGAACCAAACCAATGATCAATTGCGCCGCCGACGCCACCCTTAATCTGGGTAAACATCGCGCCAAATTGTTTTGCTATGCCGCCATTCAAATACAAATCTGCCATGCGATTGGCATTCGTTTCTACATTATGTCCGGCAAACTCACCGAATTCACCACTCTGCAATTTTGAAAACGCTTCCTGAATGTGACCTGACACGGATCCGTGCGACGCTTCCTGATATGCAGCGCTGCCAATGCCAAGAAACGTTCCGATCGTGCCGAGTGCTTGCGCGGCGTCGGCGAATTTTTTCATTCCCGATCGATTTTGCTCGGACGAAGCCATGCCAAGCGTCACGGTTTTCAATAAACCTTCTTTAAATTTGGATTTAAAAATTTCGCCAGCGCCTTTTTCGCCACCTGCAATTTTGTCGCGCGTCGCATCTTGCTTGCTCGCTGCAAATGCTTCGAGTCCTTTGAGCGTCAACGTCGCGCCGGCGCGCAACACCTGTGTGCCAGTGACCATAAACAACGTATTCACCCCCTGTCTCACCACCTGCATCCCCGACGTTTTTGCTTGCATGTAGCTGTCGAGCACTTGGGTGTACTTTGCCTCAGCAACCGGCTGCCATCCCTTGTCAACACCTTCGAGTGCTGCGTTGAACGCCACCAATTCTTGCGGCGACAATTTTTTGGCCATGCTCGCCTGCTCAAGCAATGCTTTGATCTGTAGCTGTTTTTCTTCAAATTTTCCCTGACCAGTCAAAATTTTCAATGCCTCAGCACGATTATTTTTTACCTCACTCGATTGCAACAAATGGAGCGGCAAATCAAACAAAACTTTTGCACCCGTCACACTTGCAGCCATGTCAAACGCCGCCTTTCCAAGCACGCCACCGGCTCGCATTACATTTTTTGTGACACGCATTGCCTTGCTGTCATCGTCTTGATTCGAGATTGCCTGTCGTTCTTTAAACCAAAATTCTTTGGAGCCAACGGTATTTTTCAGCGCATTTTTTGCACGCTCTAAAAATCCTGGTTTTTGCGCAGCGGGCATGCTTTGGGTTTTTTCGCCGCCCAAATCAATTTTCTCTGTTTTATTTTCTTGCTGCGCGGTTGCGGACGCCTCGCCATCAGGAGTGATGGCGACGTCTACTTTTGGCATCTGTTCTGCTGGAGGTAAAAGCATAGTGGTCAAAGATCAAGTTGAAATTCGCGCTCTCACTCGTGCGTGTAGCGCATCAAGTTGCGCCAAGGCCTCCTGTTGCGACGAAGCCTGTGTGTGACGCACCGCATCAGTCTGTTTTTTAAATTCGTCATCAATGTCTGCAGTCATCGAATCGGCAAATAAAAATTCGAGTAGCTCGGTGAACTCGCCTATCTCATCTGTTGACATTTCATCAATCAAATGAACCCACGCTGCTTTGACGTCATCTGGCCACGGAGCAGCGGCGAGCAAAAAACCGGCTTTTTCTCCAAGCTCTTCAGCTGTTTTTTCAAGATCAGCTTGCGTAACGGCAGACGTGGTCATATGAAAAGAATGTGTGGCGATTTGAACAGCGCCAATGATGGCATCAGTATATCACATGAGTGCACGACCGGTCATCTCAGGCGGTTGAGCAAGTCCCAGTGCTTTTAAAAGTGTTGGCGCCACATCCGCAAGCATCCCGACTGGTTGCACGAGCGACAAATCACCGCCAATCACTTCACCGCCCGGTCCCAGCTGCCCTTCCCATTCGCCGCTGATACACAAAAACGGAATTGGATTGGTTGAGTGCTCTTTATCCTTGTCGCCTGTTTTGATGTTCACAATTTCTTCGCCATTGCCGTGGTCTGCGGTGATGAATACCGCGCCACCCTTTGCGAGCGTGATCGCCACCACCATTCCCATTGCCTTATCCACCGCCTCAACGCCTTTGACTGTCGCCGCAAAATCGCCGGTGTGGCCAACCATGTCCGCATTTGCAAAATTCATCACCACAAAATCATACGCGTTCGATTCAATTGCTTTCACCGCCTCTTCAGCAACGCCAATCGCAGACATGTCCGGCGCTTCAGCGTAGCTCGTCACTTTCGGTGATGGCACGATTTTTCGATCCTCGTCCGGCCACGCTTCTTCGATCGTGCCGTTCAAAAAAAATGTAACGTGTGCATATTTTTCCGTTTCTGCAACGTGAAACTGTTTCTTGCCCGCACGCGAAATTGTTTCTGCAAGCGACATTTTAATCACATCCGGCGGATAGCAGACGTCAACCGGAAGTCCTTTTTCATATTCAGTCATCGTCACAAACAGAAGCGGATCAATTTTGGTGCGCGCAAATTTATCGAAGTCAGGTGCAACAAACGCACGAGTGATTTCGCGCGCACGATCCGGACGAAAATTGAAAAATAAAACCGCGTCGCCAGCCTTGACTTTCCCCATTTCGTCAATCATCACCGGCACGAATTCCTCATCATACACTTTTGCGTCATATGATTTTTGAATTGCAGCGAGCGGATCGTCGACAGACGGCGCACCATCGGTCATGATGCGATACATTTTTTCCACACGCTCCCATCGATTGTCGCGATCCATGGCAAAAAAACGGCCACTGAGGGTTGCTAATTTCCCGACGCCAAGCTCCTTCATTTTCGCAAGCAGCCGCTCGATGAACATTTTTCCCGAATCAAATTTCGAATCACGACCATCAAGAATCGCATGCACAAAAACATTTGAAAGACCTTGCGCTTTGCAGAATTCCAGCAGCACATTGAGATGTTCGTCGCTGCCATGGACATTTCCCGCTGACACGATGCCGAGCAAATGGAGCGCGCCCCCTTGTTTTGCGTGCGCCGCGATTTTTTGCAGCGCTGCGTTGTTGAAAAAACTTTTGTCACTAATTTCTTTTCCAATGCGCGGCAAGGTCTGGTAATACACGCGCCCCGCGCCGATGTTGAGGTGACCAACTTCAGAATTTCCCATCTCGCCCCACGACAATCCAACGTCAATGCCGGATGATTTAATCGTCATCGTCGGATACGTCTTAATCCACTTGGAAAAATTCGGTGTTTTGGCTCGCGTGATTGCATTGCCATCGCTATCAGGCGCAACGCCCCAGCCGTCGTTGATGATTAATACGGTCGGACGAAAATTTTTTTCTGGCATATGTTCTGATTACTATATCCCCAATTTGCCGGGAATGGCCAATTCGCGCAGTAGCGCAGCGGGCGACTTAAACTTTTCTTGCAATGTGCCAACAAATTGTTCGTATGACTCTTTGCATCGTGGTGTTCTACTGCGGGCAAACAGCTCTATTTTTCTGAACTCTGATTCTGAGATTTGCGGAAACAACATTTCGAGCCGCGCAAATTTGATCGGCGAATCAAACACCTCTTTGAGCGTTGTACGAACTTCATCAGGATTATCAAATGTCTGTGGTCCCTTCATTTTTAGTCTTTCCAACTTTACAACATGCGGTGGCAGTTCAAATTTTCCCATAGTTACTCTCGTTCAATTTCCATCACTCGATTATATTTCTCAACACGCTCGCTGCGCGACAGCGAGCCTGACTTCAAAAAGTCAGCACCCACGGCAACGGCGAGATCGGCAATAAAAGTGTCAGCGGTTTCTCCGGAGCGATGCGAGACAGAAACTTTGTAGCCATGTTTTTGCGCGAGCAAAATCGTGTCGATCGTTTCTGACAATGAGCCGATCTGATTCACTTTAATCAAGATCGCATTCGCCACATGGCGATCAATCCCCATTTGCAGCCGTTCGCGATTCGTCACAAACAAGTCATCACCAACAATGGCGATTGAGTGTCCGAGACGCGCCGTGAATTTCTCCCAATGCTCCCAATCGTCCTCGTGCAATGGATCCTCAACTGACACGAGCGGATATTTTTGCACCCATCCGACGATCATATCAATCATCTGCGCGCCTGTTTTTTTCTTGCCTTCGAAATGATAGACCCCTTTGTCATAAAATTCAGATGCCGCAACATCAGTGCCGAGTTTCACGTCAGCACCCGGCCGATATCCAGCCTGTTGAATCGCTGCCATGAGTACTTGCAGCGCTTTTTCAGAACTGCCGAGACGCGGCGCAAAGCCGCCTTCATCGCCAACACCAACGGAAAATTTTTCGTCTTTCAGAATTTTTTTCAGCACCGCAAACACTTCCGCCCCCACGCGCACGCGGTCGCTAAATTTTTTTTGCTGCGGAATGATCATGAATTCTTGCGTCGACAAACCAGAATCAGCATGGACGCCGCCGTTAATCACATTCATGGTTGCGTGTGGAAATTTGTGCGACGATTTCAAACCATACGTCTTACGAATATGTTCCCAAAGTTCACGTTTTGTTGCCACAGCTGCAACGCGTGCAACAGCAAGCGACACGCCCAAAATGGCGTTTGCGCCCAATTTTGTTTTATTTTTCGTTCCGTCAAGCCGCAGCATCAATGCATCAATCTCGCGCTGCTTGCGCGGATCAAGGCCAATCAAGCGTGGTGCAATTTTTTTCTCAATATTCGCGCACGCCTTCAAGACGCCTTTGCCGCCATATCGTTTTTTATCTTCATCGCGCAACTCAAGTGCCTCATGCGATCCGGTTGACGCTCCACTCGGCACTGCAGCGCTCACCGTCAATTTTCCGTCTACGGTCACAAAGACCCGAACCGTTGGATTGCCACGCGAGTCAAGAATTTCTTGCGCACGAATTTTGGTAATTTTCATAGTCGCTTATTCGAATTCAAACGTTATTGCAACAACTGATTCAATGTCGAGCGTTCCTGCTTGCACCTCTGGCACACCACCACCCATGCCATAACCACCATCTTTTGCCAGCATCATCGGCATCGGTGGCACATCGCCACCCGTTGATTCATTGAATCCAACAATTTTGACCAACCGCACACCCAATTCTGCAGCCAACTTTGCCGCTTTTTCTTGC
>Ga0209541_10015263_pt1 | contig 11494 bp, 9 predicted proteins | sample RifCSPlowO2_01_FD_184027 | JGI IMG/M metagenome (GOLD analysis project Ga0209541, IMG submission 184027) | Groundwater microbial communities from Rifle, Colorado - Rifle CSP2_plank lowO2_0.1 (SPAdes) (version 2) | ecosystem: Environmental > Aquatic > Deep subsurface > Groundwater | place: Rifle...
GCGGGACTATTTTGCGCCCCGCGATTCTGACCGGTATTTGGAAAAGACAGCCTACGAGATGCTGTCTGTCATAGGCCGATATGAACCGCCGCAAACGGGCCAAGAGCCAAAAGATTCAAAAAAGGAACACGAGCTGTGGCTGGCTTGCCGGAGTTTATTTGCCGGATGCGAACGGTACGAATTGCTCTACGGCTATCAGTCAGCAATGCGATTCAGACCAATTTCTCGGGAACTTTTCGGCTGCGCTTTGGACAAACTGGCCTGGATTCCGGAAAGAAAAATCACGGCCGACCACCTGGTCAAGGCTTATCTGCTTATCTCGCGAGACTACGAGATACTGAAAACCAATGAGCTAATCCCCAGGGCTCAAAAATATGGCCAAGAATATTATGGGACGCTGCCATCCCTTGACGAGCTGGAAGCCAACCTACCGCAAATCCAAAATCTCGATCTTCAAAAAGCTACGCGTAAATTGATTCGCGTGGTTCAAGAAGGTGATGATATTAAGGAAATGGTGGTTTTAAGGGCGTCAGAAATCGGCGGCGCCTCATATGAGGCCAATCTGTCTAATCTGATAAACGCCGAGACCGTGAATGTCTACCGTTACCTGTTCTCTTTTGAAAGACTTAATCTGAAAAAAAGTTCGGAAAAAGTAAAGCCGGCGGCCAATGGGGAAGTAAGCGCCGTCAGAAAAATCGTTGCCGACTTGTTTGACCATTGCCTGGCCCAAGTGGAAGGATGTCAAAGACTGCGCCCAAACGATTCTGATATTTCGCAGACCATAGGCTGGATTTCAAGCAAGCTCGTGGTTCTTCGAAGCAACGAACGGATCTGACCTTCTTCCAACATATTACCAACGATCTTTAGCAGGACGTGAATATCTCTCACGTCCTTTTTTATACCCCAACCAAAACCACCCGACGGAAATCCGCCGGGCGTTTTTTTATAGCCGATCCTAATATACGAATAAGCGAAACTTAAGCGATTCGTAGATTCGGATGATTCGTAGATTAGGATCGCATTTACCCGAACATAATCCACCCCGGCTTAAAAATCAGCAAGAGGCCCAAAATCAAGATAACCACCCCGCCAATCAGACTGGACCAGCGGCTGTATTTGGCGCTGATTCCCTTAATCCGCAACGTTGTCATGGCAATGGCAAAAACCAAAATATCATCCAGCATGAAAATTAGGATATAAAGCAAAAGATAGGAATAATAAGCCAAGGGAGACAGATTGGCCAGGCTTAAAGTCTGGGTGTAAATCGCCGGCAGGCCGGCCGAACAAACCAGCTCCAATAAATTGACGGCAAAAGCCAAGGCGATGATGCCGATCAGGGCCAGCCAAAAACTTTTTTGTTCGGTTACCCGCCTAAGCTGGGCCATGATCTTTTGCTTTTTCTCGGCGCCGGCCACCTGGCAAACGCCGTCCTTATTTACCCACCATTCTCGCAAATGATAGCCGCCGCTGCCGATGGCCACCAGGCCGATCCCGATTCTAACCAAAGAAATAAAACCGATGAATAAAAAGAAATTAAGCCAGGCGGACATAAAAAGGAAATAAACAAAAGCCGAAGCCAAGATAAAAGCCGAACCCAGAAGCCACATTTTCTTTTTATCCTCCATGCCAAGCAGTAAACTGATTAAAAATATCAAAACCCACATGGCGCAGGGATTAAAACCGTCAACGGCTCCGATCGCCACGGTCAAGACGGGCAAAGACAAGCTCCGGGCGTCAATTTGGCCGAAAAACGGCAAAGTGATATTGATCGGCTCTTTATTTTCTTGGCCGTTTGGCTGATTGGTTTTTACCTCCTCGCCGATAATCTCGCCGACCGCGTCAACGCAGCCGATAGTCTCATAGCGCTTAACAATACTTTTAATTCTTTCGCCCGTAGTCTGATCATCGGCATAGCCGATAATCGAATCTTGGCAAATAATGGTCAAAGGAATTCCCCCGGCATTAATATTCAGGAACTTGGCCGTTTCGGCCATTTTTTTGGCATTATCAGAATTATACCAAATCTCCAGCTCTCTGATTTTAAGATTGGGAAATTCTTTTTGCAAAGACGCCAAAAATATTTTTTCCTTGGCGCAGTGCGGACAGCCTTGCCCGTAAAAAAGCGTCAGATAAACCGGCGGGATTTCTTGGGCGGCAGTAAAGACGGGCAGAAACAAAAGAATAAGGGTAATTGCGGCTAATATTTTTTTCATAAAATTACTAGACATTGATTAATTTCAATAAAAGCATGATGCCCAGGGCCGCTAAAAATACCCCAAAAGAAATAAAAGCTTGCGCTTTATTTTTTTCCTGATGGATTTCGGGGATTAAATCCGAGGCGGCGATATAAATGAAGCCGCCGGCGGCGAAAGGCAATAAAAACAAATTCAATCCGGCCACGCGATCAATCAGGAAATAGCCGGCAACCACGCCGGCTACGGCCAAAAGGGCGGTCAAAAAATTATAAACCAAAGCCGTGTTTTTTTTAAATCCGGAATAAAGCAAAACCCCGAAATCGCCAAGCTCCTGGGGAATTTCATGAAAAACAATGGACAAAGCTACCGGCCAGCCGAGCGCCGGGCTGATGGAAAATGCCGAAATTAAAACCAGGCCGTCAATCATGTTATGCAGGCCGTCGCCAAACAAATTCAGCCAGCCCAAATGCCCGTGCGTTTCACAGCCATCTTCATGGCAGTGCCGCCAGCGCAAAACCCGCTCCAGCACGAAAAATAAACAGAAGCCCGAAAGCAGATAAACAAAAATCTTGATTGAACTTTCTTCCAATAATAATGTTTCCGGCAGTAAATGGAAAAAAGCGCCGCCCATCAAGGAACCGGCGGAAAAACTGACTAAAAGAAGTAAAGCTTTTTTTAATATTTTATCCGACAAACCCAGGCTGAAAACGCCAATTAAAGAAAAAAGAGAGATTAATAAAGCGGCCGCCAGGGCGTAAAATAATGAAGACATAATAAAGATATTTTACCAGAAAATACTAAGTTAATCAAGGGTGCCCAATAAATAATGACGGCGAGACAGGGATGCCTCGCCTATTGTTATTTAAATTATCATCCACCATAGGCGAGGCTTCCAGCCTCGCCCTTGTGGCTTTTTTTATTTAAAAATCGCCGAATAAATACGGCCAATCTTCCAATTCGGCGATATAACCGTGTTTGAGTGGGTTATACAAAATATAATCAAAATGATTGTCAAAATCGCAATCCGAGGCGATGATATGATAATAAAAACTCTTTTGCCAAACCGGCGGCAAATTTATATTCAATCCATATTTTTTAACCCAATCTCCATAGGCGAGGCTTCCAGCCTCGCCCTTGTGGCGGCATATATTTTTATTTACATCAAACAATACCGGTGACGGCGAGGCAGGGATGCCTCGCCTATTGTTATTTAAATTATCATCCACCATAGGCGAGGCTTCCAGACCTCGCCGTCTATTGCTATTTAATATTATTTGCCGCCGTTTTATTTCATTAATTTTTTGCGCGGTATAACTTTTTAAATCATGCATAATTTGTGAAATATTTTTCTTCTCCGGCAACAGCAATAAATGAAAATGATCAAATAATAAAACTCCGGCGGCCAAAACGAAATCCCCTCTTTTTTCTAAAAATCTCAACGCTCCCATGAATATCTCCGCCTTGCCCTTATCTTTAAATATCCTTTGATTCCCGAAAGTCTTGACCGTCACGAAACAATACTCATCTTCCGCATAAATCCGCTTAAGTTTATTTTTATGCAATTTAAACATAACTCACTCCGCCTTCGGCCGATACTGCAACGCTTCAGCCACATGTTCTAGCTTTATCTCCTCCTCCCCGGCTAAATCGGCAATCGTGCGCGCCAGTTTTAAGATTCGAAAGTACGACCGGGCCGATAAGCCCAGCTGGCTTACCGCCTGGCGCAACAGCGCCATGGTTTTTTCGTCCACGGCGCAAAAATCCTTGGTCTGGCGCGAGGACATTTCGGCATTCGCGATCAAATCCAAACCCTTAAACCGCCGAGCTTGAATTTTTCGCGCCGCTTCCACCCGCTCTCTGATCATAGCCGAGGCTTCGGCCGGCGTTTCTTCGGCCAATTTATCGAATTTAACTTTGGGCACTTCCACGTGCAAATCAATCCTGTCCAAAAGCGGGCCGGAAATCTTTTTCTGATAATTAATGATGCCGGCCGGAAAGCAGGTGCAATTTCTATCAGGGTCGTTTAAATACCCGCAAGGGCAGGGATTCATGGCCGCCACTAAAATAAACTTGGCCGGAAAACTTAAAGTCCCCGAGGCGCGCGAAACCGAAATCACTCCGTCTTCCAGAGGCTGGCGCAAATTTTCCAAAACCATTCGCGGGAATTCCGGAAATTCGTCCAAAAACAAAACCCCGCGATGGGCCAAAGATATTTCCCCCGGCCGCGGCCAGGCGCCCCCGCCGACTAAAGCCACGCCGGAAGCCGTCTGATGCGGCGCGCGAAACGGCCGCCGGGTAATCAATGGCTGATCAGTCGGCAATAAGCCAGCCACGGAATAAATCCTGGTGACTTCCAATGATTCAGATATAGTCATCTCGGGCAAAATCGTGACCATGGTTTTAGCCAGCAGAGTCTTGCCCGAACCCGGCGGGCCGGACATCAGGATGTTGTGCGCCCCGGCCGCCGCGATTTCTAAAGCGCGCTTAACGTGATGCTGGCCTTTGACATGAGCCATGTCATAAGCGCTGACCAGCGAATCTTTGGCAAACAGCGCCGAATTGTCCGGCTGGTACGGCCGAATTAATTCGTGGCCGGATAAATGCTCGGCTAACTGCGGCAAACTCCGGCAAGGAAAAATTTCCAAGTCTAAAATCAAGCCGGCTTCCGCCGCGTTGGCCTCGGGCAAATAAATTTTTTTAATGCCCCGCTCTTTGATTTGCAGGCAGATGGAAAGGACGCCGGCCACCGGCCGCAGCTGGCCGTCTAAGGCCAGCTCGCCGATAAAAATCTGGCTGTCCCAATCTAGCGGCAATATCGCCTGATGAGTGGTTAAAAGCACGCTGACGGCGATCGGCAGATCGTAGGCCGGCCCGGCTTTCTTTAAATCCGCCGGCGCCAGATTAACCGTAATTTTCCCCCGGGGCACGCGAAAGCCGGAATTCCTGATGGCCGAGCGCACGCGCTCTTTGGCTTCGTCCACGGCTTTGTCGGGCAGGCCGACGATAAACATGCCGGGTTTGGAAGGCGAAGTGTCGGCTTCCACCTCCACTAATTCGCAATCCAGCCCCAAAACCGCGGCGGATAAGACTTTGGCGGCCATAAAATTAAGAGTTATTTTTTAAAGCTGAAATCTCCTCGGCCAGCCGGCTGGCCAATTCAATCTCCCGCTCAATGGATTTTTTTATTTCAATTTTATTTTCGCCGACATCGCGCCATAAAGCCAGCCAGTTCTTTAGTTCCTCGGCTGACCTTTGGGCATAGTGGCAAAGACTTTGGTTCAGCTGGGAATGGAGGTCTTGCATATAGTTTTGGTTAATTATTAAATTTATATGAATAAACCTTTTGGATTATTTCTGTCCCTTTCCCATTTTTCCGGATTTTCAATAATATATTGTCTGATGCGGTATAATGCCTCTTCATTTCTGATAACATTATCATAAAAACGTTCCTGCCATTCAAAATCATACCCTAATGTTCTAATTTTTTTGGTGCAGGCAGATTTAAATGATCCTAAAATTGACGACAATGAATTAGGTTTTGGCGATATCCTTTTTAATTTATCACCAACCTCATTGTAGAGACGAGGCGCCGCCTCGTCTCTACACGGTGTTTTTGCTAAATTGATGATCGATGCTGGGGTATTCATATCCCATAATGATTCAACCTCGTCACGAAACGTTATTTTATCAATTGGTTTATTATTGCTATTAATAATTATTATGGTATGAATATGATTAGGCATAATCACAAATTCATCCAGTATTACATTTTTTCTAATTTCACCGGTTTTTAACCATTCATTTTTGACTACTGCGCCAATTTCCGATAAATACATTTTAAAATCTTTGACTTGGCCGAAACAATGGCCGCCGTTCTCAACGCAAATTGTTACAAAATAATAACCATCAGCCGAATAATCCCAATTTTTTAGCCGGCATGATTCAACGCGATATTTGTCTTGATATTTTGTCATAATAAAAAACGCCAAAAAATGGCGCTATGTTGATTCCGAACTTTTAATTGTCTAAAATCAGCTTACCTTATTTCTCTAATGGCTGTCAAGGGCGGCGGCTTTTTTGTCTTTAAACCAAAGCTTGACAATCGCCAAACCCACCCCGAAGGTAATGGCGCCGTCCGCCAGATTAAAAACCGTAAACCAGGGCACGTTGATATAATCAACCACAAAGCCGAAGCGCAGCCGGTCAATCAGATTGGAAGCGGCGCCGGCAATAATCAAGGCCAGGGCCAGAACCATTAAAGAATCGTTTTTTTGAAAGCTCTTGATTAGGTAGCCGACTAAAATAAAAATAATCATTGCCACCGCGAACATTAAAACCCGGCCGCCCAGCGGCAAACCGAAGGCGATGCCATAGTTTCTCTCCAATTCAAAGTTTAACCAGCCGGAAATAAAAACCCCGCCGGGCCAACCGGCGGGATTTTTCAGGAAATAATATTTTAAAATCCGGTCAACGATAAATAAAGTTAAGACGATGATATTGAGGCCGGCTAATTTTTGTATTCGCATATTATGATCGCATTAGGCCTCGCCTTTTAATTTCTTCTTGCATTCCACACAGGAGCCGGAAGTCGGCCGGACCAAAAGCCGCGGCTCTTCAATCGGCTGGCCGCAATGTTTGCAAATGCCGTACTTCCCCCGCTCAATGCTTTCCAAAGCCTTCTTGACGTCCCTTAATTGGACCTCCAGGGCGTGTTCCAAAGAAAGCCGGTCGCCGTATTCAGCCACCTCGGCGGCGTTCTCGTCTTCATCGTCGCCGAAAGCCGGAAATTCCGACCGGTAGTTATCTTTAATCGCCGCGTCTTTTCTGGTAAAGCCGGCCAGATCGGCTTCCAGCCGTTTTTTTTCCTCCTCCAGATTTTTTTTAATTGTCTCCACGGTATTCTTATCCATAAGGTTTGTCTGATTATGAGTAAATGCCGCTCATTCATATTATACCACTTTAAGCGGCCCGTCAACAAGGAAATTTGCCAAATAAAATGAGGCGCGGTTAGCGCCCAATTATATTTAATAATATGGCGACCGCGCCTCAAAACTTTAAGCGGTCGCCCGGGCGCTTAGCAGGCAGAAAACCAGAAGCTGATTTTCTCTCTGCTAAGCGGTCAGACATTCACCGCAAAAAGTAAAAAGCGCTTTCACTGACTAAAGCACTCCTCTACCTCTCTTTGGCTAGGATTCTTTTTATGAATCCTTTCAACCGCTGTTTTGTTTTTGTTTTTGTGGAGCATAGTCAGTTTCATGCTCCAAAATGTTTTAAGAGTAGTAGAGAAGAAAAAAATTCCTCCAAAGTGCTTTGGGGAAACTTTTCTTAAATTTTCAACAGCGGCAACTTACAATATCACTATAGCATACAAAAATATTAATGTCAAGCTTTTGGCCATAAAAATCAAAAAAATCCTTTATTTAAGCAATTTTTTATCCTTGTGTAAAACAAGAAAAAATTGTCTGATAGCCAGGCGGTTATTAACAACTTATCCACAGGCGTTAAAAATCAATAATGCAGCCGGCCAATTCTTTGCCGCTATCTTTTAGCAAAACCAGGCCCGCGGGCAGATAGGGCAATAATTCCGGCGGCTGGGTTTGAGGATTAAGCGCGATCAAGCGGCCGGAATTTGATTGGCCGCAGCGCGAAATTAAATTCTTGGTTATTAAATCTTTTCCGGCAAAAAAATCGGCTAACTGCCGGCGGGAATTCGCCAGAAATATTTTATTGTCTTTAATGGCATAGGCCCATTCAAAAGCCAGGGCCGGTTCGCTTAAAAATCTGATTTTTTGATCGTTATTTATCGTTTCCTCCGCCCATTGCCAGTTATCCGGCTCGGCCAAAAATTCAATCACCGCGCTTTTATCCGAAAGCCGGCGTTCTTTTTGGGCCGGCCGCTTTTGCGCCAAAAAAATCCTGGCTAAATCTTCAAATTGTTTGATTTGGCCGCCGCTTGGCGCCGGCATTACCAAGACCAGGCCGAAACCCGGCGCGTATTCTTTATTCCCGGCAAAAATTACCGCGTCAATCGGCTTAGTTGACACTCCATTGATAAAAACGCTTAAATCATTTTGATAGATTGTTTGAAAACTGGCCTGGGTCTGGCGATTTAAATCAGAGATGCCGGCCTCGGCCGAGTTAAGATAAGAAAAAATCTCTTTTAAGGTAAGGCCGGAGAAATAATAGCTGAAATCTTTCGGCAGTGATTCAGAGAGCGGCTTTTGACCCGGCTCCGGTAGCGACAGGTCGCGGCCTGTCGCTGTTTGGCCCTTCAGGCTGAATTGCCAGGCGCCATTTTTCTTTTTCAAGGTCAAAAACAAATCATTATCAGATAGCCGGACAAAAAAGTTATTTAGCGGCTGATTGTCGGCTTTAAAATAAGATTTTAAGTTACCGGCGTTGAGGTAAAGAAAGAATAAGCCGTTATTTTTTTTATATTGGACGCGGCGGCTCAAAGAAAACATGGCGCCGCTTTTTACCTGCTTGATTTTATTCAAAACCGATTTGCTTTCAGCTACGACCAAAAAATTCTGACCAAATATTGTGTACTCCCTGAATTTGACCGGAATTTGCCAAGCTTCTTTAAACTCAAAGACAAAAACTTTCTTTAATTGCGAATTTTCATCCGGCACCAGCAAAAAAGCCGCGCGTTTGACTTGAGCCAAGACGTCATTTGATAAATCAAGGCGGGAAAAAATTTCATTCTCCGCGGTTTGCTTAAAAAATTCCTTAAACGGCAAATCGCTGATCTTAGTTTTGACTTCGGGCCAGACCGAATCGCGAACGGAAACATATATAACCGAATCAATCGGCGCGAATTCAAAGAACGGATCGGCCGTCTGCCCCTGCCGCCAAAGATAAAAGCCAAAAAAAGAAACTGCCGCCAGACAAAAAACCGCCGCCAAGATTACACCGATAAATTTTACCCGCAATAGGCTAACCATAATTTTAATTACTTACTTGATAACAAGATAAGCCCGCCTTCGCCCCTCGACTCTCTTTAGATAAACTTGAGACCGCTCGGGGCTACGGCGTGGCAAGCAAGATAAAGCCCGCCTAAGTAACCGAAGGCGGGCTTATCTGGATTTATCTTAACTTAATTCTGCTTAGAATCTCCGGCCGCCGCCGCTTCGTGGTTTGCGGTCAAATAATTTCTTGCGCTCCGGCCGCGGGGTATCGACGTAGCCTTCCGGCGCCGGGGTCATGGCTTTCAGGGACAGATTGACTCTCCCCTTTTCATCAATGCCGATGACTTTAACGGTCACCTCATCGCCCAAATTAACGACGTCTGAAACCTGGCCGACGCGGCGATGAGCCAGTTCGGAAATATGAACCATGCCTTCCTGGCCCGGCAGAATTTCCACCATCGCGCCGAAGTCAAACATCCGCGAGACTTTGCCGGTGTAAACTTCGCCGGGTTCAACCACTTTAACGATATTTTTAATCCATTCTTCGGCCTTCTTGCCGTTTTCCGGATCCATAGCCGTAATCATAACCAAACCGTCCTGATCAATATCAATTTGCACATTGGTTTCCGCGATAATCTTATTGATGATTTTGCCGCCCGGACCGATGACTTCGCGGATCTTATCCGGATCAATCTTGAAGGAAATAATCCGCGGCGCGTATGGCGACAGGTCCGCGCGCGGCTGGGCGATGGCCGCGTCCATGATTTTCAGAATTTCCAGGCGCGCTTCCAGGGCTTGCTTCAAGGTTTGTTTGATAATCGGCATGGGAATGCCTTTGGTTTTCGTATCCAGTTGAATGGCGGTAATGCCGTCTTTAGTGCCGGCGATCTTGAAATCCATGCCGCCATTGCCGTCTTCTAAGTCCTGCAAATCAGTCAGAACTTTATATAAGCCTTTTTCTTCATTGGAAGCCAAACCCATGGCAATACCGGCCACCGCCTTTTTAATCGGCACACCGGCATCCATTAAAGCCAAAGACGCGCCGCAGGTTGAAGCCATGGAAGATGAGCCGTTAGAGCCCAAAACTTCGGAAACCACGCGAATCGTGTAGGGGAATTCTTCTTTGTTCGGCACCATTGAACTTAAGGCTTTTTCCGCCAAAGCGCCGTGGCCGATTTCCCGGCGGCCGGGAGAACCCAAGCGGCCGGTCTCGCCGACAGAATACGGGGGAAAATTATAATGATGCATGAAGCGCTTGCGCCCGCTTTCTTCCAGGCCTTCCAAAAACTGCTCGTCGCCCGGCGAACCCAAGGTGACAACGGAGAGAACCTGGGTTTCGCCGCGGTCAAACAGCCCCGATCCGTGAGTGCGGGGCAAAAGCCCGATTTGAGCATTAAGCGGCCGAATTTCATTAAGCTTTCGGCCATCCACTCTTTTATCTTCTTCTAAAATCGCCCGCATCACTTCTTTATTAATATAGTCATCAAATAAAGGCAAAGCTTTTTTCCGCCGATCCTTGCCAATCCCCTCTTTTTCCAGATATTCAACTAATCGTTCTTTGGCCGCGGCCAAAACTTCCTTGCGTCCGGCTTTGGTCGTCAAATTTTGATCAAAAAGAACTTGGGGCACATTGGCTTTAATCCAAGTTTCGGTCTTTTGCATCATTTCCTTATGAGCTTCCATGGTTTCTTCTTCCGGGTCAATCTCGGCGGATTCCATCTTGATTTTTTCCTTGCCCACCGCTTTTACGACATCATTAATAAAACCAATCAAATGCTTAATGGGTTTTAAAGAAAAATCAATTGCTTCATAAACCGTATCTTCGTTTACCTCCAAACCGCCGGCATCAATCATTAAAACTTTGTCATTCATGCCGGCAATAATCAAATCTAAATCGCTGTTTACCCGATCGGCAAACGTGGGGTTTAAAATCAATTGGCCTTCAACACGGCCGACCCGCACGCCGGCCAAAGGTCCGGCCCAGGGGATATCCGACATGGCCAAAGCCAGGGAAGCCGCGACTAAACCGATGGCATCGCTGTCGTTTTCCTGATCAAAAGATAAAACCGTCAGGATCACCTGGACGTCGTTTTTAATCTCCTTGGAGAAAAGCGGGCGGATGCAGCGGTCAACCAGCCTGGAGGTCAAAACCGACTCGTCCGACGGCCGGCCTTCGCGCTTGATCCAGCGGCTGCCCTTGATTTTTCCGGCCGCGTACAGCCGTTCTTCGTAGTCAACTGACAGCGGAAAAAAATTGATCCCTTCGCGAATGCCCCCCATCGTGGCCGTGGCCAAAACCACCGTGTCGCCTAAGCGCACACTGCAAGAACCATTGGCCTGTAAAGCCAGCTGGTCGGTTTCAATGGTTAATTTCTTGCCGGCAAAGTCAGT
>Ga0209541_10015265_pt1 | contig 11493 bp, 10 predicted proteins | sample RifCSPlowO2_01_FD_184027 | JGI IMG/M metagenome (GOLD analysis project Ga0209541, IMG submission 184027) | Groundwater microbial communities from Rifle, Colorado - Rifle CSP2_plank lowO2_0.1 (SPAdes) (version 2) | ecosystem: Environmental > Aquatic > Deep subsurface > Groundwater | place...
GCTAACCATTTTACTTTCCACTTTACTAAACTAAAGTGGATTGTTTCCTGTTTTTGAAAAATTGAACAATAAAATATATAATTGAAATAATAGAATATAGACCAGCAAAAAATAATGTTAAATCTTTCCCGTCAAAGCTTATGATAGCACCATTGCCATCACCAGTTGCGTATGCAATGAAAATAGATATTACTACATAAATTCCTGTAATTGATAACCACCATTTATATTTTTTATCATCTAAAACTAAAGCAAATATACTCACTAAAAAAAGCGCAACACTCCAATAAAATAAATACCCAATGAATTGAGCTACGTGATAATCAAAAGACCCTTTTACATAAGATGAATATCCCCAAAATATCCCTACTGATAAAACAAGAAACAAAAAACTTATTAGTTTTTTCATATTAACTTATATTATCTAATAATTTGTTCAACATATCAAGTAAGAGCTGGGCATCGGTTTTTGACAGCTTTTTGGGGTTAGGTTTTTTGGGGTCCGGTTTTGCTAATTTCTTTTCTAGAAACTTCTTAAACTTTTCTGCTTTGAGTTCTACCTTGTCTATTTTCCCCTTCTGTATTGCTTTTATTATACCATCAACACGTTTATCAAAGGCTTTTATTTGTCCTTTATTTAAATCCAGAGAATCAATCGTAGCCTTCATTATTTGCAGGTATGTAATAGGATCAAAATCAGCATTTGGAGATAGAGTAAAATCAGTTATCCCGTCCCCAGTTACATCAAGTGCAAGCTGTAGCAATCCGGTACTGGAATTTAATGTTATCTCTGCTTGTGTTTGTGTAGTCACAGGAATATCTACGAAAGATGAAATAGTGGATGTTCCATTTGGCATAACTTTTTCTGATTGATAGGTAAATGTTCCTATATCCGTACCTTGGAGTTTAACTTTTGACATTTGGTCTTCCGGAAGATTTAGATATTTGCCTTCTCCAAATTCAAGATATGAACTATTTAATATATTTTCTTCTGCATAACAAAATTCACTATCTGGTGGACAAATTTTGCCTGTATGATTGCCATTTGTATCGTAAGCATCAAGAGTGACCGGCGAATAGATGGATACTCTTAAGCGATTTGAGGTATCTATAGGTTCAGAATTTTTTAAAACATTATCAAACTCAACCACACTTTGTTCTATAAGCGACTTAATAAGACTGTTTAAAGAACTAACTTCCAGTATATCTTTATGTTCTCTATTTAATCTTGTAATGGTATTGTAATTTTTGAAATCCACCCAATACTTCTCTGCACTACCCAAGAAATTTATATACTGTGCGCTCGGAGCAACAACTGTTTTATCGCCATTAGAGGTAAAATGGGGTCGTTCGTCTAGTGTATATTCACATCCAAGTGATACGGTACAAGGTTGAGGATAATATTCAAAGCTCGCAATAGTATCTAATCCCCATCCGGCAACTTCTATAACTCGCAAGTCTGCCGGAGGTATCCAAGAGTCAATATCGTCATGCAAACTTTCCGCTTTAGCAAACAAACTTTGTGACAAATTAATCGGTAGATTTATTTGATTTGTTGCTGGGTCCGCTCTGCCCTCTTCGCCAAAGAGAAAACTTTTGTACTCATCATAAGAATCAATTGCACTGCCGAAGGCTTGAACAAGTTTCGTTGTTGCCTCAGAAGGAATTGCAAAATCAATAAATTCAACAGGCGAAGCATTAATTCTATCTATATATGCCCTGCTCGGTAAAAGCCCAAAAGCGCCGAGCATATTGCGCCCAAGTTCCCGCGCATGAATCTCGTCCATCAGCCAGCCACTTAAAATACGCTGGTCGTATCCGTGTAACATTGCAGGCACAGCGCTAGCAGTACCTATCTCCGGCACAGCTACTAGAATTAATACATCAACACTGTCTATTAAATTATTTATTCCGACAATTTTATCATCCTGTAGCTTTTTTAATAAAGCTTTTGCTAAAAGTCCGCCATTGCTGTGAGCGATAATTGTGACTTTGCCGTTTTTAGAAGAATCTATGAGAGATTGTAATGTGACGATAAGTGATTCACTTCCATTTTGATATTTAGTTCCATTATCCACAATATCCTGAACATCTTGCCGCCAATCGTAGGCATATTCTTTCCAAGCATTTATCTTTTGACCTGCCACAAGCTCGTCCATCATGTCGGAAAAACTTTTGTAAATATTTTGTCCGGCTGGACCCGTCGGAATTGGAGTATTTGTTTCTTTTATAATATCTCTGGTATAAATATCTGCATTTTTACTCGTCCCGTCAGGATTTAAATACAAAACTTCCACATCGCTATTGCCATTTGGTTCCCAAAACTGGTCTTCGCTTCCATCAGGCCTTTGTGTATACAAACGGCTCGCCTCCAGCCCCGGCAGGAAAAGAACGTTTGAAAAGCAATCTATGACACACCCAACTGGCGGAGGTGGAACGATATCACCGCATACACCCCCGACATCAATTCCCGTCTCATCTTGGTTTTGTATTCCATCGGAGCAAGTTTCGGGAACAGGCGAAACGAGCGCGCCGTTGGTAATTGTAAAATTAGAATAATAGCTCTTATTTTGATGGGAGTAAAAATCAATCCAATAATTACCGTCGGGGAAAGGATTGGTATTTCCATATTGAAGAGGAAAAGGGCCGGAAAGAGAAGAAAACAATTGTCCAACCCAGGTCCAAGTAGAATTATGACAAAAGCCAGAAGCGGGAGTATCAATAATAGTAGTTCTATCAGGATAAACACCGGAATAATATCTCACATGAATAGGAAAAGAAGAACTAGCTACGGTACATATCTGTGTATATATCCAATCTTGAGAAGAATAATCTACAGAAACACCGCCTGTAAAACTAGGAACTTTTTCTGTATAAGAAAGAGATAAATCTACAAAAGCGGAAGCTGTCCGGCTCGCAGTGCCGACAAATAACACCAGCAAAATCACTCCCGCCCACTTTGGTATTTTCCTTACACTTTGCATTTTATAAAAAAATTAAAATAATAAATTCCAACTTTCCACAGGCCCATTAATTTCCATTGTGCCAGAGCTCCGTCACTGATTTACCATTATGCAGATTGTCTATGACTTGCGCGATCAATTTGGCGGTAGAAATTATCTCAAGTTTTTTAATTTTTTTTCTATTTTCTTCGGATAAACAGGAATCGGTAAACCAAATGCCGGAAAAGTGGGCATTATTTAAATGCTCTACTGCATCACCGGAGAGCGTCGCGTGCGTAGCCGCAAAATAAACATCCTGGGCGCCATTATCTTTCAGAGTTTTCAGGGATTTGATAGCTGTACCGCAAGTATCCGCTATATCGTCCGGCATAATGCAGTTAAACCCTCTCGGGTCGCCGATGACTTCCATCACTTCGCTATTATTGGTTTTTTTAGGGTCGCGAAATTTATTTATAATAACAATATTTCCGGGAATACCCAGTTGCTGGGCGAGTTTTCGGCAGGCAGGCGCCGCACCCAAATCCGGCGCAACGATTTTAAATTGCTTCAAGTCAAATTTTTTGGAACGAATATGTTTGAGAAGGAGTTCGTTGGTATTCACATTGACGATGGGAATAGTCAATGGATGCGCATTATAACTGGAGGGATTATGCAATCGAAGAACCACCAATCGGTGCGCGCCGGCCGCCTGCAGACGCATAGGTACTTTTTGAGACAAAACCGGTTCTCTGTGGTTTGAGGGCTTGTCTTGCCTCGCATAAGGCAGACACGGCATGACAACAGTCACCCGGGTAGGTTCCCCTTGTTTTAAGGCATAAACTAGAGATTCACATTCATCTATGTCGTAAGCCAGTATTTCTTTCCGGCCAAAACGCGGTTGCATGATTATATACACATCCCGGTCTCTGACTGATTCAGTATGATGGACTAAAAATGTCCCGTCTTGAAACACTTTATACGAGCTGGGAGCAAGCTCGTTTTTCAGTAATTTAGCGACTTTCAGGGCTAAAGCTTGATTAATTCCGCTGGAATTTCCGTATAGCTTAAGGGGGTAGGGGTTTAGGTTAATATGACTGGACTTAGGCATAGGGACATTTTAGCATAAATTTAAAAAGAAAACAGCTCTTAATTCGTCACATCTTTCAATGCCTTCTCTACCTCGTCTTCGGCCACAACATGCGCATAGGTATTGTTTTTAATTTCCACTTTACCTATTTTTTGCAACAAAACATACCTTGCTTTTCCATGATCGCTTTTTTTATCTCCCCGGGTGATATTCACAAGCGTTTTGAAATTATATTTTTTAATAATACCGGGATTGACTCCCAAATCCATTATTAATTTTTTAAGAACTTCAAATTGGGTCTGGGACAAAACACTAACATTGACCGCCAGTTTGGCTTCCACTAGCATACCTAAGGCTACTGCACATCCGTGCACAATCTTGTACTCGCTCAACTTCTCAAGAGTATGCCCGATAGTATGGCCAAAATTTAAAATCATTCTTTTGGAACTTTCTCGCTCATCGTGGCTGACTACGGAAGCTTTAAGCATGATAGCGCGGGAAACAATTTTACTTAAAACTTTAGGATTTCTTTTTAGAATTTGCTGTAGATTTTTCTGCAGAAACTTAAAACTCCGCTCATCTGAAGTGGCAAAAATTTTAATTACTTCAAACAAGCCATTTTTCAACTGAAAAAATGGCAATGTGTTCAGAAGATGCAAATCTATATAAACGGCTTTAGGCTGCCAAAATGCCCCTATTAAATTTTTCCCCATAGAATTATCTATACCTGTCTTGCCGCCAATCGAACTGTCTACCATGGCGAGCAGAGTTGTGGGTATAATTATATAATCAATACCGCGCATATAAGTCGCAGCCACAAAGCCCGCCAAGTCGCCGACTACGCCGCCACCTAAAGCGATAATCAGACTTTTGCGGTCACAACCAAAACGAAGCATAGATTCTTCCAAAAAACTTTTAGCATTCATGCTTTTTGACTTTTCACCGGCAGGTATGGAAAGAATAACGCTTTTCATTCCGGCACGTAGGAGCTCTGTCTGCAATATACCACCAAAAAGTTTTTTTGTTGTTTCATCGCAAATAATCACATAAGAACTGGCCCTGTGGCGAGCCGTAAGTATCTTTCCTAAATTTTTTAAAATTTTTGGAGAAAAAATAATCGGATACGAATTGTCAATCATTCGTTTTAATTTTACTTTAATTTCTTTTTCCATCCCGTACGAAATTTAATTAAACTAATAAATTGACTTATCCCCCTATATGAAACTTTGTTAGTAAGATTTCGTACGGGATCCATATGACTTTTTAAATTCTGCCAATTTTGCCAATACTTTTTCCGTTTGCTCAAAACCCAGACATGCGTCAGTGATAGACAATCCTCCCAAATCCAATTTTTTAGGTTCTTTTGGATTCACCTTTTGATTACCCTCTTTGATGAAACTTTCAAACATAAAACCCTTTACCACTTTGAGTAATTCGGGATGCTGTTTTAAAATTTTTAAAGAATTGCGGGCAACCAAAGTTTGATTGGTGTGATTTTTAATCCCATCCATCATACTGTTATCATGACTGGCATCCAAGATGATTGACGGTTTTTTGATATTATGTTTCTTCATCTCTTTTATAGCCAGATTTATAGAACCCAGGGAATAGTTGGGTCCTTGTACTCCGCCTCGAAGAATTAAGTGAGCGTATTTATTGCCCTTCGTCTGAACTTCATAACCGTCAAATGTGGCAACATGCGGATACTGAGCCGCCACGACACTATTTACTCCAATATCAATTGAGCCATAGGTCGGATTCTTCAAGCCCACGGCGCATGGAAGCGCGGAGGCGAATATGCGGTGCTCCTGATCTTCGGCGCTCCTGGCGCCAATAGCAACCCAAGATAACAATTCCAAAAAGCTCTTTTCATTGTGAGTAAATAACGCTTCATCGGCAATCGGCAGACCCAGCTCTATAATTTTTACCATCATCTCCCGAGTATAATATATGCCGTTTTCAATATCCGGTTTCCCTAAAGGGTCAGGCTGATTGAGAGGTCCGGTCCACCCTTTGGTTGTGCGGGGTTTTTGAATAAAGACGCGCATAACTATTTTAAGATGATTTTTAAATTTTGTTTCCAATTTTTTCAATCTTTGCGCATATTCCAAGACCGCCTCCTTTGGCCAGGCGCTGCAGGGCCCTACGATAACCAGAAAACGCCGATCTTTGCCTTCCAAAATATTTTTAATTTCTGTCCTGTCTTGCTTGATTTTTCTATGTCCCGCTTCTCCCAGAGGAAAACGCTTTATAATTTCTTCAGCGGGAGGCAGTTTTTTTATAACGGTTAAGTTCATACAATAAGTAATTTTTTAAGCCTGCTTACTAAAGACGAATTAATGATATTCTTGCCTGTCCAGAGTTCAATCTGCTTTATGCCCTGGGCAAGAAACATATCTATTCCGGAAATAGTTTTCGCGCCTCTTTGTTTGGCTACTTTCAGGAGTTTGGTCTCAAGTGGGCTATAGACAACATCAAAGACTACCTTATTTTTATCTATAATTTTATCCGGAGCGGACAAAGACTGAACATCCGGAAACATGCCAACCGGCGTGGCATTAATAATAACGTCAATATCACCGGCGGATAATTCCCCGACTTTGGCTATCCGGCCTTGAAAAATTTTTTGTATCACCAGAGATTCTTGTACATTCCGATTGAGATAAAATAGCTTGCCACCCCGCTCTCGGACCACATATGCCACCGCATAACCCGCGCCGCCGGCGCCGAGTAGCAGGACTCTTTTATTCTGAAGCCGGAGTTTACGCAGGGCATACCTGACTCCGTCTATGTCGGTATTATAGCCGGATAATTTTCCATTTTTATTGATAATGGTATTGATAGCTTTGACTTTTCTTGCCACCTTATCAATGCGATCCAGGAGCGGAATCACGCTTTTTTTAAAAGGCATCGTGACCGCGGTCAGGCCGATAGATTCATTTCTGATTTTTGATACCAGTTTTTTTACATCAGAATCGGCAACAGGCACAGTGACGGCATAAAGCTTTAGAAGCTTATAAATTTGACCGTGCAATAACGGACTTTTGCTCTGGCTGATGGGATTACCCATGACCATGTTTATCTTTTCCATTTTATCTGAATTTTTCAATGTCATATTATTTTTTATTCTGTAATTTATTATTTGAATCCATTATTTTTTTTAAAACTACCACTGCCTTGTAATAACCTTTTTCTTTTTCACCCGAAATAACCTGCCGGCAAACAGGCGCAATCACCGACTGGTTTCTCCAGCCTTCGCGGTTTTTAATATTTGAAAGATGAACCTCTATGACAGGCAGAAGAGTGTCTAAAAGAGCATCGTGGAGGGCATATGAATAGTGGGTGAAAGCGCCCGGATTTATAATAATTCCGCCGGCTTGAGGCGAATTTTTTTGTATATAATCAATAAGCGCTCCTTCATGATTTGATTGAAAACTTTTAACCTTAAAATCAGAAAGTTTGGCTTTAACTTTGACCTGATTTTCCAATTGCTTTAAAGTAAAATTGCCGTAATGATGCGGATCGCGTTTCCCCAGCAAATTCAAATTGGCGCCATGGATGAGTAAGATTGTTTTCATTTTGAATTTATATTGATTTTTAATGTATTATTTTTCATTCCAAGCTTCTCAATAATTTCATTCACAACTGTTTCCGGTTTTTTGTTATCCACATATACCGTGATATCAGCCAACTCATTGTATAAACTAATTCTTTCTTCCAAAAGAATCTGTATTTCTTCATTGATTGTCTTTCTGTCTGTCAGCCTCGGCTTTAAAGAAAGTTTGTTATTTCTTTTAACCAAAGTATCTGCTCCCGCATTCAAGAAAATAAAGGCGCCGTTCTTTTTCAAATAATTCGCATTTTTTGTCCGCACAATCGAACCCCCCCCGGTAGCGATGAGAGTATCGGTCAATGAAGATACTTTTTTAATAACTTCAGACTCTCTGTCCCTGAAATATTTCCAGCCGTTTCTCTGCACAATCTCTCCTATGCTCATACCCGCTTCCGAAACAATAAGATTGTCTACATCAATGTATGCCATTTGGAGCCTTTTTGCAAGAAGCTTTAAAATAGTTGATTTACCGCTGTCTCTCATGCCGATAAGAATAAGATTTTTATCACCCTTTATGTCCATACCCACAGAAAAAGAAAAAAGTAATGTCCAAAAAATAGGCAATGTTTTAGCGACAACATCCGGGTTTTCTATTTCCATGCCTTTGAGCTTTGCTCCGGCCACAGCAAAAGACATGGCCATCCGATGGTCTTTATATGTCTTTATCCGGGCCCCTTTTGGCGCTCCTCCGTATATGCTTAAGGTATAATTTTTTAACTTAGTCCGTATGCCCATCTTCGCAAGCTCACTCATAATGGCATGGATCCTGTCCGTCTCTTTAACGCGCAGAGATTGAATTCCGGACAAAACCGTACGACCCTTGGCAAAAGCCGCCAAGACTGCAAGCGTCTGCGCTTGATCGGGAAAATCAATCATATCAACCGATACCGGACGTACACCTCTGCCTTCTAGTGTTATTCCATTTTTATGATAGTGCACAATGTTGCCCATACTCTCTAATACAGAAAGAATTTTTTTATCGGGCTGGACGGACTTAGGATTTAGGTTATAAACGGTAATTTTGAGCTTGGCGAGAGCAGCCAGGGCAAAAAAATAGCCGGCGCTTGAAAAATCACCTTCAACCAGATATTTTTTTGCCCGATATATACCCCGGGAAATTAATTCATAACTTTTATATTCATTATTTTTTATTTCCACTCCGAAAGTTTTCATAATATCAATAGTCATATCTATGTAAGGCTTGGAAATCTGTTCGCCGCTTATTTTAATACTCCCTTTTGGCGCGCAGGGCAAAATCATCAGCAAGGCGGATATATATTGGCTGCTGATTCCGCCATTTATTGTAATATTTCCGGATTTCAGCCTGGATGATTTTATTTTAAGGGGAGGATAGCCTTCCTTTTCCAAATATTCTATTTTAGCGCCCATCTTCCGCAAAGCTAGAACCAAATTTCTGATCGGACGCTTGTTTAGTCCACTCTCCCCTTCTAAAATTTTAATCCCGGGAACAATAGTTAAAAAGGCCAAAATAAAACGAATAGTCGTACCCGACAAGCGGGCATTGAGTTTGTATGTTTTATTTTTAATATCTTTGACCGAACCATTTACCTTAATGAAATTCGGACCGACATCAATAGCAATACCCAAACACCGCAAACAATCTATCATTGCGTCCGTATCATCGCATTTCAGGGGATTTATGATAGTTACTGGATGGGGCGCAATGGCGGAGAGAAGCAGAGCTCTGTTAGTGTAGCTTTTTGAACCCTCAATTTTTATTGATTTTATCGGCCTATATACTGATTTTTTGATAGGTCTAAGCTTGATGATTTTCATACTCTTTTTAACAAGACAAAAGAAGTAAAATTATGCTCATCATCCTGCAGATTTTCCCTGATTATTTCTAAATCATATAAATCCGCAATAGATTTTGACCCCAAGATGGCATAATTTTTCGCCAATAGTCCGCGGGAAAGCATTTCAGCCGCGCGCGCGGTATCGACCAGGTCGCCCTTTCCGCTGATTGTTTGAAGCTTGGGATAAAATTTCTTTATATTATTTTTGCACTGCTTGAATACCTGCGGATGAGCCATGATATGGGTAAGCTTATTAAAAGTGATATCTTTTCTTTTCATCAAAAAATGCCTGACCTTGATGCTGAATTCTCCCGCAATATTGCACTGGTGCCGCGCAATTGCTTTTAAAGTCTCATCTACAACTCCCCCAAGGCTATTGTGTAGCGCGCATAAGCCCAAATCTATATTGCCTTTTGAAAGCTCGTCTAAAACCCGCTCTGAAGTGAATAAATATTTAATTGAGGAATTTTGTATTTTTTTATTTTTAATATGTTCTTTGAGCATTTCCTCGCAGAAACTGCCCTGGCCTCCCTGGATACCGAAAGTCACAAAACGCATATCTACCCTCTCCGGCAGAAGTTTATTAAAAACAAGATTAAAACTCTTGCCTAAATCAATTCTCATTTTTTTGGTATATGGATTATAATGCTGTAAATCATAAAAAAGCTGCCAGCTGTCATGACAAGTCTGCTCTTTTACCTCAAGAAGTTTTCTGGCTCCTAGGGTATCAATAGGAGTCTTAGTAATCTGAAAATTATCAAGCATTCGACCGATAAAATGCGCCAGACCCTGCGAACGGGCCGCTAATTTGTCATGTTCCTGGGAAGACATCTCAAGTATTCTCAACCCTTTTTTTTTAAAATAATTTTTCCAAAATAAAGATTCTTTGCCTCCGCACATGCTGTCATCAATCATAAATGGCAAATTCTGAAAGCCATTTTTACTGCTATCCGGTCCGAAGGTAGGATGAGTCAAAAGAATGTTGATATTTTTATTTTTGATTATTTGCGTAAAAACTTTCTTGGGATGAGACTTCACTGATAAAACATCCATCAAAGTCTGTCTTTTTGTAATCAAGCCGGAATATTTGGACAACACTTTTTCAAATTCCGATATCGGCACGGCAAAAACGACCGCATCGCACACAGTCAAATCTTTCAGATTCATTGTTATCTTAATGTAGTATTTATTCCGTAGAGTGATAAGAGATTCTTTATTTATTCCGCAGACGGTAATGAAAAAATCTCTGCCGAATAATTGCAGAAGCGTTTCGGTAAACCGGCCTCCGCCAATAATCCCAATATGCCTTTTTTTATTTTTTTTGATTTCTCGGCGCATATTTTGGCTTTTGGGAAATTATATGTTTCTCAATTCTTAAAGATTCTTTGTGTATTAAATTCATAATATGTTTCATAAATCCAGATGATAGGCCTTTTTTTTTCGAAAGAAATAGAGTTTGCCCCAGAACTTCCCTCCATCTTATCGTATCCAGCGACTTAATATTATTTTGCTTTTTAAATAAAGCAATTTTTTTAACCAAGAAAAACCGGCGGGTAAAGACATTTACGAGCTCTCTGTCGCATAGGTCAATTTTTTTTCTCAATTTTAATAAAGCATTCATCCCGTTAGAAATTTAACATTAATAATTTTATCTTTATTCCCGTTATAAAAATTTCTAACGGTATTCATTTATTGATTCTGGGCTTTTTGCCTTAAAAAATGGTCCATAATCACCAGCGCAGACATTGCATCAACTATAGGCACAGCCCGGGGCAAGACGCAAGGGTCATGCCGGCCGGAGGCTTCAAGCAATACAGCTTTTTTATTCACATCAATAGTATTTTGCATTTTGCCAATGGTGGATACAGGCTTAAAAGCAATTCGAAAATGAATTAATTCACCATTGGAAATCCCCCCCAGCGTGCCACCCGAATTGTTTGTCTTGGTCCGAACTTGTTTATTTTCATCCGTGAAAAACTCATCATTATGGACACTGCCCCTCATTTTCACTCCTTCAAAACCCGAACCAATTTC
>Ga0209541_10015266_pt1 | contig 11493 bp, 7 predicted proteins | sample RifCSPlowO2_01_FD_184027 | JGI IMG/M metagenome (GOLD analysis project Ga0209541, IMG submission 184027) | Groundwater microbial communities from Rifle, Colorado - Rifle CSP2_plank lowO2_0.1 (SPAdes) (version 2) | ecosystem: Environmental > Aquatic > Deep subsurface > Groundwater | place: Rifle...
GGGAGCATTGCATTGCTCCCCTCTGGACTCCCCAGCGCCCTTGTCTCCGCTGCAAGCAGCGGAGATTTCTTACTTTAAAACCATCTAGATTTAGAATTTATTTTGTTTTTTGCTTCCAATACAGTTTGACAAACAAAAATTCTTTTTCTAGCCTGATGCTTTTTCAACTCTTTTTCACTAATCAAAGATAAATCAATTTGGCCCATACTCTGCCTACACGCATAAATAAGGGCGCCATGTGCCACTAAGTTATATTTCCGATATGTTTCTATTAATCGAGGAACATGGGGGTCAATATAGGATAAAAATTGCTTGCCACTATCGTCAGCTTCACAGATAGCACTCTCAGGAAAATCAATTTTCCTTCTGGCTTCTTCTGCTGTTTTGCAAACAAATAATCGATTTTCCGCCTTATAAACCGCCAACTCTTCTTTACCAACAGAACATAAATCGATGGAACCAAGATTATGATTACAGGCATAAATTAAAGAACAATATTCCACCAAATTATAATTTTGATATGTTTCTATCAAACGAGGAGCCTGGGGATTAATGGAAAAAACCTCATCTATCTTGCTAATGCTTTCATCATCAAGAAGGTCTTCTTCCTTAACATTGACTAATATTTTTATGCGGAACTGTTTATGGCATTCAACACATAAAAGCAGTGAATTATAACATTTCTTGCTCATAATTTTCGGCAATGGATATAAATAACTAATATGCTTTTTGCAATATGGACAAGTCAATGATAAATCATACATAATACGATGAAGATTTTCATTGGGCAATGCTTTGTCAGCAGCCAAAACGTCCTCTTGAGATTTTGCAATACAATAAGCTAATGCACGTTTATCAAAATTATCTTGACGCTGAATAATGGGGTCTACAAATCCATAAAACTCTTTATCTGACATTTTTGTTAAATTATATCCCGTGTGACCCATCCCTCCAATCTCATCATAATATAATTGGCGATCAGAAATAATTCCATTATCGACTGCGTATTGAAATATCTGACTTCCAGGATAGGGAAGTATATAGATAAAACCAATCATAACTTGAGAGCAATAATTATAATAAAACGTCATGCTTTCTTTAATAGTTTCGATTGTTTCAGCCGGATCTCCAAAAATAAAATTAGCATAAAACCCAATTTCAGCTTCAGCCGTCATTTCAATCGCTTTTTTTATCTCTTCCGGAGAAATGCGTTTATTCATGCTTTTAAGCACTGTAGGACTGGCGCTTTCTAACCCAAAAGCAATCGTGGCACAGCCAGTCTCTTTCATTTCTTTCAACAAATCTTTATCTACGTCAGTCACACGAAAAGCACAATGCCAACGAAATTTAAAATCCAGCTTCCTAAGACACGAACAAAAATGCCAAACTTTAGACTTATCTGCAGAAAACAGCTCATCATAAATAATTAAGATATTAAATTGATAACGCGCATAAAGTTGTTTTATTTCTTCAATAAGGTGCTCAACGGTCCGACTACGATATTTCCTTCCATCAAAATGACAACAAAAAGTACATTTAAATGGACAATAGCGCCCTAGGCTAATGGGCATTATTCTGGGATGCTTTTCAGTATGAGAAAACACATGTGTGCTAGGTTGATTTTGAAGCTCAAGAAATTTATCAATATCAAACGGCTGATAATCTGGCAACGGGTATTCATCTAAATTTTTTTTAGAATGGACTGTTGGGTTTTTCACAACCTTTCCATTCTCCCAATACCACAAGTTTTGTATTTCTTTCAGGCCGTGCCCCGAAGATACCGCATTCAATAACGAAACTATTGTATCCTCAGCTTCTCCTATCAACCCAAAATTAGGCTGGAGGGCATGAAAAATAAATTCAGAGTCCTGCGTAAAAATATTGCCACCGCAAACTATAGGTATATTCGGGGCAACTTCACGACAACATTTCACGGCATCTCGAACAAATTTATAATCGGCTGTCAATCCACCAACACCAATTAATTCTGGCCGGTGTGCTCTAATTGCTGCTACAATTTCCTCTTTGAGTTTTTCATACGCTGACGTTCCACACCATTGATAACTGAGGTTAACAGAAAAAACATCATGCCCCGCTGCCTTTAAAGCGCCCGCTAAATAGGGAAACCCCTGCCCAATAAGCTCCAAGCAAACATTAGGGCTCGGATAGTTGTTTTTTGGCGGAATAAATAAAATGCTCATATTAAACCCTGCTCTCTTTTTTATAACTTCACACAATCCATCACTTAAGATCAAACTTTCCGATGCACAAAAGAAATGGGATGATTAAATTTTTGCACATATTCAAATTCGCCAGGAGAGGACATTCCACGTATTTGATTTAATATACTTTTCTCCATCCCAGAAGCAATGATCACCACATCTGGCGATAACTCATCAAAACTTGAAACTGGGTATTCTGTAATACCAAAAGATGTTTCACTTTTTACTTCCAGCTGACGATTAGAAAAGCCTATAATATTTAATTGATCTTTATGTTCGGCAAAATATTTTGCAAAAAAATCATACCCAGACTCCCCCCAAACTAATATACTTTTCCCTGATTGGCTGATTTCACTAACATTTTGGGCAATATAATCGGAATGTATCGCCGCAAGAAGAGGGGCATCTTCAACAAAGTCGGTATATTTTCCAGCTATTTTGGTCTGTTTTTTAGATTCTTTTCGAGCGAAAAACCGCACTAACTGAGAAGCAATAACCTCACTTTCAACCGTTTTCAATTCCTTAGATAATAGGGTTTTTGTAATATCTGCACCATGATAGTCCCCCTGCCCAAATAAAAATAAGCCCTTTAACCCTGCGCGTTGCTGCCCACCGCGACAATAAACAACACCATCATCAGAAAGACATTTTCCAATAATATTGGATATTCTTTGAAAATCTGCAGGTGATACCTCATCGAGAACATAATTACATAAAATCAAATCAAAATGTTTTTCTGGAAGACGCTCGCTTTCCCACAAAGGAAGATGAACGATAGAGCCATCAGGACAATCCTTAATTTCAGGAAAAGTTTTACGCTCAAATTCGTAATCCATGTATTCAAGAAAATTTACGCTCTCATTTTGAGAAGATATCATTGAAGCGGCTGAATTTTGAAGAATGTAAGGCAAACCAATACTTTCTATCCCAACATAAAGACTATTTTTAACCTCTGGATTAAGAGCCATATTAACAAGATGTCTGCCTCCCCCAGGACCAATATCAAGAACCCTAGATGGAAAATTAACATGCTTTTTCAAGAGTCTCATATCAAGAAGCGTTTCAAATAAATCATACTGATTCAAAACTGGCTGTTTAACAGTAGTTAAAAATTTTGCCAATTTCCTATAAAAAGCGGTAAATTTATTGGAAAAATCTTTTTCACCTGCAGAAAGCTCTCCCAGATAACTTTGGACATCCGACAGATTATATAACGGCATGCTTTGAGAGCCCATTAACTCCAGCAACTTGCTATTTGCGTGAAATTTTTCCCACTGATTACTCACGTCAGAAAAATAAACAAAACTTCCAAACCCACCTTCGCCATGTGCAAGCCTTGCCTTCCTCTTTGACAATTCAAAACTCTCAGATTGTATCATTTAAAAACCCCTTAATTTAATTATTTTACAAGCACCCCTTTAATAACATGCTATCTTTTAAACAAATCTTCCGACACAAAAATCGGATGATCTAACTCTTCAGCGGCACCATTAATTGATTCTGCATAAGAAAAAGAAACCGGAAAATAATAATGTTTTCGGAAAAATTTTTTATGTGGCAGCATTTTTTTTATCTCCGCTTCAATCTCAAAAAGCTTGTGTGACGCAACAACCACATAGTCTGGATTGAAGGCCAATATCTCCTTACAAATTTTTTGATTACCTTTCAAAATTTGCTCATCTTTATAAATAAGTTGGTGATTACAAATTCTATTCCTTTTAAATCCAGCTTTCCTCAACCCTTTTTCTTTTGTCGCACCTAATAAATTACTAATATGAGCGCCAATTGATTTGGGCTCTAAATAACGGTTTGAATTTAATAAAAAATGGTTGAAAAAATGATTGCCTTCTCCAACAAAAACTACTTTTTTATTCGCTGTTTTCATTTGTCGCATATTGTCTATAACAAAATATTCTCCAGCAAGTCTTGAAGCCTCTGACCCCGTTTTAACATCTAAAAAAGAATAAGCCGGGTCTTTTGATGTCAACGCTTTCTTATAATGCGAAGACCCCTTTCGCGCAAAAACAGTTGTCTGATATTTGCTTTCAACTTTACAGTAAACAGGATAGATATCCTCTTCTCGCAAGATGCCAATAATATCTAAGCCATGAAAATCAATTAAATCAAAATAACCAAGAGGGTTGACTGCTGTAAGCTCACTACGCACGTAAAATACACCCTCCTCTCCTAACCCTTTTTTGACAGCCCGCATTAATCTTAAGAAATCAGGGCCGCTTAACTCATTATGGACATGTGATGCAATAATAATATCAAAATATTTTTCAGGCACATTATCTTCAAGAAACCATGTCGGTACATGAAAACGATCACCAGAAACTGCTTCCCTAATTTTGGGAAAAGGAGCTCCCTGAACTTCAAAATCTAAAAATTCAGAAAAAACACCTTTTGCCCCTAAATTTTCAAAATTAGATAACACAAGATTCTGGATAGTGTATGCCGATAGACTGGCATCTACTGCAACATAAATATTATCTTTATTTCTCAAATAAGCAGACAGACCTTGACGGCAACATCCCGCACCAAAATCCAATATCTTAGCCGGAAGGTCTTTAAACTTAAGAATTGTCCTCCAATCAAACAATGTTTCAGCCAAATCATGCTTAAAATCAACCTTTTTGTCTGTCGTGTTTGTCTGTCGTATAATATGATTGTAAAAATCAACATAACGTCGAGCCCAATCAATATCATATTGTGAAAGGGGACCTAGATCCTCAATAATCTCCAGAAAATGTTCAGCATGTGTTTTATGTATCCCTAGGACATTAATCATTTGCGCGGGATATTGTGACGTCTCCCAACAACTTGGAATATCAATATAATAGCCAAAACTATTCTTTGCTTCTTCAGCGCTCAGTTTATCCCTTGCCACTTCGCGTGAAGTATTAAAAACTCGACTATCTAACATATTTTTGTTCCTTCTAAATTTAATTGTACAAATAATTTATAACAATACAGGGCTCTAAAAAAGCCTATCATTACTCAATGACTAAATAACTTACCCTTGAGTTATATGGAAATCTTTTTATTGCGTATTGCGAAAGACCAAGAACCTCTTTTAAAGCTACCGTTTCTCCCGGACAAATTTCGTCATTTAATTCATCAAAACAGAGAATGCTTCCCTTCGTTAAATGTCCCTTAAGCTGCAATAAACATTCTTTCGTTGGCTCGTACAAATCAAAATCAAAATAAGCCATCGCTACAATCGTCTCAGGATGACGTTCTAAATATTTTTTGAATGCTTCAGACGCATCTCCTTTGACAATTTCATGTTTTTTTATGTGAGACAGAGGGCTTTCTTGCTCCTGTATTGCCATAATACTTGCAAGTTGTTTTTCATAATTTGGTGTGACGGAATAACTCCCCTTTTTCATCATTGCCGCTGTGGAATCTTTTTCGTGAACATCAACAAAACCGCTAAACGTATCAAAGCCAACAATCTTTCTTACTCTGTTAAATGGCTCAAAAATCCCTCGAAACGCGGAAAATAAGGACATGTTTTGCCCCCATCTTGTGCCGAAGTCAATAATAACGCCCTGTACGTCTAATATCTGCTTGTAAACATGCTCAAGAAACATGATTCGAGATAACGTTTGTGGGACAAGAAATAATCCCGTATTTAAAAGCAACTCATTCTCTGGTATTGGAGACTCTTTCATAATTTTAATTAATTGGCGACGCCGATCCATTTGTCCATCTTCGCCAAAGTCAACAAAATTAAAATCGTTATTTTCCATACACTAACTTCCTCATATCTAAATATTATCTTTTACTGTTTTTATGATCATCTCAGCATTAAATTGATATTTCTCTCGTATTTCCTGTTGAGAGAGGCTGCCCAAAATAAACTCGTCTGGAGAAGAAAGGCTAATCAATTTCGGGTGAGATTTCTGATCTACCATCCAACTTTTAATGGCGCAAGCTAACCCTCCTCTCGAAATATGCTCTTCAACAACAATCATTGTATGAACTTGATCGGCTATATCTTTCAGCGTAAGCGTGTCCAAAGGTTTAATGGTGTGAAATTGATACGCGATTGGAAAAACACCTTCAGCATTTAACTTTTCTACCGCTTGAACTACTTCATAAGCAATATCTCCTGTGCTAATAATAGCGATGTTTTGGCCTTGTTGACTCAGCTGACGAGCTTTACCTAAAATTACCGGCGCTTTAACATGATATTGCGGCTCTTTTCCTCTGCCAATTCTAAGATAAGCTGGGGCATTCAACTTGATAATTTGCGGCAATAACTGTTCAACTTCATAAATGTCTCCAGGAGCAACGACAGTCATGCCCGGTAATGCGGACATCAGCGCAAAGTCTTCTCCTGAATGATGGGTAACACCACTATCTCCATAAGCATATCCACCACCAGCACCAACGACGATAACGGGCAATTTTTCATAAGCAATCGCTAATTTGATTTGCTCAAAACAGCGTGCGGTCATAAAAGAAGCGATAGAATAAGTTAGCGGCCTCCAACCATCACGAGCCAATCCAGCCGCAGCACAAATTAGCTGTGCTTCAGCAATACCAACGTTTACATAACGAGGACCAAATTTTTCCTTAAATTCATCAAAAATTTGGTACCCCAAATCACCCGTCAGCAACATTATTTTTGGATTATGCTGCGCTTCTTTAATTAACGTGTTGATAAATGCCACTTTCATTAAACTTTCTTCTCTAAATGAATTGGAACCGCATCGAGCTCAGTGAGCGCTCTTTCTAAATCTTCTTTAGATGGGACTCTATAGTGCCACAACACATCATCTTCCATAAAACTAACACCAGCACCTTTTAGTGTTTTAAGGACAATAGCCGTAGGCTTTCCTGTTTTCAAAGGACATTGATCTAGGGCGCTCACTACAGCCTTTATATCATTTCCATCGACAGTCATTGCACCCCACCCAAAGGCTCTAAATTTTTCTTCCAAAGAAGTATGGCCCATAATTTCATCACTTCGCCCAACAGCTTGTATCCCATTATAATCAACCAAAGCAATAAGATTATCCATATGATGAGCTGCGGCAAACATCGCTGATTCCCAAACACTTCCCTCATTACATTCGCCATCGCCCATAAGAACAGCAATACGAAATTTTAATTTATCGAGACGAGCGCCATAAAGCATGCCGGTTGCAATACCAAGCCCATAGCCTAAACTACCAGAAGAACATTCAAGCACATCAAGTAAATGTTTACATGGATGACTTGATAGCGGCTTGCCAGCACAAGCATATTCATGAAGCCATTCTTTGGGAATAAATCCTTGATCCGCTAACGCAACATAATGAGAAACACAACCATGCCCCTTGCTCAAAATAAAACGATCTCTTTGCACATCACCTATATTACTTGGAGAAATATTAAGCCAGTAATAATAAAGCGCAACCAAGGCATCAACATAGCTTAAAGCAGAACCAAGATGTCCGGTTTGCCCATCATAAGCAAGCTGAACAGAAGTGGCTCTTATCTCTCGAGCTTTTTTTTGCAGAAAATTAATATCTATCTCTGTTGTCTCTAATTTAGATAACATAAATGCTCTCAGCGTTAAGCAATCTCATCCTGTGAACAGTAATCTTGCGATCAACTTCAACCACATGATCATAATATCATGCAAAGAAGTATACCGATTTCATTGTATTATCACACTTATTTAAATCACTTTTATCGACGTTCTGATTTAATTTTTTCCAGACAACCTATTTTAAATACCACTTACATTTTCCTTTACGCTTTGTAAAACCACCTGAACCAACGTACTCATCTGTTTTTCTTTAAACACAACATTAGCTGGATATTGTTTGGTCTTCACCTTCTCAAAATCGAATGGATAAGCTTGCTTAATCGCAACAAAACCATCCCGTGTTTCAATAATATTAAACCCATAAAAACTCTCCTTCACCAACACTGGGTGTGCATAGGAAGAAGGATCTAATTTTACCTGGCATTTTTCAGCATCAAAATTATCTGACAGAAAAAAATCAAATCTATTTTTTGAAACCATCTTATAGAATGTATTTTCAATTTTTAATCGTCGAGACTGAACAGAAACCTGCAAAAAGTCCTGTAATACATGAGTGAGCTTTAAGCGTAACCGATAAAAAAGAGGCTTGGGCGAACAAAAAAACATTTGTGAAATTTTTAAAAATTCTGACTTTAATTCCCGCGCTTTTCTATACCAACAATAAAACTTAGCAATAAGATTTCTTTTCATCTCCTGAGGCTGAAGTTTTTTACGCTTAACCTCAGCTCTATGCACCTCATTCATTCTCCTATGTGCGATCATGCTGATATTAAATCCATTTTCTAACAACATTGTGGCTAATGTGCTTGCTCTTGTCACTCTAATACTCTGATCAATATAGAGCTCTGTGCTATACCATAAAGAACCCGGCACGACGAATGGATGTTGAGCGTAAAGCTCTTCCTTCTCCCCGTTAAAACAAATATTATATTTTTCTGGGTCTTTCCAATACGCAGAACCATTGCCCAACAAAATTGGGTTGAATGATGCAATACAATCAATGTATGGTCTGTTTTTGATGAGCAACTCTGCCGAATCTAAAATATCTTGATCTGTTTCTCCCGGAACACCAACAACAATATTAACCTCAATAAAAATTCCCGCTTGATGACAATCGCGTAAATTTTGATTGACTAACGTAGTATTATAACCCTTATTTTGAAGCTTAAGAACATGATCACTCCATCCATCAACCCCAAAGCGCAGCGCAACCACACCCGCCTCTTTCAATCGCTTAAAGAATTCTGGGGCATTCCTCCTATCGATACGCAATTGACCTGTCAAACGAATATGTAATCCTCGCTTTATTATTTCATCACAAATATCTAACAACAATTGTGGAGAACCATTCATATCACTTTCATTGAATGAATATAAATAACAACCCCTGTGATATAACTCTTCCAGCTCATTGACAAAGCTTTTTACCGAACGCGAACGCCACTTGGAAACTTCGTGACAAAATCGGCAGCGCCCCCAACAACAACCGCGAGTGGAATACACTGGCGTAATGCGATAATTATTCCAGTTACGATAAAGATCTAGATCCCAATCGACATAATCAGGAGAACCCACAGCATCAAGATCTTGGGGTATTTCTCCTGGCTGAAATGACCAATCGGGAGAATCATATTTTGAAATATATCCCGGAACATTTTTTAACTGCTTTTCATCAATTAATCGGCGAATAAATGAAGGAAAAGTAACATCGACCTCACCTACTGCGACATAATCAGCTAATGGAAAAATCTTTGCTCCAATCTCGGGGGCTTGGCAATCATACCCACCAACTAAAATCACAACATCTGGCAGAGACGCTTTAACGCCCTGAACAATTGCTTCGGTCATGTATCGACTACGGCTATGAATGGAAAAAGCTAAAACCTTAGGATTCGCCTTGATCAACGCTGATACGGTTTCTTGAATCCAAGGCTGAAAAAAGTCAACAACAACTGGCTCCGCCCATAATGCTTCATGTGCCACATCCCAAGGATCTTCTAGCAAATTCCTTTCTGGCGAAGTAGCCAAAAAATTAGATGCATCAAACAAACGAGAAATATGAAAGCGATGATAAAAAATAACATCAAGATCAGCAACTTGAAAACTCACTCCCGATTTTTTTAATGCCTTAGCAACATAAGCAAAGCCGTTCGGAAACATCAAAAAAATACGTGACGGACAATCCATCAAAATAACATCCAAATTACTTTTAAATTTTATCTCGGGGATATCAATTGGATAAATACTATACCCTCGATCAATCCAGGCATACTCTGGGACAATTTTCCAATTCAGATCTGGGATTATATCTGGTGATGTGATTTGTATTTCTCTTTGCAATTGATCTATTTTTTTCTGCATAGCCCAGCGACGAAAGGTGGCTGAATCACAAAGCAACACTGCATCAATTTCAAGGGGAAATTCATCGATAGAAAATATCGGAATACCATTTAACTCCACCTCATCAACTGACTGGCCATCCACAATAATACAAGAAATTTGCGATTTCAGCTCAGGCGCATGCTTAAAAAGATAGTTTGTTAGATGTCCTGTTCCACAAACGGCGCGCACTGACCCTTGCTCAACAAAATGCTTTGCAAGCAGTCTAAGACAATTAATTTCTTCTAGACTATCATTATACTTAAAACAAGCATCAACACTAAAGCGAAGGCATGTAGCATCAATCGATAAATGCCGTGGTAATTTTATTTTAGCTTTTATTGGCTCCATTCATATACCCCCATTACTTTAAAATATTTCTCGCGCAATAACTTCTTAAAAAAAGATGTGGGATTATAACCACTTTTCATCTTTTTTCTATAATTAATCTTTTTGCTTCTTGCAAAGTGGGCATGCTTTCCAAATGATAACGCTCAATACAAGCCTTATCATCTAAATCAATGCTCCCTAAATGTCGCGGAACCACAAAATATTTTTCTTGATATAAAACAATATTACACTGGCGGACTTTTTTAATTAACTGCGGTGGATGTTGCCATCTTTCCTCTTTTAGCCTCTTTTCAACCAAGTCTTGCGCTTCTTCTAATGTAGCTAAGCTTTCTATTTCGCTTCGGTTAACGTCAGATTCCTTGCGCAAATCAATCTTTCCCAAACGATGAGGAATCACAAAATATTTTTCTTGAAATAAAACGATGTTGTACTCAGAAATTGTCTTAATCAATTGTGGCAAATTTGCTCCGCTTTCTTGCCTCTGCTTTGGCATCTTTTCAGCGACTGTCTGCGCTTCTTCTAATGTGGTCTCACCTTTTAACCTATGACGTCTAACATCTGATTTATTGCGCAAGTCGATCTTTCCTAAACGATGCGGAACTACAAAATATTTTTTTTGATAATGAACTATATTATAAAAAGAACCAGACTCAAGCAGGCGTGGCGGGTGAAAATCGCCCAAATCACGCCGAGCACCCGTATCGGAAGCATCTTTCTCCCAAACCCGGTGCCGAGAAGAAACAAAAGTTTCATCAATCATCCGTTCTGCAATTTTTCGCATAGGAATTGTTTGCTTAAATATTTCAAGCCTTTCAGCAGCTTGGCTTTGCCAATCTCCTGATAATTGCGCAAACGCAAAATCAACAAAATCAACATCTTTTGGAGAAACCGGAATTAAATCACCCAAGCTCAAGCACAAAGCATATTCCGTATATTCTGCCGCAATACCACGACTCGCCATAAGAAGACGAGACAACCTTGAGCCAGAAGGCCACG
>Ga0209541_10015268_pt1 | contig 11490 bp, 15 predicted proteins | sample RifCSPlowO2_01_FD_184027 | JGI IMG/M metagenome (GOLD analysis project Ga0209541, IMG submission 184027) | Groundwater microbial communities from Rifle, Colorado - Rifle CSP2_plank lowO2_0.1 (SPAdes) (version 2) | ecosystem: Environmental > Aquatic > Deep subsurface > Groundwater | place...
TTTAGAGTTGCATTTTGAGCATTTTAATTGCATAAAACATCACCAAGACTCTTAAAGAATACCTAGTATATAAAGATGACGTTAATTAAACAATGTCTTGTTTTAGCAGTATATTAAAGTTATTTTTCCTTGAATAGTAAGACTATCATTAGCCCCAAATTCACTCATTCCTTACCCCATCCTCAAACTCGACATATTCCTCTCTGTCCAGATTAAAATACCTGCCTGATTCTTCCATTATTTCTTCCACTAGTGCCAGCATTGTTTCCAGAAGCTCTGCCCTGTCTTCTGAAATGCCTTCATCAGATTGCTCAATTTCATCAATTCCTGTCTGATCATAAATGTCTTTCTTCACTTCTTCTGGAAGCTTATTCAGCTTTTTTATTGTGTCGCTTGTTAGCATATCAATCTCTTCCAAATCTTCCTGCAATGATGTAAAAGCGTTGGTAATTTTCAGGTAAGCATTTCTGTCATTGCCTTTGTATTTTGAGGCATCAGAAATTTTAAGAATTTTATCCAATTCTTTCTTAACTCCTTTTGTAGATTCAAATTTGGAAAATTCCTTAGCAAATCTATTTATCTTTTTCAGATTATTAACCGCGTTCTTGGCAAGCTTTGAATAATCAATTTTCTTTCTCATTAGCGTTCAAAATAAACTTAATTAAGTTATAATTTTATTGCCTTTTCTAATTCTGCATTTTTCAAACCAAAAATCCAATACTTCCTTATTCTTTTCCTTTCTAACAAAGTTTTTTTGTTTATTTTAATCAGTTCTGGATTTTTAGTTCCAACCCCAATAACAGCCCATAATTCGATATTACTATTTTTGTTAAAGGCATTTATATTTGAATAATTAAGCCCGAAAATTCTTGACCTTTTCCTTCTGGCTTTTATTTCAATTTTCTTATCAGGCGTATGTACATCATAACCTTTCCTATTAACTCTTTTACCTTTTATTCCTTTTTTCTTTAGATATTTCAATACTAATTTTATTGCTGTTTCTTCTGTTTGCTTTATTCCCATTATCTATAAAACCCCAAAACAATTAAAGTTTTGCTTGTCTTTCTGTCTTTTCTTCCTTAATCGGCTTGCCTCTATGCCAGCCAGAATAATACATAATAGACTTTTCCTTTCTTACTTTAAAAATTGGCCTCTTTTTCTTTTTGGCTTTCTCTTTGGTTGCTTCTTCATCCAAAATCTTAAGTAAGTGTGTATCCATTTTGTCATTGAATAAAAACATTTAAAGATTAGCTAAATACTTCATCAACCATCTCAATATACATTGCATTGCTCCATGCCTGATTAAAGCATCCTTTGCTTGAGAGCTGTTTTGCATCGCTTAGCTCTGCATGGCATCCAATGCATCCTTTCCAAAGAATCTCTTTAGTGCTTGCATCAACTATTTTTTTTATATTCTCATTGAATTTGCTTTTATTTATTTTGTTATCTATCTTGTTCAACATTAATGCTGCTAAGTTGTTAATCCAAAACCATGAATCTCCCCTATGGTAGCTCTTTTTGTCTTCGCCAGTGCTTGTTTCTGTGTAGAGCTTGTTGTTTTTGTCAATTGTTGACAACCCGCCCCAATCAAGCCATAAGCATTTTAATGCATTCTCAAAGCAGGATTCCCATTCTGAATCCGACAGAAGCTCCGGATATGCGTAAGCTGCGATAAAAATGTTCGGCCTTGCAGTAAAATCATCAAGGCCGTCAGCAAGCATCTCCCCATTCCAAAATTTTTGCCTCACTTCAGTTTTCAGCAGGTTTTCAAGGATTTTATACTTTTGGTTTTTTGTTAAATGAAACATTAAGCTGTACATGCTTAGCCTTAAAGCCTGCACCTCAACCCTAGCGCCTTTCCTGCTGTCGTCTTCAAATCCTGCATCCATCCATGTTTCATTTTCTTCATTAGCCTCAAAGCTGTTTTTTGTATGAAATTTCAATAACCCATTAATTGACATTTCAAGGCTGTTTTTTATATCAGCTGAGCTGATGCCTAAAATTTTTTGAAGCTCGCTGCATCTTAGAAAAAGCCATCCATGAGAGTCAGCGCTTCCAGCAGCGCCTTGCTTGCAGCTCCATAATATATTTGACAACCTGCCATCCTTTTCTAGTTTCCTTAAACATCCTGATATTATTTTTTTTGCAAGAAAAGGATTTGCTTTGCAAACAGCTTTCATAGAAACAAGCGCATCTCTTGACCAAAACTGAAAAAACCAAGGCAGTCCTGCAAAAATTCCAGCTTTAGCCCCGTTAAATATTAAGGAATCTAATGAGTTAAATGCGCTTATATAAGCAAGCTTTACACAATCATCTGCTTGTTTATTTTTCAATATTTTCTTAATAGGATAATTCTTTAAAAATTCAAGAAAATCTCTTTTTTCTTGAATTTTTAAATTATCAATATTATTAAAAACATGCCTGCATTCTGTTATTGCATCTTTCTTGCTTTTTGCAGCAGAAAAAACAAATCTGGCCCCTTTTAGCCTTAGCGCATTATACACGTGCCTTTCAAATGGGCAGGACTTTCTTTCTTTGTCATAAAGGTATTCTCTTTTAACCCATTCGCAATTAAGCTTATACACACTCTCATCGCTTTTGACGGCCAAATATAATGTAAATTCCTCCTTTTCATTGCTTGCATCTTCCCTTATATCAGTTTTCTTTGTGAACTTTATAATCAAGCACCCATCTTCTTTGGATATGGAATAATGCCTTCCCCACTGCCTGTTGTCATAAGAGAGCTTGCAGTCCAAAAATAAGTCAATTTCTTCCTCGCTGCTCAATTCATACACAAGCGAGTCAAAATTCTTTGGCATTAGAAACGACTCAACTGCACTGCCTTTTTTTCTTTCAGCAAAGTAAAATCCATTTTTTAATAGCGACACATCTCTCTGCCCAACAATCTCTATGCTTTCAATAAGCTTATACATTTCAGCAGCTTGCGCATCAAAGCAGAAAAAGCCGTGATACTTTGATGAGATAGCGCTAAAAAAACTGCAGTAGCTGCCATTTTTGTTTGTCAGCAGAAATCCGACATTCTCATTTACGCCTCTTTTTATGCTTAATCTCCCTATATTGTGAATTACTTCCATAGATGCACAACAAAAAAATTAATTAATAAACTTTATCAACGGCCAAATTGTGGGCATTTATATAATTGTTTATAAAACTCTTCCAGTCTGCCATTGACGCAGCTTTTCTAGCTGCCATCTTATTTGCTATCCTGTCTTCCTTAGGAAACTCTGCAAATTTATGCATGACATTTGTAAGCTGGTTTACTACATCATCGTCAGACTTATTCAGCCTGTTTAGGACATAGATTCCAGGAGTGTCATTTTGCGCGCACTGTGCACAGAAATACCTTCCAAATCCTGCTAAGTCAGTTGTTACAGAAGAAACGCCCAGCGCCCCTGCTTCCAAAGGGGTGTAGCCCCACGGCTCATAATAGCTTGGAAATATCCCAAGATGAGAGCCTTGCATTGCCTCATAATAGTCTAAGTTTAACAGCCCGTCCGCACCGCTTAAATAAATTGGGTAGTACACAATCTTTACATGGTCACTTTCTTCATTTTTTAGGTTGACAGATGTAATACTCCTAAGTATAGTGTCATTCTCGTCGTACAAATCGTGGGTTAGCAATGGCGGCTTCCCTTTCTTTACAAACCTCCTAACCCTGACTTTCATCTCTTCAAGAAACTCCTCATCAAACAGCCCATCTTTGCTTATATCTTTATTTGATACAAATGAATAGATGACATTCTTTTCAACATCGCCTAACACTTCTTCTAAGGCATCCTTAACATCTTGATAGAGGGTCTTGTTTTCAAGCAGCTCAGGCCTTATGTTCCTAAAATTGGCAGGCACCCATATAAACGCTACTATTGTTTTCTTGCTCTTAGACTTTTTTAGCATCTCGTTCAGCTTGCCAAGCGCCTTTATGTAAATATCTATCCCTTTATCATGAAATTCGTAGCGGCCAGCAATAAAATAGAGTAAAGTTTCTTTAAGATCAAATGTGTAATATGGAAAGAAGTAATACAGCAGGAACTCCCTTATTCTGTCGCCTTGCAGCTTATGCTTCATAATCACTTCCTCAAATGTCGGGAATTTGCTTATGTCGAGCCCGTTTGGCAGCAAGATGTCCGGCTTTTTGTTGAGAAGATACTCAGCTTCCATTCCGGTTATTTCGCTTACTGTAGTAAAAACGTCAGCTTGAATTGCAGAATTTTTCTCAACAAGATGCTTTGATTCTACATTATGCTTGTAAACTTCTTGGTCAGGATTTATCTTATTCCACACATTGTATAAATCAATGCTTGAATTTGCCAAGGTTCTTCCGAGAACAGTCGCATGCGTAGTGAATACAGTCGCGATTTTAGCATTCTTCCTTTTTAAATATAGCAATCCTGCTCCTGAGAGCCATTCGTGAAAGTGAGCTACAATCTTCTTGTTGTTATAGCAATTTGACAGGCTTTCAATCAGCACGCCAGCAGCATACGCCCATGCCACAGGCTCGTCGTAATCTCCGCCTGCGCGTATAGAGTCGATTTTGTACCATTCCCAAAGCTCGCGCTTTATGTCATTTGTCCTATATCTATAATTTACAAAATCTATCAGAATGACTTGAGGATTGCCTTCGCTGAGCCACCTTCCGAAGTGGCATATAATTCCCCTTTTCCTTAGCTCCTCAAAAGCAGGTTTATAAATCTCATTTGGCAGCTCTTCCTGGAATTGGCCTATAGCTTTAGACGCAAAGTAGGGCCCAATCATAAAATAGCTGCTGTTATACGCCTGCACCATTTTCGCAGCCTTTGACTTTACAACTGTGTAAATGCCGCCAACCTTATTACACACTTCCCATGAGACTTCAAATACTATATCTGCCTTTTTTTCCATCCTTAGCAAAAAAATTTAAAAGTTTCACTTTTAAATTTTTTCCTTATGTTTTACATCTGAAAGATTTTCATTGTCATATTTATAAATCTTTAACACCACTTTGCAGGAAGAATTTTTTAAATTGCAAAAAGTTTTTATATTATGAAGTTATGATTAAAATAAGCAGATGGTCATACTATAATAGTAGTATAATAAAAGGGTGGTATTGATTAATAAAAATGGAAATGGGTTAAAGCGAACATTTATAGAGATAAGGCATCACGTTCTTTTATCGCTTGCTAGCGGGCAGAAGACTTTAAACCAGATTTCTATTGATACTAATATTAACTGGCGAACTGTAGAGAGGCATCTTACTTACCTAATAGGCAAAGGGTGGGTTAGGGAAGCGTTTAGCTCTGCTTATGTCAGGATATTTGAGTTAACTGCTTTTGGAAAAGACTACCTGACAAAAAATTCGGCGAAACACACAAAGATAACGGACAATAAAATAATGAGGTTTAATATTGAGCAAAGGACATGAAAGTACTAATGTTTGGGTGGGAATTTCCGCCTTTGAGCAGCGGCGGACTAGGAACTGCATGCTATGGCCTGACTAAAAGCCTAAGCAAAAAAGGCATTGAGATAACTTTTGTGCTGCCTTATTCAATTGATGCGTCCAATGCTGACTTCCTTAGGCTAGTGTCAACCGGGAATATCAAGATAAGGAAAATACGCTCAGCGCTTCGCCCATATATGACATCAGACGAGTACAAGAAATACTCAAAAAAAAGGCCAAGCCAAAAAATTTACGGCTCTACATTGTTTGACGAAGTGAATAGGTATACTCTTACAGCAGAGCAAATAGCAGAAGAAGAGGATTTTGACATTATACACTGCCATGACTGGATGACGTTTGGAGCGGGAATAGGAGCAAAAAGAAAGAAGGATAAGCCATTGGTTTTGCATGTTCACGCTACTGAGCACGACAGAACAGGCGGCCATCCCATGAACCCGCATGTGTACAGCTTGGAAAGGCAAGGCCTGCATCAAGCAGACAAGGTAATAGCTGTGAGCAACTTTACAAAGGGCAAGATTATTGCGCATTATGGCGTGCCGCCTGAGAAAATAGCAGTTGTGCATAACGGGGTGGAATTATCGCAGAATATCATTAACGAGTCATTCGAGCTTAAAAAAACTGACAAGGTTGTTTTATTTTTGGGAAGAATAACCTTGCAGAAAGGCCCAGACTATTTTGTTTATGCGGCTAAAAAGGTTTTAGAGCAGGAAAAAAATGTCAAGTTTATAATTGCAGGCTCAGGAGACATGGAGCCATTTATTATAGAGAAAGCTGCTGAGCTCGGCATTTCTGATAGAGTGCTGTTTGCAGGATTTTTGAATCAGGATGACGTGAGCAGGGCATATAAAATGGCTGATGTTTATGTAATGCCCAGCGTTTCAGAGCCATTCGGAATAACAACGCTTGAAGCAATGAACAACAAGGCGCCGACAATTGTATCAAAGCAGAGCGGAGTGTCTGAAGTAATCAAGCACAGCCTTAAGGTTGATTTTTGGGATGTCAGCGAGATGAGCAATAAGATACTGGCGCTTTTAAGGTATTCCACATTGCATGAAACGCTAAAAGAGAATGCTTATTTTGAGGCCAAGAAATTTAATTGGGACATTCCAGCGCAGAAATGCATTGATGTGTATAATGAGTTAACTACAAAAAGTTTTTAAGCAAGCTTAAAAACTTTTTGTCAGATATGAAACATTAAGAAAAATTTTAATTTTTTAAATTAAAATGGTAAGCGTATGCTTTTATTTCCAGCTTCATCAGCCGCTTAGGCTTAGGCATTACTCTGTTTTTGAGATTGGAAAGCATAATAAATACTTTGATGACGCTAAAAATGAGGCCATAATAAGAAAAGTAAGCAGCAAATGCTACATCCCCGCTAATAAGATAATACTTGAGCTTATCAACAGAACTGATGGAAGGTTTAAAGCGGCTTATAGTATGAGCGGAGTTGCGCTTGAGCAGCTTGAAAATGCTGTTCCAGAGGTTATTGACGGCTTTAAGGAGCTTGTCGGCACAGGATGCGTTGAGATTCTGGACGAGACTTATTACCATACTATTTCTTATTTATATTCAAAAGAAGAATTTAAGGAGCAAGTGAAGATGCATAATGATAAGGTAAGAGAAATGTTTAATTTTAAGCCAAAAGTATTCAGAAATACCGAGTTAATTTACAATAATGAGGTTGCAAGTTTTGTAGAGAAGATGGGGTATAAAGGCATTCTGGCAGAGGGCGCTGACCATATTTTAGGGTGGAGGAGCCCTAATTTTTTGTACAGGCCGAAAGGAGCGGAAAATATCAAGCTGCTTTTGAAAAACTACCGGCTTTCTGATGATATTGCATTTAGGTTTTCTGAAAAAAGCTGGAAGGAGTATCCTTTGACAGCGCCAAAATACGCGAACTGGATTAGCAAGCTCAACGGCAATGGGGATATTGTCAACCTTTTCATGGACTACGAGACTTTCGGCGAGCACCAGTGGGAAGATAAAGGCATATTTGAATTTTTGAAGCATCTTCCTTTTGAGATTTTAAAGCACAAGGATAATGAGTTTATAACTCCAAGCGAGGCTGTAAGCAAGTATGCTCCTGCAGCTGAGATTGACTTTCATAACTACGTGAGCTGGGCAGATGTTGAGAGGGATTTGAGCGCGTGGCTTGGCAACAAGATGCAGCAAGAGGCAATAAGGGCAGCCTACCTTTTAGAGCCGTCTGTTAAGCTGTCAAGGAATCCGGCATTAATTGACGAGTGGAGGAAGCTGCAGACAAGCGACCATTTTTACTATATGTGCACAAAATGGTTTAATGATGGGGATGTGCATAAGTATTTCAACCCTTACGACAGCCCTTATGACGCATTTATTGCTTATATGAACATTTTGAATGACTTTAAGATAAAGGCCAATAAACTAAGCATGGTTAAGTTAATTTGAAACCAAAAACTATAAAAATAGCGGCATACTTAAATAACAAAAATTTTAATATAATTAAAATTTTTGTTTAAAAAGGGTGATAGAATGGGCAAAAAAAGAGGCAAAAAAGCTAAAGTTAAATATGTTAATTCTAAAAATGAGCCAAAGAAGCCATTGCAAAGCGTTGAGGTTATAATAAGAAAAAAGGTTCTTGGAGAGGCCACTTACGAGCAGCATTTTGTTGTAGCAGACGGCAGAAGGCTAAAAAATATAATCGAGCTGGCAGATGCCCTTGAAACAATGAGCGAGGAAATATTCAGCCATCATGTTAATGAGTTCAAGAATGATTTCAGCACTTGGGTCAAGGATGTTTTTTATGACCACAGCTTGGCAGAAGACATTCAAATGGCCAAGAACAGGCTTGAAGCTCAGATAGTTGTGCTAAGAAGGCTGGTTAAAGAATTAATGTAGGTGAGTAAAATGACATCAAAGGAAGAAGCAAGAGTATATTTGAGCGATGTTTTCCATGAGAAGTGCTTTTGGGTGAATAACGGCCCAGTATTAAAAAATATGGAAGAGCTGGCTAATGTATTTGCTGCAATGAGCGATGAAGCTTTCCAGCATCATGTAAACAAAGAGAAGAATGACTTCAGCGTATGGGTAAATGAAGTGATTGGCGACCAAAAGCTTGCCAACGAGCTGCTCAGCTCAAGGAACAAGGCCTCTGCATTGAAGAAAGTGAAAAATAGGCTGGCTTCGCTGAAAAAGAAGGCCGCTTAAAAGTTTTAATTTCATCTTTTGCTTCCTAAAACAGTGAATAAAAATTAACGATACATTTAAATACTACTATTAAATATCCAGCCGAGCCATGATTAGCCACAATAGCAGGCTTATTCTATTTGAGGTGAGAAAATGGAATATGATGAGCAAAGAGAATGCCCAAGTTGTGGTACTATAATAGAAGAAGGGGAAGTTGAGTGCCCTTCATGCGGTGAAAGCTTTATAGATGAAGACGAGCCTTTATAGCAATAGGGGGTGCGGAAGCATGAGGCATTTTTTTGATGAGGATGAAGATAACAGCTGGGATGACGATAATGACGATTAGTAAATTTTAATTTTTAAAATGGAAGAGTACACAAAATACGAGCAAGCTAGGATTGTAGGGGCAAGGGCGCTTCAGATTTCTATGGGTGCCCCGTTTATGGTTAAGCTTAATGAAGAAGAGCTTAAAAAGATTGGGTATAATCCTATTGAAATAGCCAAGCTTGAGTTTAGCCAAGGCGTTATACCAATAAAGGTTAAGAAGCCTTTACCGGGCACAGGAAAAAAAGAAGTCACAATGAAGCCCTTTGATCAGACAAAGCTGGAGTAGCAGATGGGAAGGATAAAAACGCTTTTGATAAAGAACATTGCAAAAAAGCTTGTTAAGGGCCATGAAAAAGAGTTTACAACTGAATTTGACAAGAACAAGGAGTTTGTTGAAAAATATACAGATGTGTCCTCGCGAAAGCTTAGGAATGCTATTGCCGGCTACACTGCAAGGCTTATGAAGCAAAAGATGATTCTTGAAAAAGAGCCTAGAAGAAGGATGCATGAAGAGGATTTAAGCAAGTTCTATCAGTAATCTATAAATGTTTCACTTGCTGAATTTTTCCTTTAATTTTCTCTCAACAATCTCAGGCACAAATCCTTTTACATGACCTTTGAACATTGCTATCTCCTTGATTATGCTTGAGCTTATAAAAGCGTAATTGTCCTTTGCCATTATAAAGATAGTTTCTATGTCATTTTCAAGCTCGCGATTTAGCAATGCCCTTGAAAATTCAAACTCAAAATCTGAGATTGCCCTTAGGCCTCTTATTATGACATTAGATTCTTTGCTTTTTACGTAATTTAAAAGGAGGCCGTCAAAATGATCTACAGCTACTTTGTCATTATGCTGCTTCAACGCCTCTTTTAGCATCTCTACCCTTTCTCTTGCTGTAAAAGTAGGTGCTTTCTGTGGATTATCGCCAACTACAACATAAAGCTTGTCAAACAGCTTCAATGCCCTTTCAATAATGTCTATATGGCCGTTAGTTGCAGGATCAAAAGTCCCAGGATAAACTGCTGTGCGCATATAACAGTTAGTATTTATTTTGATTTTAAAAACTTATTGTTTAGTTGGTTTACTGCATTTTCAACCTGTTTTTTCATGTGCTTTAATCCTTTGTTGTTGTCTATCACAAAATCCGCATATTTCAGCTTTTCATTGAGCGGCATCTGCACATTCAAAATTCTTTCTATCTGCTCTTTTGAAAATTTCTCGTTTCTTTTGAAAATTTTTTTAATGCCAGCCCTTACAACAATAACCTTATCAACAAGATTTTTTGCTTTAGTCTCAAGCAGCAGCGGCGCATCAATTATTATTTTGCCATTTTTGTTTTTTTTAATTGCGCCTTTAACACTGCTGATTATGGCAGCATGCATTATTGAATTCAGCTTTTTTAATTTTCTTGCGTCCGCAAATGCCAAATCTCCCAATTTTTTTCTGTCAATATTCTCATTTTCATCAAGAATGCCTTTTCCAAAATTCTTAAGCAGTTTGCTGTAAATTGGGGATTTTTTCCTCATCAAAGAATGGCTTACTTTGTCGGCATCAATAACTCTAAATCCATGCTTTCTAAATAATTTTGCTGCGGCTGTTTTTCCAGAGCCTATTTGGCCAGTAATGCCGATTATCATATTAAAGCAATAATCTTTGGATATGCCTTATATCAGCCCCGCCTTCCAGCAAGTGGGTTGCAAAGCTGTGCCTCAAGGTATGGGGAGTTGTTTTTTTCCTTATCCCTGCTTTTCTTGCGGCTGTTCTGACTATCTCCTGAATGGCTCTTTCGCTGTAAAGATGACCTCTTTCTGAAACCAGCACAAAACCTTCTTTTTTAATCCCGCTTTCTTCAATAATCCCGGCCAGCAACTCGTGCAAAAATACTATCCTATCCTTATCCCCTTTGGCTTTCTTTATATGAATAACTTTTCTTGCAAAATCTATATCCGGCCATTTCAGCCTCCTTATCTCGCTTAAACGCAAACCGGCGTAATAAAGCAGCTCAAGAACAAGCTTGTGCTTGAAATTTGACAAAGAATTAAGCATTTCCTGCACTTCGTTTTTGCTTAAGACTGACGGCAACATAGCACTATTCCTTGCCAAAGGCAGCTTTTCGTCAAATTTAGCACCTAAGGCATTTTCATGAAGGAATTTTAAGGCAAAATATATTCCTCGCATCATAGACTTGCTTTTGCCGATATATGACAGCAGGAATTCCCTTGGGGTTTTTCCGGATACAAGAAACCTGTTGGCATCGTTAATATACTTCTTTATTGTTTTATTTGAATATCTCCTAAGCTCAAGCTCTTCCTTAAGCCTTTTAAGCGCTTCCTCATTTGCCATACTATCCATTAAGTTGAATTAATATATAAACTTATTCGTTTAACGCAGCATATTTACTATTTCCCGCATAAACTGCGTTTAATAGTTGTTAAAATCAATAATTTTTAGTGGCTAACGAGTGAATGGGGGACATTTCTAAACGACGAAACGAACGGGGGGGTGGAGTGCTTCGCACATATTGTTTCTACTCTGTAAAGAA
>Ga0209541_10015271_pt1 | contig 11489 bp, 15 predicted proteins | sample RifCSPlowO2_01_FD_184027 | JGI IMG/M metagenome (GOLD analysis project Ga0209541, IMG submission 184027) | Groundwater microbial communities from Rifle, Colorado - Rifle CSP2_plank lowO2_0.1 (SPAdes) (version 2) | ecosystem: Environmental > Aquatic > Deep subsurface > Groundwater | place...
ATAGCTTTGGCATAAATCACTGGCGAAATTAAGGCCAGCAAACTGCTGATGATAATGAAAATTTTGTCCATTCCTCAAATTATACAAGGATGTGAGCCTCAAGCGTCCAACCTGAATTTGAGTAAATTAAAAATCAATCTTTAAGTCGTTGTCAAGCTTAATTTAGATTGTTTTATCAAGCTAAGCAATTTTATAAAAATATCTAATTATTAAGGGATTATAATCCTGCCGGTTAATATGAAAGAGCATTCAGAAGAATCTTTGGTCGATTGGCGCGATTCCGCTAAATATTTCGCAAAAGCTTTAATTGGGGCTGCCAGCTTTCCCCTTGCTATTCTTATGGCTGTTAGCGCGGAACACGCCCTCAACACTTCAAGTGAAACAATTACAAGGTCTGCTCAAAGGATTTTAGAAAATTATCCCGATGCTATCGTTTACTTCAATACTACTGTTTTAGCTTTAAAGGCCCATGAGACTTTTGAGATTGATCCCAATACTGCCTTAGGGTTTATTCGAATGCTGGCTTCTTTGGCTATAACCGGTGCCGGCTTAATTGCTCGTGGTGACATCCAAAGAATCAAAAAAATAATTAATCGGCCTTAGCCAAAATATGGTCCTCGGGCGTCCAACCCGGGCTGGAATAAGTGTAAAACCAGGCTTCGTCGCTCTCGGCTGAATGAATCGTGTTTGACTGAATCGTTATCTTCTCGCCCGGTTTTAAAATAGATTTCTTGCCGTCAATATTAAGTGTTAATTCTCCTTTAATCACCTCATAAATTTCTGTCGTTAATTTGTGGTAATGAGGCTTAGATTTTCCCACGACCGCCACTGCTAAACTTCTTTCCGGGTGATCTGTGGTGGGTTCAATTTCGACAATAACCTCGGTCGGGTTGTTCTCCGGATCCAGGATAATTTTTTTACCAGGATATTGGGCTTTCAGTTCTTTGATAACTTGAGAAGTATTCATAAGTCAAAGCGTGGCTTGTTACCAAAACCGGTCAAATCAATAATGGGTAAATTGTTGCCGTCTTCATCCTCGATAATTGCATACATCCCGCTTCTCACTTTCATTGGCGCCTGCTTTACTTTATGACCCTGTTCTTGATATGAGCGGCAAAACTCAACCACGTTTTCGACTAAAAATGAGTAGTCAAATTTTGGCAAGCTTTCATCCTGATGAATAACGATCTCAGTATCGCTCTCAGCCAATTGAAGCCCAATCATTTTCCTGTCTTTATCTTCCCAAACTTTCTTTAATCCCAAAACTTGCGAGTAAAATTTCTCCGCCTTAACTAAGTCTTTTACATAAAACATGATGTTATCAACCTTGAGAAATTTGTTCATTTATTGACCTTATAATACGGGCTTTCTGTTTCTGACACCATCTGCAGTGAATTTATATTGTCTGGGCATTACCACAACCTCTTGAGTAAATTGTAGGCTTCACGCCTATGAGCGATGATAATAATTTCGACTCCACTCTTAACCAGTAAATAAATTAACCTGTATTTACCCACTCTAATTCTGTAAACATTTTTAAACCCTTGAAGTTTTTCATTTTTACTCACAACCCTAGTAATTCCTAACTTTCTAATGATGGCAGTAATAGCCAACTGATCAATCTTGGGAAGCTTCTTTAGATCTTTGACCGCCCGCGGCCAAATCTCCACTGTCATAAACCCAATTCTTTAACCACCTCTTCAAGGGGGCGGGCCTTTTCTCTGTGGGCTAGGGCATATTTAATCGCTTTTCTGTCCTCCCTGTCTTCCAAAAATTCAATAATCTTTTCAAACAGGGAGCCGCCCACCAGGTAGGCTTTAACCTTATTGCGGCTGGCAATGGCCACCGGATAATCGTCGGCTTGAGCAATGGCTTTAGCCGGGTTGGCTTTCAACTGGGAAATAGACAAAGAGATAGTATCCATATGCTTTAATTTAGCTCTAATCAGGTCTTTTGTCAAGACCTGTTAACTGGTCTTTATTGCAGGTCGCTTATCGGGTCACTAAAATTTGTTTATCCTTTTTTCTGGCTGTAAAACAGCCCTTCAATCTGCTGTAAATCGCTCTTTGGTTCACTATCGCTGACACTTTCAATAACCTCGCCTCTCTCTTGATCTTCAAACATAATTACCCATTTACCCTTGTGCTGGTTAAACCGGCAGTCGGGAAAAAGCGTGTGATGGTGCCAGAAAATACCCTTATCCATCAACGCCCTTGCCCGCTTTAATAACTTTTCCACCGCTTCCGATGGCGGCTGGGGTTTTTCCGCCTTTGCGGCTTTAATCACATCATCTCCATGGAGTAATTTCACTAATTCTTGACCGACACCCATATATGGTTTGCCCGAATGGCAAACATAATCTTCACCGTCGCTACTGTTTTCCAAAATCAATGCGTAGTCTTTACTTTCGTTAAGCTGGCACTCGGGGGTCAAAATATGAAAGTGCCATTTTTTGCCTGCGGCCGCCAATTGTTCCGCTAAATCTCTAATTTCTTCGACTGACTTGTTTGCGACCATTCTTAATTCTAACAAACTTGGTATAATCCGCCCGCAATGGCAAAAGAACTAATCCTTCACCAACCCGACTATCACCCGCAGGTGCCCAGCTTCGCGGATGAATATCGGGACATAAATCATCAAGTATTTAGCGCTATTTACGCGATAGTCTTTGTCCCTGGACGACAAAGATATATTACCGGCGGAGTTGCTACTCAATTTTATATTCCTCCTGAGTCAAGACGCGGTTCAAACGATATCGATATCCAAGATTTACAGAGAAAAACTTGGCCGCAATTTAAGACCACGCTGGATCAAGACTACAAACTAGCAACTGTTGTTAACAGCCTTGAAGGTTATGAGGTCGGATTAATCAGGGAAAATCACAGTTTTCTTCTTCATGTCTGCAATTGGTTTTTAAAAGAAGGTGACGACCGACACTGGTTTAATGTCGAGTTTTCCCGGCACGGAAATGGTTACCACCAAAAACTACTCCCAACGCTAGAGCGGGAATTTCACCAAACCAATCAATTCACAACGTCGACGGCCGATATTTTAGTTTTAGATCCGGTAGATATTATTGCCAGAAAAGCAGTTCGTTTGAATAACTATCAAAAATACGAAGGGGTGAAAGTTAAAAATCCACCCCGTGATTTAGAAGAACACCTTAATCAAATCTGGAAAAAAAGAGCTAAAGTAAATCCTTTAAGAAATCACGTTATTGAGGAAAATTGCCAAGAATGCGCGCCAAAATATCACTTGCAGCACACCGAGTTGAGAGCGCTTTGCGATCAGTACGACATTAGGGCGATGCTTAAATATGACAAGCAAATCGACCAAAACTACTTCGAAGACGTAATGAAAGAATTAAGTAATCGGGGTTACCAAAGAAAAGAAATTGATACCGTACTAAATCTTTTGCCTGAATTTAGCCTTGGTTAAACAGTTGACTTGCCGTCTTTATCCCGCGTCTCCACCCAGTTGTATCGATCGACAAACCTTAAATAAAAACCAAACGGGTCTTCCATCCGAAAATCTGGAAAGGCAAACTTTTTCTCTAGCGGTTGGACAATATTTTTTGGGTATTTTTGTTGGGCTTGTTTGTAAAAATCTTTAATGCCGTCAATTGGAATAATTATTTCCACCGCATACCCGCGTTTTGAATCTTTAGGGAACTTGCCAAAATATTTATGGTCAGCAACATCTTCTGTCCCACCGTGAAAGTTAATAATGCTTTCGCCCCGGCGCATCACCATGTAACCGTCAGCTCCATTAACTGGCTTTCTCTCCCAAACTACTTCAAATCCTAGACTTAAATAAAATTCTTTTGCCTTCCCAAAATCCGGCACATGCAACTCCACCATCAAGTCTGTTTTTTGTGGAGTTTTGTAGTTGGCAATCATCTACTAAGAATTGTTTAACTTTAATCTAAGAAAGCTTACTCTGCTTATTAATATCGATAATTTCTGCAACATTGGTGTTAGTATCGTAAATAGCATAAGTGGGGGTTGTATATTTACCGCCCTCTATCCCACATACAGCACCAGGATTTATTAACAAAGCCTTGCCAACTTTTTTATTCACCGTTTTGTGCGTATGCCCGAAGCAAACAAGGTCAAACTCTTTACTTTTTGCTAACAACTCCCCAAGTTTAGGGTAATGACAGAAGGCGACTTTTCTGCCCCCAAGTTTTACTTGCCCAAATTCTTTAGCCAACGGCGTCCACCGAATTTTGTCTCCACCCAGCTCTTTCATAAAAATATGGTCTTCGTCAACGTTTCCTAAACAAGCATAAGTAGGTAGGTTCATCTTAGAAAAAACTGCTGCTGTGAAAGGAGCGCAAAGATCACCACAAAAAATAACTGCCTTTATCTTACCTTTCACTTGTTTAATAAGCTTCTCAAGATTCTCTACGTGATCGTGAATGTCAGAAAGGATTGCAATTTTCATAGTTTGATTTTATCAAAGTTTAGCACAGAGCAACTAAACTTGACCTAGGTGCTAAAATATAAAAGTTGACAACTTAACCAAAAGCGTTGATGAGGCCAACACCTCTGAGCTATAGGAAGAAATCCTTTTTAGGAAATTAGAACCTATCGGGAGTGCCCGTAATAGCACTAAACCATATCCTCAGTAAGGAGTGGTTGATAAGACTTCATTGGTAACACTGGAGTAAAACAAGGTGGCACAGCGAGTAATCAGAAACCTCGCCCTTGCTCTTGGAGACTAAATTTCCAAGATAAGGACGAGGTTTTTTATTGGAAAAAATATGAAACTAGCAAAAAGGGCTTTAACAATAGCCCCATCACCAACGCTGACATTAAACGCCGAAGTAACCCAGTTACAAACGGAAGGTTATGCTGTGGTGAACCTGACCGCTGGTCAATTAGACTTCCCCACACCTAAACACATTAAAAAAGCAGGCATTAAAGCCATCTATGAGAACTTTACTCGTTATACACCAACAGCTGGAGTCAACCAGCTAAGAGAAGCTATCGCCCAAAAGCTCTCAAAAACTAATAAAATCTCCACAGTTTCATCCGATGTTGTCGTAGGCGTTGGCAGTAAACAATTACTTTATCATGCCTTTCAGGTTTTATGTGGCCCCAGTGATGAAATAATTATGGCTACACCCACTTGGACCACTTACGTTGAACAAATCAAACTGGCCGGAGCAAAACACAAGTTAATTCGCTTAAAACCTCCATTTATTTTGACAGCTGAAAAAATTAGAGATGCTCTGAGTCAGAAAACAAAAGTAATTTTAATTAACAGCCCAAGCAATCCTACCGGTGCCGTTATTCCTAAAAGTGAATTGGAAAAAATTGCTAAGTTGGCAGTTTCCAAGGGGTTAATTGTGGTAACAGACGAGATTTACGAGCATCTTTGTTTTGAAGAAAACCATACCTCTATCGCCTCCCTGGGGAAAAAGATTGCTAGTCAGACTATAACTATCAATGGTGTGTCCAAGGCTTATTCCATGACTGGATGGCGATTAGGTTATGCTACTGGACCAAGCAAGGTCATTCAGAAAATGATAGCCATTCAAAGCCAAACCACATCTAACACTTCTTCTATTTCTCAAATGGCCGCCCTGGCTGCACTGACCGGCTCTCAGATGTCAGTAAGGCTCGCTAGAGAAAAATTATTAACAAGGAGAGATTTTTTACTAAGGAAGCTATCTACTCTTTCTGACCTAAGACTGGTAAAACCTGCGGGGGCTTTTTATCTATTTGTGTCTATAGAAAATCTGATTGGGAAAAAATATAAAACTTCAGAGCAATGGTGCCAGGAACTTCTCAAAAAAGAGGGTGTAGCTGTTGTTCCAGGAGAGGCCTTTCTTGCTCCCGGATATTTTAGATTAAGTTTTGCCGCATCAATGCCTGAGTTAAAAAAGGCGGTTAAGAAAATAAAAAACTTTATTAAAAATGGTTAAAAGAAAAATTCCCTCAACCATGGTGTCTCAACATCCAGATCATGCCGGAAAACCATTTTGGCATCATAAAGAATTTATTAGCACTCATCATGAGGCTGAGGAGTGCTTTTTATCATTTTCTAAACTTGGAGTTTCAGAATACAAGTGGGACTGGGAAGGAAAGCTCGTTGACGAGTCTGTGTTTGAACGTCTATTAGGAGAACACTTCAGTTTTTTTAAAAAAAACGAGCTGGGTAAAGAAAAGTTTTTGACCTTTAGATTGCCCAACATTAGAGTCCAAACGGAATTCAGACTAGGCCGAGCCTTTATGGTTATGCTAAGTGCTGCTGGCCTAGCCAAACAAGTCGGCCTTCATAGCCCACCGTTATTTGAGGTGATCCTGCCAATGACCGAAACAGCTGGAGAAATGATAGGGATTCAGGAAGCGTTTAAAGAAATTGCTTCCTTGAAACACCACCTACATAACCTTGCTAACGGCACCCTAAAACATATCCAGGTTATACCCCTTTTTGAACAAATAAAAGTGATGATGAACTCAGACAAGGTGCTAGAGGAATACTTGACTTTACATCAACAAAGATTTGGTTTTAAACCAGACTACCTAAGACCTTATGTTGCTAGATCAGACCCCGCTCTTAATTCTGGTCTTGTGCCAACTGTTTTAGCTATCAAAATAGCTTTATCAGGATATAAAAAACTGGAAACAAAGGCTGGGGTAAAACTTTACCCAATCATTGGTTCTGCCTCCCTACCCTTCAGGGGCGGATTAACTCCGAATAGTGTTGAGCAGTTCGTGAATGAGTATAAGGGAATAAAAACTGCTTTACTTCAAAGTGCTTTCCGATATGACTATGAATTACCAAAAGTAAAAAAAGCTATTTCCAAAATTGAAAGTATGCTATCTAAAGGCGTGGCCGAAAACATTTCTAACTCTGAAGAAGAAAGACTTAGAAAAATTATTGCTGTTTTTGAAAAATATTACCAACAAACCATTGAAAATATAGCTTCCGAAGTCAATAAAATTGCTACTTATTTACCAAGAAGAAGGGAGAGGGTCCAACATATTGGCTTATTTGGTTACTCTAGAAGTGTTGGAAAAATTAGTCTTCCTAGAGCTATTGGCTTTACTGGAGCAATGTACTCTTTGGGCATTCCTCCGGAGCTAATAGGAACTGGCAGAGGCTTGAAAGCAACAGAAAAGCTTGGATTATTAGAAGTTATGGAGAAATATTATGTTAACTTAAAAAGTGATTTGCAATTGGCCGGAGGTTTTCTCAACAAAAAAACGCTTGAAGAAAATCCACTCTTTGAGAGCATTTTCCAAGACATTTCAGAGATAGAAAAATATCTTGGGTTTCCGTTAGAGCCTCAAACTGAAGAACAAAAAGAGCATCAAAAATTTAGTAGCTTAATTCATAAAAAATTGAGGTTTGGTCAAGATATTACAGAATTAGTTAAAAAAATGGCTGTTTTAAGAAAAAGCGTGGGTTAAGATAGTAACTACGACCTATGTCAAGTAAAACCTTTGAAAGAATTGTTAAACTACTGGAAGATAACCAAGTTGGCTATGAACTGCTTGAGCACGAACCCGCATTTACCAGTGAACAAGCAGCAAAAGTAAGAGGAACCAATTTAGCATCAGGGGCCAAAGCCCTAATTTTTAAGGCAGACAAAAAGCCAATTATGATAGTAATCCCCGGAGACAAAAGAGTTGAAATTAGAAAATTTAAGAATCAATTCGGGATAAAAGATTTAGCTTTTGCCAAACCCGAAGAAGTAGAGCAAATCACCGAAGGAGTTAAGGTTGGGGCGGTACACCCTTTTGGCAATTTGCATTACTTACCAGTCTACGTAGACAGGGCATTAGGGAAAATCCGAATGATAGTTTTCAATGCTGGCCTTCATAATAAGTCAATTAAAATGGCCTACAAAGACTACGAACGATTGACTAAACCGATCCAAGGAAATTTTACAACTTAACCCCTCTATATGAACCAAGCGTAAAAACGGTCAATTAGAAGTTTTCAAATTCGTTTAAGAGGTCTTTCTGCTTGCGGGAGAGTTTGGAGGGAACTTCGACCAAGAGGCGTACGTATTGGTCGCCGCGGCCGGAAAAACGAAGACGGGGCATGCCTTTGCCACGGAGGCGAAATAAAGTCCCGGGCTGGGTGCCGGGGCGGATTTTGAGCTTTAACTCCCCGTCCATTGTCGGCACCTTAACGGTGGCGCCCAAAGCGGCCTGAGTGAAAGAAATGGGTTGGTCCACAAATAAATCAGAGCCGTCGCGGCGGAAACGCGAATCGGGTTTAACTTCGACGGTGACGTAAAAATTGTCAAAGCGGATCTGAGTGCCGTCTTCGGCGCCGGCCGGAATTTTAACCTCATACTCCCGCCCTTGGTGGACTAATTTCCTGGTTGTCCCCTTGTAGGCTTCAGTTAAATCAATCCGGGCGCCATAGCGGGGCAAACGGGCAGACCTCCCGAAAGGCGAGGCGCCGCCAAAAAAAGATTCAAAGATTTCAAAAGGGTCGGAAAAATCAGCCCCAAAGCCGCCAAACCCCGGCCCGCCGCCGGAAGTACTGTAAGTGTAAGTAAAGGGTCCCTGACGGGTAGTGCGCCCACCGCCAAAACCAGAGGCCGGATCAAAAGCAGCATGGCCAAACTGGTCATAGTTTTGTTTTTTCTGGGGATTAGACAAAATTTCGTAAGCCTCAGAGATTTCCTTGAATTTTTCCGCCGCTCCCGCTTCTTTGTTTCTGTCCGGGTGAAACTTTAGCGCCAGTTGCCGGTAAGCTTTTTTAATCTCAGCGGCAGAAGCGGTCTTACCTACCCCCAAGACTTCATAGAAGTCTCTTTTGGTAACCATTATTCTTCAACAACTTCGCCTTCTTGGGCCTTGGCTTTATCGTCAGGTTTTTTCTCGTCGGTCTTAGGCTCTTCTGGCTTTTCGTACATGGCTGCGCCCACCTTTTGCAAAGCCTCGGAAAGATCTTTGGTTTTGGCTTCCAGTTCGTCTTTGGAACCGGAATCCATAATATCTTTTAAGGCTTTAATTTTTGTTTCCACTGCCTCTTTGTCTTCTTTTTTGACTTTGTCACCGGCGTCCTTTAAGGTTTTTTCGGCGGTAAAAATTAAGGTGTCAGCCTGATTTCTGGCTTCGACAGCCGCCTTTTTAAGCTTGTCCTCTTCGGCGTGTTTTTCCGCCTCTTGGGTCATGGTCTTAACTTCCTCTTCAGACAAGCCGGTTGAACCTTTAATAGTAATTTTTTGTTCTTTGCCGGTAGCTTTATCTTTGGCCGAGACGTTTAAAATGCCGTTGGCATCCAGGTCAAAGGTGACTTCCACCTGGGGCACCCCCCGCGGAGAGGGCGGAATACCGTCTAAGATAAACCTGCCTAAGGATTTGTTATCAGTGGCCATGGGCCGTTCGCCCTGAAGCACGTTTACTTCCACTGAAGTCTGGTTGTCAGCCGCAGTCGAAAATACCTGGGATTTGCTGGTAGGGATAGTGGTATTTCGCTCAATTAACGGAGTGGAAACACCGCCCAGGGTTTCAATGCCTAAAGTTAACGGGGTGACGTCCAAAAGTAAAACATCAGTCACATCGCCCATTAACACTCCGGCTTGGATAGCGGCGCCAATGGCAACGACTTCGTCAGGGTTAACCGATTTATTCGGCTCTTTGCCAAAAAACTCTTTAACTACCTGTTGGACCTTGGGCATTCTGGTCTGGCCACCGACCAACACCACTTCATCAATGTCTTTGGGGGCAAGCTTGGCATCTTTCAGACAAGCCTTAACCGGCCCCATGGTTTTGGCGATCAAATCGTCGACTAACTTTTCTAACTGGGCCCGGGTGATTTTCATCGTTAAGTGCAGCGGTTGGCCGTCTTTACTTTGAGTAATAAACGGCTGGTTGATTTCAGATTCCTGGGAGCTAGATAGCTCAATCTTGGCTTTTTCAGCCGCGTCTTTAATTCTTTGCAATGCCTGCTTATCCGCTTTTAAGTCAATACCGTGCTCTTTTTTGAAAGAGTCGGCGATAAAGTCAATAATTCGCTGGTCAAAATCGTCACCGCCCAAAAAAGTGTCGCCATTAGTCGCTTTCACCTCATAAACATTGTCGCCTAATTCCAAAACCGAGATGTCAAAAGTGCCGCCGCCCAAGTCATAAACGGCAATGGTGTGGGCTTTTTTCTTTTCCAGGCCATAGGCAAGTGCGGCCGCCGTTGGTTCGTTGATAATTCTTTCGACTTTTAGTCCGGCAATTTCCCCGGCTTGCTTGGTGGCTTGTCTTTGAGCGTCGTTAAAGTAAGCCGGCACAGTAATCACCGCTTTTTCCACCTTTTCACCTAAATAGGCTTCAGCGTCAGCTTTGGCTTTTTGTAAAATCTTAGCCGAGATTTCCTGAGGCGTGTACTTAGCCCCTTCAACTTCAACCACCGCCAAGTCATCTTTGCCGGCAACAATCTTGTAGGCTGAGTTTTCCGATTGTTTCTTGGTTTCTTTGTCGGAAATTTTCCGGCCCATCAATCTCTTAACTGAGTAAATCGTGTTTTGGGGGTTTAAGACCATTTGTCTTTTGGCGATATCGCCCACCAGGTTTTTCTTGGGCTCAACCACTGACGGAATTAAGTTTCTGCCTTCAGCGGTCGGGACCATCTTCGGGGCGCCGCCCTCCATTACCGCGACCGCGGAGTTCGTTGTCCCTAAATCAATGCCGATTATTTTTGCCATATTAATTTTTAGAGACCCTTCGACCAGGCTCAGGGTTGGAAACTCCGTTTCCAACCTTCACCTGCGCTGGGCGCAAGATCATATCATTTAGTTTATAACCTTTTTTAGTCACTTCAACCACTTGATTTTTAGGGCCGTCAACCGACTCAGTCGCTTCGGCCAAAGTCGGATCATAGGTTTTGCCAAGCAATTCAAGTTCACTAACCCCTTCAGCCGACAAGACTTCGCGCAAATGCTTGATCGCTAAACTTAGGCCCGCGTCCTTAACGTGGGCTTCGGCCCGCTCCAAGTCGTCTAAAACCGGCAGCAGCTTAATGATTAGCTCCTTGCCGGCAAATTTGGCAAACTCGAGCTGGTCTTTAACCACTCTTTTTTTGAAATTATCGTAATCAGCCATGACCCGCTTTAACTGGGCCAAAGCCTGATTACCAGTTTTTGGCGATGTCATCCAGTAAGCTCCCAAAATAGCGCACCGTCGGAATCACCGAAGAATAGGCAATCCGGCTGGGGCCGATTATTCCTAAGGTTCCGGTCACGTCACCGGCTTTAAAGTCGGTAAAAATAAGACCTAAGTTGTAAAAGACTTCGTTGTCCAGATCGTCGCCGACCAAGATGTGAACCTGTTCTTCACCCACCGCTTTGCCAAAAATTGACTGCAATTGGTGAAACTCGTCAATCATTGATAAAACTTGACGGGCAACGTCAATATCGTAAAACTCCGGGTTTTCCAGAATATGGGCTGAGCCGGCGTGGAAAACGTCGCCTTCAGAGGTGTAGGAAACCGCCAAAGCCTGGGTTTTATTAGCTAAAGCTTTAGTTA
>Ga0209541_10015273_pt1 | contig 11489 bp, 12 predicted proteins | sample RifCSPlowO2_01_FD_184027 | JGI IMG/M metagenome (GOLD analysis project Ga0209541, IMG submission 184027) | Groundwater microbial communities from Rifle, Colorado - Rifle CSP2_plank lowO2_0.1 (SPAdes) (version 2) | ecosystem: Environmental > Aquatic > Deep subsurface > Groundwater | place...
AAGGATTTCACCTTTTTCCTTCCTGTTGCTTTGCCAATACCGCGCCTTGTGTTCATCAAATATTTCTTTTTTTGTTTCCATGGTCATAATGCGACCACGGTAACCTATTTATGGCCTATCCACTCCGTTTTCGGTAACACTTTCAATGGCCGATAGCGTAACATTGCGTGCTTTTCGCGAGTTGTGTATCATGTCCTCTACAAATACACCCCCACGCCAAAGTTTACCTATTCTTCGACTGTGTGTGATGCGGAGTAATGCAAGTTTTGGTGTGGGGGTATATAACAATATCAAGAGTGAGGGGAGAGTACTGGCGGAACGATCCTCCGGCAACCGGCTTTGTGAGAGTGTGGTGCTAGAACCCAGCCCCGAATGGGGAAGGATACCAAGAAAAATCTTTCCCATTGGGGAAGGATTTTTATTAACAGTTTTTTAACAGAAATTAGCGAACGGAGCGGACATGATTTTCTGACCCCGTTAAATCCCCGCCTCTGGCGGGGAATCCGCCTGCGGCGGATTATTTAACGGGGGAAGATTTATATAGTCGCTTCGCTCCTTATAAATCAGCCATGCATATACACGACCGGCAAACGTATACCGTTGAAAGCGTTACCAATGGTCATCCGGACAAAGTATGCGACCAGATTTCGGATGCCATACTTGATGAGTGTCTGCGGCAGGACCCCATGAGCCGCGTGGCGGTGGAGACGTTCGGAAGTCACGGTCACCTTGTCATAGGCGGCGAAGTTACGACGAAGGCGTATGTCCCGTACGAGAAGCTGGCGCGCAAACTCTACAAGGAAATCGGCTACGGCAACGACCTTAAGATTGATGTCTACATCGTAACTCAATCACCCGATATCGCGCAGGGAGTGGATACCGGCGGAGCGGGAGACCAAGGCATCATGTACGGTTTCGCGACGAAGGAAACAAAAGAATATTTACCCGCGGGCGTCGTGTATGTGCATAAGTTGGCAAAACGACTTCAGGAGGCGCGGGAGAAAGGCAAGATTAAGTGGTTGCGTCCCGACGGCAAGACGCAGATTACGTTTGAAGGCGGGAAACTCACCAAAGTGCTCGTCTCCACCCAGCATGAAAAGGGAGTACGCCACGAAGATATCAGAAAAGCGGTGACAGAGAAAATCATCAAACCAGTGCTTGATGGCCTCAAGGGCGTTGAAGTGCTCGTCAACCCAACCGGAAATTTCGTGCTCGGCGGCTTTGAGGCGGACACCGGTCTTACCGGGCGCAAAATCATGGTGGATACGTACGGTGGGCTCATCTGCCACGGCGGCGGCGCGTTTTCCGGCAAAGACCTCACCAAAGTAGACCGCTCCGCGGCGTATATGTGTCGCTTTGTGGCGAAAAATCTCGTGGCAAACGGATATGCCAAGGATTGCCTCGTCTCCGTCGCGTATGCCATCGGCCACATTGACCCGCTCATGGTGCACGCGATAGATGAAAAAGGGAGAAGTTTGGCGCCGCTCGTGAACAGGCACTTTGACTTCCGTCCGCTCGCCATCATTGAGCGGCTCAATCTGCGCCGTCCGCTCTATCTTCAAACCGCCGCCTACGGCCATTTCGGCAAAAAGGGATTGCCGTGGGAAGAAGTAGTCGCGCTCTAGCGGATTTCAGAAACGTGCTTCGGCGATAAGAAAATCATAATCGCCTCGCAACGGAAAATCGAAAACTCCTCGCGGACTTGTCAGACAGTTCAATTTTCCTGCTCGGCTTCTTGATTTTCAACCGCCTTTCGCGATGTTTCTGAAATCCGCTAGTTCGCTTTGTTGGTAAGGGAAGAAGTAGAAAAGATTTAAGATTTATGATGTATGATTTAAGAGGCAGAAATAGAAAAGCAGGAATTCGTAAATCAAAAATCTTAAATCCTAAATCATAAATCAAATGCAGAAAGTCGCTATTTTCGATATTGACGGAACCATTTTTCGCTCCAGTTTGTATATTCAGATTGTTTTGCGGCTCATTGAAGAGGGCATCTTCAAAAAAACCGCCGCGCAGGATTTCGCGCGGCAGAAGCTGGCGTGGCTTGATAGGAAAGGCGATTATGACGTGTACGTGAAGGCGGTCGTCGGCGCGTTCACGAAAAACATCAAAGGCGTCGCGTATGATGACTTTAGTCGTGTCGCGGAAGAGGTCGCCGCCGAGCAAAAAGACAGAGTGTATCGCTTTACGCGCGACCTTATCAAGGAGTGCAAACGAAAAGGATATTTTCTCCTCGCCATCTCACATTCCCCAAAGGGCGCGCTGGACCACTTCTGCAAACGGCTCGGGTTTGACAAGGTCTACGGACTTTTCTATGAGATGGGTCCGATGGAGCGATTCACGGGGAGAGTCATGGAAGAGGCGTTCATATTCAACAAAGCATCCGTCGCGAGACACGCGCTCGATAAGGAGGGGCTGACGCTTCGCGGCTCAATCGGGGTGGGGGATACGGAGAGCGACATTCCATTTTTGGAGCTTGTGGAACAGCCGATATGCTTTAATCCAAACGCGAAGCTTTTCGCGCACGCGAGGCGAAACAGCTGGAAAGTTGTTGTTGAAAGAAAAGATGTTGTTTATAAGATTCAGTAAGGTAGGAAACGGAATGGCGCTTGCCCATTCAAATTTTCGAAGAAAAGTTGTCCGGGGAGCGAAAAGGCGTGGTGTATGAAATACAGTGAAGAAGTTAGTAGAAGGAAATAAGAACGGCATATTGCCCACAAATCTCGACAAAGTAAAAGAGGAAGGAAGGACGTTCCAGAAAGAAGTGCGTGACCGCACTCTTGGCTTTATTACTGCTGGTCTCGGCCTTGTCGTGGGTCTTGCGTGGAATGATGCCATCAAGGCGCTCATTGAATACCTTTTTCCGCTCGACAAGGACAGCATACCGGCAAAATTCATTTATGCCGTTCTTTTGAGCGTCATTGTCGTCGTCTTCTCGACCTATCTCGTGCGCCTCTTACAGCGCCGCGACCAGGAATCTCTTTCGCCATCCCCTCCTCGCTATTAACGCCTCGTTTGTATTCTCCTTGACTTTTCGTCCCTCTCGGCTAGGCTAGGCCGTAATGGGTTCTTTGGCAATGCTGTGGTTGGCGGCAGAAATGAAATGCTCGTGGTCGTGGACTCGTCGTCTGACATTGTTGGCCCCCGCGGTTATCCCGCTGTGAATCGGGAACGGCACTCATGGAGAGTCGGAAGGCGCATTGTTTTTGGAACAATACCGTACAAGAGTACGTGGACTCGTCGGCTACCCCTGGGTGGTCCTCACGCTTCCCTGTCGGGAATCCAATACAAACACACAGAAAACTTATGTTCAAAACAGACGATTCGTGCTGGCTCACTTCTGGTGAACAGAGTGAGGTGTTAGCGCAACTCATTGACTTCAATTGCGGACTCATCAAATGGGATAACAATCGGAAACTACCGCTCAAAGCCGGTGGCACGACGGATGTGTACATCAATGTGCGGGAAGCGAGAAATTGTCCCAAGGCATGCCGCTTCCTCGCCGAGGTGTACGCGAATCCCCTGCGACGGCTCCGGGTTGATCGATTCGCGGAGATTCCCGACTCCGTGAGTTGTTTTGCCGGGATGCTTGCGGAGGAGATTGATCGGCCCTTCATCACGCTCCGCGACGCTCCGAAAGAAGCACGTGTGGCAAAGGCAACCATGATCGGGGAAATCAGGAAGGGGGAACGAGTCTGCCTCATTGATGATGTGATCACAACGGGCATTTCAAAACTCGGTCCATTCCGGACGCTTCTTGGCTTGCCGGTGACGCATCTGCCCATTGTGGTCTTCGTTGACCGGCAGCAAGGGTGGAAAAAGGGCTTTGCGGAGACTGGCATCGCAAGTGAGGTCTGGCCTGCTATGACGCTACATGACGTGCGAAAGTTCCTCGTTACGAGCGGACTCATACGTCGATGCGACCCCGCGGCAGAGGAGAAGAATCCAATCATCGTGGCGCTCGATGGCAAGGATTGGGAGGACGTGCTCGCGGTAATTGATCCGCTCCGAACGACGGGGTGCATTCTCAAGGTCAACGACCTACTGTGGGCGCGCGGTTTTGATCGACTGCTTCCCGACCTTTCGGTGTACGGGCGTGTCATGGCCGACATCAAGGGCCATGATATTCCGAATACGCTGGAAAACATCAGCAAGCGACTTCTTCTCAATCCGCCGTGGGCTGTTACAGTCCATGGATCTGGTGGCGAGAAGATGATTAAATCCGTGGTGGATGTTCTGAAAGGAACTCCGACTAAGGTTTTGGTCGTTACCGTACCCACTTCAATTGACCTCGTGACTTCGAAGGAAATCTACCACCGAGTGCCGCTCGATCAAGTGAAGACTTTGGCGGCGATTGGGGATCGTGCTGGAGCTCATGGCTTCGTTTGCTCGCCGCAGGAAGTCGGCGAATTGCGGGCGCTCTATCCCAACAAAACCTTCGTTACGCCAGGCGTGCGTTCTCCGGGGGTTGAAGTTGGAGATCAAGCGCGGGTTGATACTCCAGCGAACGCCATCCAAAACGGCGCCACCCATTTGGTAATGGGGCGGCAGATTCTTGGGGCAAAAGACCCGGTTGTCGAGGTCAACCGCGCATTGCGGGAAGAACTCAAACTCGCCTGATTGGCTGCATTTTGCCGGCAATCAATACTCAATCGCCCAGCGACCCACAGGGAAAGGAGTCGCTGTTTTTTATCTCGCATTTCGTCGAAAGACGAGCATCCTCATCCTTTAGGCAACTCCGTACGCTCACTCTATATATACTTCCATACTTTAAAGTATAGTAGTATACTGCAAGCACAGTATGCCGCGGTCAAAACCACAACACATGTCGTTGCAGGAAAGGAACAAGCTTCTTGAAGAGTTTTGGATAACGCTTGCGCTCCTCAAAAATAAGAACTCGATTCGGAACTTTTTGAAGGATTTGTTAAGCGAAACGGAAGCGGTCATGCTTGCGCGCCGGTTAAAAATCGCGGAACTCATTCATGCGGGCTGGAGTTATGACAAAATAGAAAGAAAAATGCATACATCTCCTGCCACTATCGCGAGCGTGCACGCATGGCTTGATGGCGGATTTGGCGGTTATCTTGAAAGCATTATGAAGTTGAAGGAGTGGAAAAGAGAACGGGACCGGCGGGGTGGAGCCGACACTAAAAACTAAAGATCTTAACGTCTTCACTTCTATACTTTGAAGTATAGAAGTGAGCAGGCAAACTGGGAAAGTCAGGAGGTGCGGAGGAATCGCGAATGGAGACGATTTCCCTCATGGGCTTCTATTTTTACGATAGCGAGCGGGAGATTTTCCTTTTTGATGAATGTGCGAAGTTCCTTTTCAAGTTCAGTTTGGTCGTAACCAAGGGCGACGATATTAGGTTTCCATTTCATTACAGCGCTCCAACTACCAAGCGTTGTGTCTCCGGGAACCGCATGGTCCACCAGTCTGCTTTCTTCCAGCATTTTTATCCGCTCTGCAAGAGAATGAACGGGAGGGCGTCTTTTTATCTGCGCAACCACACTGTCCTGCGCCACCGCCGCGATAAGGCGATTTCCCAATTTGCGCGCTTCCCCAAGTAGAAATCGGTGTCCGTTGTGCAGTCCGTCGAACACTCCAAAAACAAGAACAACACTTTGTTTTCGTGATAAAACCATGTGTTCCATTTTAGCTGTTGGCTTCCCCTATGCAAACTTCTGTTGACATTCTCCTCTTTTCAAAAAGGCCTCTGTTCCACCATTCGCGCGAATAGTGGAATAGAGGCGGGGTCATTTAATTTGTCGAATGATTGTTATAGTGAACATAAAAATCCCGACGCACACACCACAGGTTGCGTCGGGAAAACGGCTTTTCGGAAAATCAGGCCGCTTGCCGGTCTCACGCGGCCGCTCGCGCTCAAACTTTAGTTTTTTGTGAAGAGCCCGCCGATCGTTTGGCGGCCGACACTTGTCGCACACGGCAATGTGTGGAACAGAAATAGCCGTTGCCGAAGCGAATCATCTGATTCGTTGGCCTTACCACCCTGCAGCCCCAGCGGCTACAAGGTATTTGGGGGACTTTTTCTATCATAATTACCTCTTAATTTCGATGAACTTGCTCGGATACCGCGTCCGAGAGTATATGTGTAAGTCCAAGGACTTTCATCTTTCACCACAATGGCTAAGATTCTCTTTTCGTGTACCACACGAAAAAACCAGCCTCGTCGGCTGGTTTTTGGTTTGAAGCGTTGGATTGGTTTACGCGGTAGCTACAACACAAAAATCAGCCTCCGAGGAGGTTTTCATCATCATAGCCATCATCATTTCGAATCGGCGTATCATGCGATACACCCTAACAAATGTGCTCAATGCTGTCAATCTCTCGTAGTAGATTTTGGCAATTGGTGGAAAGTGGAAAGACGGTAAGAGTCAAACTCTCGGGGGAGAGTCTGACTCTTACCCACTGAACTCGCAGCTTCTTTGGGTGTGGACAACATACTATCATTGCATGGTACGGTGGGAATATAATGTCCGCATACACAGCATTATCAGATGTAATATAGTGTTTACTATGTCACGGAAACATGTCTCTGTTGTAGCCGCGCTTATCGTCGTGGCTGGGGTTACTGTATGCACTCCCGATGTAGCCGTCGCACAGGATATTGGCTTGGCGCCGCTTCCTTCTGATGGAGGAGCCACGGCGCCGCCACCGCCGCCTCCAAGCGGAGACAGCAGAGGAACCATGATGCCGCCCCCGACAGACGGCAGTGGAAGTTTTGAGCCGTCTCGTGTGCCGCCCCACATGCCTTCAGGCGGTGGAGGAGGCGGAGAATTTCGCCAGCCCGAAATGCTTGGGCGTCCAGTGGAAGACGGAATGAACCGGCCGCAAGGCGGTTCTTATGAAGAAGAATACAAACGGCAATATGAGCAGGAGGCACGACGTCAAACCGAGCAGAGAACGCGTGAAATGCGGGAGCGCTACGCGCCGCCGCAACGAGACGGTGAATTTCACCCGCAAGGACAGCCGTTCATGGAGGGCGGGAGAGACAATACGCAGGGCCGACCCTTTATGGGAGAGAGTCGCCCGAATGGCCGCCCATTTGGTGGTGGTGATGAGTTCGGCGGCAGTGAAGAAAACCAGGAAGAAGTGGAACGGAAAATGGAAGAGCGAGAGAAATTGATGGAGCAGGAGCGGTTGCGCCAAATGAAACGCGGCATGAGTGGAATGGAGCGAGGCCTAAAGCAGATACGAAAGATGATGGATAATCTCTCCAGGAAGGGGTTAACCGTTCCCGCTGACGCGCAAACGCTCATACAAGAGCTCCAGGCCGCTCTTGATATCATTAAAGACGCTACCGAGCTTAACGAAGAAATTGAGGCCGCAATGGAGGTTATTCAGGATAAGGGCTCGGATCTTGGGGAGTTGGGACAGAAAATCGGCATGATCGAGCGGCTTTCACAAATGACGAAGCAAGTGAGTAAAGAATTCGCGAAAATTGACAAAATGGTCGCGAAGGTTAAGAAAAGCAAGGCGGGAAGGGAGTTCGCGGAAGCCGTTGCGAAGGTTGAGGAGGAGGTCGGCGCGCTCAAAGCGGAATGGGAGCGCGTCCGAAGCGCGATTGCGGCCGGAGAGGAGGATGGAGACGATATTCGCGACACCATGGATGGGTTCTTTGAGAAAGTAGGGGACATCCATCGGAGTCTTGAATTGGTGCGCCAGCTCGGTTCAATTTCCAAGATGATAAAGTCGGCGAACAAGGAAATTGCCATGGCGGAGAGAGAGATTGCGCGGCACAGGAAAGCGGGGAAAGATGTCACGCGGCTTGAAGAATTACTCGCGGCGGCGAAAGTAAAAATCGCGGAGGTTAAAGCCCTCGTGGTACAGCGCGGCTTCGACCCGGACGACCTTTTCTCGCTCATGCAAGAGTTGCGCCGTATTGGCGATGAGGCAGAGGATGAGCTTGAAAGGGTAAGTGGCAGGATGAACGCGAAAGAGCTCGGCGCTTCGGTAATTCAGGCGCTTACCCTGCGGCGACTCGGACTGTAAAAAATAGTCCGAAGGACTTTTCGCTTTTCCTACAATACAGACATTGGTTCCGTTGCAAGTCTTTAAAAAATCGCTGCCACTTGGAGAGTGGCAGCGGTGCGTGTGTTTCTCGTATCTTCAAAATTGAGAGGGTGAGAGGTCCCTTCCACTTACTGTGATACAGCGCCACACGCGACCCCTTCGTATCTCGATACCTTCAAAGCCGTTAGCCCGTTCAATCTTGTATCCTCGGTTTAGCAGAGCCAAGAGTTTTTTCTTCTGTTTGCCCCGTGCCCTGTCGAATATCATTTTATGAATAAGCTTCTCAAACGAAATCCGTTTTTTCATGCGGACACTTTCTCTTGCGGTTTTGGAATACGATTTGGTATGTGTTTTCTGTGAAGAGTATAGCAACGGGGCGCGTTTAATCAACTGCTGGCGGGTCTTGGTCAGTTATCATGCGGGGAAACTCGTTGAATTTCCCGAGGGTTCTTAACGGCAGCGGAATGCGCGAGAGCGAACCCCCCGGCGGAATCCCTTTATCTCCATGGCGCCAAGAGTCGGCCGAGCCGACGACACATAGTCGCGTTTGATATGCAGCATTCGCGTTTTAATGCCGGCAGAGCCGTTTCCCACTTGAATTTCAAGCTCATCTCCGTCTCGCCGTAACACCCTGAATGATTTGAGATGACCTCCGAAATATATATATGAACCGACGCGGAATTCCTCGTTCATTTTTTGTGGATATGCTGGGTTGTGTACGTTGAATCATCCCGCATCATATATGCTCGCGCCCATTTTTTCAACCCGGTAGTAAATTTTGGCATTGCCTGCCAAAGGCGGGCCGGGCCAAAAACCCAATGCCAAAATTCGCTACCGGGTCAACCGCCCTGCTGCCCCTTCGTTCACTTTGACCGATTTCACTTTTTAGCGGATTTTGTTATCATAGCCTTCAGTGGTTTGAAGGAGTTTTCGCGCCATCTTTCATTTGGCGATATACTAATTGTCATGCCAGATAAAAGGACATATGCCGATCGTCGCGAGACATTGATTAAAGCAGTAGCCAAGCGGCGGAAGAAGTTAAAATTTCTCGCACTAGAGTATAAAGGTGGAAAATGTGAATTGTGCGGCTACAATCGGCACTTCGGCGCGTTGGAATTGCATCATATCGACAAAAAGGATAAGAGTTTCGGCATCGGAGAAAAGGGGTATACTCGCTCATGGGAGAAAGTAAGGGCCGAATTGGATAAATGTGCTCTTCTGTGTGCGAATTGCCATCGTGAAGTAAGTGCCGGGGTAGTGTCGCTCCCAAACAGAATTTCTTTGAAAAATGATTGTTCTGCTCCGGTGTAGCTCAATGGTAGAGCAGCCGACTGTAAATTATTGCAGCTTTCCGCTGAAAGGCGGATTGAAAAATGAGGTGAATTGCTGGAAATCCTTTTGCGTGTTCACGTAAGAAGGACAATCAGCAGCCGAGCCCGCCGAATTTTACTTTAGAATTTAGGCGAGAAGGTTCAGAGACTATTCCGAAAGGAAGTAGCCGGTCACGAACGTGATGCAGGCGAAGCCCCTCGCTCCTAATCCCAAACAGGAACAATGGAATGGAGATGATATAGTCCACGCCACTAGTAATAGTTGGAAACGTGTAATCGGCTGGTTGTAGGTTCGAATCCTACCCGCGGAGCCAAGAAACTAGATACGAACTCCGATTTTGAAGACGAGAGAGTTCGCTCGCCCAGCCCCGCCACTGGCGGGGCTGGGCTTCGCTCCGCGAGGGCAATGCCCTCGCTTTGGCGGGAGATGAAGCGGATTTTAATGCTTTCGGGGGAATAAAAAATGTTTGAAAGAAACCTTTTGGTAAAAAGATTTCTTTCAATTCCTTTTGTGGTTTTGAGTCCAGCAAGGAAAAATTTTAGAGTGTCCGAAATGCTTTCGGTGGAAAATTTAGAGCATCCGTCCATTAGTTCGTATCCAGCGCGTAGGGGTGATTGATTGTCGTTATTGAGGCGGAAAACGAGATTTTCAATGTAGTTTTTATCAACTGAAATGCGCTCTAAATTTTCCAAACAAAAATCTTCTAATCGTTCGGCGGACACTTGTTTTACCGAGCACGCTTGCCAATCTTGCTTCATCGTGGCGGTGCAACGATAGTAATAATATCGGTTTAATTTTCCACCGATATATTTGTTGGTAAAACAAGAAGTCATATTTGAGCCGCACTCCTCGCACTTTATCAGTCCGCCGAACAGAAAATTTTTGTACACTCTAAATTTTTTCTGCTTTTCCTTATGAATTTTTTGAGCAAGGGCAAAAATTTCTTCCGAAATTATCGGCTCGTGAATACCTTGATAAATTTCGCCATTATGCAAAACCTTGCCTATGTAGATAACATTTCGCAAAATATGGCTGATATTTGTTTTAGAGAAATTTTTGCCTAACTTATTTTTGACCCCTTTATCTTTCAACATTTGGTAGGTTTTCGCCGTTGAACCGCTTTCAACATAAGTTTCAAAAATTGATTTTATTTCCTCCGCTTCTTTCGAGTGCGGGATAAGTTTCTTGTCTTGTCGGATATAGCCGTACGGAGTAAGCCCGCCGTTCGCTAGTCCCTTTTTCGCACGCTCCAACATTTTATCTTTTGTTCTTTCGCTGGTTAGTTCACGCTCAAACTGCGAAAAAGTTAGCATAATGTTGCGAAGCAAACGGCCGGCGGGCGTGGAAGTGTCAAATCTTTCCGTAATGGAAATAAAATCAATTTTTGCTTGCTCAAAAAATTCTATCAGTTGGTAAAAATCTTTGGGCGAACGAGTGAGCCGATCAATTTTGTAGACCAAAACCACATCAATTTTTTCTTTTTTCAAATCGGCAAGTAGTTCTTGCAAAGCGGGGCGTTGTAAAATTGCGCCTGAAAAACCAGCGTCATTGTAAATCTTGAAAACTTGCCAATCAGCTTGACTAGCGATAAACGACCTGATTTTCTGCTCTTGCGCTTCGCAAGACGAAAATTCCTTTTCCGCTTGGTTATCGGTTGAAACACGAGTATAAATGGCGCAATTTTTGTGGTTCATATTTTTGAAACCCAAAGGGGCAACCCTGCGAACCCAATACCACTTGCGCGGCACTGGCAGAAGTTGCCCCTTGGGATTTACAACCTTACGGTTATAAAAAATCCGCGCAACTAGTTATGGTATTGGGTTCACCTTTATTGTACCAAAGAATTTGAAAAAGAAAAAATTATTCCCCCGAAAGCATTAAAATCCGCTTCATTTCCCGTCCAAGCGGCGGCGAAGCCGCCGCCAAAGCGGGACCAGCCCCGCCAGTGGCGGGGCTGGGCGAGCGAACTCTCTCGTCTTCAAAATCGGAGTTCGTATCTAGTTTCTTGGCTCCCGAATTAAGACCTTCGCAAACTTTTGAAATTATTTTACCAAACCTAATCCACAAATCCAAAAAGCGAAACCTACGCTGACCCGCCGCCAGCCGCCGCAAAGCGGCGGCC
>Ga0209541_10015274_pt1 | contig 11488 bp, 11 predicted proteins | sample RifCSPlowO2_01_FD_184027 | JGI IMG/M metagenome (GOLD analysis project Ga0209541, IMG submission 184027) | Groundwater microbial communities from Rifle, Colorado - Rifle CSP2_plank lowO2_0.1 (SPAdes) (version 2) | ecosystem: Environmental > Aquatic > Deep subsurface > Groundwater | place...
GAGCCAATGAATAACTATCCTAGATTATGCCCCCGCCGGGACTCGAACCCGGAACCATCACCTTAAAAGGGTGTTGCTCTACCAGTTGAGCTACAGGGGCGAACAAATTATATTCTATTTTTTAAAAATGCCCGACCGACACCGCTTTTTAGATACTTTTCTCGTTTTCTAGCCATCATGCTATTCTCTACTTTTTCAAAATATATCAGAGTAAATGGGCCACGATTTTTTGTTGAGGGAGTAGCATTACTGCCGCGATTGTGTTGCTTTATTCTACGGTATAAATTATCAGTAATGCCAGTATAACATTTTTTGTCTTTTTGACTTTTAATCACGTAAACAAAGTACATAATACCATCACCTTAAAAGGTTTATCCGCCTTTGGCGGAGTGTTGCCTCGCTACCAATTGACCCGCCTATCGGCGGGCAAGGCTACAGGGGCGAAATTATAAATTTTCTTTCTTTAACTCTTCTAATAGCTCTTTCTGCCTTTTTGTCAATTTCTGGGGAGTCTTTATGACTAGCTCCACATACATGTTTCCTCTGCCGTAGCCTTGAAAATGCGGGATGCCTTTTCCTGAAATTCGCAAAACTTTGCCGGATTCGGTGCCTTGCGGAATATTCAGTAAAATTTTCGTCTTACTATGTGGTGAGGATGACGAACCATCCAAAGTTAGGACTTCAACTTCATCGCCTAAAGCCGCTTGAGAAAAAGAAATTTCCCGAGATACGAATAAATCATCTCCTTTTCTGTTAAAGATGGGGTGTTTTTTCACGGAAACTCTAATGTATAAATCTCCTGACTTGCCTCCTTTCCTGCCGGCTTCGCCGGAACCGGCTGCCTTAATAACCTGATTTGCATCAATTCCGGCAGGAATAAATATTTTTATCTTGTCCTCGCCCTTAACCCTGCCCTCTCCCTTGCAAACATTGCATGGCTTATTGGGCCTGAAACCTTCGCCGCCGCATTCCGGGCATGTCGTATAACGAGTAACTGTTCCAAACATTGTTTTATAAATCTGCTGGACTTCGCCCGTGCCGCGGCAGGAAAAGCATTCGTTAACGGGGGTGCCGGGCTCCGCTCCTTTTCCCTGGCATCTTGAACATAAAATTTGTTTGAATAAAGAGATCTCTTCTTCTTTTCCCGAAAGTGTTGTTTCTAAGGGAATTTCTATTTCAACTTCAATATCCTGCCCTTTCTTCAAATCTTTCTTCTTGCCTCCCCTCATGCCGAACCCAAACATTTCTTCAAATATCTCGCCGAGGTTTGAAGCGTCAAAATCAGAAGAATCAAAACCCTGGCCGGATCCAAAATCCCAACCGGGCTGTCCGCCATCCCCGCCATAGGCGGGTCCGCCTTCGGCGGAAAACACCCTGCCGAATTGGTCATACTGTTGTCTTTTTTCCGCATCTGAAAGCACGCGATACGCTTCGCTCACTTCTTTAAACTTATTTTCATCGCCTCCCTTATCGGGATGATATTGATGGGCTAATTTTCTGTAGGCCTTTTTTATATCATCCTGGGTGGCGTTTTTTTGAATGCCTAAAATTTGATAATAGTCTTTGTTCATTATTTTTCTTTATACTGACCTTCTTCGGGTCCCTTTTTATCTTCGGACTTATCTTCCGGTTTTTTTTCTTGGGCTGCTTTATATAATTCCGCTCCGACTTTCTGAATGGCCAGGGAAAGCTCTTCGGTCTTTTGCTTGATCTCTTCTATTTTATCACCATCTTTTATTTTTTTCAAAGCATCAACTTTTTCCTCAATGCCTTTTTTGACATCCGCCTGGACTTTCTCCCCGGCCTCTTTTAGGGTTTTCTCGGTAGAATAAATTAAGTTGTCGGCGATATTCTTTGACTCAATTAAATCCTTTTTTTGCTGATCCTCTGTAGCGTGGACTTCCGCTTCTTTTTTCATTCTCTCCACTTCTTCTTTGGAAAGTCCGGTTGAGCCCTCTATTCTGATGGATTGAGTTTTTCCGCTGGCCTTATCTTTAGCCGTAACCGACAGAATACCGTTGGCGTCAACATCAAAAGTTACCTCAATTTGGGGAATACCGCGAGGAGCCGGCGGAATACCGTCTAAAACAAATTTTCCTAAAGACCTGTTATCGTGAACCATCGGTCTTTCGCCCTGCAAAACATTAATTTCCACCGCCGGCTGACTGTCGGCCGCAGTTGAAAAAGTCTGACTTTTGGAAGTTGGAATAGTGGTATTTTTAGCAATCATGACGGTATTAACTCCGCCCAATGTTTCAATTCCCGTAGAAAGAGGCAAGACGTCCAAAAGTAAAACGCTTTTAATGTCGCCTTCGGGAGCCCGGCCTTCTTCTTTGGCCTTAAGGATTTCCGCCTGAATGGCGGCTCCTAACGCCACAACTTCTTCGGGGTTAATTGATTTATTGGGCTCTTTGCCGAAGAATTTTTTAACTTCTTCCCTGATTGAAGGGATCAAGGTCGTTCCGCCGACCAAAACCACCTCGTTGATGTCTTTCTGTGAAAGCTTGGCTTCGGCCAATGTTTTTCTGGCCCTCTCAATTGATCTTTCCACTAAATCGCGAGTTAAGTTTTCAAATTGCGATCGGTTGATTTTATAGAAAAGATGCTTGGGGCCGGCCGAATCCGCAGAAACAAACGGCAGATTAATTTCCGTTTCCAAAGATGAGGATAATTCTATCTTGGCTTTTTCGGAGGCTTCTTTGATTCTCTGCAAAGCCAAGGGATCTTTTGATAAATCAATCCCCTGCTCTTTTTGGAATTGCTCAATTATCCAGTTCATTATTCTCTGGTCAAAGTCCTCTCCGCCCAAATGCGGCTCTCCGCCCGTAGATAAAACCTCAACCGTATCCGGGGAAGTTTCCAAAACAGTCACATCAAGAGTGCCTCCGCCAAAATCGTAAACCATGACTTTTTGGCTTTCTTTTTTGCCGAAGCCGTAAGCTAAAGCCGCGGCAGTCGGTTCGTTGATAATTCTCAAAACATTGAATCCGGCCACCTCGCCGGCGGTTTTAGTGGCTTTTCTCTGCGAATCGTCAAAGTTTGCGGGACAGGTGATTACCGCCGCATCAACTTTTTCTCCAAGTTTTTCTTCGACATCCGCTTTTATTTTCTGCAAAATCATTGAAGAAATTTCAATCGGAGTATGCCATTTGTCTCCCATTTTAATTTCTACGCTCCCGTCGCTTCTCTCTTTTGTCTCATAGGGCAATCTTTTCAATTCTTTCTGAACTTCGGGATCATGAAATCTTCTGCCGATAAATCTCTTTACGGCAAAAATAGTGTTTTTAGGATTAGTGACGGCTTGCCTTTTGGCAATATCGCCCACCAATCTTTCTCCTGATTTAGTTACTGCGACAATAGAAGGAATCAACACCGAACCCTCTCTTGAATCCAAACACTTTGGCTCTCCCTGAACAATGGAAGCCATTTTTGATATTGACGTACCCAAATCTATACCAATTACTTTTGTCATATTATTTATTATTTATGTTATGTTAATTTTTATTTACTATTGACATTTTTATAATATAATGCTATAATTAAATCACAAATAAATTAACTGGAGGATGGAAATGAGGCTCATTACGGTATTTGTGGAAGAGGACAACAGGAAGACACTGCAAATAGTAGAAGCTATTCTGCCGGTGGTGAAAGGGCAGATAGTATTTTTAGAAAACAGGGAAGATATTGAAAAAAGTGGAGTATTTGTGGTTTCGTATGCCCCCGAAATCCAAATATTTACAGATGCAACGAAGGTGGTCGTCCCGCTTCGCCGTGTCGGATCAGAATTAGCCGAATCGAGATTAGTTGGTTAGGGGGCATCTACTCAAGGGCTCGCCAAAAAAAACGGCGGGCTCTTTGATTTCGGGGAGTCGGACTCCCTCTCAAATTTGAGTGGGAGTCCGACTCCGATTATTTCGCAACTTTTACTTTCGCCGGCCGCAAAAGCCGGCCGTTTATTTTGTATCCCTTCTGGACTTCGTCCACTATCATCCCCGGCTCTTTAGCTTGGGGAGGCCCGTCCTCCCCCACTTTTTCTATTTCTTCAACGACTTCGTGCAGATTGGCGTCAAACTTATCGCCGACTGATTTAATTTCTTCCACTCCATGATTTTTCAAAAAATCCGATATCTGTTTTTTGATTTGCAAAAGACCTTTAATATTCTCGTCCTTTTTTAAATCTTCCGGCAACTTGCTTTCAATTATCTCAAAATTATCCAAAATAGGCAAAATCTTAGAAATCATCTCTTCGGTACCATACTTTAAAAACTCGGCGATTCTTTCCATTTCTTCTTTTTTATAATTCAAGAAGTCCGCCCTTGCCCTTTGCCACCCGGCCAGATACTCCGCCGCCTTCTTTTCGCACTCTTCCCGCCCAGAATCTTCTGGGCGAGGCTCGCCTCCCTCGGAGGCGGCTAACTTCTTATTGATATCTATATTCTCGTCCATAGTTCTTGAATTAATTTAATATTTTTATCGTAACTCATTCTTTTTGGCCCGAAGATGGCGAAAAGTCCTCCATTAAATCCTGCGGTGATTATGCTGAATTCTTTATTCTTGGAAACGGGATTCTCCTTGCCGATATAAATTTTAATCTCGGGCAAAAATAATTCTTCAATGTTTTTCTCGAAATCATCAATCATTCCGGCAAAGCTTGAAGCAAGACCCGGCTCTAAAAATTCCGGCTCTTCAAAGATATCCTGCCAGCCTTCTTTCCAAATAATTTTTTCATCTGCCAAATACCCCAAAGCCAGATCAGACGATTCTTCCGCTAAGAATTTGGTAATCTCCTCTATCCAATGCGAGAGCGTAATATGGCTGCGAACGGAAGGGTTAGCCTGCCTACCGGCAGGCAGTGGCGCAGGCGAACCATCTAATAACTTATCTACAAAAAACCTGTAGCCTTTATCGGTCGGCACGCGGCCGGCGGAAGTGTGGGGCTGGGAAAGATATCCTTGATCGGCAAGCTCCTGCATTTCATTCCTGATGGTAGCCGGAGAAACGCCAAACTCATGCTTTTTTTCAAGCAGTTTTGAACTAACCGGCTCCGCTAAAGAAATATATTCCCGGACTATCATATTTAAAATTTCGCCCTGCCTCGCCGTCAGGCGGGCCTGTCTTTCCGTAATCATCAAAATCATTTTAGCATACCCAAATTAGCAGTCAAGACCTTTGAGTGCTAACTAAAGGCCCGGGCATTAAGTTTGAACTTTTTAAAAATTAACGAAGTGTGTTAAAATAGATCAATATGCGCAATATAATTCAGGGAACAAAAACAACTTGGATCGATATTTTAAAGCCCGCCGGGCAGGATGTGGATTTCTTGAGAGAACAATATCATTTCCCCGATATGGTTTTAAACCAATTAATCCCCCGCTCTTATCATCCCCGGCTGGAAGTCGGGCAGGATTATCTTTTTCTGATAATCAATCATCCTACCTATCATGAAATGGATCACGACGTAACTCCGAGAGAATTAGATATTATTCTCACTAAAAACGCTCTCGTAACCAATCATGGCAGGCCTCTTTTTCTTTTGGAAAATTTTTTTAAAACTTGCCGGAGGCCGGAAATAGAAGGAGAAAAATATTTAGATAAAGGGCCCGGTTATGTTTTATTCTCCATTCTGGATATTTTTTGGCGCGATTGCCTGGCGAAATTGGACAGGATAAACGAAGACATGGAAAAGACCGAAAAGAAAATGTTCCATGGCAAAGAGAAAGAAATGGTCAGAGAGATTTCTCACATCAAAACCGACGTCATTGATTTCTGGAGGATAATTGAACCCCAGCTGGAAATAATGAAATTATTGGAAAAAGACGGGCCGAAATTCTTCGGCGAAGAATTAAGTCTTCATTTTTCCGGCATATTGGGCAATTATGAAAAAATCTGGCAAACCGTAAAAGCTCTCAAGGAGACCATTTTTGCCATGGAAAAAACCAACCAATCGCTGCTCACCACCAAAACCAATGAAATCATAAAAGTTCTGACGATATTTTCGGTAATCATGATGCCTCTTACCCTGCTGGCGAGCATTTGGGGAATGAATGTCCGGCTTCCCTTCGGGGAACATCCGTCCGGATTTTTGTTTGTAGCGGCCATAATGGCTACAGTCTTGACGGGGATGTTCGCTTATTTCAGGAAAAAAGAATGGCTCTAATTTGGAAACAAATAAAAGAGATGCTCCTCGGCAAACCGATTGCCACAATACAAACGGCCAGCGAACGACTGACGAATGCGCAGGGACTGGCCATTTTCGGTGCCGACGCCATGTCGTCAACAGCTTACGCGACCGAAGAAATTTTATTGGTGCTCGCTGCGGCCAGCGTAGCTAATTTTGCCATTTCTATTTGGATAGCCCTTGGCATTGTTGCGCTTATTTTAATAATCGCCGCTTCTTACCGACAAATTATTTACGCTTATCCGCAAGGCGGCGGAGTTTATAACGTCGCTAAAGAAAACTTGGGAAAAACTGCGTCGCTGGTTGGTGGAGCTTCTCTTTGGGTAGATTATATATTAACCGTAGCTGTTTCGGTTACTGCCGGAGTTGCCGCCATCACATCCGCTTTCCCCGTACTGTATCCTCACAGAGTAATCCTCGGAATTATTGTTATTATCGCATTGATGTGGGCGAATCTTAGGGGGGTTCGCGAATCAGGAAAAATATTTTCCTTCCCCACTTATCTTTTTATCGCTTCTTTTGCCGTAATGATTATTTACGGAGCATTCCATTTTGTTTCCGGAAATTTTCCGGAAGCTGTTTCAAAGCAGTCTACGACTGCGGCTACCGGTTCTCTCGGCATAATCAGCATCATATTGGTTCTTCGCGCTTTTGCTTCGGGTTGCACTGCTATGACCGGTATAGAAACTACTTCAAACGGCGTACAAGCATTTAAACCGCCGGAATCAAAAAATGCGGCTAAGACCTTGATGTGGCTGGCCGTTATTCTTGGATTCATATTCATGGGGATCACTCTTATTGCTTACTGGAGCAAAGTGACGCCCGTGGCAAACGAAACCATAATTTCCCAGGTCGCCCGCAATCTCTTCGGATCTAATCCGTTTTATTACTTTATCCAGAGTATAACCGCCTTGATTTTAATTCTAGCCGCCAATACCCCGTTTGCCGGATTTCCTCGCGTTGCCTCAATGTTTGCCAAAGACGGTTATTTCCCGCGGCAATTCTATGCGCTCGGCCCGCGGCTGGTTTTTACCAACGGAATCATCGCTCTTTCAATAGCCGCTTCCTTACTGGTCATATTTTTCCGTGGCAATGTTCATGCCTTAATTCCGCTTTATGCGGTCGGCGTTTTTCTCGGTTTTTCAATATCGCAGCTTGGCATGATAGTCCACTGGAAAAAATCCGGAAAAGGCCATCTGAAAAATATTTCAATAAATGCCATAGGATTCCTGGCCACTTCCCTGGTATTTATCATTGTCCTTTTTTCAAAATTTATGCATGGTGCATGGGTTTTGATTCCCGGCGTAATCCTTATCGTATTTTTGATGAAAAAGATAAAAAGGCATTATCTATTTTTGGAGGAAACGCTTTCTCTTGATAACTTAAATAATAATGCGGCGCGCGGTAAAACCGTCGTAGTCCTGATTTCCCAATTTAACAGCGCCATTTTGCAAGCCGTTCGTTTCGCCAAGTCGCTGCATTTCACCCGGCTAAGAGCGATCCATGTCGCTATTGATATCCAATCGGCCGAACAGCTTAATGAAAGATGGACGGATTACTTTCCCGATGTGCCGCTTGATATTGTGTCTTCGGAATACCGCGACCTCGTTGAACCGCTTCTTCTTTATCTTGCCGAAACAGAAAAACGCTGGCCGGACGAATCTTTAATTGTGGTCATACCCACGCTTGTCTGCCATCATTTTTGGGAGCATCTTTTGCATGATGCGAGCGCCCAGCATATAAGAAAAGAGATTGAACAGGATATGCGCAATCATGCTCAAATACTTGAAATCCCCATTAAACCGGTTCACTTATAGTAAACCCGGCTGAATCTTAAATCTATGTAATCCAATATTTTTCTCTTTTCCGGAGAAATTTGTTTTTCTAAAACCAAATCAAGTTCTTGAATTTGCCAGTCTAAATTTCCCCTTAAGTTAAAATAAATTTCCCAGCCCTCGGAGGTTCTGACATTCAATCTTTCTTCGGAAACAATATTAGCTTGAGTCGTCGTAGCTATCGACCTCTCTCTTATTTTCTTTTGAATATCTAAAATTTGCGATATTTTTTCTTTATTCAATATCTCTCTTGCGCCCGTAATCTTAATCAGTCCGTTAATATTTTCCGCAGATTCGGCGAAAAAAACGGCATTTTCATCAATAAAAAAACACTTTTCTTCCTCGCACCATAACGCCACAGCCGATCTTTCTGATATCGCGACACTCAAAGCATCCGGTAGGCGTTTATGTATTTTCACGCCGGCCACTTGAGGAAGATTATCTAAAATATCTTTTTGAATACTTTCCGTGCTGATTAAAAATATATTCTTTATCGGAACAAATGCCTTAATATTCTCTTCTGAAACAGCGCTATTGCCCGTTATTGCGATATTGCTGATTTGGAAAAATGGTGAAAAAAATAAAAAATACGAAATTCCCGCAAGAGCAGTGAAAGTCAAAATAACAATCCCAAAAAACCGGCTGCGTAAAATCGGCTTTTTTCTTTTTACTCTATACGGTTTTCTGTATCTATAAGCCACGTCTCTTGCTTCTTATTTTCTCAAAAATATAAGTCAACCAATACTTTTTAGAAAGCGGTAAATCCTGCGTTTTGATATATTCATAAGCCCTGCCGCCAAAGCCCATCTTAAACAAGGTAGGGCCGGCCCAGGGGTGGCTTGGCTGGACTTTCGGGTCAATATATCCCCAGAAGTCATACAATTTAAAGCTGCGCCTTTTTGCCTCTTTTATCGCTTCCCATTGAAGCAAATATGGTATGGAAAATTTGGCGTATTTTGTTAAAGAAGCGGCTTGATGATAAAAGCCGATTCCCGACCAAAAAATTACCAAAGCGCCGGCCGCTATCTCGCCTTTATATTTTCCAAAAAGCCACATCGCCTCTCCGCCTTTTGAAAAAACATCAAATTCATTCTTGATGTACTCGTCTGAAAATGGCGCAAATTTTTGTCTTTTGCTCACTTCTTTATTCAATTTCTGATAGGCTTCGATTTCGCTCAGCCTCTCGCTTCGCTCGATTTTAATATCCGAATTTTTCTCCGCCTGCCTTATCAGATAACGGGTAGTTTTGCGCATATTCTTTAATAGCTCCTCCTCCGAAGGCGTAATGTCTAATTTCCACGTCGCCTCATAAGCATTGGCATGCATCGGCGACTCTATAAATCCCAAATCTTTAAATAATTTTTTATTCTCCTCCGTTCTTTCCAGTAATGGAGCTATTCTTATAAAGCTACACCCCTCATTTTTTGCTATCTTTTTTAGTTCTTCAATAAGTATTGGGCCACCCGCCTTCGTCCCGCTTAGCGGGACTTCGGCGGGCAAGTGCTGAACCAACAAAAAAGTCCCCCGCCTCGCCGCAATCTTAACCGCCAAAATGAATGAAGTCGGACTTCCTTCATTGTCTTCGTTGCCATAAACTCCTAATCTCAAAATCTGGTGCCCACTCCTCTGCCAAAACTCACCCCAATTCCAACTCTGCAGAAAGGTCTTTTCTTGGATGCCGTAAAAAAACTTCTCCCAGATTTTTTTATCTTTAATCTCTTGGTAAATTTGCATAATATAGAACAAAATACGTAAGAAAATACATAGGTGGCACCTATGTATTTATGCCGGCCACCTGCATCCGGAAAAGCGTTATCAATAGAGGTTTCGCCTCCATAGTTTATTTTTCCAATAAATTTATAAGTTGGCTCGGTACTCGGCTTTCTAACAGCACTATGTCGCCTGCCGATACGACGCTCTTTATTTTCTCAAAAATTTCTTCGGGATTTTCCATAAAAATTATTTTTTGGCCGGCTTGGCTCGCCGAAGCTCCAGCGGAGGCGGCCGATTCTTTAATTTCTTTAAATCTGTCTTTAGTTGTGATGATTGCGAGATCGCAAACTTCGGCGATCTTGCGGCCGATTCGGCGATGAACTTCCGCCGAAGCCTTGCCTAATTCAATCAAGCAAGGCATCACAATAATTTTTTTGCCGGGTAAAGTATTTAAGTAATCCAAATTGATGATAACGCCGTCGGGATTAGCCGAATAAGTGGCGTCAATGATTTTCAAACCGTTAACTCCTTCTTTTATCTTGATTCCGGGAAACTTATTCTCAATCTTTTGAGAAGCTGATTCAATTTCTTGATCAGTCATGCCCAATTCCTTAGCAACCGCCTTAGCTCCCTCAAAATTCTCCAGGCCTAATCCGGCGTTTTCGCCGTAAAGATATTTTTTAATCTTAGTCTGTTCGTAAAGTTCGCGGCAATATTTATTTTTTCCATTAAAGAAAGCGACTCCGTCTTGGGGCAGAGACTCAATCAACTCGTATTTTGTCTTAATAATATTTTCCTGACTGCCAAAGGTCGCCATATGCTGTTCGTTGATGCCGGTCAATATGCCGATTTTCGGTTTCACGATATCGCATAGAAATTTTATGCCGCCGCGGTTATAGGCCCCCATTTCACAGATAAAAATCTGGTGCTCCGGCCTTAATTCATTTATGATGCATTCTGAAATGCCCACTTCGGAATTCTGGTGCTCTTTAGTTTTCAAAACTCTAAACTTTTCTGACAAAATAGAAAATAAAAACTCTTTAGTGGAGGTTTTGCCATAAGAGCCGGTGATTCCCACGGTGATCAAATTTGCGAACTTGGCTCTTTTTAATCTCGCCTGCTTCAAAATTCTGTTTCTTAAAAAAACGGCTAAGGGCTGGAAAGCCAAAACCAGCATGGAAAGACCGATAGGCGTTAAAATATCAACTAACAAAAGAGCGGCCGTAAACTTGGTCAACCTGAATTCCAATAGGAACAAGGTGAACACCAGTAAAATTTCAAAGGAAAATCCGGTACTTAAAATAACGGCTATTTTTTGAGTCAAAACCGGCTTTTTGAGCGTTTTTCTCAAAAATGCCCTGAAAACATACAAAGATTCCGCAAAGAAAACAAAAGCTGTAAAATACACTAAAAAGAACTTGGCCTTCTCCAGCCCATGCCTTGCCGCATATATCATGCCCAGAAGAAGCAAAATTTTGACCAACAGTAAATAATTGAAAATCAATTTTTTACCCTTATATGTTTGGAAATGATCAATAAATCTGCCGATATGATATTCTTTCAACTGCCAAAGATAAACCCAGAAGAAAAGCTTCTTCGTAAAGATGACCAGCCAGAGTAGAGCAATTAAGTAGCGCATGACGGATTTCGGGAGGTCCGACCTCCCCCAAAATTAAGGGGGAGGTCGGACCTCATTTAATTGGTTATAAACTTAATAATTTTATCGGCTAAAATTTCGGGACTTTCAAGATGAGGATTA